>Ga0207841_1000184_pt1 | contig 43042 bp, 41 predicted proteins | sample HigsolmetaGSP18D_FD_184846 | JGI IMG/M metagenome (GOLD analysis project Ga0207841, IMG submission 184846) | High solid enriched microbial communities from the Joint BioEnergy Institute, USA - SP1-8-D (SPAdes) | ecosystem: Engineered > Bioreactor > SSF (Solid state fermentation) > Aerobic >... | reverse complement strand
CAGCCCTGAAGGAATGGAGGCATTACCTAGAAGGAGCCAAGCATCAGACCCTAATATATTGTGACCACAAGAACTTGGTTCACTTTACTACCACCAAGGAGCTGACCCGAAGGCAAGCTAGGTGGGCCGAGGAGTTGGCGCGGTATGACATTCAGATCACCTACAGGAAGGGGAAGGAGAATGCCAGAGCCGATGCCCTTAGCCGGAGACCAGACTATGAGACAGGAAAGCCGGGAATTCAGCCAGCAATCTTCAGAACCAAGGCAGACGGCACACTTGTTCTAGCCAGGCAGCTAGCACCAGTTTTCCGAATCACTGGCTCATGGGAAGAAGAAATCAAGAAAGCCTATGAGAATGACTCTATGGCCCAGGAGTTAATGAAGATCCTAGAAAAGTCTGAAACACAGGAGCCTGCAGAAAGGGACCCCAACATAACCATGGGGGAAGAAGGCATCATTTTGTACCGGGGATTGGTCTATGTGCCCGCCAAACTCCGAGAACAACTGGTCAAGGACATCCATGAAGCCCCAGCACATGGCCACCAAGGAATGGACAAAACCATTGAACGAATCACCAGGAATTTCTATTTCCCAGGGCTCAGGAAGATGGTACAAAAAGTGGTCTCCCAATGCGATCTTTGTATAAGGAGCAAGGCCGCTAGGCACGCCCCATATGGACATCTACAACCCTTGGAAGCGCCTAAAAGACCTTGGCAGTCTATATCCCTGGACTTCATCACAGATCTGCCAGAATCGGAGGAACCCCTGACCAAGGTGAAATATGATTCAATCCTGGTCATTGTGGATAGACTTACCAAATACGCCTACTTCCTACCCTACCGGAAAACAGCCAATACAGATGATTTGGTATATACTTTCCTACGGGTAATTGTGGGGAACCATGGTCTACCAGATGAAATTGTGTCAGACAGGGACAAACTGGTCACATCCAAGTTTTGGCAATCCTTGACTCGACAATTGGGCTCTAAGCACAAGCTGTCTACAACAGCACACCCACAGACAGATGGGCAGACTGAGCGGACTAATCAAACCCTGGAGCAATACCTTCACTGCTATATCAATTATCAACAGAACAACTGGGTTGAATTGTTGCCTTTAGCCCAGTTCGCATACAACAGCGCGAAGACTGAAGCCACCCAGGAATCACCATTCTATGCCAACTATGGGTTTGAGCCCACAGCATATCAGGAGCCCATCCCTGGCAAGGTTTTGGCCCAGAAAGGTATCCTCAAGGCAGACCAATTGAAGGAGCTACATCAACAGCTAAGCCTGGATGTTCAATTCATCACCTACCAAGCAGCCATGTATTACAATCAGCGGCACCAGGAGGCACCAGAATTTAAGAAGGGGGATAAAGTATACCTCCTCAGAAAGAATATCAAAACACAGAGGCCTAGTGACAAACTGGATTTCAAAAAGATTGGACCTTTCGAAATTGAAGAACAGATTGGGAAAGTGAACTATAAACTCAGATTGCCAGAAAACATGCGAATACACCCTGTTTTTCATGTCTCCCTGTTGGAACCAGCGCCGACCCATGCAACAGTCATTACTGAAACTGAAGAAATACTACCCGAAAACCCAGAAGCGGACCAAGAATATGAAGTCGAGAAGATACTGGACAGTGGATATGTGAATGGTCAGTTCAGATATCTGATCAAGTGGGCAGGGTATGATGATTCAGAAAATACCTGGGAACCTCCTGAGAACTGTGAAGGCTGCAAGGACCTCATTAAGGAATTCCACCTCCGGAACCCAGATCGTCCAAAACCAGAGGATCCACCACCCCGGAGGAAAAGAGGTCGGCCAAGGAAGAATCCCAGGAAGGGAGGCGGAAAAAATCCACAGGCAAATTAACCCTGGAAGTGCCAGGTGATCCAGCACTGACAGCTGAATTGGAAGCTACTGCCTGATCATTAATTGAAGACCCCTCACGGCAAGGTTCACCTCTAGAAGACTGATTTTCTTGTTGCCGTTCAGCCTCCTCCAAAGCCTCAATCTCAGCCAACTCCCGTTCAAATAAATCCCGACTACGGTTGTCCAGAAAAGAAAGCAAGCGAAGCAAGCGAATCACCTTAGCCCGGGAACTGGCAGCTCTATGGGTAAGAAGTTGAGCTTGCTGGGTAAGAAGTTGAGCCTGCTGGGTGAGACATTGAATCTGTTGAGTGAGACTCCGGATTTCAGTCTCATCCTGCTCAATACTCTGCTGTGCTTTCTCTAGCTGGGATCGAATGCGATCTCGCGCCTGGTCTACTCGCCGGAACTCAGCAGATGAAGGCATCTCCTCAGGAAATCGACAGCGATTCCCGTGGCGAACGCACTCGTAGCAACGTTTGGAGTCAGAAGAAACCCAACAGCGATAGCGGGGATGAGGTTGACAACTCAGACACCGGATTGATGCCTCGGAACCGCCACGAAGTATACGGGCAGCCAAAGCGTGACGACGGGCAGTGGCACTAGACATGATGAGTATTAGGAAGGATTGAAGAAGCAAGGGGGGAGGGGAAAAAACCTACCTTATGGGCTTTCGAGACGAAAGCCGCCTAAGGGAGGGGTAGTGTTATGGACCTTGCCATACAAAGGCCGGATAATTATAGGACCGAGGGTAGTAACTGATCAGCATGTGACTGACCGCGATCACCTTGATCACCTTGATCACCTTGATCACCACGATCACCATGATCACCATGATCACCATGATCACTATGATCACCAAGACTCGGGGAAAAGGCATGTATATAATGACGCTCCTTTCAGACAGAATCGGACCCTCGTGGTCGATTCCCATAGCAACCTGTCATATAGGCATTGCTAGTAACACAGGTCTATTCTTGCTTCCATATTGCTCACCCCCTTGTTTCTTGTCTTCAAGATAAACCAACGACCCCTTTAGGTCTAGTTATCTAGGCCTGTCGTTACAAGTATTATCAGCTAGAACTATGATAGCTAGTCATACAGAATTGAAAGCATGAGGGGAGAGGAAAGAATCTGCAGGGCTTTATATAATATATATAGGCAAGTAGAACTGGCAGTATCTCAGAGATAAAGGAATGCTCAACACTGCCTACCTTACCATTTAAGTGTGCTGCGCCATTACATCCAGCAGGCATTTCATAAGATCTGGATGAATTCTGAGTCAGAAGATCTAACAACATTCTGGACTTACTATAGAGCTTATAAATATTGGGTGATGCTCTTTGGGCTCACCAACAGACCAGCTACTTTCTAGAGATATGTGAATGACCTCTTCTTGGATTATCTGAACCAGTTTATAACCATCTTTATTGATGATATACTAGTCTATTCCCAGAATGAACTAGAGCACCAGGAGCATGTTATCAGAGTGCTGAATCAACTTCAAGAGATAGGGCTTTAAGCAGACATCAGAAAATATAAATTTCATGTTACTTAGACCAAGTATCTAGGCTTCATTGTTGGCACTAATAAAATAGAGATCAACTTAGAGAAGGTGGTAATGATCCAAAACTGAGAGCCTCCAACTACAGTTAAGAGAGTGCAATTTTTTCTAGACTTTTGCAATTTCTACTAGTGGTTTATTAAGAACTATAGCTGTATTGCAAGACTTCTGTTTAACCTTACAAGAAAGGACATGCCCTTTAACTTCAACTCTCAGTGTCTTCAGGCCTTTAAGTTGCTTAAGGAACAGCTAATGTCCACCTCAGTACTGATCCATTATGACCCCTGTCAACCAACCAAGCTGGAGACTGATGCTTCAGATGGGGTGGTTGCTGGAGTACTCTCTCTGTGACAGCACAGTACTCCTTATATAGTGAGTGCAATTCTAGGACTCTGTCCTAGAATTCTGGTCTTTTTACCCTTAGTGCAGTGGCTTAGCTCTTAGAATGCACCTTAGGTGCCAGGCCGTGACATGATTCTAGGACAAACAGTTGTGGGTTTGAATCAGACTGAGCATAAGTGTATTCTTTTCAGGGACACTTTCTTTGTTCTGTTAAAGAATACCAGCTACCTGAGAAGACTTGGTGGCTGACAGAGTGCTGTTGTAATCTCTGGGGGCTAGCTATAGCAGGATGAACCACTGTGAGCTGCAATTATCTAGTTGCAAGGCGGCAGGCCTCTATCTAGGCTCTGACAGCTAAGGGGTTGGGGACAACCCCTAGGTAGAAGAGAGGTAATGTGACAGCACAGTGCTCCTTATATAGTGAGTGCAATTCTAAGACTCTGTCCTAGAATTCTGGTCTTTTTACCCTTAGTGCAGTGGTTTAGCTCTTAGAATGCACCCTAGGTGCCAGGCTGTGACACTCTCAGTTAGATGTGGATGGGGACAGATAATGGCACCCAGTAGCCTATTTCTCAAAAACTATAGCACTGGCAGAGTGCAACTATGCAATCCATAATAAGAAGCTCTTAGCCATCATACAGGCCTTGAAGAAATGACAACTAGAGCTGAAAGGCTTGCAGCAGGAGAACCCCTTTAATATTCTAACTGACCACCAAGCTTTGAAATATTTTATGACAACTAAGGTCCTGACCTTGCAGCAGATAAAGTGGGCTGAGTATCTCACCCAGTTCCACTTCATGATTTGATACTGCTCAGAGAAATAGAACTTATTAGCAGATTCTCTATTCCAGCAGCCAGCAATAGTAGAAGCCCAGAATAGCCTGAAAAAGAAATACCAGACCCAGCAGCTTCTAAAGACAGAATGGCTTGACCCTCACATTGTACAAGAGATAGAAAACCCCCATGCAGAGCTGGCATCAATTCAGGAGGAGTTGCATCTAGCAGACTGCCTGCTACAGGTCAACCATACTCATGAATCTCTGACAAACCTTCAGGCAGCAGCTGCTGAAGGAAAGGCTCCATGGTCCCTAGAAAAAAATCTATTATTGTATAGCCAGAGTCAGCTGGTGATGCCAGATAAGGGAAACCTTCAAATACAGCTTCTAAATAAGATGCACCATCAGGCTTCTACTGCCCACCCTGAAAGGAATAAGATGAGGAAACTGCTAGCAGAAAGATACTACTGGCCAGGCATAACCCAGAATATTAATCAGTATGTTGTTAACTGCCACATGTGCTGGCAGATTCAGAACCCACATAATAAGCCCCCTGAACTGTTGCAGTCACTGCCCATACCAGACCAGCTATAGAAATATATCTTAATGGACTTCCAAAGCTTTCCTAAGAACCAACATGGTTATAATGCTGTTTTTGCAGTGATAGACTACTTAGAGAAAAGGCTGATATCTATCCCATGTTATAAGACCACCACAGCCCAAGACATAGCAAGGCTTTTTATAATGTATGTCTACCAGTGGACTGGACCCTCAGACACCATTGTATCAGACTGAAGACCTCAATTTATCTCAGACTTCTGGAATGAATTCTGTCAGATTCTAGGTGTGAAGCTGAGGCTCTTCACTGCAAATCATGTCCAGACAAATGGCCAAACAGAGATAATAAATCAGCATATAGCATAGTGCCTTAGACCCTTTATTAACCACTATCAGGATGACTGATCAGATTGGCTACTGATAATGGATTTTGCAGTGGCAGTTCTGCCTTATAAGTCAACTGAGGTCCCATTATTCTTGATTAATCAAGATGTGATACTGCAGACCTTCTTTGACTGGCAACAGCCCTGACTCCCAGACCAATCTGCTATAGAGTATTTAAACCAGAATGATGCTCAAAAATGGGTCCAGCATCTAGAAGCCACCTGAAACTATACCTGGAAGCTTATTGAGAAGGCTCAGGACTCCCAGCAGCAACAAGCAGATTAGCACCAGAGGGTTGTTAATTTCAAGATAGAAGATATAGTATAGGTGTCAGTCCATACCTGGAAGACAGATTATTCTAGCTGCAAGCTGGACTATCAGATGGCAGGCCCCTACTGCATTGTTGAACAGATTGATAATGCCTATAAGCTGGACTTATCAGCCTCAATCTATATGCATCCAGTGTTCTCATCAGACAAGCTTCAGAAGGCAGTTACTAACTTTTTTTCAGGCCAGATTGAGAATCCTCCCCCAGCTATAGAGGTTAATGAGAAATATAAATGGGAGGTAAAAGAAATTTTAGCAGTCTGTCTACATTGGGGGAAGCTGCAGTATAAGGTTAAGTGGGTAGGCTATGACAATGACCCAATATGATACCTGGCAGCAAATTTTATAGGCTCACTGCACCACCTATAAAGCTTCCATGAGCACTACCCAGACCTGCCTGAACCCCTGAAGCAGCTAAAAGAGTGGTTAAGATGCTGGGAGGATGGTGAGAACCTGGAGGAGCATAGAAATAACAACAAGCCAGTTACTTAGGCCCTGAACACCTGCGGGCAGGCGTTTTTGAAGGGGGGGGTGATGTGACAGCATGACAGACAAGTAGGCAGTGGGAGATACTGCCAGAACTACTTAGTGATATCAACCACCCCACAATGCCATGATTTCTCTCTTTTTCTTCTTCATGCTTTTGATTCTGTATGACAAGCTACCATAGGTTCAGCTAATAATACTATGACTGGGCGCTGTCACAATCTAGGCCTGTTGTTACACCAGGTTCTTTAGGCAGTTGCATAATGAATTTTGTAGTGGGCATTCAAACTTTTTTGCCTTTATAATTTTTGGCAACTGAGGATACCATCTGTGTTGCTCTTTCAGTCTTTCATGAAGAGTGCACTATTTGTTGTAACATACATGTCAATTGATTTCTTGGTGAAGTCTTCCAGACCATTTCTGATAGTAAGGGCAACTGCAATTTAGCATATAATTTAGTTAACAATTGCAAAACCAGGTTCCTCAACTTTGTGAAGCTTGTTCCAGGTCTTCAGCAATTTGCAAATTCTTCTTTCTATAAAACAGGCATTTGTGGAAGATTCATTCTCAGCATCTCTGGCAGCTATCTATATGCTTTTTTTAAGTCACACAGGAATCTTCCCAACAGTCTGCTCTTAAGAGAGTGCAGCTACAAGGTTTATTCTTTTGAGAATTCTCTTCCTTTCTCCCAGCAGGTTCTTGCTTCCACAGTGATCTTCCCAGTCTTTCTGGAGTATTCTTATAGGCAAATCATTATCCTGAGCAGCTTGCCCCTTATCAAGCTCTTCTCCTTGGGTACTCAGCCTTTTGTACTGACCTTTTCTCTCAGAATACTTAGAAAACTTCTGGCTGTAGCTTTTCTTTTCTTTCTGTTTTCCACTTTTGTTTTTGTTGTGATTTTCTTCTTCCTCTTCTTGCTCAAGCTCTTCATCTTCATATGCATATGCATCTTTTTTGTCTTTATAGCTTCTTCTCATGAGTCTTTCCCAGAACTTGGGTTTTGCCATTTGATCGCTGCCATAGCTGAATTCGGATTCACTCGAGTATTCATTTAGGTCGTCACAAATCACAAATTGTCTTGCAGCAGCTAGTGTCTATCTACTTGTTACTCTTTCGAAGTTCCTACCTACTTCTCACATTAAGAAGCCTACAGGTTATCTAGTTACCTGTCAGGTTACCGGATTACCCTATATTTTGACACCTGCAATACCTCCAAGTTCTCCAGAACATTTGCGCTGCAGTGTACCTAAAGACATCATTGCCTGCACAAGCTTTGTAAAAGTCCCAACACCATATGGTAAAAGCATTGGCACTGCCGCATTTGCGCGATATTTGAGGAGGTAAGGTTCTACAGAGTAGTGGTTGGCTAGATCCCAGGCTGGTCTTGAAACGTCTAAGACCAAAGCTGCCAGGAGTAGAAGTGATTTCAGTCTTAGTAAAACCTTCCATCTACCCTCACACAAAGACAGTCTGCGATGCATGATGCAGATCCCCAAGCCTCTCGGAAAAGGTACGCGATTTTGAGGAGACTCCATCCAGACTGGGGATCCAACGAGGGTTTCAGGATAGGACAAGACGGAGTTGATCTGTCGAGAACGCTGGTCTCGGTCGGCTCCGAGGTCCGGCTGGGTAATCTTCGGAATAGTCTGGAGACAGGAAACGATCTACTGTACATTAGACAGCTGTAAAAGTGCTACATCTGGCGCTTAAGGCGCGATCTAAGTACCAAACTTACCGCAGCGGGTTGCTGCCTTCTGTTCCTTATTGTATCTCCTTGATATCGACAAAAATACACTCACCTCCTGATCTCTCCGATCAGAGGCAGCAACATTAACCGAACACCCCTTTATGCATTGTCGGCTAAACTTGTGGGAATCCATGCTAAGCTCAGGCGTCTGTGTGGCCCTTCAGAACTTGGAGACGAAGATCTTGAAACGCCGTGCGATTCAAAACTCGGTGGCGCCATGTAGGGTGTCAATGCTCCCTCCCGAAGCCGGCGCGTTTATCGTTAACGACTGAGGTGCTAAGATGCCCCTTGCGCATGATACTGAGTCGCTTACATCTTCGACACCAGGCGCATTTCAGATCAAGACTCCACTCCGTAGATCGTTTCACCCATTGTCGGTCTCACACTCCAACAGATGAACTACTTTACTGAGAATTCTCTTCTGGTGTAAATCGCTTCGTCTATGTACAAAGCAGCTGTTCAGCATGTCTCTTGAAGAGTTAATAATAGTACAGCTGATCTTCTATTCAGCGTCTACAGTATCTCTTTTCATCTCTCGTACACTTGGCATAGGATTATGGCTGATCCCTCCAGAGCTCGGGCCAAAACAGCATAATGCCCGTGCATCGTCAAACTCCACACCTCAAACTCCAACCAGACAGACTCCTGGCGCTTACTCCTACTGAGAACCCTCCCCATCAGTCCTGGCAGCCGACGGTTTCGATGTGTTTATTTCATTTTGCTGAGCAGCTGGGGGTGCTAGCGTTGTTGCGCCTTTCCAAGTGAGGCATGGTACTTCGAATAGTTCAAAACATGCATGATACAGATCTCCACCATGATTATCATGCGAATTAAGGTATTGGAAAGAAGAGCGTTGAATTGCATTCTAGGGGTAGGTGTACTATGCGGTGTGCATTTTTCTCCAAGTAGTACTTAATGCCCATCACTCCCATCGATCTTCTCTTGGTCAACCTGGCTGAGCCAGATCTCCATTCTCTTCGTACATCCGTCTTCTTGTCTTCTACTATATATATCTTTCGAATTCTTGTTCTGTGCAGGTCACGGAGTTTTCCATTCAACCATGTATTATCCATCGTTGATCATCTTTATTGCGTTCGCTGCGTCCGTCCATTCCCATGGCGTGATCCTGAAGGCCCAAGGAACTAAAGGCTCGGTAGCTAGCCAAGGATTTCTTGGTGAGCTTCTTCCACTCCTGCTCAAGATAGCGAACCACCGTCTCTTCTAGGAGAATTCTAATCATGTCCTCTATCTAGTCAACAACACCCTAGCAAGGAACTGCACAGATATCAGTCCCTGCCAGCTGGACTCCACGATTATCCGGGATGAGGAAATAAGACAGAACATTGTGAACGGATGCGGTCGCACGGAGCTCCATGGCAACATTGACATCGGTGAACAAACGGAGGTTGAGCTGGCCGCCAATCGAGTGACCTCGGTGACGAAGGGGTCTGTCCTGGAAGTCACTATTCACCAAGTTAGTATCTACATAGACTGCTAGCCGATCTCTGGAGGGAACATCTCTCTAACAGTGTACATTTAGGTAAACGCAGACGGCGCGGGACCTTACACTTGCGACTTGGACGAGACGAGTATGTATACGGTTATTCAGGATCTATTGATACTATCCTGACCTAACAAGTGTCTGCCGCTCTAGGTAACGCGAACACCAACTTCATCCCATTGAATGTGACAAAGAACGTTCCCGGCGTGAACGGCCTCTCTCAAGCCAAATTCGAAGACTTCGTCATCCAAGTCCAATTGCCAGATGACCTGAACTGCATTGGAGGTAAACCCAAGCCATATGTAAAATATCCTGACTGAGCCGCTGATGTCAACAAACAAAAACAGCTTCAACCGGAAACATCTGTACCGTGCGCTGCAGAAACAACGCTTTAGCAGGTCCCTTCGGCGGCTGCTTCGCCATCCAACAAACTGACAATGCTGGCCGCACCAATACGAGCGCTGCGGCAGTCGACACTGCGCAGAAGCTAGCAGATATCGAGAGGCAGATCCAGGTGAACAAGGAAAACCTGCCTGCTGCAATTGCAGCCAACCAGGCTTCTGGACTGGAGGGTTCGGATCCGGGTCTCGCGGCTGTAGAAGGTGAGTATACGCAACATATCATCACTATCCCTACCTACTCCAAAGCCCCGCTCTTGTTTCCCAGTCTTAAGTTCATCTATGTCATTGATTTTATGGGAGCTGACCTCATACCTAATATAGCCCTCACGTCCGCTGTCCCAGCAGCCACGACCACCGGCGCCACCAGCACCGCTACATCCACGGGAAGGCATAGGAACGGGAAGGGGAATGGTCGCGTCCGAGTTGCATTCTTCGCATAGATTAGGGGGTTCGCCTTAGCTCCGGATCACGTTCAGCATGAGAATGGTTTCAGACCAGCATGGGTGAATAAGATGGATAGATGCATAAGATGAATGGGATTACTGTTTTATATGTTTATTTTTAAAATTAGAATCAGCGTCTACCTGTGAACTACCGACCTACCGTAAAGTAAAACAGAAGTGGGTTTTCGGAACACTAACTTCGGGAAACAGTCCGGTTAGACATGTCCCAAGACTACTCTCATGAAGATACTTAGATGTATACATATCCTTGCCCAACGAGTACGGAGAGTTGTCATTTGAGAGGGGACATTCTTACCTGATGAAGTTGACGCTCAATTTGCTTGATCTTTCTGCAGGTAGCACTTTTCGAAAGAGCTTCCAAAAGTTCTCCCAGGGGCTCTTCCGCTTTACGACCCGGAGAAGTGTTTCATCTTTGCCACGACAAAGATTCAAGACTCAATCAGAAAAGCTTTACAGGACTCCGATGGACAAGACCAGGTATTCCTCTCGAAGATCTCTCTCAATGCATGTACAGAATCTAGGTGCATTTTGCTCTGATCTTCCCGGGTGTTTACAGTTCTCAAGTTCCCGGATGTAGTACTTCGGCGGGTGTTTATTATCCGCAAAGAGCTCGGTGACATAGTGGGAATCCTTTATGCTATGCCAGCTCCTGTCCATGAAACTTGCTAATACGAGATGCAGTATATAAGATCTGGAATTATTACACAATAAAACTTCCTAGCTCATTTACTTTCTTGCCGAGCCAGCCTTCTCTTCCTCAAGTGGATTCTTAACAGGCACAAATGCTACATCCAAGTACGCCGTCGTAAACCCCCCGATAATCTGTTCTTTGACCAGACCGTTGCCGAACCACTCGAGTGGATTCTCCTTTAGCTCCGGGAGCAGTTCATACTCGTAGTCGTCCCATCGAGGGTTCTCCATGACGTAAGATCCGTGGAGTTGGCTGCCGGGCCAGACGGCCAGCAGGCGGCCGTTGGGATCGCCTTTGTGCTTCCACCATGCTCGACACTGAAGAAGCTAATGTCAGTATTTTCGTGAATGTACAGTTAAACGTCTCACCGTTGCAGTAAAAACAGTCGGGGCGAAGTATCGGTCCGTGTACTGCCGAAAGGCTTTCACCATTTCAGGCCTGGGTGGATTTCTTTTTCTTGATTAGCAACGAGAGCTCGAATTTATCGGTCATAACATATAGCATATTTATTCGTATCTCGCGTTACTGGTTCATGAATACTTACTTAACAACCATGCTCTTGATAAACTCCCGCCGAATCTTCTTGCTGGAATTTCTTCAGGTAGTCGGCTGGCGTGGTTACTGTCACAGATCAGTTAATCAGTTGCGAATGCTCCTCCCTTCTACGGAAAGTGACTACTCACTTGATCCCCCTTGCTCAGCCATGCCCTCAGCGCCGATGCCTACCGGAGGAATCCAGGTCCGGCTCCTCACGTAGTGATCGACCCGCTTAACCACGGACTGAATCTTGGGCAAGATCTGGATACCACTCGAGCCGCAACCGATCAAAGCGACCCGTTTTCCGGTCAGGTCGTATGTGGGATCGTACTCCGCAGAATGGACAAGCTTGCCCTGGAAGTTGTGCAAGCCGGGGATATCGGGCCATCGCCATTGGTTCAGGAGGCCGGTCGCGGCGCAGACGACTTCGGCTGTGTCTGTGAATTTTTATAAATGTCTTTAGAGAATATCTATCAGAGTGTGCCAGGGAAATACCTACTTCACTTGTCTTGATATTCTCCACTTCCACATGCCACTTTCCCTCTTGGTCATCCCACTCCGCTCTCAGCACGCGATGGTCGGTAGGCATCGTACTTGGTGGCGACCCATTGCAGGTAGGCCTGGATTTCGGCGCCGCTGGCATAGTAGCTGCTCCACTGGGGTTTATTCTCGAAGGTGAACTGGTAGGAATGAGAAGGTATGTCGCATGCGATCCCTGGATATCTGCAAGCCAGCAGACCTGTCTTATCAGTGTGATCGATCAGATAAAAAAATGGGTTCATAAGGAAACATACACGTTCTCAAACCAGGTTCCTCCGAGGTCGGCATTCTAATCGAATTATACGTTTATCAGTATAACAACATTACTACAAAGTCCTGCTTCAGTTTCGACTGACCTTCTCGTAGATCACCAGCTCGAGGTTCCGAATTGACCGCGGAAACAGGATCCCCGCAAGAATGCCAGACATGCCTGCCCCAAAGACAATCACCTTGATCGGTCGAGCCTTGTTGATTGGACGTGTCGAGAGATCATTGGGGTCGTGGTTGTCGAAGAAACCCATTGTGCTTAGTATGAGATAGATAAGTCGAAGTGCAAGGTTCTCCGTACAAGGTAATTAAAGAGACCGCTTACTGACTCTATCATGACTATATATCTAGGTACCAACAGAATGTTATTCCTCGGTACTCCGTTCACCGACTGTAATTTGGTCCACGGCTTGTGGAGCCGACGACGACTACAGCGGCACGATCCTAAATGGGATGAGCCAAGTACACGCCATTTTTTCCAATCTCACACAAGCAGAGGAGTAATAAGAGTCCCGGTTGGACACGAGCAGTTCACATCCTGGACTCTGCTCTCGAGTCTGGACTGCACTTTTCCTCGCCATTCCCCTCTCCCTCTTTGGAGTGGAAGAGACTGGGTGCATACTAACACCCAATTGGCATACTATCACTTCCCAGAGAGCCAAAGATTTTGACCCTTGTAGGATGACAGCTCTTGCAGATCTTTTCCTTCGCTAATAAGACATATTCCGGTATGAATGATGACTATGACTGTTTTGGACCACACTACAAACACCAAAGCGGAACAATGTTGGCTGGAAATTCGGTATCATGCCACTTTTATCAGTAGATAAGCTCTGAACTCTAGCCGAATCTCGTATATTGAAGACATACTTCCATGGAGCAGCATTGAAGACACAAAATGCGAGACCTTTTTTCTTTATCGCCGACGTGCTTCAGCTATTGGATAAGGGCATGTTGGAAATAACATCCTCGTTTCTGAGCAATAAGGAGAGAATAATCTTTTGTTTCAAGATTACAAGAAAATGGAGGCTCCTAACTCACGCTCGATGGCCGCATGTACGCTTGTACTAGTGCCGCCAGCATACCTATGCATTGCCTTGAGGATGTATGTGAGACTTAAGAGGAAATCCTGGGGCAGTGACGACTGGTGCATGCTGGCTGCACAGGTAAGCTCACACCCTTGCATTCTATCTATCAACGCCGTGACTGCCGCTGATTTGTAACGTCCAGCCTGGATTTCTGGCGCTCGTTCTTGCGTCGTTGATGATGTCCTGGAATGGTCTAGGAGTGACAGACGATGCACTTGATCCGGAGACGATCCGACGAGGTTTGCTGGTACATACAATATGAGAATAGAACCAGGTTCGATGATCCTTATCATATAATGCTAACGTTGTATTCTAGTGGTGGTTCATCTGGGAAACCGACTGGCTATTCACGATGGTCCCCCTGAAATTGAGTATCTGCTGCTGTCTTATGCGGATTGCATTGGACCGTCGAGGATTTGTGTATTCGTTTATCGTCGCAGCCGTGGCGAGTATATGTTCATGCTCACAACGGCATTCTATGAGTTTGGCGCAAGCCGTCCCATCCAGTATGTTGCACCTCCATTCCTCATGCTGTGATTAACCAGATTCCAAATTGTCTAACGAATCGTGTCAGTTGATAGATTCAATTGGGATCGAACAATCCCTGGTGGCCACTGTCTTCATTTCTCCTTGTCGGCGGTCAATATCGTGGTGAATTGGTACTATGCTTTAGTGTAGACGTCGTTTGTCTCTTCAAATCTGTGGGAACTGGACTGATGTAGATATTTCTACAGACCAATCCCACTCCTACGGAAGGTGCAGATGCGCCGCCGCTTGAAGGTGACGGTGGCTTTCATTCTCTGTCTCGGTATTGTGTACGATCACTCTTTTTTCCATTTGTGTGGGAATGCAGCACGAAGGCGCTTGCTGACAATGTAAACAGGGCGAGTGTTTCTGCTCTCGTTCGTCTCAATTATACAGTCAATCTGTCTGCAGCGACTAACTTTATGTGGAAGTTTGCCGCTAAACTTCTGCCGGTGCAGTTATGCTAACAATCAATTTTCATAGATCACGTCGAGCCACGGATTGGGGCTGTAAGCGGATTTGTCTTTCACTGTGCTATCTTTTACAGAGCTAACGTTCCTTTACAGTTGCGGAGGTCGGGCTAGGGTTCATTGTTTCAAACTTGCCGGTCAGTTTTCTTTTCCAACATTTCTACGCTAATAAAAAAGCGTATTGTAACAGTTAATTGATGAAATTAGACATTACGACCCCTCTTGGACAAAGCCCTCCGACGTCTCGGCCTCTCAACCGACAGTCAACCTGCTGGCGAAAGCAGTAATCCCACTAAATGGAGCAAGCAGAGTAGCCCACAGGACCACTATTATGAACTGGACACGACCAAGACCAACGGCATCCATATTACTAGTACGAAGGTTCGCAGAGGGCGGGGCGGCAACCGCAATAGCCACGGGGACGCTGCGTCAATCGAAGACGACGATAGCCAGAGACATATTGTGAATGATGGCAGCGGTATCACAGTCAGAGAGGAGTCTATGCCTCCAATCTGCAGAAGGCCAGACGAATAAATGTTATATTTCGATAGCGGGAGGTCTATATGTCTGATATATAATCACTGGGGTAGACATTCAGAAGTTACGGAGAGCAGATGCCATACAAAAGGTAGGTGCATGGTCCCGCAAATGACTATCACGGATATATCGCCGCATTGCAAAGTCTAAGTGAATGTAATGGCTGCCAGGGATTCGGATGCCGCATAATTTAAACGAGTACCCTACACCCCCTGGACTTAGGATGCAGTGGTTCTAGCCTACTCCAGACATGGAACAGCCCGAGAAGGAGAAAGAAGGCTGTACGCGAGCGTGTCCATCCTGTATTCCACTGAGAAAGTCCTCGACCACCGTCTCCGTTTTTCTCCAGCGGCGGTTCAAGCCAAGCAACGGGCTTTGGCCGTGCTTTATTTCTATATAGTATATAATAACTATTTTCTTTTCCCAGATGCCAGACGCGCACTCGTCGTTGATAGCGTATTAAACCAGGTATGGGATTGCCTTGAGTTATGTTGAATAGCATCATCATTTTTTGTCAGATGAGCCTTTAAGACTACATGCAGCACGTATGTTGGAGTAAAGCAATATTGGCTACTACTGGTGCTTAGTCTAAATCCTTAGAAAACCATTCTCTTCTGTCCGCTATACGAAACTTTATATTGTCTATGATACTATCCGTTAAGTCGACCGTGGATAAGAGGCCAGGACTACGCTCGAGATCAATAACCGCCATAAGAAATAGTCTAGACCAATGAGAATTGGTTACAATATCATTCCAGAAGTGAAGTGTCTACTTGTGGAGTAATCTGCGCACTCTGGGTTGCTCGAAGAAAGATCTGCTTGCTTCTCTGCACCCAAGTCACGGAAGAATGGTGATCTACGTCGACGTTCAAATAGACGCCGCAAAATCACCAAGCAAATCCTGCCAGGTAGTGGGGAAGTAAAAGAGATTGAGACCCGGAAAATCCCACTCCAATACAAACTTCTTCGGCACAAAAGACTGCAAATCAGTCTGCGCATCAAATGACTTCCAGAACGGTCCTGTAGCCATCGAGTCCTCAGTCGCGACACCTGTTTCGCTCGCATTCTCGGAAAGCGCTTTTTCGAACTTTTCAATTCCAAGCTTGAGGATCTGGATATAGACGTCGCCATTGCTGTAGTTCTCGCTACTCGTCCCGCCCGCCTTGGACATTTTCTGGAGAAGGCAGTTTCCATCTTCCAAGAGCTGTATGTTGTCTTCCGGGCTTTCTGGCAAGATACGAGCAAGCTTTAGTAGAAAAAGGAAGCAAAAGGTACATTTCGCCCACACAAACTCCATCGCGTATCTCAGCCTTGAGAGGTAGAGATCAGGGTCAGAGATGATGAGTTTCAGGTGTTTTCGGGCGCTGTTTTTAGCCATCAGAAGAATGTCATGCTCGACTGTGGACATCGTTCTAATTTCAATTAGACAATTCGAATTATAATAAAGCAATGCGACTAAAACTTCAGAATACTCACGCAATATTCTCGACGCCCATGTATCGAAGGGCTTTGCAATGAACCATCATTTCAGCCCAGCATCGTTGGATACGGAGATTGATCAGGTGAAACGGTGCTTCATCGCCGGCCACTGTGGAACTCTCTGTTGCGTAAGAATGAAACAACTCAGTAAATGCAACGGAGGCCAACAATATATTGTCATATCATCTTACCAACTATTCGAGTCCAATCCCTGTTATCCCTCAGCATCTGTTATATGGCACGTATCAGAGGGAGATCACTTACTCAAACCAGACGTCCAGGTCAACCTTGCCATCTCGAACACAGTCAACTATGTTTGATTGGTCATGATGCAGCATTGTACTTAATGAGTCATTTATTTTTGCTGTCATCTAAGTCAGACTACTGCTCGCGCCATACTTTGTATACGGATAACTTTTCTCACCTCTTAATAGATTAAGCTATATTTGAATTCAATTAGCTTCAGTGTAAAAAAAAATCTGGCTGGTGCAAATACTTCATACCTCAACCTGAGACAACAGTCTTAGATCCAAGGTCGTTGAAAAGGGATGGTTTAATAAGATCCTACATCGACGTGGATCCCCCACGAAACGAATGGCAGGTGGTTTACCGGCGTCGAGGCGAGAACTTTAAGACTGTTAGTAAAATTAATTTCAGCAGAGAGTGATCGGGCAACAAACATATGCTCCAAGACCAAAAGCGCGAACCAAGTCCTCGACTTGCGCATCAATGAAAAATCCACCTCGTCCACATCCTCGGAAAGTTGAGACACGTTGCCTGCGTCTCTCAGAGCTAGTCGCTCGGTCAGTTCTTCATAAGCTGCATGCAATTCCAGATCCACAGCCATTCTTGTCGCAAATGATAGAATCAATGAGCGTTCTGCAGAATAACACGCCACGACCAGCATTGCCTGAACAGATTCTAAGCAATTCATCTTTGGATTCTGGATTACTACATTGATCCATTTCTTCAACTCGGAATCGAGAAGATCGGAGATTTGAGACCCTGATCCTAGCAATCCGATTAGTGACACGCCAGACTTGCGGGACAAAACATAGGTTTCGTACTATTTTCAATGCGACAACCTATGGTGCATATTGCATTTAGAAGGATGCTGCTGCGAGCGCGCACAGAAGCAAAGGTATCGAATCGAGGATCAAAAATTGGGATAAACCTATCCTAGATGTTGTCCACATGATTAACGTCGGCCTTGGAAGAGTTGCAAGATTTGTCAACATACGCATCCCTGAAAGAACCTATTATGAAGTCAGCTAACAGTAGCGCTAAAGTTTGTCGATGAAGGTCAGTGGCTTACGCTTGGAAAAATGATACAGCTTGGTCAATTGTTATTAACCCTATCGAGATAAAATCAGGGATTGGTTCATCTTGTATTTCAAATCCGCATCGCTTTCTCTTAGGCAACGGACTATGCACAGGCTCCCCCGGAAGCGGAGATTGTATGGAAGGTATATCCCCCTGTGTCGAGGCTAATGGAGATTCCTGGCAATTACGGCATCTATCTCTGTCAGTTGCTGAGCACATGAGATCAGATTGGGTTCCTCCATTAATTGACCGTGGTATCGTCGTCAGACCACTTCTATCGTAGGTATGGCTTTCCAACCGTGGCTCCGTATCAGGTTGCGGAGGCACCGCCGATTCTGTGACCGCAGGGGAACCCAGAACAATTTTCTGCATTTCATTTAGTTGTTTCTCCAAACGCTGCATCTGCAATTCAAGGTTTTCCAGCCTCCTGTTGAAGATGTCAGACATGGAAGCTCATTGACGAGTTTCAGTACGAACTGGACTGTCGGATCCTTTGGCACTTCAAAGAAGACACAGCGCTTTCCTGTGTTCTGACATCTGAGAAAAGGCGTCAATGAGTGGAAACTTATTACTATGCTGCTTAGTCGCCCTCTACCTTGTACATGGCCGTTTCGCATCGCATCTAACCTGTATACGTAGTCAGCCCGCTTTTACCATGGTAAATATATGTCCTATAGCGCAATTTTATCACACCTTTGACTGCCGACAAGCACTGCAAGCTTTCTGGAGCTCATCAGCATTCGCGTTTTCAATTCATCGATTTTATACATCACGAGACTCTACCGGAATCCTCTTCTTTCCAGGAGCCGGAGACGCAACACATAAAGCATCATCCGTCTCCATTTTGAAGTTGTACGAGCTATACAAGCTTCAGTTATCCATGCGATTTTTGCAAGATGGACGGAGCGTGGAATACAGCTCCCGAAGGCGGGGGCGGGACGTTGCGCGTACGTTCTCGGCTCCGAAGAGCGGCTCGGAAAATGATCTGGGGAGCATCGGTTATTGCCATCCGATGGCGTTTCACCGTTTTACCACAGAATTTCATGCTATACAGATCCAGTAAGCTGTAGCTAGTACTTCGCAAAGTAGAAGTCATTCGCTAACTACTGCATTGTTATGTACCTCGATACCTAATGACATCAATGTCCGCAACTATGCGGAACTACGAGTATCTGGTAAGACAGTAAGTCTTTCTAATATACATAGACAAAGTCCTCATTCTCCATATCAGTAATATCCTTGAGAGCATTGTCGCCAACTTGCTGTTCTGTCTGACTCTCTTTCTCTGTACCGTCAGCGGTAACGGCATCCATAGAGCGATCAACAATTTTCGCACTCTTTCCCATCTGCTCGCGCCTTCTCTCGTGATTCTTGTTCAAAAATAGAAGATAGATCATGTTCACTCTATATGATTTTGTTAGCACAATACTTGAGAGAAATGGATTAATGTCAAACATACGCGTAGAGGACGACCAGCACGATGAACAGTGCGAGAATGGAATTCTGTTAGTGTGGATATCTTGAGTGATGGGAAACATGACTCCTGCTTACTTAGATCGAAGCCCACGAGAGTAAAGAGGTGCCTCTTCAGTTGTATACAACGTCGGTCCAATAACCTGTCTGTGTTAGCGAATAGACGTTCACAAGAAATTAAATTTCCACATACATTGCCGGCACATTGGCCTACAATGAGAATGCCCGTGGTTACTTTCTTCTTGGTCTCGCCTGCCGTGTTTGCCGCCGACCAGGAGTATATCAATGGAGCTGTAGGCAGTCAGCACCTCTGCCTCGAATTAGTCACCCGAATACCATGTAGCGGCCGCTTACTTATTCCCGGATACACCGATATCTTGTTGGATACATTAGCATGGGACCGTTAATAAACTTGTCATTCGGAGCTTACCAGATAGTATCCGACTAACAATGCCGCCCTATGCGAAGCATCGTGCGGAATACATAAGAGCATAACGCATCCGGCGATGGGTGGCAACGACAAAAGCATTAGAACAGGCCCCTTCATTTTCAGAACCATAGCGAGCCATGCTCCTCCCATTGTCGAGACCAATTGGACTGCACCAAAAGGTATGTTAAAGAGTATTGCTGTAAACTGGTCGAACCCGAAGGATTTGACAATCAAGGGTCCGAAAGTGGACACACCGCCGCTAGGAATGCTGCCTTGACGTGAGTAAGCCATCTTCTAGTCTTTAGGATAACAAGTACTCACGAGATGGAAAACATCATGGCAAACCAGAGCCATGTTTTCAGGTCCATAACTGATTCCTTCACATGATTCCATTTCCACGTATTGCTTTTTATTCCTTGTTGGTTCATTCGCAATCTTGTGATGTTAGCATCAACAATCCGATATAAATACGTTTTCTTTTTACACTTACCTCTCAATAGCCACCAACTTATCTTCGTCTTTCAGGAACTTAGCTTTCATAGGGGAGTCGGGCATGAAAATCCTACGCGTCAAATATCAGATACTGTCACCACATTGCAATGAGGGCTATCATGTTGACGACTTACAAGACAACCGCTGCGAATCCCACAGTGATGAGACCGAAAAACAAAAATATTATCTTTTGGGAATATCAGCCAGATGTTGTACGCAGCCGTCATGACGGAAACTGACTTGGTAAGGTTCGAAAATGGGAGACTTGATGTGCCCAAGACCGTAACTTAACAGACTACCAAACTGTTTGCAAAGATCTTATGTCAGTAAGGACTAAACCTCCCGCCGACGGATCAACTCACCATATTCGTAATACCATTCATTGCATACCAAGCACCAAGCCTCACAGGTTGCTCTCGCCTTCGCCACCACATCTGTGTCACGGCTATAAAAGCAGGAGCTGCATTGCAGAATTAGCAAAAGAATTGTCAGTGGCTGTGTCCTAAAGGCGATAAGTACCTATTCCAGCTTCGAACGCTCCGAGAAACATCCGGCATAGCAGAAGGCCCACGAAATTGTGCGCGGCAGTCATACAAGACAGAACAGCTCCCCAAAGGAAGACTGAGATTGCCAGAAATTTCCCCAGTGGCACCTTGACCAGAATATAGGAGAGTAAAGGTTGGACGACAAGCTGTGCAAGATAGACAATTGAACCGAGCCAGGAATACTGCAAACCGACAAGATGGGTCTTTTCGACGAGCCCAAAAACAGATGCATAGGCCAATGTAGTTTTGTCAAGTGATTGAAGGAAGTAGATGGCAAGTATAATGGGCAAGATCCTCATGTCGATTTTGCGAAGCACACGGCTATTGTTCTCGGGTGTGAGCACCACAGAATGCCCGACATCTTCCAGTAATTCAACAGCCTTGTCCTTGTCAGCAAAGGCGACATGGGCTTGACCCCTGGGAGGTGCAGTCTCGATCTCAATGGATTCCACCATTTGCTCCTGGCGTTCTTTCAGGCCTGATGGCCCTGGTCGCGGAGACATGGTTTCTGGAGAGGCTAGGTCACGTCTGAAGAAAGAATGTGACTAGATGGGCCAGACAATAAGAAGACAATCGTATCAATAGGATTGATAGAATAGGGGGCAAGGAGCATGGGGAAACTCGTGCCTATATATGGCACCGTGTAAGACCAAGTCCTGTTCCCGGATAGCACCCCTCACACTATGGCCTGATCCCCAGACGGCAATTGAAATGCGTCATGGTCAATATCCATTCGACCAATACTGTTATGGTCGTTGTTGAGTCTCCTCATGACCAGAGAGACGGGATCTCAAGCCATCTCGGCGTTCGGGCAGCATGTCCGTCGGCGGTGGACTCGCCTCGGTCGGATGGCGGCTGGAGATGTGGAGAGAGCGTGCGGAGAGAGCCGGGGAGCGGAGACGCATCCGGGGCTTTGCGGGGAGGCGTCGGGGATGACGGCCGAACACCGACCCCTCGTGTCTCACCGTCAACAAGATGCTCCTCTCTGCACCATACATATAGATGACCCAGTATCCAGGAGACGAGTGCCTCAAAGATGGTCCCACGCCTGAAATCACCTCTCTCGCTCACTACTACAGCCTTGGACCATAGACACCTGACATTCGTTTGAGATCCTCACCATGCCGCAGAAAGAATTCTGTCCTCGAGGATACCATTTCTACAGTGCTGAAGATGGCAGTGACACTCCTTCCGTGCATCTGCGATCCGGCGATCAGGGGCCGGTCTTCGACTTTACGTTCGAGGCGGTACGCCCCAATCTTTTCCGTGTCACATTCACGTCCGAAGATCACCCGCTCCCGCCCTATCCCAGCGCGAAAAAGCCAACCATCGACCTTCGAGATGTCCATGTTGCGCTGCCTGCTGTCAGTGGTTCAAGAAAGATAATCGAGGTCGGAGAGTTCACAGCATCAGTGGAATGGAGCGAGACCCCGGTTGTCTCCCTATCGTGGACAGGCTCGGAGAAAATCCTGCACAGCGATCTTCCACTGCGTTCCTACGTTGCGGATTCGGCTGGTGTTGCTCACTACACTAGACTCGACAGAAACGCCCTTCATGTCGGACTAGGAGAGAAGACCGCACCCATGGATCTCACGGGTCGCCACTTCATTCTGTCCACGACCGACTGCTTCGGTTACAACGTCTATCGCACAGATCCCCTCTACAAACACATCCCGCTGCTGGTCAAGGCAGCGCCAGAAGGGTGTGTCGCGATTTTCTCAACGTCGCATAGCAGAGGCACCTGGTCGGTCGGCTCGGAGATCGATGGTTTGTGGGGCCACTTCAAAGTATACCGGCAAGATTACGGAGGTCTGGAAGAGTATCTCATCGTCGGGCGAACTCTGAAGGACGTAGTGAGAAGCTACGCAGAGCTAGTCGGTTTCCCCAAGCTGGCGCCCCGTTGGGCATATGGATATATCTCTGGTGGCTACAAGTATACGATGTTGGATGATCCTCCTGCCTACCAAGGCCTCCTGGAGTTTGCAGAAAAACTCAAGGAGCACGATATCCCCTGCTCCGCTCATCAGATGAGCTCGGGCTACTCGATTTCCGAGCATGAGCCCAAAGTCCGTAATGTCTTTACTTGGAATAGGCATCGATTTCCAAACCCGGAGGAATGGATCGCAAAGTATCATTCTTTGGGACTTCGCCTTCTGTCGAACATCAAGCCATTCGTTCTTGCCTCCCATCCCGACTACCAAAAACTCGTTGACGCCGGTGCCCTTTTTAGAAATCCAGAGACCAAGGGGCCGGGGGTAATGCGTTTGTGGAGCGCTGGGGGAGGTGAAGGAGGCAATGGCTGTCACCTTGACTTTACCTCCGCCTTTGCTTTCAAATGGTGGTACGACGGTGTCCAAGGCCTCAAACGCGCTGGGATAGACGGAATGTGGAACGACAACAATGAGTATACTCTGCCTAACGACGACTGGGAGTTGGCCTTGGAGGCAAACGTGCCTCAGGACACTAAGGCTAAGAACTCAGTCGGTCTCTGGGGTCGCACCATGCACACGGAGCTGATGGGAAAGGCTTCTCACGATGCGCTTCTGGATGCCGAGCCGGGGAAACGGCCATTCGTTTTGACTAGGAGCGCAACCGCTGGTACTCTTCGATACGCTGCAAGCTCTTGGAGTGGCGACAATGTAACTAGCTGGGAAGGGATGAAGGGCGCAAATGCTATATCGCTGACCGCCGGTATATGTCTGCTCCAGGTAAATGATTTTAGCCTTTTATTCATGGTTACTTCGACTTCCTGCTAACTGCAGCCTTAGTGTTACGGCCACGATATTGGTGGCTTTGAAGGTGAGATAGTGTTCTTCCAGAAGTGACCTGAGAAGCGTGCACTAACGATAGACCAGGCCCCCAGCCTTCTCCGGAACTTCTGCGCCGTTGGGTCCAAATCGGTATCTATTCGCCGCGGTTTGCCATCAATTGTTTCAAAACATCCCCGAAAGATAACTCGGTGGGTGAGGTCATCGAGCCCTGGATGTATCCAGAGATTACCCCCCTAATCCGCGATACAATCAAGCGACGTTACGAGATCCTACCCTACATATACTCCCTCGGGCTTGAGAGTCATCTCTACGCATCACCACCGCAGCGTTGGGTTGGGTGGGGCTATGAATCAGACCCGGAGGTCTGGTCGCCAAAGCTGAAGTCCGGCGAGGAACAATACTGGTTCGGCGACACTATACTCGTTGGTGGCGTTTACGAGCCGGGAGTGTCTGTCGGGAAGATATATCTTCCTCGGAAATCCAACGATAAATTCGACTACGGCTACGTGAACATGAATGCACCTTACACTTACTTTGCTTCCGGCCAGTGGGTGGAAGTTCCAGCTGCATGGAGAGACAGCATCCCTCTCCTCGCAAGGATTGGTGGTGCCATTCCGGTCGGAAAACCCTGTGTGACAAGAGTCCCAGGAGAGGATGACCCTGCCGCTGCAGCCCTTGAATGGGATGATTACCGAGGAGTTGAGATCTTCCCTCCGCGGGGCAGCTCGCACGGAAATGTATTTTCTTCCTCATGGTTCGAAGACGATGGAATGTCGCTATACCCGCAGATCACTAAATTCACAATCACCTACTGCTCAACTGAGGAGAGGGTTACTGTTGGTTTCACGCGAGACGACGGAGGTTTCGTTCCTGCATGGAAGGACTTGGATATCATCCTGCATAACGGCGATGAGAGACATGTCGTTTCTGATGACGGTACGCCTGTAGAGTTTGTAGGCAAAGACAAACGGGGTCGACTAGTCTATAGACTCAAAGTATCATTGCGCTGAGCTCAGAATTTTCGGTTATACACTGTACATTGCTTGTGTATATAGACAGACGAAATAGAAACTCGCGGGATAGGAATAGATTGTGAGAAATACACGTCACTCTGAAGAATTCTCCGGCCATTATCAGCCTACTAATTAATCAGCATATAAACAACTGGGGCTAACAGTCCAAATATTCCCGCCCACACACCCAGACCGCGCAGCAAAAAGCTCCTTATAATCGCATTAGTGGCCGGACTCTCATTACGACGAGGATAAGGAGCATCCGTCACCGGTTTCCCAAGAAACTTGCACAACGGCTCTCAGCCATCAGCAGCCCTGAATTCGAGCAGCCTCTCAGCGGGATCAACAACCTTGACATGGTCGTTGTGCCGAATGTATGTCTCTCTGGATCGAACTTCAGTGCCAAAACGCTCCCTGTAGAGTTTGTCCCAGGCATTGTTGAGCGCGAATCCCCCATGCGTCTCGGGAACGAACTATCCGACCCAGTACATGAACGGTTTCCCGAACATCCTTCCGATCGACTGGTTGACGGATCGCAGCCATGCGTCGGGGCTTTCTCTTAATCCCAGAACGACCTGGAGAAACATCCCTCATTATAAATGAATTCAGCACGTAGTGGTACTTCAACGTGTATACGAACCTTCGCGTCCGGATACATCTCGACAAAATCTTCAACAAAGAACGAGCAAGGTCCGTCAACGACCGCCTTGTAGCTATGGACTATCTCCGCCAGAATCTTCGGCGCGCAGTCTTGTCCTTTGTGGCCATCGCCTGCTTCCATTTCGACGCTGCCGTCTTGATTTTCGGAACCAGATCGGTGAGTGTGTGATAGCATGGTTTGTAGCCCAGTCGTTCGAGCGCTGCCTGTAAGGAGCTTGTAGAGGTTCGAGGTAAACTGCCCTGGAAATAAGCATTAGCGATGATTACTAAAACTGACGATGTGTATACAAACCCCGATAACCTGAAGCCGAGGGCTCTGTTCTTGACTGTTCTTTGGATGCATAGTTGTATTTACAGAGGAAATGTTACTGCGTGGAAAAGCGGCCCGGGAAAACAAGACGATAGAGGACTAGACAAAAGAAATATATAAAAATAAGTTAAATAGAATGCTAAGGGCTCTACGATGGGAGAAGCTAGTGATGCGACCGATACACAGATATTACATGTCGAGCTCTTGTTAACTTATATGATGGTCCCCTGTCCGATAAATATATTTATCGCGCATGTGATACGTGCACGTGTAGTTTGAGTCCATTCTCCATTCTGGTCTTATCCAAGTCGGATCAGCCCTATGAACCATTTGCATCTTGTATCTCGGGATATTGCTGCTTAGTAGATACAAGCTGAACGCAGTTGCTCGTTTACTCGTTTAGGAAAATGATGTGGTGAGAGGGTTCAAACCTGTCTGGTATGGAGAATTTTCGAGAAGTCCCACAAATAAGCGACTTCTGCGTCGCACATCAGTTGCCCTCTTCGAGCAAAAGACCTTGGCAGCTTGCGAGCCCCTTACATCAGATATCTCTGATAGTTAGGGTAGATGGCTCGGTCTGCGCACTAAGATACGTTAAATCTGCGGCTGATTTGAAGATCTGAACAAGAGCTGTCCCGGCTGATGCATGTGATTACGCCCGCACCATGCAGGGCAAAAACTGATTAAGCGGCAGTGCTGTGGGAAAAGCATTCAGCGGTAATAAGGAGTTAAAGAGAGAGAATGTGCTTTATACCAGTCTCGTAACCGCTCCAACTGCGTTGTTCTACAGGATTTAATACGCTGCTAGACGTCGGAGATCTTAAAATAGTTCTCTACGGCCTGTCATCAATAACCTTGCCAACTAAGAAATCTTCTCTTGGAAGGAGTCAAGTGTCAACAGCGCACCGAGAATACTCTGGTCGTATGCGATCATGAGGAATCCACAGCTGGTCACAAACCCGGTAAACCAGCTCAGGGGCCTGCCAGACAGGTAGGAGCCGCCAATATTCACCGCGGGAGTTCCTACATCCTGACTGAAGGAATGAGGTCTGCGGAGGAGATGGGCTCCCGCCGCTCATACTCCATCTGTTCTTGTTGAAGGTTCGATCGGGCGGGGAACCAAAGATATCGACAGGCCGCGACTTCGGAAACAACCCAGTCGACTGCTTTGCGGGGGCGTCGACATGATAGTGCTACTGGACTGCACGTTCGTCCCCGGACATGAAACTAGAGAATTCGGCGCAGCATGTTCTGAAAGTGCTATTGGGATGTTCAAAAGCTTCCACCGAGGCTCGGCTTTTCAGCCCGATGCATATACGGCTCCGCCTGGATCCGCCATGGCTGAAGAACGCGGGCTTTGGCACCCATCTCCGCAGCGGAACATTCAAATTGGGAAATCGGAAGATATCGCCAAGGCTGTATGCGCCTACACCGCATATATCTTCTGCATGATTTCCTCTCCACGAGTTGGTGCCAGCAGCTGAGCAGACACACTAGCTGCTTATCGCGTGGGAATTGTTCCTTGCTGTCAGCATCACGGCCGGGTCATCGTAATATTCCAAAAATACTAAGCGAATAGCCCTTTTAGGCAGGCGGTTGAAAGCCATTGGATTTGTTTATGGAGACCGCAGGACAATTTCCTGTATGTAGTCCATCCCCGGGCTTGGACCACCTGAATGCGCTCTGAAGATGAAATGAGGGCGCAGCACTCTGCTCCCACACAACTGTCCATATGGGCCGCATTGGCGAAATAAACTTAAGCCGTACACAGGTCCTCCCGCCGGGGATGCGGCTCAATCGCGATGCCACGCAGTGGTGCGGAGCAGGAAACGCCGGAAGCCTCATCAGAAGGAAATGTGCTGGTGGGGTTCCGGCCCCCATACACTGCCTATTGTGGGCAGTAGAGATCGATTGGAGGGAATTAAACGCGTGCATAGATCCGAACCAGCATTGTGCAGAACATTGTTAGTCGGGACAGGGATTGGAAGACAATTGAGGAAGCAAATAAGGGGGCCACGTCTAGAAAGCAGGGTGACAATGCATTGATTAACCCCGGGAGGGACACGGCTGCATTGTCCACGTTCTCCCCAAGCTCATATCGACTATACATCTCCCCAGGCCTGAAGCAACAGCCACAGGCCAATTCGTGAATCTTGCAGGCAGAGCGAGATCATTTCCGCGGATTAAGTAATCAAACCAGAACGGACACAGGACACGATTGAAATCACAGAAAGAAGACCGCCTTCTCCAAAGGCACGGGCGATTCATCAAACGTGCTGTAGTTGCAGGTCTAGGACATCGCGGGCGACGCGAAGAGGTGTTGGATCGAGCGGTCGTTCGGAGCGGCGCGACGTCTCGCCGATGCCGATCAGCCCGGTCACGTGCATCTACCACAAGCGCGTCTCGATGAGCGACGCAGCTTTTCTCCCTGCTCAAACCGCTTTCTCTCTGTTGGTTCCGATTGGAAACCAAGTCCACGTCCACGACTGGAGGAGCGTCATCACCATAGCTCCAGGTCATCTCGTTTCCTACAGCCGGGCGAGTCGGAAGAAGCTACCGAGAGCATGCCTAGCCGGCCACTCACACAGCGGGCTCGACGCGGTCGGCCGATGATCCGTCATCATGATCTGATAATCGAGGCCGCTGCACTGCGATATAAAGAATTCGGCCCAACAAGCAGACGGATAATGTTTATCCGCTGACAGTAATAACAGAGATGATTTCTATGATAGGTCACAGTTGGCATCAGAAGATTCTACTCATGATCTTAGAAAACGCAGCGGATTGGGACGGGATGATTTCAACATCGTTCAATCATGCATCTCAGCCTTTTCTTTTATGACTGTTTGATCGATTTTATGCCGAGCCCACTATTGTCTCTGCTATCTAGTAGACTAACTACATACCAACGCCGTGGGGACGACGAGAACCGACAGTACCGTGGGTACCTACATGGAAGTGTTCCACCCTTTTGGCCACATCCGACAGTGCCAGATCGATGTTGTTCGGGTCGTTCGACTGGGCCCACGGCAGGCATCCGTTATGACGCCGCAATTCCGCGTCGAGATGGAAGAGTCCGTGACCCGGCGCCTTGGACACGCGGACGACTTGCTCGAGCAGGTCTCCGAGGTCCTTGACGTGCTGCGACTCCTTTCGCAGGAAGCGCGTCTCTATCATGTCCGTCAGGGAGTTGTTCCCGCACTTGCTGGCCAGGCAGCAGAGCCGCTCGAGGTCTTCAAGCAGTCTCTTCTCTGTGTTGAGAGCCTCCAAGACCGGCCTCACAGGTTCCACGGGGTTCTCCGACCACTCGATCTTCGGGGCCTCGATGTCCGTTGGCTTGCTGCGCCCGCCACGCTGGATGAGGTATTTCTCGAGCCAGAATGCATCGGCGAGACACTCCGCCGCGGAACGTTCCCATAGGCTGGTTGCAAAACCGTGAGCTGCATACCTCGGTGTCACCCGAGAAGTTGACTTACAGCGCGAAGCCGTGCAGCGCAATATTAGCGCGCGAGCAATCACAAGCCAGCTTCCTGTAAAACATCCAGCTGGTTAATTCTTGGTGGATATGGCCGCGGACCGACTGTATCGGAATTCATTAGCCTGCTATTGATGAGAGCAAGCGCGGAATGCAATAAACTTACCTCTTCCACCTCGTTGGTGAAACCGGTCGCGCGGACCATCTCATCCACATTTTTGTTCGAGATCTCGTGGATAATCGCCTTTGCTTCTTCTGCTGGACTCATTTTGGGTGTACTTGTTCGAAATAGAAACGACATGCTGTCAGCACGCCTTTTCAGAGTCCACAGCCCTGGTTAATATAACCTCGTTCAAAGAGGACTGTGCCGGAGGTTCATCACGGTGACGTTTCATGGAATATGTCGATTGGGTTTCCCCTGGCCAACTTCCGCCAATTATCTATGCGTCTCATTTAATTGATTCGCCTGGGTCTGTTCTGCTTAACGGCCTATCCTGCGGAGAACGCAAGACAAGCTGGTTTAAGGTCGCTAGCGGGAGCAGCTAGCAAATAATTACGCAGGTATCCAGCTCTCTTCATGCGAAACGACGCATCTTGATGTAGATTCTCCGCTCGACATGGCCAAGCATCTTGTCCTACGTGTACTCGGACCTGGTTTGCTCGAAGACACGCTGTTCTCGGAGTTCCCGGTGCGGGAGACGTCATGTCTACATCAAAAGTTCATCGATTCCGAGTGCCTGGTAAGATCTACCGGGCTACCGGTTCTGCTTTTTGTGTTGCTAGAAGGCTCGAACTGGGAACAGGATTCCCTAGGAAGAACATCCGTAATCTCGACAGACTATCTAATAGACAATCTCTCTTCGCAGGTAATATAAGGCATCTAGTTATGAAGACAACGGTTCCGTTGGCCAAATCTAGTTGCCGTTGGGGGGATTTACAGCTCGAATGTCTAGATTTTGATAGAAGACAAACGTTGGAATATTCACGTAATGTGAAATGGGTCAAGCTTCAACTATCAAAGTTGGAGTAAGAGCCAGAATCCCGGGATGCCGAGATTCTCCTTCGGGATCGAAGGTGATTACGGGGTGACAACCAGATGACACAATGTCAACATCCCGACGGCACGGTAATCCCGTCACCATGTCCACGAACAAGTCAACTCAATTCTGTATTTTGTTTAACGAGCATGTTGTGCGCACATTACATAGCCCGACAGCCGATATAGTTAAAAATGACAGAGCGGTGATACAATCCCCATTGCTTCAAGGTCAATCTGCTCTGTTTCGGTACAGCAGAGAAATAATTCTCTTAGACAGAATCACTCAGTTTTCTATTTTTCGTATGTTCGTTTCCATATCTTATATCGTTACTTTTACAAAAATGCGGCCGCATATAAAACATCCCGCAAGGTGTGGGTAGCAATATCCATACTAGACTATAGAGGAGTAATCGACCAGCTTCTATCTGCAATTGCCAGAGAAAATATAACAAATAGCCGAGAATGACGATGAATTAAGTGTCTATAGCAAGACCTCTCTCCCTGCATCTTATAGAATCTCTCTCTTTCTCTCTTTTCCGTCACAAAGTATGCTGTACTTTGATAGAAGGATAAGTAGCGCATAGTAGCGCTGAGATATTTCCTTCATTACTGACACCAATTCTCTTCATGATCTTCATACAAGTTCTCGGTTATTAAATTAATGTAAAATCTGGGACTTTAAATCCATCACTATTAATTTAATTCCATCGAATCCCAATTAATTCTCGTGTCTTTGACAGGCTGCTCTTCTTTGGGGTCTTTATTTTTATATTGTCTAGTCTACGTAACTTAATTCTGATCCCTTTTTCATGGAATGGAAGCACAAAAACCAAATGTCAGCGATCTAGATTCCGCAACAAGTGTAAATAGAACCATCCAAAGTCTAGATAGGTATGTATCTATATATATAAGATGCCGGATATAGTGCATTGAGTAAAGTCATGGGATCAAGATGCAAAATATCTCCGCATGCAATTCTCTTTGTACAGTACAATCTATAAATCCCTCCACGACGACATGACGTATTCTGAGGACTGGATTTTGTCATGCCCAGATGTGCTCTCCTGCATGCAGACTTGATCAGCACCGGTCCTCAAATCTCGACACAAGCCCATTTACATTATACTGCGCTGTTCTGGACATACAATGTCATCCATCATGATCATCGTACGCAAATCTCAACTCTTCAACTCTTCCCCTCCACCTCCCTCACCAACTCCTCCACCCCGCGCATCTCGTTCCCATTATTCTCGCCCACATCCAGCGCGACCAGGAACCGACTGACGCAGTTGTACGCCGCCACGGCGGCCGTCAGCTCGACGACCTCCCTGTCATTCAGCCCCGCAACACTCTTCAACCGGTTAAACACCTCCTCGTCAACATTCACATTCTTCGTCATCTGATCCGTGTACGCCAGAACCGCAGCCTGGACATCACTCAAGCACCCCGCGCCCTGGTCAGAGGTGCTAAACCCCACCGGCAACTCCCTCACAACTCTCAAAACCTCCGGCTTGACCCCCGCCTTCAGCGCAAGCGGCGCATGCGCGTTCCACTCATAAACCGCCCCATTGAGCACCGCAACGCGACACACCGCCAGCTCGAGCAGATCCTGCGAGAGGGTCGTCTTGGAGCGGATCGCACCGAGGAGGCTGTTCCAGCCGTCCGCGACGGGCGGGGAGTGCAGCAGGGCAAGGTCGAGGGGGATCAGGGGGCGGGGGGCGCGGCGGGCGGCGATGCGGGCGTAGATCTCGTCGGTGCCGGGGGCGGCGTCGGGGGGAGGGGAGGAGGGGGCGTAGGGGAGGCGCATGTTTTCTTTTTCTCCCTTTTTATATATTTATTTCTGTAGGATGAATGATCTTTGAAAAGAAAAAAAAATAAAAAGGCGGGAAATACAGTGGGATGTTATGGCTTCTGGTGTGGGGGGTTGATCTTATCTTGTCCTTATCTGCGGTCCTCAGGTAGCGAGGCAAACGCCCGGAAGCTGATTCGGCAGCGGCGGAGAAGCGTTTATCCCGCGGGCGCATGCCGAGTGCGGGGTGCGGGGACGGAGAGGCTTGGCGCTTCTTCTCTCTTTATAGAAGATTGCTATATACCATTCCAGACGAGCTAAAACCGAAAATCTCATACAAAAGAGGTAGGCAAGAACCTAATGTACTTGTCGCCATCTATCCAAGCGCCATTCTTTTAGAACTGAAGGCAAACTTACTAGCGAGACCAGAAATTTGTTAGCGTCTGCATCAGACTGAAGCAGATCAGATCCATATCAGCAGGAAATTGAACCATCTATTGCTGATACTACAAGCCATACTGTTGACAGTATAACAGACAGTCAGGTAATATTCGAGCCGTCATACCTTCCCTGAACATGGTCATGGAGGAGCAGAATCCAGCCTCTGCATAGAGATAGAGGTGTAATATTATATAAGCTCAAGGTTCAATACAGGACAGAACAGAACCAAATCGCCAAGTCAATGGAATTGCGCTGAATCAAATTCGACTTGGATATATGTACATACATCTTGACAGCACTCATTCCCACATTCATGCTGCACCATCAGCCGCCCAGCCAACCAAACAGGAAGGATCGAAAAAGAAAAGCAAAATCATCTCAGTTCACGCTGTAGTCAACATCCCGAAAATGCCTCTGAAACCAGCTGATCGCCTGGTCCTCCGCCTCGCTCGCCTGGCGCTCCGCATCCACTAACACATGGTCGGCCCGCACACAGAACCCGTGCCCTGCGCCGGGGTAGATCCTCACCTCGCCCCGATCCTGATCGAGCGCGCGTCGGATCTGCTCGATCTGCTTCTCCCTCAACGCGAGATCCTGATCCCCGATCGCGAAGCTGGTTGGTATCCGGATGCGTCCGACCTCGTCGGGGATGTCGTGCAGCATGCTCGGGTGGCCCGTGAACGCGGCGTCGATGAGTGGGCGCGACGGCTTTGTCCCATCGCTTGTGGCGGGGGTGGAGAGGCCGTGAGCGAGGTGCACGGTGTGTTTCCCGCCCCAGCAGAACCCGGCGGCGCCGATGGGGAGGTTGCGGCCTTCGTTCTCGCGGACGGCGGTGAAGAAGGATGTCACGATGGGCCAGGATTTGGCGAAGGAGTTGTGGAAGCGGAAGGGGATGATGGCGTAGAGCGCCCAAAAGAGGTGGTACCTAAACTGTAGATTAGTACCAAGCTTAACTACCAGCCTATCCAGTGGTAGCTGGGAGTTGAGAGCGGGGAAGCTCGTAATGGGAGGCTGCATACGGTTTCATCACCCAGTTAAGGATGCTGTCTGTCCTCATCAGGCTTCGCATCGTCTCGATGGTCCAGACGGGGGCGGCGTGTCCTATCCTCATTCTGTTAGCATGGTGCTATTTTCCCCCTCCCAGATTGAGTGTATATGTAGATATTTCTTGCTCGTCGTCACCCAATGACGAATCTGCTCCTCTCACCGTAACACCTGGTGCATCATGTATATATGTACATGTACAGTCCGTTCTTTTGGTACCGCAGCGCAGCCGACCAGATAAAACGAGATGACAATTGTCATAAAAGGATCATACAGCACATACCACGCATAAAATCCGGCAAATACACCCGATACCCTCCCTTCTCCGCATAATGATCCGCCAGGATCCGGTTATTGACAAACTCCCAGCCGAACCCATCGGGGATGATCACAATGATACCCTTGACATCCGCTCCCGGCGCGAGTCCGGCGGGCTCGCTGACGTACACGTCCAGCCCGTGCAGCTTGGTTACTTTTCCCTTGGGCGTCTCGCTGTTGTTGCTGTTGCTGTGGATGGAGCCGGAGAAGCAGTCCGGGCAGGACATATTTTTCTTCTCACAGTTTTTTAAAGGATTCAAGAGGAATAGAATAAAATAAAGAATGAAGATTGTAGGAGCTGCCTGATATATATGCAGATAGGTAGTCGTCGGAGATAATAGAAGTTGATCGAATGCAAGGTTCAATTTTCCAGTCAGGGCCAAAAGTCGACTTAGAATTAACGAATAGTTGCTTTCTCAGATGCGGCTGTTGCTTCAGCATTAGATAGCAGCACGTTTCTTCATCCGCGATCAAATGGTAAAAATTGAAATTGAATCGACGTGATGGACGGACCGACTGATCTCATCGCATCGGAGATAAGGGCCGGATTTAACGTTAACCCGCACACCCGACCGGCTCGGGGATTTAACCTCTCGGCGTTAGAGGAAAAGGAGGCATTTTGCGTGGATGTATAACTTAAAAGGAACAGTGTTGCTGTATTGCATCTGTTGATAGGTTAGCGACAGGTTCATGTTTACGGAGGATCCTGCATGCTACCAGTAACACCGATGACAAGTGATAAATGTATCGCGTAACTAATAGCCTATTGAATTGGGTCAGGACAACATGTACCTGAAGCAGTACTCTCAGGGATGATCGATAGAGAATCAATCCCTCGTTCCCGATCTTGCATAAGGTGGGATTCGGCTGACGTCTTCAGATGCGCCATTAAGTTCATTCAAATTCACATGTAGCTATCCAAGTTCATAAGGTACAGGACCAGGGACCCAGAAATAGAACAAGAAGCAAAGAAACAAAAAATCCGGGCGATTTATCGTCGGACAGAAATAGATCAATGTCCCGCTATAGCATACACGAACATAGCTATAAACATGGCCACATAAGACATATACACCTGCAAGACACCAACCATAATATCCGAGAAGAGAAGAGAAGAAAAAAAAAATCCAAATCATACATTGCCACCTTCACTGGGAGCGTCGCTTCCGACCTGCCCAGCCTGCACAACAAGCACGCTGGCCTTGACTCTGCTGTCCTTGCGAATCATGGCTTCTCCGACAACGCCTAGCGCTCTGCGAGTCTCCGACCCGATTTCTTCATTCGAGTCGGACTTCGGTTCTACCAAGTGATCAAAGCTGAGGCTGCGGCGTCCGACGATGACGATATCGCCCACTTCAGCAGGAGAGCGGCCCGTCTCCTCCCGGGCTGTCTTGACTGCAAGCGCCACGGGATTCGTCTCTTCCTCCGTCGGGACCAGCCTTTGGAAAACGACGCGAGACGAAAGAGCCGCTGGCAGCGAGTCGCGCATCGAAGCAAAGAATATGCTATCCGCCTCTTTCTCTTGGGTTGAGGCCTGGCAAGAACCCGCTGAAACATCGGACTTGGTCGAATCCTGCGGCACTTTGGGGGCAGACGTGGAGCGGACGAGAGCGGGAGGTAAGGACGTCACTGTCACGGCAGAGGGAACCGGGATGTCCACATGCACGATGGTCGCCGTGACCATCTCGTTTTGAGCGAGCTGCAGCACGAAACGGAGGGCGAAGCGGTCATCCTCTCCGCCAAAATACGGGAAGAATATGTGATGCATGCGAACAGCTGCCGTGATGCTGATGTTGTTCTGGAAGCTGCGGACGCTCATCGCACTGATGGACCGCTGTGGTGCAAGAGGTCGCCGCTTGTCGAACGACGGCCGGTTAAATCCGCGGTCGACAAAGATGCCGACGTTGCTGGTCACTCGCTTGAGGAGACTCGACACGAAACCGCTGTAAGGTCCGTCGGCGAATCTGTAAGGTTCGTTGCCGGGCAGTGATACTTGGCGCTCGCTCATGCCTCCAGACGCACTCCAAGGGATGAGAAGCAGGTCAGGGGTCACATCGTGCGCCATGTCAACGATGGTATCAGCATAAGAGTGCTCCGGAACAACTGCCACTCCGCCGATCATAGACACATTATTCAGTTGACCAAATGCACGGAAGGTATTGACAACAGGGTCATAGACGCTGTATTCGTCGACTGCCGACACCTTCATGACACTGGAATCTCGATCTGTGAGTTCCACCAGACGCACGCCGTGAACCTGGAGGGGCGATGACTTTCGCTCCGAAGATTCTTCCGCAGCAGCGTCTGCCTTGGTTGACGCAACCTTCGAATGGTGGATTCTCGGAGATGAAGGCTTGGAACTCCCGTTAGGAGCTAGCAGGGTCAGGAAGTTGCATATGTTGGGGAGACTGTCGAGACGCAGATAGACGAGGAGCTTCTGGACCGACATAGCTCTCAACTTGTCGTTGGCCAGTGTCGAAGCATCGCTATCGCCCTCGGGCTGCAAGGGATTCTCATCCCAATCAATCTCGCCACGCCTCCATCTTTCGACCTTTACCTGATACCAGCGTGGGTATAGATAAGATGTAAGAGGCGTCGTAGCAAACGTCGTAATGAGCGCCATCACCACGAAGATGGTGAATGTACGAGTGCTCAAAATCTTCGCTTGCAGACCGATGTTCTAGCAAATATTAGCGGAAATGAATGGAATCAGTGGAATAGGGACTTACCAGAACGATCAGTTCAACCAGTCCCTTGCAGCTCATCAACACGCCAACGGTCAGGCTTTCTCTCCAAAGAAGACCGCAAGCCCTGGAAGCCAACGTGCCTCCGATCACCTTGGCGAAGAAAGCAATAGCAATAACGCCAATCACGTAGGCCCAGACAATCCCGGAATCTAGCAAACCGATGTTGGTGTTGAGTCCTGAAAGTGCAAAATACAGAGGCAGGAATAGCGTGCCCACGAGATCTTCCACCTTTTCCGTGAGCTTGATCGCAAAGCCTCCCTCGTGGGGGCAAATGAGACCGATCACGAAGCCGCCAAAGATGGCATGCACGCCGATGACCTGGGTGAAGAAGGCGGAGGCGAGAGCCATAAGCAGAGTGATGGCGACGACGGACTGACTGGGTCCCTTCTGCAGACTCCCAGTCCGTTCGAGGAACCGCAGGAACAGCGGGCGAACGGCGTAGGCTAGGAAAAGCGTGTAGCCTACGCAGACAAGCAACACCCATAACGCCGTCAATCCGCTTCCTGCGTTGACGAGCGCGACACAAAGGGCAAGAAGGATCCAACCGACGACATCGTTCCCAACACCTGCTGAGAGGACAATAACGCCAACATTGGTACTCAGAAGTTTGAGTTCAGTCAAAATACGACAGAGAACAGGAAAGGCCTTGTAAAATCAGCTGGAATACCAATTCTCGGGGGACTCTGGGCAGGCTTACCGTAATAGCCATCGCAATGCCTATGAAGAGCAGATACGTCCCAAAACTGATGGGAGCCAACCCAGGCTCGTTTCTGAATTCATTATACAACCCGTACGAGATGGCACACCCCAGGCCAAAGGGGAGGATCATGCCGGCGGCCGACACGCTGGCTGCGACCCTCAAATTGCTGATGAGGAAGCGCAGGTCGGTCTCCAGTCCGACCAGGAACAGGAACAGGACCAGGCCGAGCGTGGCCACCAGGTTGAGGAGGGGGAGCGACTCATCCGGAAAGATGGCATCCTTGAAGCCTGGAATCCGTCCCAGAACGGACGGACCAAGAAGAATACCACCAATGACTTCGGCAATGACCCGGGGTTGCCGGAGCTTGGAGAGAGGGTAGTGCAGTAGACGGCAAACGATAATGATGATTCCAGCCTTTGCCAAGAGTCAGCGTCCGGGCGTCGCGCCATCGCGATAAGGCCTCACGAGCTTCAGGATCGTGGAACGGATCGACGCACCTGGATGATAAAGATGGTAATGGGGTTCTTGGGGTCGTACTTGGACGGGTTGCCGCCCTCGAGGATGCCTCCCTGGGGCGTGGCTCTGTTGGTGGGAGACGCGGTCGCGCCGAGCGCAGCGGCTGTGGTCGTGGCCGCCTTGGCCGTGGCAGAAGCCATGGCGGTGCGACAGCGAGAGAGGGAGAGAGCCTGAAGCAAGGGATGACGAAGACAGCTAGAGGCTGTCGTAGAACGTCTGTCCTACGTTGAAAATATAACAGCAGGCTGCGAGCCCACGCGATGCGGGGGAGGACGAGGGCGACCGGCGGTAGCGAGAGCTGCGAAACGCGCCCAGCCCCCAGACCCCGGTCATGCGGCGCAGCGCTCTGCTCGTCGGCGACAGCTGTTATCATGAAGTCGCGGAGGTTCAAGGCTTGGCATCGACATCAGCCAAGAGGTGACGAGGCCATGACCGCTTTCGGACGGTGGACCGCGATACCATAGCAAGCCGACCACGCGTATGAGGTCCATGATCAGCTCGACGCGCAGCTTGGAGGCTTCTCCCGTATATGCAGTTTGTCCCCCATATCTTTCCAGAATCCCATACCACTGCCAAGGATCATCCGTGATTACTAATGCCATTATCTCTTGGCGGTCGACATCTGATTTAAGCTTGTTCCGTGCGGGCGACAAATGGTCTGGATACCTAAACTGTCATCAGCATCACGCTATCCTCTTTCAACCCCCAGAGCCGAGGTGTCATCGACGAACTTGGTCCCCGCAATCGTCTCCAGCGGGACTCCCCGCTCCACCCGCTCCGCCAGCGCCGCCAGCACGTTGTTCTCCCTCGTAAAGGGCGCCCCGGCGGAGTGCGCCACCGCCATGGCCAAACGCCCAAGCTTCTTAACCCGAGCTGCAGTGGAACACGACCGAAATGCGGAGAAGCGAAACAACCCGCCCAGCTGGCCCGGAGACGCCCGAATTCCCCGCGCGAGGTCTTGTAGAATAATCGTATTGAAGCCTGTGATCCGGCGATCCTGCCCGCCGTGGTGGCTCATGACCTTACCTCCCTTCCAGGCGAATCTACAGTAGAAAGATCGTCCGGCCATGTCCTGATGTTTGCGGTGATGAGGGCCTCAGCCACTGAGCGTCGTGGATGTGGAAAGTTGAAGCGTTAGATGATGGATCATAGACCGTCGTGCTTAAACGACTCCTAACGATGGAAATTGGCGTCAGCAGAAGAGAAACAAGCAGAAACAACGGCCATACCTCCGAGTAGCTGGGTGGTGATCCGGCGTAGAGCTTCTCCTGTGTCCGTGGCGCATTGCCCTCACCAAGAAGATGCCACGGAGAGAGACCAGACGGCCTGCATTCCGGTAAGTTGTCCAAAAGGGAGGGCTTGGAACTGTAGGAAATCCCAAAGTGAGACAGGTGATTCTCAGAATATCCGTAGGAGTGTTGTCAAGATGGTTTGTTTCGTGGTATGTAGGAGAGTTGAGTGTGCTGTGGGCTAGGTGCAAGACAATTTCCGGTTAAAACGTCCCACTGCGTTTTGGTGTTGAGGACAGTCGCTGCAAACCATAATGGAACGAACCGTCCCACCACGTTCATAAAAACCCATTCCATATATAAGGTACTCTACCGAGATTACCAGCCTTCAAGAGCTCGTTGTGGTATTTTTCATTTTCTAAGGACAAACTAGATGCGATGCAATATTGTCAGACTGAATATACCGCTAGACCAAAAGAAATGCCATGACACTCTTTTCAGTGCTAAACGGTAATTTTTTCTATGTTGACAAATATTTAGTGCAACGTCATTGATCAGATGCACATATTATTCTAAGCCGACAGGGGAGACAATTTCATGTTACTCTTCATTGCAGTACTGTTGAGGTGGCATGCTCGACGGCCAGGATTCTGCAATCATACTATTCCGCCTGCAATGCATCCTCCAGTAACGCATCTGCCAATAAGCATAATGTACTCAGCGTGTATGAAAGAGTCGCACAGCATATTGAAAGAGTGCACATCTATTTGTGGCCTTTTTTCCAGCCTTGGGACATGTCCGCCGATTATATAGTTTGTCTCAAAACATAATGCACCATGCTTGGTGCCATCTTTGGTCGGGTCTTGTTGGATGAAATCCAAGCTTGCCTCAGCTCCGGAGTCTCCATTTTTGTTGCTCTTTATATTCCCATGGCGTCTTTTCCTCTTGCTGTTAATACCATTGCTCAAGTTCCGTACCGGCGATAGAAACATAACAACGAAGGTACCCATACTGGTGCTCTTAGCACGTACCTCCTGGATCTGGTATGCAGGAGTACCAATGCCCTTTATCTTAAACCTGTGGTGCATACCCGTAAGCCTCCTCCCGGTTTCCACGCCAGTGGCACTGGTGCTGCTGCAGGGGAGGAGCTAGAGCGAATGAAGCCCTTTCCCAGAAGCTCATCGATGTATTTCTTGACCGCTTCCAGTTCCTGGGTGTCATTAGCTTATACTTCCGCGCGAAAGGCGGAGTAGCACCTTCTAGTAACCGGAACTCATGGTCATCAGGCCGGTGTGGGGGTAGCTTGTCTGCATCCTGCTTTAAGAAGACCTCAATCTCTGAATGATACTTGGCAAACACCCGTTTCTTCAGCTCCTTTCTTCACCTGTTCCATTCTTGCGTACTCATTGGTTTGTAATTCCGAGCAAAAGGTGGAGTTCAAGGCTTGCCGTATGTCACTCGCGGTGTCGAATAAGGATGCTGTTACAATCCACGTGTGAGGGCCATTTCCCCCGATGTCTCCAAACTTTGCGAAGGAAACTTTTTGGCGTTTGCTCCGGACGGAAATGGTGTTCTGAAAATTTTGAAGTGCCGTATCACGGTTTTGCATTGTGGTATATTGTAGCACGTAAAAGGCTGTACCCGAAACCGTCATTCCTTTACAGCCCTCTCCCTTATTGTCGACAAGGTACTCAAAGAACTTTTAAACACTGACAAGCGACTTTTAGAGTCCTTATCTACTGTGACCCAAATGGACCGTCCCAAGCTGAAAGTTGCGCTTTCATACTTTCAGAGAGTCGCTGATTGGTAACCGGGGCGCGCTAGGATCAACGGCGAGTGGACATTCTTCCCCCTTTCTTTTCTTTTTTGCGTGGATGGTGGCTTGTGCAAACTCGTTTTAGAGGCTATAGGTGATTGATCGGAGCCAGATTGTCAAAATGGTCTCATATAAGACGCGTACATAGCACTCTGCTGAGCTGAATGTAAATTTCCGGTCCTTCAAATTGATCTTTCAGGATTCGGCTATAGAACTAGAATCCTAGCGTGGCATGATGAAATGATCTGAGCGCCGCAATCAGTTAGCTCTGACAACAGTCACATTAGAGGATCGTGACTTTACATACAACTCTTGCCAGCTGCAGTCCTTATTTTTATGTTGAGAGATCCGCTTGACTCCTCAAGCTCTATAAAGAAGCCGGCGGCTTCAGCTTCCGGGAGTATTCTGGAACTTTACCAGGGGTGTTCGTGAAGTCGGTCCATTGCTGCCACGGCTTGAGTTCCATTCGTCCCAATCCCCCATGAACCTCGCGTTGTATTGGGCACCATATGTCTGCGTCTCCCAGCACTTCCCATTCATCGTGCTCTTCTCCATCTTCAGAATTTGTTTCGGAAAAGTAGAGCAACCGGCCAATGTTACCGTAGTTGATGTAAGCGCGCATTCGCCGTCAGTCCAGAGTTTCCACGCGCGAGTGATCAGTGATGTAAAGTATATATATTGGTTTTGTCCACTCCTGCATGTTCAAGTCAGCAACAAAAGAGTAACTAAACTGATATCCAACCACAACAATGCAAAAATAAAACCTACTCCCGCTGCTTCTTTCTCCCGTGTCTTTGCCGCTTTCTCGACGGCGTTGGTGATATATCCATATATTGAAGTCGAACTCCGACAGGAGTTCAGTCCATCGGGCTTAGCGGCGGTTCAACTGTGGTTATCATGAAGTGCTCAAGATTCTCATCTGTGTGCTCTGGCGGTGAAGCTCGAACCGTGGAACAGTATATTATATTCCGCTATGTACACGAATCCTCGCGTTCTCCAGTTGTCGGGATAGGTTCCCCAACAGGCGGTAGGGTATACTCATGAGTTCCAGACGGCATGTCTCGGCGAGAAGTTCCTTATCATAGATCATGTAGTTGCATTCAGCGGGGGGTTATCTTTTTGGCGAAGAATGCATATATTACATATCAAACACGAGAAGCTGACTTCGTCGTCGTCAGAAGCACGGTTCGGATCAGACAAGTGGCAAGCGAGAAGAGGCAGAAATGGTTGCTGCCCAGTGCATTGGAAATGTTCCCGGTGCTCTTCTTGGCCTCCGAAACAGGATGTGCACGGCGACATGAGACCACATTAATCGACGCACCGCTGTCGGGCGGCAATCATACCCGGTATATTTTTATGATTTTCCCAAGGCGAAATCAAGTCAGTGAAGAGATGACTGTCTCTGTCGCGGTCACTGTCACTATGCACGCCACATAAGTAGATTAGATACTGCTCATGCATGAAGGGGCCAAGGAGGGAAGAAAGGAGGAGAAGAGAGAGGAGAGGAGATCAGATCCCATCCATACATACAAGTAAATAAATAACCAGCCAGTGGGCCGGTCATCCAGCAGATCCATCCCAGACATCATATCAAGAACCATAGCCTGTGGGTGAAGATGATTCTTGCATGAGAGATAGAAAAAGATATAGATTGTAGAGAGATAGAACAGAAGCACAGTAAAATAGAAGTAAAAATAAACTTGATATACCTTTGGTAGTATGCTATAACCAAAGCCCTAATGCTATGATAGATCGAAGATGAAGAGGAAGAACCCTTCTCAGAGGAGATATCCAACCTATACATATATATATATACCCATTCCGGCTCTTTAACAAACAAGCCAGTACAGTACAGTATAACAGACTCTCCACCAGCTGGTGATAGATAAATGTTTGCTTTCCCGGACTCCAACGGAGAAAAAAAACACCAGTCAAACGGGCCGATGCATTCTATATGCATAACGAAGGAGGATCACATCCCCAGCTACGTATATAGAGTGATTTCGTAGGTTGACGACTCAACTGAAATACCGATCCGCTGCTAGAGAGAGGTAACCCTCTCACCGCAAAATGCACCACCTAGCTTCCCTCTCCAGTGCATAGTACAGTACAATAATAAGAAAAAGAAAAGCGTCCTGAAGGGGCGGCTAACCGCTTCCAACAAGCATGTTACGTCTACGGCTCAGATCCAAGACAGAAGAACGTGGTCGTGTGTACTGTATTGTCGGACTGCGCGAACCTCGTAATCCGTAGGTATGATGATGAAAGCTCTGATTATTCCAATCTACCTAACTATCTGACCACTATTTATGGACTTAGGGGTTAAGACCTTCCGAATACTTCTTTGTTTAAT
>Ga0207841_1000178_pt1 | contig 44073 bp, 45 predicted proteins | sample HigsolmetaGSP18D_FD_184846 | JGI IMG/M metagenome (GOLD analysis project Ga0207841, IMG submission 184846) | High solid enriched microbial communities from the Joint BioEnergy Institute, USA - SP1-8-D (SPAdes) | ecosystem: Engineered > Bioreactor > SSF (Solid state fermentation) > Aerobic >... | reverse complement strand
CGTTTTTCCAAAATTTTGTTCAGATAAGATCTTGATAATCTGAACTTCCGAATATTTACTGTTCTTCATAGTTTTATAAATTTATAAACTATAATTATAAATGACTCTAATTTTGGGGAAGCTTACATCAGTTTTTTACTATAAGTTAAATAAGCTGCTATTTCTTTTGTCTTTTTAATCATCATAAAGCTATATTAGTTTTTTACTAATTTAGTCTACGAGGATATGACGTACCCACAGATTTCTTTAATAAAAATGTAGCAACTTTATAAAATAACAAAAGGCAAACAAACGTTTGCCTTTTGTGTTATAGTGAATTATACGTTGTGTAAAAATAACACATTTGAACATTACCTTGGAGTAGACCAACTAATCTAATTATCTCTTTTTTCCCATTTTGTAATAACTGAAGCCTCTAACTCTTGAAAAGTACAGTTTAGTTTTCTAGAATTTAAAATTATAGTTTCATTTGGATGCCAATTATTCATAACAATAAGAAGTCTTTTTAAAAGACTTATATTATTATTTATTATGTAATTTTTTTTATTTTTAATTGATAATTCTAAATATTCACCGGAATATGTTTTAACAGTTTTTATGTGAGAAATATCGTCCCATTTAATATATCCCAGACTTTCATAATTAGAATTATCTGTTATTCCAAAATTAGTTAATATAATACCTTTTTCTTTGTTTAATAATAGTATTATATGAGTGATAACCATAGCAAACGTATATATAAAACCTATTATTCCTCCAATAAAAATTAAAATATCATTTTGAATAAATTTAGAAACAAAGAAATTTGAGTTAAAAATCATAAAGATTGACAATATATTAGATAATATAAAAAATAAGATTAATCCAATTATTTTTTCGTTACTTTTCTCTATTATTATTTCACTCATTACTACTAGTATTTTAATGGTCCTGATACTGTTTGACTACTTTGAATTAATTTTTGTGTTTGTTGATTTTTTTGATCAGGTGTCAAAGGAGTCATAGCTTTATCTAAATAAAATTCCATTGTTTCTTCACCTACTACTCCTCCAACGACTGCACCTAAAAAGCCTGTAATAAGAACTCCAGGACCCGTTTCTGATCCTACTATAAGTCCAGCAGTTGCTCCTCCTAACATACTGTACATTCTCATATATCAATATTTACTTTTTTACAAAATTAATCTTTTTTACTTTATTGACATTATAACAAAAACTATTCTATATCAATAATGTAATTTATATTTTCAATTTTACAAATCTCCAACAATTATCTAAAACCAAATTACGGTTTTACGTAAAATAAAAATCCAAAAAATAATTTTCCTACTATAGTGATTACGTTTAAAAGAATTGCACGCCAAAAAACTGAACTTGCAACAAAAAATAGGACAAAATATTTAAGACCTAAGCTGCGAGCTCTTTGATATTTTCACGCTGGTAGCTCTGTTGAACGGCGCGATCTTTAAACTCTTTACTATAAAATTTTTTCTTCATTTTTCTAAGTTAATTTTTACAGCTTAATCCATAATTCTTATGTCCAAATAAAGGTAGCAAGATCAACCTGTCAGCCCACGAAAAGCTTAAACATTGTTCAAACTTTTTTTTAGGTTTCTTATCACCACAAAAAATCCTTCATCTAAAAGACAAAGGATTTCTAAAAAAAACTCAAAATGATAATTTTCTAACCATCAACCTTACTATGTTGTTTTCCGTAGAAAAAGTAAATACAAATTCCGATCACTAACCAAATTAAAAGTCGCCACCAACTTTCCATCGTTAATGATGTCATTAAATAAACACATACAATAATTCCTAAAATTGGAACTAGAGGAACCAATGGAACTTTAAACTTACGCTCAGCATTTGGCATTTTTTTGCGCATTACAATTATTCCAATAAACACCAATGTAAAAGCGAATAAAGTTCCGATACTTACCATATGCCCTAAATCTTTGATTGGAACAAAACCTGCAAAAATGCTTACAAATACCAAAAAGAATAAATTAGTTTTCCAAGGCGTGCGAAATTTTTTGTGAACATCTGAAAAGAAAGAAGGTAACAATCCGTCATTACTCATGCTATAAAACACACGACTTTGTCCTAATAACATCACTAATATAACCGACGTATAGCCTGCAATAATTGCCAAAATCAACACACTTTGTAAAAATGTATAACCTGTTACCGCAAAAGCTGTCGCTGCTGGAGAAGCATCTCCCTTAAAGATTTCGTATGGTACCAAACCTGTCATTACCCATGAAAATAACACATACAATATGGTACAAATAACCAATGACCCCAAGATTCCTATTGGCATTCCTTTTTGTGGATTCTTAGCTTCTTGTGCTGCAGTAGAAACCGCATCAAAACCAACAAAAGCAAAGAAAACGACTGCTGCTCCTGCTGCAATCCCTGGCATTCCTCCAAATTGAGTTCCTGGAATATTTTTAGGAATAAATGGTATATGATTTTCAGGATTAATATGACTCCATCCTAAAACAATAAAAACAATTACAACTGTAACTTTTAAAATAACAAGAATATTATTGATAATAGCAGACTCTTTCGTCCCTCTAATAAGTACTAAAGACAATAAACACACAATAAATATTGCTGGTAAATTAACCATTCCTCCATCGGCTGGAGCATGCAATAATTCTTGAGGTAAATGAATATTAATTCCTTGTAAAAATTTATCGACGTATGCCGACCAACTCACACTTACGGTTGCCGCTGCCAAAGCATATTCTAACACCAAATCCCAACCAATAATCCAAGCTATAAACTCACCCATTGTTGCATAAGAATACGTGTAAGCGCTTCCTGCAACAGGAATCATCGAAGCAAATTCGGCATAACAAAGACCTGCAAACGCACAACCAACCGCGGCTAAAACAAACGATAAAGTAACTGCTGGACCAGCATGATCTGCCGCTGCTATTCCTGTTAAACTAAATAATCCGGCACCGATGATAGCGCCAATACCCAAAGCAACTAAAGCTCCCGAAGATAAAGATCTTTTTAAACCACCTTCTGTTTCTTGCGAATCTTCTATTAACTTCGCTAATGGTTTAATTTTCCAAATTGACATAAAAATACATGTGTTAAAACTTAATGAAATGTAAAGTGTTTCGGATATATTTTTAAGATTCGAAAAATAAATTTCATATTTTTTGGATATATCTCTAAAAGAAAACTTAAAATTTAAGAATAATATAATTTAAAACTAATATTAAAATATTTTTTTAAATTATTAATAATAATCACTCCATATTTTTAACGAAACAAAATCTTATAATCTAAACAAATACGAATAAAATTATTTTTGACTTATTTTATTGAGACAAAAAAAACCTCGAAAATAATTTTCGAGGTTTTTGTATTATTTTATTGAAATGATCTTCTTATTCTTCAATACTTGGAACTGCTACCAATTCGTTTGTATCAGCATCATAATCAATTTCATCAAAACTAAATCCAAACAACTGTAAGAATTCATCATGATAACCTTTGATATCAGAAATTTCTTTAATATTCTCAGAAGTTACAATTTTCCACAAATCATCCACTTCTTTTTGTACATCTTCACGCATTTCCAAATCATCAATACGAATACGTCCATTTTCATCCAAAGGAACTTCTCCATTTGCAGTATACAAGCGCTCTGCAAACAAACGTTGCATTTGCTCGATTGTACCTTCATGAATTCCTTTTGCTTTCATTACTTTGTACAATAACGAAATATATAATGGCACAACTGGAATCGCAGAACTAGACTGTGTTACCAAAGCTTTGTTTACAGAAACGTAAGAAACACCATTTAAATCTGCTAATAATTCGTTGATAACAGGAACCGTTTTTTCTAAATCGTTTTTAGCCATACCAATCGATCCATCTTTGTAGATTCTATGCGTCAATTCTGGCCCTATGTATGAATAAGCAACAGTTTTTACTCCTTCAGCTAAAACACCAGCAGCTTTCAAATCTTCCATCCAAAATTTCCAATCCTCACCTCCCATTACAGCAATTGTATTATCAATTTCTTCTTGAGATTCAATCGGATCAATTGTAATATCTGTAACTTCTGCTGTATGAAAATCTACTGTTTTATTTGTAAATGGTTCACCAATTGGTTTAAGAACTGATGAATACGCAACACCTGTTTTTGGGTGTGTACGACGAGGCGAAGCTAAACTGTAAACTACTAAATCTACTTGACCTAAATCTTGTTTGATTAAATCAATCGTTTGTTGTTTAATCTCATCAGAAAAAGCATCTCCATTAATACTTTTTGCATACAAACCAGCTTCTTGCGCTTCTTTCTCAAAAGCAGCTGTGTTGTACCACCCCGCAGTCCCCGGTTTTCTTGGTGCAGCAGGTTTTTCGAAGAAAACACCTATTGTTGCAGCATTATATCCAAAAGCAGCTGTAATACGAGATGACAGACCAAAACCTGTCGAAGCTCCAATTACCAATACTTTTTTTGGTCCTTCGGCTGAAATATTTTTTGATTTTACGTACTCAATTTGATTGTGAACATTTTTTGCAGTTCCCTCAGGGTGAGTCGTAATGCAAATAAAACCTCTTGTTCTTGGTTGAATAATCATTATACTTAATTTAGTCGCATAAATTTATAAAATAAATTCTATATAACGAAACGATCTTTTTGTACATAAAATCATTCTATTTTTGAGAAAATTAATAGAAATACAGATTTCGATTTACTACATTTACAATTACTCAAAACCTACTTACCTATGAAAGATATTCACATGGGTTATTTAATCAAAAAAAGTCGACGAACTTGGAATTGATATATCCCGTATCAAAGGTTTCTTCAAAACTTATTCTGAAAAAGAAATTAATACTCAATCGCTAAGTAAAGACATACAAATAGACGATTTATTAAATGGTCGAAGTTGTTGAAATATGATTTTTTTTAGAATTTATACACTGAAGAAAAAAAGAAAATTCAAAAAATTTCGAATGAATACAATATCCTTAAAAACACTATTCATAATTGAATAAAAAATTCCTACCACAGAATTAAATCTTATGATTTGAGTTCTGTTTTAGAAATTTTGAAATTTCAGCAAAAAAATAATTATACCAATACATCATATACTACTGATAAGTTTAAAATCAGTCGAAACACTGTAGCTAAATGGCGTAAAATATATGGATATTAAAAAACGGTTTCAAAAAGAAACCGTTTTTTAATTTATCTATTATTTTTATCCTCTTTTATTACTTTATGTACCGCTAAAGTTGCAAACGGAATAAATGCATACATCACATAAATGATAAAGTCTTCGTCGTCCCATTTATATATTCTTCTTACTCTAAAAAGTAAAATCAAGTAAGCTGTAAACCAAAAACCGTGAAAACAACCAGCAAATGGCATTGGCAACACATAATCGAATTGATATTTTATTGGCATTGCGACCAAAAATAAGAGCGTACAACTTATCGTTTCCCACACACATGATGTGCTAAACCATTTTTTTAACTTTTCGTCAGATACGTTTAACATTTTGCAAATTTAATCGTTTATTGATAGTAGAGGTATGATAATCATTAGTTAAAAAGTTTATTTTTACTCAATTATTGAAATAACTATTAATATTTATGATTATTAAACATTATGATTATTATTATTCATGATAATTACACATAACAATTATCAATATTATTTATTAAATTTGTAAAAATCCAAAACCTTATAATTAATGCATGTAGATAATTTTATTTCAAAAAAATTCAATTTAGCTTTACCATACTGGACAATCATCTGTCCCATTCTTGCCATATTTTCATTAACTATAGCCGAAGGATTTAAAGATCAGATGTGGTTTTCAGCAATCTTAGGAATTATTCTAATTTCAGCTGTTTTATCAGCTGTACATCACGCGGAAGTTGTTGCACATAAAGTTGGTGAACCTTTCGGAACCATTATATTAGCTTTAGCTATTACAGTTATAGAAGTTTCGCTTATTGTTTCGTTGATGATGTCCGAACCTACCGGCTTCCCTTCTGTTTTGGCAAGAGATACCGTTTTTGCTGCTGTAATGATTATTCTTACCGGAATTATCGGAATCTGTTTATTGGCTGGAGGAGTTCGTTATAGAGAACAGAACTTTATCAAACAAGGTGTTTCAACTGCTTTAATTACTTTAGTTGCAATATCTATATTGACCTTGGTTTTACCAAATTTTTTGACATCAGAAAAAGGAGGTGAATTCTCTTCTTCCCAGTTAATCTTTGTCGCAATTATTTCTCTTATTTTATATGGCGGATTTATTTCTGTCCAAACCATTCGTCACCGCGATTATTTCTTACCGCAAACTAGCAAAGATAATGTGACATCAGAATTACATGTCGAAAAACCAAATTTATTGACTACAATCTCGAGTTTAGTTTTATTATTAGTTGCTTTGTGTGCAGTCGTTTTGTTATCAAAAAAATTATCGCCAACCATCGAAACAATTGTGATGGATTTAGGTGCTCCAAAATCATTGGTGGGAATTATAATTGCCGTAGTTATCTTATTACCAGAAGGTTTAGCCGCATATAAAGCCGCAAAACAAGACCGTTTACAAACAAGCCTTAACTTGGCTTTAGGCTCTGCTTTAGCATCAATTGGATTAACAATTCCTGCTGTAGCAATCGTATGTTATTTTACAGGACTAGAAGTAACATTAGGAATAGATGCAAAATCATCTATCTTATTAGTATTATCCTTATTCACTGTTTATTTATCATTAAATTCTGGTCGAACAAATATTCAGCAAGGAATTGTTTTATTAACACTTTTTGCTACGTATTTATTTACAACAATAGTTCCTTAAAGGAAATTTAAAGACATAAAAAACGACTCAAAATTAAATTTTGAGTCGTTTTTTTTTATTATTTTTTTGGTAAAGAAACCATATTCGAATCTAACTTTTGATCTTTTTCTAAGAATATTTTTCCTCTCAAAATACTTTGAATTGTATTGATTAATTCTTTCTCGAAAGAATCTCTTAATTGAGATTGATGAAAAATTAACGAAACTTCACGTGTTGGAACTGGCGACTCAAAGTTTTTAACAAATTTCTTATACTCTTGTGGCAAATCATCTGCAACCAAAGCAGGCAACAAGGTCATTCCATATCCATCATTTGCTAATTTAACTAAGGCTTCAAAACTTCCTGAATCTAACTTAATCGGACGATTTTTCAGATTAGAAGTATCACATAAAGCCAACACATTATTTCTGAAACAATGTCCTTCTTGCAAGATTAATAAATCAGAAGTGTTTAGATCATCTTCATTGATTTTATCTTTGTCAGATAAGCGATGCCCGTTTGGTACATAAGCTACTAATGGCTCATAATAAAGCGGTTTTTCGATAATTTGATCTTCGAAAAGTGGTGAAACCACAATACCAAAATCCAACGAACCATCTTTTATTCCTTTTATAATTTTATCCGTTTGCAATTCTTTGATAATAAGATTCGATTTCGGATTATTTTTCTGAAATGTTTTATAAAATAATGGTACCAAAGAAGGTAAAACAGTAGGAATAACACCAATAATGAAATCACCTTCTAACAAACCTTTTTCTTCGTTTACCAAGTGTTTCATTCGGTTAGCTTCCATTAAAATTGTTTTTGCTTGCGCAACAATTTTCTCTCCAATTTGAGTGATTTTGATTGGATGCGATGTTCTATCGAAAATATCAATATTCAATTCTTTTTCCAATTTCTGAATCTGCATACTCAATGTTGGTTGAGTTACAAAGGATTTATCAGCAGCAATTGTAAAGTTCTTATGCTCAGCCACTGCCAGCACATATTGTAATTGTACTAATGTCATATATAAAAATTGATATCTATAAATTTTTGTGATAAAGATATACATTATTATATTATCAATCTATATCTTAAATCATAATTTAATCCATAAAAAAAGCCCGAATAAATTCGAGCTTATCATTAAATATAAATTTAATTATTTGTTTAATTGTTTCTGAATTTCAGCTGTCCAATCTTGTAATTTTTTAGCATCTTCTGGTTTCAAAGTTTGAGTAAAACCTTGTAATTCTTTTTGAAAATCTACTGATTGTTTTGTCAATTCAGCTAATTTATTTGCATCACCAGCAGTTGCAGCTAATTTCATGTCAGCAGCCCATTTGTTGTATTTTCCAACAAATTCAGTAATTTTTGGATCAGAGAAAGTTGGTAAATCTTTTGCTACATCAGCAATTTTATCCATTGTCTCTTTACCAGCTTCTACTTGGTCTTCTACTGTATTTGCTACATTTTCTTGTGTGTTTTCTACTTTTGCATCTACTTTTTCTTTTTCAGATTTACAAGAAGATAAAGAAACCACACCTAATACTGCAGCGGCTAAAAATAATTTTTTCATTTTAATTAGAGTTTTAAAGTTAATATTATTGATTGTTGAATATAAACAAATCTAACGATTTATTTTTGTTAATTTTTCAATTTTCTTTCGAAAATTGAACTTCATACAAATTGGCGTAATAACCTTTTTGATCCAACAATTCGCTATGTGTAGCTTGTTCAACAATCATTCCATTATCCATTACAATAATTTTATCTGCGTTCTGAATTGTTGCTAAACGATGCGCAATGATGATAGAAGTTCTGCCTTGCGTTAGCTTATCTGTTGCTTTCTGAATCAATTCTTCCGACTCGGTATCAATCGATGATGTTGCTTCGTCTAATACCAAAATTTGTGGATTATAAATATATGCTCTCAGAAAGGATATCAACTGTCGTTGCCCAACAGAAAGGGTAGCTCCCCGCTCGCTTACTTCACTATAATAACCTTTTGGTAACGACATAATAAAATGATCGATTCCTATTATTCTAGCCGCATTCTGAACTTCTTCCAACGAAATATCTTTATTTCCTAGAACAATATTGTCATAAATTGTTGTATTAAATAAGAAAACATCTTGCAAAACAACCGCAACGTGTTGACGTAAATTTTTCAATTCCATATCATGGATATTTACATCGTCTATTTTAATTGTTCCAGAATCGATGTCATAAAAACGACTCAATAAATTAATTATAGTAGATTTTCCAGCACCTGTTGCTCCTACAATTGCAATTTTTTCACCTGGTTTTGTCGAAAAAGAAATTCCTTTCAACACCAAATTATTCGGAACATAAGAAAACTTCACATTTTCAAAATCGATTTTACCTTTTACATGATCCAACTTTATTGTTCCATTATCTGGCAACGTTTGATCATCATCAATAATTTTGAACACACGATCTGCTCCTACCAAACCACGCTGAATGGTATTGAAACGTTCTGCAATTGCACGCATTGGCGCAGTTAACAACGTAACATATTGTGTAAAAGCAATCAAATCTCCGACAGAAACATCTCCATAAACAGCAGTTCTAAGACCTCCAAACCAAATCAAACTTCCTGTTGCTAAAGCCGAAATAATATCGACAACAGGAAACATTAATGAAAAATAGAAAACTGTTTTTAGATAATTTTTCTTTAAATCATTATTAATCGAAACGAATTTATTGTATTCTGCTTGCTGACGATTAAAAACCTGAATAATATTCATTCCTGTTAATCGTTCTTGCACAAACGTATTCAGCTTCGCCACAATTGTACGTTCTTCTTGGTAAACATTTTTCAATGCTTTTTGGAATAATCGTGTAATAATCATCATCAATGGAAGAATCACAATCACAACCGTTGCTAAAACCCAATTCATCCAATACATCACAAAAACAATGAAAATGATTTTTAGTACATCGCCTAACATCACTAAAATTCCGTCATTGAAAACCTCGGCAATCGTTTCTATATCAGAAACTGAACGCGTTACCAAAACTCCATTTGGCGTTTTATCGAAGTAACCAAGCTTGAATTTGATCAAATGATTATACAAACGAACGCGCAACAAACGGATAACTCGTTGTGCAACAACATTCGCTAAATAAACCATAAAAAAAGACAAAATTCCTTCGAAAACTAACACCAAAGATAGTTTCACGATTTGCATTTGAAGCCCTGATAAATCTTTTGTCTGAATATAATCGTCGATGATATTTCCCGTTAAATACGGACGATAAACAGAAAAACACGCACTAAAAACCGCTACAAAAACCACCGACCAAAACATCACTTTGCTTTGTGCTCCGATTTGTAAAACACGTTTTAATCCATTAAAATCAAACGATGTATTCTCGTTATTTGAACTCATTTTTAAATAATTCTTTTGGATATTGAACATCTACCAAATACAATCCTTGCGCTGGTGCCGAAGCTCCTGCCGAAGAACGTTGTTTTTGTTCAATAATTTCTTCAAAATCGTGGATAGAAATTCTTCCTAATCCAACTTCAACCAATGTTCCAACAATTGCGCGCACCATATTTCGTAAAAAACGATCGGCAGTGATTTGAAAAACCAATTGTCCGTTTTCATTTTTGCGCCAAAAAGCCTCTCTCACATCACAAATATTTGTTTTCACATCGGTATGTAATTTAGCAAAACTTCCGAAATCTCCTTGCTTAATTAACAATTTTGCTGCTTCATTCATTTTTTCAATATCCAATTCTCGATTAAAAATCCAAGCACTATCAAACGCGAAAGGATCTTTGAAAGGTGAAATAAAATAATTGTAAGAACGTGAAATTGCATCAAAACGAGCATGCGCTTCATCATCCATCAAAAATAAACGATAAGCAGCGATGTCCTTTGGTAAAAAAGAATTTAACTTTTTGATTATATCAACCGATAATTCTTCTTCATAATCAAAATGAATAAACATCTTTTTCGCATGAACACCAGAATCTGTACGCCCTGCTCCGACAATCGAAATTTCTTTTCTTAAGATTTTAGACAATCTATCTTCAATAACTTCTTGAACCGAAATTTGATTGGGTTGAATTTGATAACCAAAATAATTTTTTCCGTTGTATGCTAATTCTAAAAAATATCGCAATTGTTGTAAATTTGAGCAACAAAAATACAACCTTTTGAAGAAAATTCTTTTACTTTCGGACACGCATTCTTATATCGACGATAGAATTTTGGAATATGCGCAACAAGCAGACGAAATTTGGCATGCTGGCGATATTGGCGATATTTCTGTAACCGATAAATTAGCTGAAATAAAACCTTTGCGTGCTGTTTATGGAAATATTGATGATAATAAAGCGCGCGCAGAATTTCCGCTCAACAACAGATTTACGTTAGAAGGTGTTGATGTTTGGATAACACATATTGGCGGTTATCCAGGGAAATATAATCCTACAATACGAAAAGAAATCACAGAAAATCCTCCAAAATTATTTATTTGTGGACATTCACACATTCTAAAAGTAATGCCTGATAAACAATTAGGGTTAATTCACATGAACCCTGGCGCAGTTGGTAAACACGGTTTTCAGAAAGTTCGTACAATGTTACGGTTTGAGTTGAATAAAGGAAAAATTGAAAATTTGGAAGTGATTGAATTTAAGAAATGATTTTCGAATCTCGCATTTCGAGATTCGAAGTTCGCATTTCGCTTTATTTCGCCAACTTGAATTCTTTCAGAATAGTAACAAACTTCGAATTAGTGATATATTCTCTAAATTCGTGCGAATCTTGTCCAGAAAAATCTGTTTCTTCTAAGAATGTATAATTTTTAGAAAGTTCATCATATAAATCTTTTTTGTAACCAAAATCTGTCGCAATCAAGCTTCGAGATAAAACCCCAATCTTTCCTTTCCCTAATACATAATCCGTATTATTTATCGTGATATGCATGCGTTTTAACTGAGGTGTAAAGGTTTTTAATTGATTATTATCCAATGTGAAATCAACTTTTCCAATCGCAGGTGCCAACATAATGCTGTAAATTTTATTATTATTTTCTAACAAAGTTTCTGCATTCGTAAAATCGACATGATGCGCAGTTTCAGCACGTTTTATCTCACTTTCACGCAACGAAGGATTCACCAACGAGCTCAAAACAACCGATGCGCCACGACTATGCGAAATCAAATAAACGTCTTTGTTATGAATGACATTCAAAATTCTACGAAGCCCGAAAACACCCGCCATTTGGCTATTTGTCGTTGCACTTACCCAAACTTTTGCAGTACCAAAAAGACTCTCGTTCACCAATCCATCCCAATAAAAATTAATCACCTCATCATTCGAAGAATTAATATTCATATAAGTTTTGGCTTTATTGTAATTTTTCAGGCTAAACAAATAATCATTATCAATTCCATGCACAAAAATGATGACACGTTTCTTATTTTTAACTCTTTTTTCGATATTTTTTAAACGCAAACTTTCATAAGAAGTTAATTGATTTTGAAAGTTGTTTTCAGTCGCAATTTTCATCAACGAATAATCTCTACGACTTGCATTTCTAGGAGGTTTACCATACGATTTCAACCAATTATCTGGGTAAAAATTTCCGTTTTGATCCACAAAAGAACTTGTTGTATTCGGTTGAATAAAATTATTTGGATTCTGAGAAGTTGGCACATTATGTATTGCTGCACATGACGTTAAAAAACTAATCACGAAGATATAAAACAAGTTTTTCATATGATAAAAATTGGTATGCGAAGTAACTACAATTTTCTTTATTTCGCAATAGATTTTGCACCTTCAACCATAAGTTTAACAAGGTTTTAAGTGAAATATACGATCAAACAAATTCTAACCGAAAAAAAATCATCGTGGTTGAAATGACCCAACAAAACGATGGAAATATTATCAAGAATGGAACAGAGCGTTATTTTTTCATTACAGAATTGACAAAGAAATTTTGAGAGAATTAGTTCCAAAAGATTTAGAAATTGATGAAATAAATGATTCTGATTGGGTCTCAATTATCGCATTTACAATGGAAAAAATTCGACCTCGTTTTTTGCCTGCACTCTCTCCTACTTCTGATTTTGACGAAATTAATTTGAGAACATATCTCACAAAAAATGGAAAATCTGGTATTTATTTTTCATCGATTCGAGACCAGATTTAATGCATTATTCAGAAGGTGTGCAAGTTGTCGCTTGGAAAAGGATAAAGTTTAACAATTAAATATTCTTTCTCAATAAATGTTGCATTCCATTGAACCATTCTCGTTGAGAACCATCATCTATATAACCAACTTTTAGATACAAATCATATGCTGATTTATTTTTGAAATTAACCGCTAAAACCAATTCATCAATTGTTGGAAAATTATCTTTTACAAAATCATCCATCAAACTCATCGAAATTTTTCCGTAACCTTTTCCTTGAAACTCAGGGTTTATTGATAAAGAACGCAACAACAACGAATTCGTATTATTCGTCATCTCCAATTTATCGTCACCATAATCTAACACAAAAAAACCAATTGGCACTTCATCTAACAAAATTGTAATTGGTTTTGCATGTCCATCTGTGCGTAATTTCAAACGCTCAAAAGTCTCGCTAGGCAAGGCTGTAAAAGGAATTTGGTCTTCTGGCAAATTGTATAACAAAGCATTGTGATGTTTGGTTTCTGTATGTTTGAGTTGAATTGTCGACATGCTAATTATTTTAATTAAAATTAATCAAAACATTCTAAATCTTATGTAAAAACAACAAGGTTTATCTATTAAATTTTAACGAATTATCAATAAAAATTTAAAATCATTCTAACTAAAATACTTTTTAAATTGTAGATAATTTCAATCTAAAATCTACAATTATGGATAATCAAAATAAGTTAAATATTCAAATCGGGACAACTCAAAATACAGATGGTATCTATGTAGAAGTCACAGAAAATGGACCTTATATCTTGCACGGAAAACCTAAAATTGTTCAGCAATTTATCGTTCCAAATCAGCAAGGAATTTCTATCAATTACCAAGAAGGAGAAGAATTTGAAGCAAAAGATGCAACTTATATTTGTCGTTGTGGATTATCCCAGCACAAACCTTATTGTGATGGTTCGCATAAAAAAGCAACAGAAAATGGTGTGGATTTAACTGAAAAAGCAACTTTCAATCCCGAATTATTAACTGCAGAAGTTATAGAAGGACCTGTTGTTTCGCTCACTGATGACGAAAAATTATGTGCTTTTGCTCGATTTTGTGACAATGGAAAACGTATTTGGAACCAAGTTGAAGATTCTACACAAAACTCTGTTGATTTGAGTGTTGAAATGGCACATCATTGTCCTTCTGGACGGTTGATTGTTTGGGATGAAAATAATCAACCAATTGAAGATGATAACACCTCAGCTTCTGTTGGAATTATTGAAGATGTTGCGAATGATTTGAGTGGTCCTTATGCATTATGGGGAGGAATTCCGCTAAAAAGTGCGAATGGCGAATATTACGAAGTGCGAAATCGACAAACAATTTGCCGTTGTGGACAATCTTTTAATTAGTCTTTTTGTGATGGAACACATGCTTAGATGAGATTTCAAGATGGTTTACCAAAGCAACAAAAAGTAAAAGGATTTTTTTTTATAAATGATATTAACATAAAACGCTCAAGAAAATCTTGAGCGTTCAATATAATAATGATGTTTATATTTTTTAATTATTAATTACACCAGAGCCTAAAAGTTCGTCTTCAACATACCAAGCACAGAATTGACCTTCTGTGATTGCAGATTGAGGGTTTTCAAATTCAACATACATTCCGTTTTCAGCTTTGTGTAAAATTGCTCTTTGCAAAGGTTGGCGGTAACGAATACGCGCCATCACTTCCATTGTTTCGTCGGTTTTCAAAGTTAAATCTTCGCGAACCCAATGTACTTCCTCTTCTTTTATAAACAATGCTTTCTTCAATAAACCTGAATGATCAGCGCCTTGACCTGTGTAAATAACATTAGTCTCTACATCTGTATCAATAATAAACAAAGGTTCTACTTTTCCTCCAACTCCCAATCCTTTTCGTTGACCGCGAGTGAAATAATGTGCGCCTTGATGTTTACCTACAATATCTCCGTCTTCTTGTTTGTATGAGAAACCTTTTGCTTCGAAATCTAATGCTTCATATTTATTTTCAAAAGTTGGAATTTCTCTTTTATATCCGTTCCAATCTTTGGCTATTTCTACAATTACACCTTCTTTTGGTTTTAATTGTTGTTGCAAAAATTCAGGTAAACTAACTTTTCCAATAAAACATAAACCTTGCGAATCTTTCTTATTCGCTGTAACCAAGCCTTGCTCTTGCGCAATTCTTCTCACTTCTGGTTTTTCTATATCTCCAATTGGGAATAATGCTTTGCTTAATTGATCTTGCGACAATTGACATAAGAAATATGATTGATCTTTATTGTTATCGTTACCTTTTAACAATTGAAAAATCTCTTTTCCATTTTCATCAATTGTAGAAGTTTTTCGTGCATAATGTCCTGTTGCTACATAATCTGCTCCAAGCTCTAAAGCTGTTTTCAAAAACAAATCGAACTTAATTTCTCGGTTACACAACACATCAGGATTTGGTGTTCTTCCTTGCTCGTATTCATTGAACATATAATCTACAATACGTTCTTTGTACGAATCAGACATATCAATTACCTGAAAAGGAATATCTAATTTTTTAGCTACCAACAAAGCGTCTGCACTATCTTCTATCCATGGGCATTCATCTTCCAACGTTACCGATGCATCGTTCCAATTACGCATAAATAATCCGATCACATCATAGCCTTGCTCTTTTAGCAAATAGGCTGTAACACTTGAATCTACTCCTCCAGAAAGTCCTACGACAACTCTTTTCATCTTAAAAAATTTCAGTCTACAAAGTTATAAAATAATATTCGACGAATGAATATCATACATCAATCTATTTTTTGAATGATTTTGACTGAAAAAATAAGATAAAAATAAGGGTACAAATTCCAGTTAAAAATGGATAATATAAGTTAGATAACACATCAACCGAAGAAACCTTTGTTGCACTTGAAATTGTATTTGCAGCTGCAACCGCTGCCAAAACTTGCGCACCATAAGGTAAGATTCCTTGTACAAAACACGAAACCGTATCCAAAATACTTGCCACACGTTTTCCCTCTAAATCATGATGATCAGAAATATCTTTTGCAATTTTACCACAAATCAAAATTGTAATTGTGTTATTTGCCAAACAAGCATTCGCCAAAGCTGTAAGCGACGCAATACTCATCTCAGCCTGACGTTTTGTTTTAATATTTTTGGTTAGATGATAAATGATAAAATCTAATCCGCCATTCAAACGAATAATTCCAACAATTCCACCAATAATTAAACAAATAATACTCAACTCAAACATTCCTTTAAAACCTTCATTAATAGAAGAAACTAAGTCTAGTAAAGGAACACCAGAATAGAACAAACCAATTCCAAGAAACGAAAGAATTCCTACAATTAAAGCCCAAATCACATTAATTCCAGACATTGCTAGTCCAAAAACTAATAGATAAGGTAAGATTAAAATCAAGTCAAAATCTAACTGTTTTCCTTGGAAATTGGTTGTGTCAAAATGTTGAGAAAGTGAAAAATATATAATCGTCGAAACAATAGCTGCTGGAACTACTATTCGAAAATTAGTTTTAAATTTAGACTTCATGCTCACTTCTTGCGTACGTGTTGCAGCAATCGTTGTATCAGAAATAAATGATAAATTATCGCCAAACATCGCTCCACCAACTACTGCTCCTAACAAAATTGGCATAGAACCTGGAATCATTTTATCCATTTGCACTGCAATCGGCGCAACAGTTACAATTGTTCCAACCGATGTTCCCAAAGCCGTCGCAATAAAACAAGACAACAAAAAGAAACCTGCTACAATAAAGGAAGAAGGAAGATAATTCAAAAATAAATTCACTGTTGATTCTACAGCACCAATTGTAGATCCTAAACTTCCAAACGCTCCAGCGAGAAGAAAAATTAAAATCATCAACATAATGGTTTCTTCACCCGCATTCTTACAAAAAGCCTCGGCTTTCGTATGAAATGAAACCTTAGGGAATTGAACAAATGCAATTACTAATGCTAACATGAAAACAACCAATGCTGGAACAGAATAAAAATCGTTCAGATAAATAGATGCCGAAAAATAGACAAGTATGAAAATGATTAAAGGCAATAAAGCCCAAAAATTTCCTTTTTTTATGATCATATTACTAAAAATTCAGAAAAATATTCTGCAAATATCTATCGAAATTTTAAAACATGAAAATCAAATATTTATTGATTTATAAGTTTTTAGGACAGTAGAATAAAAAAAGGAACATCTTTCGAAAGATATTCCTTCATTTAGAAAAATTTTCTAAAAACTGTATTTTTATTTCGCAATTAATTTATTTGTTTGTGTAATTGCGCGCTCATTTTTTTCTTCAATCCAAGTTTTACCTTTTATTTTTCGCATCACATTATCGTATGTACGCATCAAAAATATGTTATAAATCGCTTCGGACAAATTTTTTGGTTTATGTGCCAACGAACGCAAACTCATCGAAAAACCTGGCGTCAAATATTTCATATAATGCCACCAACCTTCTGGCATATAAAGCATTTCTCCGTGTTTTAAGTCTGCTACCATCGGATTTATATTTTTCAACGCTGGCCATTTATCAAAATCAGGATTATCAAAATCAATATCTTCTCTACAAATTACCGAATGTGGAATTTTGTACATGTATTTCGAATCCTTTGGCGGAACAATAATACAACGTTTTTTTCCTGCAAAATGGAAATGCAAAATATTCGCTAAATCGATATCATAATGCATAAAAACATTCGATCCTTCACCTCCAAAAAATAACATTGGCATCGATTTGAAAAGATTCAAACCCAAATCTGGCATTTTATAATCTTGTTGCAATTGCGGAACTTGACTCATCAAATTGTACAAAAATATACGCAAATCTGTCGGCTCACTTTGCAACAAATCTACATATTCAGACATTTTCATCTTTGCTATTGGTTCATTTACTTTCTTCGTATAATCAACCGGATCATTATTGTATAAAGGGACAACCTTGTTGCCTGCAACTTGTTTTATATACTCAAAATTCCACTTTTCGTACGCAGGCCAATCCTCTGTAATTCGCTCTACTACAACTGGTTTTTGAGGTTTAACGTAATATTTCTGAAAATCTTTTGCAGAAATACTTTCTACTCTTTCAACTTCTGTGAAATTAAAATTCATCTTTTATGTAAAATAAAGTGCAAATTTACTTAACTTTTTTGTTAAATCTGAACGATGCAATTATTAAACCAATCTTTTTTAAATATGATTTAATAATTATTTCTGATTTGATAATTTATTAAATATACATTGAACTTTACTATAACTGATGATAGAAAATACATCAATTCTTTCATTATCTTTACATTGAATTTTTAAAATCGATTCGTTGAACACAAAAAATCTATTTTTTTCCATTTTTTTTATTCTACTGAATACGTTTTGTTGTGCACAGCAAATTTTTCCGTATTTGGAACTTAAAGATGAGGACGATTTTGAAAAAATAGAAGCAATTTCTCTCGAAAATGACTATAATTTTCATCATTTATTGGGAAATTTGAGTCATAATTTTACTTTTCAGAACAATTCTTCGGAAGATATTTCGGCTAAATTTATTTATCCTTATCAAGCTTCTCAAAATGTGTACGAATTAAAAGCTTTTGTAAATGATAAAGTTTTCGAAATTCAATCCAAATCGATTGTAGATATTCGAAAAGAGTTAAAAAATATTGATACTTCAACTATTTTTAAAAATCAACAAAACAATCAAGTTTTACAATTAGATTTAGGAAAAATTCCTGCACATGCTACACTAAAAATTAAGCTAAAAGTTTCGAAAATTGTTGAAGAAAATAGTTTGAATTATCAAGTTTCGTTTTTAGAGTTTATCGTGAAACGAACAGAATCTTTTACCCAAATTAATCGTTGGAACAATCAATTGAATGGTTTTCCGAAAAACATAAATTCAGATATTCATCTTTCGGGAAATTTTCCGATTTCAAAAATTGTTTCTGATTTAAAATTTTCAAAGGAAGATGATCGAAATTATGTTTCAAAAAATTCCGATAAAAAGATTCCAACTCTTCAATATGCTTATACAAAAAATGAACTACAAACAGGAATTGAAACGTTTACTGAAAATGGTTGCGATTATATTTTAGGAACAATTGAACCTGCAAATAATCCTTCTAAATATGATGCTCCGCGAGAATTTTTATTCGTTTTGGATGCTTCTGGTTCTATGATGAATCAACCAATTGAAACCACCAAAAAATTGATGTATCAACTTCTTCCAAATCTAAACGAAACAGATAAATTTAATGTGTTGGTTTATTCTACGAAAAATGAATTAATTTTTAATTCTTCTCAATTTCCAACGAAAGAAAACATCAATTTAGCTTTAGAAAAAATTAATTCTTTGAATGGAACTGGCGAAAAATTATTGGATGAAACAATCAAACAAATTCAGAAAAATCCTTTTGATAAAAATTATAAACGAATCATTACAATTATTTCTGATGGAGCGATGAATTTGAATGAAACTGTTTACAATTCACTCCGAAATTATGCAAAAGATACTCAATTTATAACATTAGGAATTGGAAAGGAATTGGACTATCATGCGATGAATTTCATAAGTTTAGCAACAGGAACGCTTCCGATTACGGTCAATGAACCAAGAGAATTGAATCAGAAAATAACACAATTTCTGCAAGCTGTTTTGAATTCTTCTATTTATCATCTTAAAGTTCAATCATCCCAAATCAACCTCAACGAAACATTTCCGAAGAATTTCAATACGTATTTAGCTCAAAATTCTATCAATTTTATTTCACGCGATTGTAATCGTCGTTATCCAAAAAAAATCGAAATCATAGGTCTTCAATCCAACCAAAATTTCACTCAAAATTTTGAAATCAAACAACCAAATCCAAGTGAATTTACAGAAGCAATTAAATTTTATTGGGCAAAACAAAAGATCGATTATCTCTTAAAAGATGAAGAACGTTGCGGTGAAATGTGCAAAAAAGATGGACGATATCGAAAAGAAATTGAGAAAATTGGAACTGAATTTAACATTTCAACACCTTATAATTTATTGATTCAAAAAGGAAATATAGAAAATTACAACAATGATTATGATACAGATGCCGATGGCGTGATGGATATCGAAGATGAATGTCCGTATATAAAAGGAAATCGTTTTGGAAATGGTTGTCCTGAAAGTAATTTGAGTGATAAAAAGATTGGAAATTATGTTCAAGATTATTCAAATTATTTAATGGAAACCGTCGAATTTGATTTTGATAAAGCTGAAATCAGAGCTATTGATTATCCAAAATTGGATGAAGTTGTTGCAATTATGAAACGAAATCCATCACATCATTTTGTTATCGAAGGTCATACAGATGCGGTTGGAACAGAATCTTACAATATAGATTTATCACAACGAAGAGCAAACGCTGTGTTGAATTATTTGGTAGAAAAAGGTCTAAATAAAAATCGATTTTCAATTTCCGCTAAAGGCTTTTCAGACTTGAAACACAAAGAATGTAATCCTGCTGCAAATTGTATTGATTGGAAAAATTTTGAGAATAGACGAGTTAGATTTAAGATAAAATAATTATTGTAACAAAAAAAGACCAAGCTTTCACTTAGTCTTTTGTATCTTATAATAATTAACAGCTTAAGAAATTCTTTCAATCAAAGCCATGTAGAATCCATCATAATTAGTTTGAGATGGATAATGCATTTTATCTGAAACCATTTTATAATTTGGATTATTCTTCAAGAATTTTTCTACTTGCTGCTCATTTTCTTGTGGTAAAATAGAACAAGTTGCATAAACCATCATTCCACCAACTTTAATGATTTTAGAATAATCAGCTAATATTTTTTCTTGTGTTGCTAATATTTCGTCAATAAATTCTGGTCTTAATTTCCATTTTGCATCAGGATTACGTTTCAAAACTCCCATTCCAGAACAAGGTGCATCAATCAATAAGCGATCAGCAGAATTCTCCATACGCTTGATTGTTTTTGCTTCAATCACCTTTGTTTGTACATTCTGAACATTGTTACGTTTTGCACGACGTTTCAATTCTTTCAATTTCCAATCGTACAAATCCATTGCAATAATTTGCCCTTTGTTTTCCATCAAAGCAGCTAAATGCAATGTTTTTCCTCCGGCACCAGCACAAGCATCTACCACACGCATTCCTGGCTGAACACGTAAATAAGGCGCAATCAATTGCGATCCTGCATCTTGAACTTCGAACCAACCATTCTGAAATTCATCTGTACGGAAAATATTTGTTTTCTCTTCAAGCTCTAAAGCATCTTGATATTTCGATAAAACTTTCGTTTTTATTCTACGCTCCTTCAACGCTTTTTGTAATGTTTTACGGTCTGTTTTCAAGGAATTCACACGTAAAACTGTTGGTGCTTGCGAGTTCATTGCATGCACTTCATCTAACCAACGATTTCCCAACGACTTCTCTCCTAACTCGAACATCCAATCTGGATACGATTCTGCAACCGCAATATTTTTAGACGAATTGTGATGTCTTTTCAAGACTTCTTTTGGATAGATTTTTTGAAATTCTTCCCATTTTGGTAACGTTTGCTCTGGATCTAAAGCAAACCAAGTTCCAACAAACTCCCAAATTGTATCAGGAGAAAGCGGACGGCTCATTGCCCCTTCAACCAAACGTTTCCAACGAACTAAATCGTAAACCGTTTCGGCAATAAAAGCACGATCGCGCGCTCCCCATTGCTTATTCGATTTCAATGTTCGCTCAACTTCTTTATCTGCATATTTTCCTTCGAAGAAAATTTGTTGCAATGTGTCGGTAATTCCGACAAATAAATTTTTATATGGTAAAATCTTCATAACTCGGTGCAAATTTACAAAGACTTAAATGATTAGCGTAATTAATTTATAAGATTATACAACTTCAAAAAGATCTTTTATCTTTTGAGGAACCTCAACCACTTTATTTTGCTGATAATCGAAGGTCACAATTCCTGTTTTCGCTTTTGCAATTAATTTATCTTTTGTAGAAATTTTATAGATTACATCAAAACTAACACGCGAAAAATCTTGCACACCAATCTCAATCAACAATTCATCACCATAAAAAGCTTGATTTTTATACTCAATCGCAACATCACCCATAATCACACTTACACCTCCAAAATCTAATTCCGAATAGCCATAATGTTGAAAAAACTGAATTCGCGATTCATGTATAATGGACAATACTTTATCGTTTGCCAAATGATTTCCATAATTGAGATCAGTTATGCGTACTGGTATTATTGTTGAAAATAAAAATTTGTCTGAAAAATCTAATTTTATACGAGCCATTTTGTAGATATATTTGCTCAAAGATAAGAAAGTTGTATAAAAAAAAACGGGTTTAAGCTCCTCAGCTTAAACCCAATTGATTTTTAAAAAAACTTACACTAGTAAGTATAAATTTAACATTAAAAAAAATCAATCTTACTCTCTACTACCTAAGGTCAAATTTAGAAATAATTTAATAAACACCAAAACTTTTTAGAAAATTTTTATTATTCTTTTTTATTTAAAATAAGACTGATATTAAAAACTCTAAATATTAGATTATTATATAAAAAAAGCACTCTATTAAATACGACCTATATAAATAAAACATGCTATTTTTTATGTTTGTGAAAAATAGTAATTTGCAAGGCCAAACTTTTAACATGAATTTGATTCAATACATTCATCAACATCTTAATTCTATTTCAGAAAAATCAATCAACAATACAGTAAATTGTTTGAATGAAGATAATACCATACCCTTTATTGCGAGATATAGAAAAGAGGTCACAGGAAATCTTGATGAAGTTCAAATTTCTGCTATAAAAAAACTGCAAAATCAATACAATGAAATTGTTTCTCGAAAAGAATTTATTTTAAAAACATTGGAAGAGCAGAATCAATTGAGCAATGAATTACAACAACGTATTCAGAAAAGTTTTGATTTGGTTCAATTAGAAGATTTATATCTTCCTTATAAAAAGAAGAAAAAAACACGTGCAACCATTGCAAAAGAAAAAGGTTTAGAGCCTTTGGCAAAAATCATCATGAAGCAAAATAATATTCCTGATTTGGATGATTTAGCAAAAAAATATCTAAATGAAGATGTGACAAGTATCGAAGATGCTTTTGCAGGTGTACAAGATATTATTGCAGAATGGATAAATGAAAATGAATATGTACGTCATCGATTGCGAGATATTTTCAGAAAATCTGCTTTGATTGAAAGTAAACTAGTAAAATCTAAAATAGATGATGAAGATTCGGCTAAATACTCGAACTATTTTGAATACGAAGAATTATTGAAAAAAATTGCTTCTCACCGATTATTGGCTATTTTACGCGGCGAAAATGAAGGTTTTTTGAAAGTAAATGTATCAATTGATAAAAAAGAAGCCTTCAAATTTTTAGAATACACTTTAATCAAATCTATTCAACCAGAAGTTTCTTGGGTTATTGAGGAAGCGATAAAAGATGCTTACAAACGACTTTTAGCTCCTTCAATCTCAAATGAAGTGTTGAAAGAAGCAAAACAAAAAGCAGATGAAACATCAATAAATGTTTTTTCGAAAAACTTAAATCAATTGCTTTTGGCGCCACCTCTGGGAGAAAAACGAATTTTAGCGATAGATCCTGGTTACAAATCGGGTTGTAAAGTGGTTGTATTAGATGAGCAAGGTGATTTGTTGCACAACGAAAACATCTATCCGCATGCGCCTCAAAATGAAAAAACACAAGCCATCAAAAAACTAAAATCGCTTATCAATGCTTATAATATCGATGCAATTTCGATAGGAAATGGAACAGCTTCTCGCGAGACTGAAAATTTGGTTCAGAATATTGCATTTGATCGTCCACTAAAAGTTTTTGTTGTAAATGAAGCTGGTGCTTCGGTTTATTCGGCTTCTAAAATTGCGCGCGACGAATTTCCGGATAAAGATGTTACCGTTCGCGGTGCTGTTTCTATAGGCCGCCGTTTACAAGATCCTTTGGCAGAATTAGTAAAAATAGAGCCAAAATCGATTGGAGTTGGTCAGTATCAACATGATGTCGATCAAACTTTATTGAAAAATGAGTTGGATGATGTTGTTTCTTTCTGTGTAAACAAAGTTGGTGTAAATCTGAACACAGCAAGCAAACATTTACTAAATTATGTTGCAGGAATTGGTGAAAAAATGGCTGAAAATATTGTAGAATATCGAAGCGAAAATGGTGCATTTAATTCGAGAAAAGAGTTACTAAAAGTTCCTCGTTTGGGTGAAAAAGCATTCTTACAAGCTTCTGCTTTTTTACGAATTCCAAATGCAAAAAATCCGTTAGATAATTCTGCTGTTCACCCAGAATCGTATGCTCTTGTAGAGAAAATGGCGAAAGATTTGAAAGTTGATTTGAAAGATTTGATTCAAAATAAAGAATTGATTAATCAACTTGATTTAACCAAATATATTACCGAAAAAGTAGGTTTACCAACTTTAGAAGATATTAAAAAAGAACTTGAAAAACCTGGTTTAGATCCGCGTTCTACTGCAAAAGTTTTTAGTTTTGATCAACGATTAAAGAAATTCGAAGATTTGCAATTGGGCATGAAAGTTCCTGGAATTATTAATAATATTACCAATTTTGGCTGTTTTGTAGATATAGGAATCAAAGAAAATGGTTTGATTCATATTTCTAAAATTTCGAATGAATTTATTTCAGATGTAAATTCAAAAGTGCATTTGAGTCAACAAATTGAAGTAACCGTAATTGGAATTGATACAGAAAAACGTAAAATTCAATTGTCTTTGATTGATTAAGGAAAATAATTTCAAAATTAAAAGGCAATCTAACGAAAGATTGCTTTTTTGATTTTATTATTTTCTGAGCAGAAATTAATCCTCAAATTTTACTTTATATTGTTTATCAAACTCTTTTTTCTGCGCATCAGTCATTTTACTACGCATATATTTTATTGTAAATCCACCAATCATTTTATCACCTTTATAATACATCCAATCTGATAATTTAGTTGGATCTATCACAATTGTATCATTGTGTTTAACCAATTTTGTGTATTGAGGTACGTTGTCCACAATTCCTTTTAATTGGTCGTTGTCCGAATATACATCACGAATCCAAATATGCTCTTTTTGTGTCGCATTCGGAATATCATACATTTGTTTGACAATAAAATTAGTTGTCGTTGTATCTTTCATCGACAACGCCAATTTGAAATCATCAAACGTTTGTTGCGCTTCCTTCCCAATACTATCCAAATCTTTTTGTTCTTGCTTTTGCTTATCCAAACCTTTATAAGCTTCTACTCCAGCATTTTCTTTGTTACCACAAGAAAATAATAAAACCGAAAAAGCTATTGCGAATAATGTATATTTCATAATTGTATTTCTTTGATTGTTGTCCTATAAAGTTACATAAATTTATTCAAAATAAGATAAATTCAACTCTTTTGGTGTTGGCTGAATCCATTTTTGATGACCAAAATAACTCCAAGTTGTATAAGCTAAATTGTAATTTGCATTTGTAAATTGATAATAATCGCTACCATTGACAGAAACTTTTGCATCCACAAAAACTTTGACATCTTTCACACCATTTTTCGCATAATCATATTTTACATAACGTGCAAATTGCCACATCATATCTGGGCTAACCGCCATTTTTGACATTTGTTTGAAGGTTAGATATTTTGTCAAATCTACTTTCTCGCGTTTCAAGAATTTACCTTTTTTCTGCGGATCTGGTTTCGAAACATATACCACAACTTCACCCGCTTTGTTACGCAACATCATTCGCCAAGCCATGCGATGACCTTCCTCTGTCCAAAAAACATTTCCTGGAATAAAATAATGACGAACAGGTAAATATATTTGCCAAATCACATAGAAAAACATCAAATAAGAGAACATGACACGACGTGTTGTCAATAAATTATCATCATCCGAACGATCCATCATAAATGATTTTTTAGGAAAAACAACTTCCTGAATCTTAACGGGATCATAAAAGAAAATTAACATTGCCAAAGCAAAGAAAGGAAATATTCCAATCCCGAAAACTGCAGAATTGAAAATATGAAAGGCTACAGCACATTTGAAAGCGATTCCACGCGTTCTATTCATCAACATTGCAGGAATAATCAATAAATCGAAAAAGAATCCGCCCCAAGCAAAAACTTGTGCAAACTCTAAACTACTTACAACTTTTCCTAATCCAATCAAATTATATTTTGTTGTTAATAAATCGCCATATTCGTGAAATTTCATTTGTAAAAAAACACCGTTAAACCAATCAGGATAAATCTTTGCAAAAGCCGCAAAAACATACACAATCAATAACTGGATAATGAATAATGTTGGTACCCAATTGCGCATGGTTAGACGTTTTATTTTCGGAAAAATTAAACTATCAATCGAAAAGAAATGATGCGCAGGAATTATCGTCATCATCCACGAAACTAGCATAAACAGATAATAATGGTTGTTGTAGCTTGTTTTTTGCATGAAATACGTCAACGACCATAAAATAGAAAATACGATAATTGAAAATCGATAAGCAAATCCAAACACGATAAACCAGCCTAAAATTCCCATGAGCACGTACAAATAAATCATATTTTGTCCCAAGAAAACATTTGTCCACTCGAATCCGATGAACGAAAATGTAATGTGCGGTTCAACAAAATTTGTTTGTACCCAACCTGTAAAAATGGCTCCCCAACATTCTGCAACAATTAATAAACCAAAGATTATTCGGAAAATTACAAGTGGAGAATTATCAACTTTTCGGAATAAATATTCGCTAAACATGATTGATTGTTAATTTTGGCTAATTTAAAAATAACCTTTAGAGTTTAGCTACTTTTAGCGTATATTTATTGTATGAAAACGAGGAAAATTATTTTGTTTGATGGAATTTGCAATTTATGCAATCAATCTGTTCAGTTTGTGATTGAACATGACAATAAAAATCAATTTCAGTTTGCTTCATTACAATCTGATTTTGGACAAAATTTTTTGAAAGAAAATAATTTGGATGCCGCTCAATTTGATTCTATCGTTTTTATTGAAGATGATAAATTTTATACCAAATCATCTGCTGCGCTAAAAATTGCTAAATATTTGGACGGAATAACTTCGTGGTTGACTATTTTTATGATTGTTCCAAAACCTTTACGCGATGTGGTTTATAGTTTTATTGCGAAAAATCGTTATCGTTGGTTTGGAAAACAAGAAAGTTGTTGGTTACCTACTCCTGAATTAAAAGCGAAGTTTTTAGATTAAGTTTTAAACTTCTTGATTCAAATAGTTTTTAATCTTCTTAAAAAGAATTACCCAAAAATAAAAAGTCAATAAAAGGTTTATTACTACAATTATCAAGAGAACAAAGTTTCCATTTAATATTGTTGAATCTATTTCTCCCATTTGAATTAAAAAAAGCGAAAAATAAGCAAACAACAAATAAAATGATAATACTCTATATTTCCTTTTTGAAAGAATGCTAATGAATAAAAATAGTATTGTTATCAATCCTAAACTATAAATTGAAACTTCATCTTCACCTCCAGAAGATTGTAATTGGGAAGTATAATAAAAATCATTTCCTTGCATATAGCCTAATCCATCTGTGTATTTAATAAATAAAAAACAACAAATGACTTGAGCAATATATAAAACTTCAAGAAAAGAGAAATGGACTTTCAATTTATTAACTCTGTTTAATTTATTTAATCTTCTGCAACTATTTTTTCATTAATTTTTACAATAGCTTCGTTAATTCCTTCAAAATACTTTTCCTCACTAAAGTTTGGAACAACTACCTCATCAATTAGCTTTTGAGAAAATTCGTCAGAAAATATATTTCGTGCAATCTTATTCGTCGAAATTCTAACTTCTCTTGATTTTAAATTAAACACAATTATCATATTTCCCTTTTGAAATCGATCAGAACTATTGTTATTAAGGATTGAAAATGAATAATCTATTATATTTTCATTTGGAAAATAATCATCCGTAGAAATTATAAATAGCTGAAAACGATTAATCTTTTGAATTTCCTTTAATTGTTTTTCAAGTTTTGCTAACTCTTCTCTATTAAAAACTTTTTCTAAATCAACAACATTTGAAAACGGAATCAAAGAATAATTTTCAATATAAGGAAATTCAGTACAATTTTTAATCAAATTCTTTTGTAGATTGAACTGAAAGATGTTTACATCTGATATTAAAAAGTCTACTGCATCAGTATTGAAATATTTATTAAAATCTAATAAATTTTTAGCTGGTTTTTTCTTTTTAAATGATTTACAGATTTCTTTGCTTATTTGATCATAATCTTGTGCATAAGAAAATGTAATATTTGTGAATAAAAGAACTAATAGAAGTATATTTCTTATCATTACAACGAATTAAAATCTACTGATTTTTATATTTCTCAATGGCAGCTTTTATTTTTTCGCGACGATTTGATGGTGATGGATGTGTACTTTGGAATTCTGGAACTTGACTTCCACCCGAAGCTTCTTCCAAAATATCCATTACACCAATCAATGCTTCTGGATTATATCCTGCTTGAATCATAAATCGAACGCCCAAATCATCAGACTCCAATTCATCATCACGACCATATTTCATATTCACCATATTCGCGACTAGTTGTGCATAATAAGCCGAATTTGCGTCTCCAGCTGCAACACCTGCCGCTCCTGCAATTCCTTGCGAAAGTTCTTGTTTCGACATTTGTTCTGCACTATGACGCGCAATAACGTGACCAACTTCGTGTCCCAAAACTCCAGCCAATTGATCTTCGTTTTGCAAACGCGTCAACAAGGCTTCGGTAATAAAAATTGGTCCACCAGGCAATGCAAAAGCATTTACAGTACGATTATCTGCCAACACATAAAACTGAAATGGATAATTCGTTTTATGCGCATCACTAGTATTGACCACTTTAGCGCCTACTCGTTTTACAAGCTCTTGGTATTGCGCATTACGAGATAGTCCACCAAACTCTTGAGCCATTTGCGAAGCCGAATTAATTCCCATTGCAATTTCGTCATCTTTAGTTAATGAAATATATTGCTTTTCGCCTGTAATTTCATTGACTTCCGAAGAAGAAAAATATTTTATAACAGAAAAAATAACAATTGCTGCGGCAATTATTAATTTCATCGACGTCCCGCCCTTTTGCATATCAGTATAAGGTGTTAATTATTTTTTGTGCCTTTTCTTTAAAATCTCCAAAACATCTTTTAATTCAAAGCCACGAGCATGTAAAGCCATAAGGTAATAAAAGAAAACATCTGCCGATTCTTCCAAAAAGTTTTCGTCGTTATCTTGTTCCGAAGCAATCACCATTTCTACAGCTTCTTCCCCCATTTTTTTAGCGATTTGCGAATTACCTTTTTTATGAACACGTTTCATTTTAGATTTTTTCGCATCCTCTAATTTCGCCTCTTCCATCATTATTTCCAATTTCTTTAAGAATGGAAATTTTTTTTCTTTTTTGACTTCAGAAGTATTTTCATTAAGTTCCATAAAATCGTTTGTTTTCATAGATTTTTTTAAACGTAGAATAAATTTAAGAAATTCTACCGAATTATTTATCTCAATTCTATTGCCAATATTACTATTTTTTGAAAAAAAAGAAAGTTTTTATTCACATTTATTTCTAAAAAAATAAAATTCTAATCTATTCATTCAATTAATTTTTAAGATTGTTATTCACTTTTATTTTAAGATAAAAAAACGTATTTTTACGCGAAAATAAACATAGCGCAAACACAATGAACACAAACGATTTTTCCATTAGACATATTGGAAACAATGCGCAGCAAGCAGCTGAAATGCTTTCTGTAATTGGGAAAGATTCTATTGATTCTTTAATTGAGGCAACAGTTCCTCAGAACATTCGATTGAAAAATGCTTTGGATTTACCAGAAGCTTTATCAGAATTTGAAGCTATTAATCATTTAGCTGAAATCGCTTCAAAAAATAAAAAAGTAAAAAATTATCTTGGATATGGATATTATGGTACAATTTTACCAGCACCAATTCAACGTAATATATTAGAAAATGCTGGTTGGTACACAGCTTATACACCATACCAAGCGGAAATTGCGCAAGGACGTTTAGAAGCTTTATTAAATTTCCAAACTGTTATTTCTGATTTAACAGGTTTACCTATCGCAAATGCCTCTTTATTAGACGAAGGTACTGCATGTGGTGAAGCAATGCACATGTTATTTGAATCTCGTTCTCGTGATCAAAAGAAAAACAATGTCAACAAATTTTTTGTAGCAGACAACTTATTCCCTCAATCTGTAGCAGTTTTAGAAACGAAAGCACACGGTTTAGGAATTGAATTAGTTGTTGGAAACTTTGAAACAACTGAATTAACAGAAGAATTCTTCGGAGCGATTGTACAATACATCGGAAAAGGAGGACAAATCAATAATTATAAATCATTTGTAGAAAAAGCAAATGCGGTTAACGTAAAAGTTGCTGTTGCAACAGATTTATTAGCTTTAACATTGTTAACACCTCCAGGTGAATGGGGAGCTGATATCGCAATTGGTACTTCTCAACGTTTTGGTGTTCCAATGGGATACGGTGGACCACACGCAGCTTTCTTATCTTGTACAGAAGAATATAAGCGTGTAATTCCAGGACGTATTATTGGAGTTTCTCAAGATCGTTTAGGAAACTATGCATTACGTATGGCTTTACAAACGCGTGAACAACATATCAAACGTGAAAAAGCAACTTCTAACATTTGTACTGCACAAGTATTGTTAGCAGTTATGGCTTCTTTCTACGCTGTTTATCACGGAAAAGATGGTTTACAATATATCGCTGATCAAATCCATACTAAAGCAGCTGTTTTACACGGAGGTTTAGAGCATTTAGGATTTAAATTAGTGAATACAAATTTCTTCGATACAATTCAAATTGAGGTTGAAAACTCTGACGAAATTGTGAAGATTTTTGCAGAAGAAGAAATTAATGTAAATGGATTCGAAAACGGAAAAATTTCAATCACAATTGATGAAATGACTTCTGAAGAAGATATTTTTGAAATTTTAAGTGTTTTTGCAACAATTAAAAATACAGAAGATGGTTTCGAATTTGAAGTAGATGATTCTTATTTACCTCAAGATTTAATCAGAACTTCTGATTTCTTAACACACGAAAACTTCAATTTATATCATACAGAAACAGAATTAATGCGTTACATCAAACGTTTAGAGCGTAAAGATTTAGCGCTTAACCAATCGATGATTGCGTTAGGTTCTTGTACAATGAAATTGAATGCTGCAACAGAATTATTGCACATGTCTTGGGAAAGAATGGGGAATGTACACCCTTTCACTCCAAAAGATCAAGTAAAAGGTTACCAAACATTAATCAAAAACTTAGAAGATTATTTAGCTGTAATCACAGGTTTTGATGCAACTTCTTTACAACCAAATTCTGGTGCACAAGGAGAATATGCAGGATTGATGGTAATCCGTTCTTACTTTGAAGCAAGAGGAGAAGGACACAGAAATGTAGCGTTGATTCCACAATCTGCTCACGGAACTAACCCTGCTTCTGCTGCAATGGCTGGAATGCAAGTTGTTGTTGTGAAAAACTTAGAATCTGGTGAAACAGATTTAGTTGATTTGAAAGAAAAATGTGAAAAACACAAAGATAACTTAGCTGCATTGATGATTACTTATCCATCAACTTATGGCGCTTTTGATAGCAATATCGAAGAAGTTACTGAAATGATTCACGCATACGGAGGTCAAGTTTATATGGACGGTGCAAACATGAATGCGCAAGTTGGATTAACTTCTCCAGGAAATATTGGTGCAGACGTTTGTCACTTAAACTTACACAAAACATTCGCTATTCCTCACGGAGGTGGAGGACCTGGTGTAGGACCAATTTGTGTAAAAGCACATTTAGCTCCTTTCTTAGGATCTTCTCCATTAATCGAAACTGGAGGAAAAGAAGCGACAAATACATTTGCTGCAGCTCCTTATGGTTCTGCGTTCATTTTACCAATTTCTTACTCTTACATTTTAATGTTAGGAGCAGAAGGTTTATTGAAAGCGACACAAGGTGCAATATTAAATGCTAATTACATGAAAACTCGTTTAGAGAAACATTTTGATATCTTATATACAAATGGAAACAATGTAGTTGCGCACGAATTTATCTTAGATTGTCGTCCATTCAAAAAAGCAGGAATTGAAGTAACTGATATTGCAAAACGTTTGATTGATTACGGATTCCACGCACCAACAGTATCTTTCCCAGTTGCTGGAACATTGATGGTTGAGCCAACAGAATCTGAGAATAAAGCAGAATTAGATCGTTTTTGTGATGCATTAATTTCCATTCGTCAAGAAATCGACGAAGTTGCAAACGGAGATTATCCAGTTGACAACAATGTATTACACAACGCGCCTCACCCAATTCACTTGATTACAGCAGACGAGTGGGAATATCCTTACTCTCGTTCTAAAGCTGCATATCCAGCAGAATGGGTTCGCGAACGTAAATTCTTTGCATCTGTTTCTCGTATTGATGATGCTTACGGAGATCGTAACTTAATCTGTACGTGTGCTCCTATCGAAGCCTATATGGATTAATTATTCTAGAAAGAATATATTTTTAAATACAAATCGCTCTGAGAAATCGGAGCGATTTTTTTTATTGAAATAATTTAAATGTTTAAAATGTTTGTATTTCTTAATTTTTTTTTAAAATTCATTCTAACTAAACTTTTAATATTAAAACATTTATGAAAAATTATGCTGCCGAGTTTTTCGGTACTTTTTGGTTAGTTTTCGGAGGTTGTGGTAGTGCAATCTTTGCAGCTGGTATTCCCGAATTAGGAATTGGTTACGCTGGTGTTGCATTAGCATTTGGTCTTACTGTATTAACAATGGCTTATGCAGTTGGTCATATTTCTGGAGGACATTTCAACCCTGCTGTCTCTTTCGGATTATTTGCTGGAGGACGATTTGATGGAAAACAACTTATTCCTTATATTATTTCACAAGTACTCGGAGCAATTGCTGCAGCTGGTGTATTATACTTAATCTCATCTGGAAACTCAGATTTTGCAATTGACAATACCAAAGCTGGTGCATTCGCTTCCAATGGATATGGAGCCTTTTCTCCACATGGTTATAGCATGTTATCTGCTTTTCTAATTGAATTTGTCTTAACAGCCTTCTTCTTAATTGTTATTTTAGGTGCTACAGATAAATTTGCAAACGGAAAATTTGCTGGAATTGCAATTGGTTTGGCTTTAACATTAATTCATTTAATTTCTATTCCAATCACTAACACATCTGTAAATCCTGCCCGTTCTACATCACAAGCTATTTTTGTAGGCGGCGAACCTTTAACGCAATTATGGTTATTCTGGGTAGCACCAATCGCTGGAGCAATTGTAGGTGGATTAATTTATAAATTATTATTACAAAAAGACGAAAGTCAAGCATAAACTAAAAGCTCCGAATGGAGCTTTTTTTATTTTATTAACTGATATTCAGGATAAAATTCATTAAGTATTTCTTCTTCTTTATTCGGTAAAAAATAACAGGTTACATAAAAAAGTAAAAAGATAAAACTAAATATAATCGAAAATACAATATTTAAAATAATTTGGTTATTATCAAGATGAATCAAAACCTGCAAACTTAGATTAAACAAAGAAAATGCAAACGAGATGATATAAAGATTTTTAAAAATAAGCTCTTGTAAAATCAGTTTTCTATTTTTCACACTTAATTTTTGACGATATTTTTTTTGTAACCTTATATATCGATAAATAAATAATCCAAAAAATAAAACAATCGTACTTAAAATAGCAATTTTACTATATTTAAAAGCTATCAAATTAAACAATAATATTCCACTCATAACAAAAATAAAATACTGAAAAGTAAGTAAATGACTTTTCATCACTTTCCAAATTAAATTATTGTATTTTTTTTGAAGCGAAAACCTTCTTTTATCTACAATTTCAGAAAAACCAAATATTCCAAACTTCTTAAATTCATTTTGTAAAGCATCTTCAAAAGTTATAGTTTCATTTATTTCTCATTGTTCTTCAATTCCACAAGCCAAATGATCGGCTAATTCCAATTGCAAATCATAATACTCAACATAATGCTGACGCGTAAAATCGATTAATTTTTGAACTTCAAAAGCAGAAATTTTTCTCATGATTAAATCAATTTAGGGTTCAATAATTTTTGGATTTGTAGCATTGTTTCTGTTAACAATTGAATTCTTTTTACAGATTCTTTAGTTCCAAACTCAGTCAACTTATAATATTTTCTTATTCGACCTTCTACTCGCTCAGCTTCCACTTCAATTATATTCTCAGCTTCCAGCTTATGTAAAATAGGATACAATGCACCCTCTTTTAACTCAAATTCATCTTGCGTTAAAATTCTAATTTTTTGAATGATTTCATAACCATACATTCTTTTATGATCTTGTAATAGTTTTAAAATAATCGGTTGCAGAGTTCCTTTATAAAATTGAACATCTTTCATATACCTAAGTTTCTTATGTAATTTAAGATAAATAATTCAATTAAAAACACTTTAACTAAAATTTATTTCAAAAACTCATCTGTAAAATGTTGTGTTTTCTTTTCTGAAGAAAATTTCGTTTGATTATAATCTGCTGATTTATTCTTCGGAATCGAAAGTGAATTCCATTCATTGTCCTTTATTAATTTTCCTATAAAAACAATTTGACCAACATGATACGGATAATGCGCCAATTGACGATTAATCGCTTCTATTACTGTATGTCCTTCATTTCGGATATAAATAATTTGCTGTAAATCTTCGTCGGTTTTAATTTGTGCTAAAGCATCAAACAAATACTTCCAACCTTTCTCCCATTTATCTAAAAGTTGTTCTTTAGTTTTGATTCTATCTTCAAATTCTTAATCACGATTTCGCCACTCTTTTTCACCATCTGTTGTCAAAAAATCAGTCCAACGCGACAACATATTTCCTGAAAGATGATTCACGATAATCGCAATGCTATTTGAGTTTTCATTGTATTGCCAAAACAATTCTTCATCCGTTAATTGTGAAAATGTTTTTTCACCCAAATGTTTATAATACTGGAATTGTTTGATAATCCCGTTTACTAAATTATTTTCCATATTCTGTTAATTAGTTCCTTGCAAATTTTTGTGATTATGCTTGCGTTTATAATGCGTTTCCTTAAATTGATTTTTATCCGTTGTCACTATTGAGATATTTCCATCAATCTCCATCATCGCCAATTTCACATCTTTAATATGTTCTACACCATGTTCGCGCATTGCTTCGTTCAATTCTTCCGAATTAATTCCCAATTTGCTCAACATCGTAAAATCAGCTTTTCCATTACGAATTAAAATTTCAGATTTTTGTTCAATTAAGTTTCCTAAAAATTTATTTTTCAACATTATTCTTTTGACAATAAAATTTAAAAGAAACAATACAAAAGCTGCTATCAATCCTCCTTGCAAACTCGAATCTGAACCAACCATTGCATTTTGTACAGCGTTACTAATTAATAAAATTAAGATTACATCGGCCGTATTTAATTGGGATAATTGCTGTTTACCAAAAATTCTAAGTGCAATTAACATAAAAAAATACACCGAAATACAGCGCAAAACAATTTCTAAATAACCTTCCATACATTTATTTTAAGTAAATAAAAGGTACTAAAAAATCCGTTCTGAAATTGGAACGGATTTAAAAATTTATTTTGATTTTCTAAGAATAGAAATTCTGGAAACTCTTAAAATTAAATAGATAATTGCGAGATAAAACTTTTTCTCATAAAACAATTCAAGACCTCTTATTGGGAAAAATTTTTCTGATAAAAACGCTAACAATAAAATTACAATAACCGCAATACTAACAATATTAATTGCTTTATCCATTAGTTGTTATATTTTGGTTGAATATTTTTCTTCATCATTTCGTATAAAGAATGTCCAATTCCTTGTGTAATCTCTGACAGATTTTCGAAATTAATCACCGAAACTTCATCGTTTTTTTGATGATAATGATGTTGATTCTCCATGTTTACAGAAGAAAGCGCATGCGATACCACTTTATGATTCACAAAATTTACATTATCCGAACGATAAAATAATTGTTGCTGCAAATAAGGGTCGTTTTCAACTTTGAATGTTTTAGTAGAATTATTATTCATCAAATTCATCAAATCCGAACGGTCGCTACCTGTCATATATACTTTTCCTTCGCCGAAAGCAGAAACAGTTCCAATCATTTCTAAATTCAACATCACTTTCATATTTGGTAAATAAGACTGAAAATCTGTGTTTTCTACCAACATTTTAGAGCCAATTAATCCAATTTCTTCCGCATCAAAAGCCATAAACATCATAGTTTGCTTAACTTTTTTGTTTTTGAAATAATCAGACAAAGCCATTACAGCCGAAGTTCCACTTGCATTATCATCTGCTCCATTAAAAATTTTATCCTCACCTTTGTCATCTGTTCCAACATGATCAAAATGCGCACCTACAGCGTAAATATCAGACGATTTACCTTCTTTAATTCCGCAAACATTTTGTCCTGTTTTGCCTTTATATTCAAATTCGATTAAATATGAATCACCAACACAAGGTTTTAATTTATTTTGTTTGAATTTTTCAGCAATAAATTCAGCAGCCAATCGATTTTCGGGCGTTCCAAATTTTCGACCCTGCATAGCATCAGAGGCTAATTCTTCGACATATTTCTTTTGATTTTCTTTTGAATATTGCGCGTTTGCTTGATTGAAAGCAAGTAATCCAATTGCAAGTAAAGTATATTTTTTCATTTTTTGTGTGAACTTAATTTGACGGAAGATACGAAAAATTAACTTTTCTTCTCAAACATCAATTCTTTTACTTTTTCTTTGTCTTCTTTTTCATTCTTTAGGTCGAACATTGTTCCGAAAATACGATCCCAAAACGTATTGGAAACGCCAAAACCTAATTCTTCGTCTTTATAATGATGCAAATGATGATTGCGCCAAAGAGGTTTCATAAACTTGAAAGGCGGCGCAACTGCATGAATCAAATAATGCATAGACGCATACAATAAATAACCAATCATAAAACCAGGAAAGAAAGCAAAGGTGTATTTCCCTAAAATTAAATATTGAATCAAAAAAATAATTGACGCCAAAAGAATACTTGGAACTGGAGGCATAAACAAACGTTGTTTATCGCGTGGATAATGATGATGATTTCCGTGAAAAATGTAAACAATTCGTTTTAGACTTGGTTGTTCGGCTGTCCAATGAAAAAGATAACGATGCGCAAAATATTCGAACAAGGTCCAAAATAACATCGCTCCAAAAAAAATTGAAATAACTGTTATTGTAGATAAATCGTAGCTAGAAATTCCATAATAAATACAATAGGAAAGTAGAGGAATGTACATTCCCCAAATAACTGCGGGATGACCTTTTGTCAACATTTCGAGGTATTTGTTTTCGAAGATTTGCGCTTGACCTTTATTATGTATTTTCTCAAATTTCATGGTTACAAAATTTAATTTACTTAAAAATAAGGTTTTAACATATTTTAAACAAACAATCTCTAAAAATTAATTGTTAAAAAAAATCCGAAAATCAAAGTTTGATTTTCGGATTATATGATAAATAAGAAAATTCTTATCTGTTTTCAATTTCAACGTAATCACGTAATGGTGCTCCTGTGTATAATTGACGAGGGCGACCAATTGGTTGATTTGTTTCGCGCATTTCCATCCATTGTGCAATCCATCCTGGTAGACGTCCAACAGCAAACATAACTGTAAACATTTCAGTTGGGATATCTAACGCTTTGTAGATAATTCCTGAATAGAAATCTACGTTTGGATATAAGTTTCTTGATTTGAAATACTCGTCTTCTAAAGCAGCTTGCTCTAATTTTTTCGCAATATCTAAAATAGGATCATTGATTCCTAATTTCTCTAAAACGTTATCCGCAGCTACTTTGATGATTTTCGCACGAGGGTCAAAGTTTTTATAAACACGGTGTCCAAATCCCATTAAACGGAATGGATCGTTTTTATCTTTTGCTTTAGCTAAGTATTTTTCAACATCTCCACCATCATTTTTGATCGCTTCTAACATTTCTAATACTGCTTGGTTAGCACCTCCGTGTAATGGTCCCCATAATGCAGAAATACCTCCAGAGATAGAAGCAAATAAACCTGCATGAGAAGAACCTACTAAACGTACACTTGATGTAGAACAGTTTTGCTCATGATCCGCGTGTAAGATTAATAATTTGTCAATTGCATCAATAATAACTGGATCTAAGTCTAATTCTTGACCTGGTTTTTTGAATAATAATTGATAAAAGTTTTCTACATAAGATAATTTATCGTTAGAGTAGTTAACTGGTAATCCTTTAATTTTTCTTTGTGTCCAAGACGCTAATACTGGGAATTTACCTAATAAAGTAACTGCCGCTTTGTACATATCATCTGGAGAAGTAACATCAACAACTTTTGGGTTGAATGCTGATAAAGCAGCTGTTAAAGATGTTAATACTCCCATTGGGTGAGCAGAACTTGGGAATGCATCTAAGATTTTGATTAAATCTTCTGACACATAGTTATACTCATTAATATCAGCGATAAATTTATCTAATTCAGCTTGTGTAGGTAATTCTCCTTTGATTAACAAATACATTACTTCTACGAAAGAAGATTTCTCTGCTAATTGTTCAATAGGATATCCACGGTACATCAACTTACCTTCTTCACCATCTAAAAATGTAATTTTAGATTCGCATGCCCCTGTATTTTTGTAACCTGGATCCATTGTGATTAATCCAGTAGCACTTCTTAACTTGGAAATATCAATAGATTTTTCATCCATTGTACCAGTTGTAACAGGTAGCTCCAACTCATTTCCGTTGTAATTTAATATTACCTTATCTGACATTTTATAGTTTATATTATTTATTGCGTAATTTACACTTTTTTTATTAATTTGAGACTGATAAATATCAGTCTCAAATTATTTTATCGCTTAACTTTAAAAGCCTTAAGCCCTGGAAAAATTGCAGTTTCTCCAAGAATCTCTTCAATACGTAATAATTGGTTGTATTTCGCCATACGATCAGAGCGAGAAGCAGAACCAGTTTTAATTTGTCCTGTGTTCAAAGCAACAGCTAAATCTGCAATTGTAGCATCTTCTGTTTCTCCAGAACGGTGAGACATAACTGCTGTATAACGTGCATTTTGCGCCATTTGTACTGCTTTGATCGTTTCTGTTAACGTACCAATTTGATTGAATTTTACTAAGATAGAATTTGCTGTTTCAACATCAATTGCTTTTTCTAATTTAGTTACATTCGTTACCAATAAATCGTCTCCAACAATCTGAACACGTTTACCGATTTTATCTGTTAAGATTTTCCAACCTTCCCAATCGTTTTCATCCATACCATCTTCGATAGAAATAATTGGATATTTCTCTGTCAATTCTGCTAAATAAGCTGCTTGCTCTGCAGAAGTACGGATAGCTCCTTTCTCTCCTTCGAATTTTGTATAGTCATATTTTCCATCGTGATAGAATTCTGATGATGCACAATCTAATGCAATCATAATTTCTTCACCTGCTTTGTAACCTGCTTTTTCTATTGCAGAAATTACAGTATCTAAAGCATCTTCTGTACCATCAAAAGTTGGTGCAAATCCACCTTCGTCACCTACTGCTGTAGATAAACCACGATCGTGTAAAATTTTCTTTAATGCATGAAAAACTTCAGTTCCTTTGCGTAACGCATCAGAAAAAGATGCTGCCTGAACTGGCATAATCATGAATTCTTGGAACGCAATAGGCGCATCAGAGTGAGAACCTCCATTTACGATATTCATCATTGGAACTGGTAATGTGTTTGCATTAACCCCTCCAATGTATCTAAACAATGGTAAACCTAATTCTTCTGCTGCAGCTTTTGCAACCGCCAAAGAAACACCCAAAATTGCATTAGCACCCAATTTAGCTTTGTTTTCAGTTCCATCTAAATCAATCATTACTTGATCGATTAAATTTTGTTCGAAAACAGAAAAACCAATTAATTCTGGAGCAATCACTTCATTTACATTCTCGATAGCTTTCAAAACTCCTTTACCTAAGTACAAGTCTCCACCATCACGTAATTCTACTGCTTCATACTCTCCTGTAGATGCTCCTGATGGAACAGCTGCACGACCTAAAACACCTGATTCTGTATACACGTCTACTTCTACAGTTGGGTTACCACGAGAATCTAAAATTTGTCTTGCATGGATATGCGAAATAATGCTCATTATTAATATTTTTTAATTGATAAAATTTTGATTTACCAAAAATAATGGATTTGAGTAATCTTTACAATGAAATTATCTTTTTTTAAAAATAATTTAATTCAAAAACAATTCGAAAAATTTATGCATGCATAATAAAGAAGTATAATTTCGATGCCTGCAAAGATTATTATTTTTTGAGTGAATTAAAAAAACTTTAGATAAAAAATTTAATTCGTTATGGTAATCACACCATTTGGACTTGCATATACTTGGTATGTTCTTGGCGCTCTATTCGCTACTTTTGTAGGTTGTCCTGTCAATAAAATCCATTCAGAATTATCTGCATCACACACAATACTGATGTCATTCTTTACATACAGAGTGGTTTCTGCACCAGGACAAATATGCGGCGCATTGCGATCGTAAGCTTTGAAACTAGAAGCTGTACGTACCACAATCAAACCTCTAGAACCTGCTGTTGCTCCTTCAACATATACCCATCCTCCTGGATTATTAAGATTAGAATATAATGGTAAATTGATATTGATTGATACATTCACAATTGTATTTGGCACACAACTTACTGTACCATCATCTGAATTGCAGCCTTGAAATAAGCCAGCAAAAACACTAACCAAAATAACCTTATTTAGAATCGTTTTAATAAATTGTTTCATTTTTAATTTGCTGTATTTTTTTTATTATCTTTGTAGTACAATAACTAAATAGTCCTGCGCATAGTATTACATATGTGTAGGATTATTTATTTTATAAGATTTATTTAATAAAAAATTAAACATTGTTGTTATGGCAAATATACAATATGTAACGAAAGAGGGATTAGAAAAGTTGCGTGAAGAGCTTCATCAGTTAGAAACTTTTGAGCGTCCAAAAATTTCGCAACAAATTGCTGATGCGCGTGATAAAGGAGATTTATCTGAAAATGCAGAATATGATGCTGCAAAAGAGGCTCAAGGAATGTTAGAGATGCAAATTGCTAAATTGAAAGAAGTTGTAGCATATGCACGCGTAATTGATGAATCTAAATTAGACCATTCTAAAGTATCAATATTATCAAAAGTTAAAATAAAAAATACAGCGAACGGACAAGAATTAGTGTACACTTTGGTACCTGAATCTGAAGCTGATTTAGCTAAAATGCGTATCTCTGTGAATACTCCAATCGCAAAAGGATTGTTAGGAAAATCACTTGGAGAAGTTGCAGAAATTACATTACCTAACGGAATGACTTTAAATTTTGAAATTTTAGAAATATCTTTGGACTAAGATTTCAAAAATTAAAAAACATATGGCAAGCATTTTCACTAAAATAATAAACGGAGAAATACCATCATACAAAATTGCCGAAAACGATAAGTACATCGCTATTTTGGACGCTTTTCCTTTGGTAGAAGGTCATGTATTGGTTATCCCGAAAAAAGAAGTCGATAAAATCTTCGATTTAGACAAAGAAACCTATTTAGGTTTAATGGACTTTTCTTACGAAATTGCACAAGCTATAGAAAAAGCAATACCTTGTCTACGCGTTGGCGTAGCTGTTGTTGGTTTAGAGGTACCACATGTACATGTGCATTTGGTTCCTCTAAATACAATGCAAGATATCAATTTCTCAAATCCAAAACTTCAATTATCTGCCGAGAAAATGATCGAAATTGCAGATAATATCAAATCATATTTATAATCGATGAACAAATACATTAAATTAGTAATCGCCGCTGTATTAATCGCTTTAGCAATCTTTTTGTTTACCATTCGCGAATACGGTTGGGGATTTGTTTCGTTATTAGTCGCTGTATTTCCAATTTTATTCTATTTCAGAAACGAAAACATCTTGTTAGCTTTCTGGTTTTTACGTAAAGAGGATATGGCAAAAGCGAAAAAATGGTTACAAAAGATCAAAAATCCATCATCAGAATTAATTCCTAAACAAATGGGATATTACCACTACATGATGGGAATTACTGAAGCGCAGGACAATGTTGCGGTTTCAGAAAAATATATGAAAGAAGCCTTAAACTACGGTTTATCATTTGATCATGACAGAGCAATGGCTAATTTATCTTTGGCTGGAGCTGCAATGTCAAAAGGTAAAAAGAAAGAAGCGGAAGGTTACATTAAAGAAGCGAAGAAAAACGATTCGAAAGGAATGTTTACAGATCAAATCAAAATGATGAATGATCAAATGAAACGTTTCAACGTAAGTAATTCGCAATTACAAAACCCACATATGCGTCACAAAGGACGTAAATTCTAAATGGATATATCAAAATTTACAGAAGAATCATCATCAAACACCAACAAGTGGAAACTGATTGAAGAATTCTTTCAACAAAATTTCACAGATGGTGAAAGACCAGATTTAGATACGATTCTTTTTTTGATCGGTGTTCAAGAATTAGGACAAGGAAAAAAACGATTCAAAAAAGATGATAAACTCAATTTATTACACATTGCAGTTTGTCGCGTGTTAGAACCTTTTGGTTTTTATCGTTTCGATGGATTAGATCCAGATGGTTGGCCACATTTTGAGTTGTTGGAAGATTTACCACCTCTCAAAACAAATGAACAAACCTTGTTAATGAAATACGCCGTTATACAGTATTTTGATGATCAAAAAATAATAAACTTCGAGTCTTAAGATTCGAAGTTTTCTTTTTTATACAAATCAACTACCACTTTATCTGCGTCTAACGTAAATTTCTCTACATTCAATTCTTCTTTGGATAACCACAACAATTCGTTGATATCTGCATCCAAAACTTTCAATTTATCCAATGCTTTCTCTGTAATTGTCGCTTTATAATAAATCAATAAAACCTGTTCTGTCGGATCAAAAGCATTCAGCACAAAAAAATCTTGTGTATAAAAATGTTCATGAACTTCTACTTTCAAATTCAATTCCTCTTTTATCTCTCTCCTTATACAATCTTTTGTTCCTTCACCAAACTCCAATCCACCGCCAGGAAACTTATAAATTAACTCTCCCTGAAACGGCTCGTGAATCACCAATACCTTTCCCTTGTGTTCCAATAACGCATATACACGCACATTAAATGGTTTCATATCCTGTTTACTTTAAAACCTAAATATATAAAAATTCTTCATTCAAATGCGTATTATTATAGCGTTCCCTTCGGTCGGGCTATCCGTTGCAATCTTTTGTAGAAGAAAATTGGAAGTGATTACAGGAAAATCCAATTTCTACAAAAGGATTTCCACTACTATCCCTAACGCGGGTTGTAAGTTGTAAGTTTTGAGTGATAAGTTATAATTTATAAGACATAAGATTTAAGACTTACAGGAATAGAAGTAGAAGTTAAAATATCCACTTGAGGGAAATAGGGGCTTTTCGATTTATGAGTTGTAAGTTATAAAGGAAGCTTCCTTTTTATTAAGAAGAAGCTTCTTGTTGGATGAAAGCAAGCTTCTTTTTTTATAAAACATAGTCTGGAGATGCGTAAAGCTTACAGCGTTCAGCTAAAGCGCGACGTATAACCACAAAAAAAGCCTCAAGAAATAAATCTTGAGGCTTTTAATAAAAACTGGCGACGACCTACTCTCCCGTAAGTAACAGTACCATCGGCGCAGGCAGGCTTAACTTCTCTGTTCGGAATGGGAAGAGGTGAGCCCTGCAGCTATAGTCACCCTA
>Ga0207841_1000175_pt1 | contig 46189 bp, 51 predicted proteins | sample HigsolmetaGSP18D_FD_184846 | JGI IMG/M metagenome (GOLD analysis project Ga0207841, IMG submission 184846) | High solid enriched microbial communities from the Joint BioEnergy Institute, USA - SP1-8-D (SPAdes) | ecosystem: Engineered > Bioreactor > SSF (Solid state fermentation) > Aerobic >... | reverse complement strand
TAAAAAATTGATGGGATTTGGTGAGAAAATCAGTATTTTGGTGGTTTGGAGGGCTTCGGGTACAAAAGTTGCAATTTTTTGAGGTTTTGATGTGCCAAGACTGCACCAAATTTTGCATACGCTAAATGGATGCTTCTTGGCATTTCTTGCTTTGTGATCTCTAATCTTACTATCCAAACCAATGGGGGCACGTTGGATCAACATATTTCATTCTTTCCTATCCTTCACGATACCTGAACCACACCATATGACAACAAGGGAACGCCAATACTAATTCTGTGCCAAAAAGCGACATTCAAGTGAAGGCGTCTATGCTGATCAAATGAGACACCTTGCAATTGTCTGGGAGGATGCATTATCTCTGCTAGATTAGCAGGTACCTAGCATCTGTGTCTGCAGTTCATTAACACAATCATCAATCTCCGCGCTCCTTCAGCATTATTCAAACTGGTCATTCACCAGCAGGCTAGCTTGTAAGAGAATAAAAGATTCTTTGTCTACTTGTCCTGTTCCTCCATGACAAAATGTCATACTCAGAGATTCATTCCCTACCTACTTGGACTGTATGGAGAATTTAGGTAGTAGCCTTTCCACAGGAAGGATGATGTGCGGAATGCCGAATAGTGGCACCTTATCAAAGACACATGAGTAATAACTCTACTAACTCCGTGGGTTTACTCTATACATGCTGCTAACTTAAGCTAGGATGGAGCACCGAGTACCTTGGAATCACTGCGACGAACGATGACCGGCGCGTTTAGCGCATGTTTAGCATCCACACAGGAGATATCTAATTCTAGCGCACCATCGACGGCGGAAGATTTCCACCTCGACCAGATCCAAGGACAAGCTCAGGTGGAAGCGAATCAGAAAACGTCAGACGACGCTAAATCAGCGGGTCCATACTTGGCTTACCCTTGGAGGGGTCAAGGAACTCCTCAGGAAATGCTGGCTTACGCAGCATCTACGGAAATACTAACTGTGGGTCGGCGTCTCGTGGGTAAACGACCACCTTTGTAGCAGTACGGACATTGTTCTGTCTACCCAATCCCGAATCATTCATGGATTAGAGTCTTTCACGTTAGATGGGCGATTCTTCACATATCCTTGCACAGACTGCAGTTAAAAGCAGGACTGCGTCGCAAGCCTTTGCCAGGAACATGATCTCTTTGTAGGGCACCATTACGAGAACTATCAGTATGGAGGACATATGTCAACCCTGCAAGCCAAGAAGATTAAATCACACGTCGACAGGAGAGAAATGATAGCGGTCCGGACAGCTTGAAGAGACACCGGGATTTGCTCTCGGAAATATTGCCGAAAAGTCCCTGCGAAAAATAAAAAAGTCTCGATGCGGCAGGATTTTTCGAGGCACCCCCCATAGGGCTTATAGGGCTGGCAATTGAGTTCGGAAAAGAGGAACTTTTCTTTGCCACTTGCCTCAATTGGTCTGATCAGATATTGAGATATCTGATAAAATACTATTTGCATCTTCCTCTTCATCATTCTCTGCTGATCCGAATTTCTCCCAGCTTCGATCCGCACTATTCCCTCTGGATATGACAACCGAGACCGCGAGACCGTACCGTAGGCCCGAATTTCCGTTATCAGATCGCTCAGGGTTTGTCAAAGGCATCATGGCTGACACGCGGGTTTTATCGTTCTGTGCGCTATTTATGGGGCCATGATATGAACAGTTCGGACTTCATTTGACGACGGGGCTTCAAATAAGTGGGGATAGCAGCGTTTTTTCACGGAGAAGAGTCCGCCGACATGAATTTGCCTGATCTTCTATCTATACGCCCATATTTTGCGGAACACAAGCCTGGATGTGGTCTAATGGCAATGGGGTTGTGGACGCCGCAGACCCAGACGGTACACGAGCAATTCCAAGAAATCTCTCCCTTATTCAGAAAAATAATGGACACAGTCAATATCCGCAACAGCGAAAACATCACCTAGGTTGTAAGAGACCTCGAATGGCTCCGATTTTCTGTCTGTCTGCGGGTCCATGTATATTTGATCCACAAAAGCTAGGCGCGCTACCTCTTGCCGGAGAGGGTCCGAAATGGAACCAAGTTGGAAGAGATCCGCCGCGACAGAGGAGCCAATTTCTTTTTAAACGAGCACAGATTTTGGACCCTCATGTTTGATCTTATCTGATGGCGTATCGAATCCGGGGTTTCCAACTTGCCTTCCCTGTTCCGTTGTCTCCCTCAGTTGCTCACTCTGGATCATGGCGGTCGATACCAAGCAGGAGATCGACAGCAAGCAGAAGGATGTTTCCCCCTCTCCAGATTCTGAAGCCGCTGAGACTTCTTGAATTTCAAACCTAGATTTTTGGGCTAAGGGTCTCATGATATGTCAAAGACTCGCGAACAGACATCTTGAGAGCTGCTGGTATCGGCGTCCAGGAGGATGACCCGAACGAACCAGTGCTCACCCTGCGAATGTGGGTTATTGGCATTACATTCTGTATCGTAGCCAGTGGATTGAACACGCTCTACACGCTCCGGAATCCCTCTATCACAATTTCGTCCTCCGTTGTCCTCTTGCTGGCCTATCCCGCTGGAAAGCTGTGGGAGAAGGTCGTTCCGAGTTGGAATGTGCCCCTGGGTAAATGGTCTTTCAATTTGAATCCGGGCCCATTTGACCAAAAGGTAAGCATTTTTCGGTGTCAGTTTCTATTATGATCGAACCCGGACTGAGTGAGATCGCAACGCTCAGGAGCATATCTCGGCATACATCATGTCAAATCTGAGTATCTATGTCCGTCTGGGCGCCGATGTCTTGACCGAACAGCAGATGTTCTACGGATTCGACGCCGGCTGGGGGTTCCAAATTTTGATGACATTGGGAACTTTCCTCATCGGATTCTGTCTGGCGGGCTTCTTCCGTTCAGTTGTTATCACACCACGTGAGCTCATTTGGCCTGGAGTACTGGGGTCCACAGCTCTCACAACTACATTGCATGGTGTTGGACCAGGTGATACCCAGGAAAGGTACATACCCTGCTTCTGTTCTTGTTTCTTTGTGCTATATTATTCTGTCTTACCAATCTCTAGATATGGCACTTGGAAGATCTCTCGTTACGCATTCTTTCTCTTTTGTATTTTGCTTCTCCTTCTGCTGGTACTGGATTCCAGACCTGATCTTCTCGGCACTGAGCTACTTCACCTTCCCTTGCTGGATTCCTCCAAAGAATAACGTCATGAACCAGGTGTTTGGCATGAAGACGGGCATGGGTCTCCTGCCCCTCACTTTCGACTGTATAATTTGATTTGACTGCAACTACAGATATTCGTCGGTAATTGGCCGCTGACCATCATCAAAAGGGAGTCAGATTTCTTACGTCGGTTCCCCGTTGCTGATTCCTGCCTGGGCCATTCTGAATGTTTGGGTCGGTCTTGCATTCTGGATCTGGATTGTCGCTTCTATTTGCTACTACAAGAATGTCTGGTTCACAGGCTATCCCCCGTTCCAGAGCTCGTCAGGTATGGGACAAACATTGGGAGGCAAGGGCTGCAAGATGGCACAGTGGCTAATGCAAGAACAATACAGTTTTCGATAACACCGGTGCCACATACAATGTCACCAAGATTGTCAGTAAGGCAACCGGATATAAACTGGACCTTGCCCAGTATAAGGCCTATTCACAGGTACATCTTGTCTTCTTCAGGCAGATAAGAGGGTAGATTCTCTTCCTAATTCTAACGGTTATTCCTAGATTTATATGCCCATCACCTACGCATTGAAGTCGTTTGGCTTGTCGTTCTCCACGCCCAGCTCGCTGCTCGTCTGGGTAATTTTGGAGAAGCGCGACGTGATGATAACTCGGCCGCGCGCAGACTTCCCCGACAGATCATGGCGTCCCTGCCTGGACGACAAACCAAGACAGAAGACGGCGATAATGACCGGGATCCTTCCGACGTGCCCCTGTGGTGGTATCTGGCCTCAGCGGTTTTGGCTCTTTTCATGACGATCTTTGCTGTCGAATACTGGCACGCCGAGCTGAAATGGTACGGCGTCCTGCTGGCCTGCCTAGTGGCACTCGTTTTCTATGCTCCGGTAATATGTCCCTCTTCTCTCGCTATCAAGACAAAAACCTAACTCCTCCAGCTTGCATTGGTCTATGGCACGTCAAACTTGAAGATCAAGATTGACATAATCTGCCGCGTCATTGCCGGTTTTGCTTTTGAGGGCAAAGTCCTGGCCAATATTTGGTTCTTCAATATCGGATACATCACATCAATCAAAGGACTATATTTCTCCGAAGACATGAAGCTAGCTTATTACTGTCACGTAAGTTTAAAGTAACCCTCCCGGTCCTCCCGTTAATCAAGGGAAGAAAGAAAAGAAGATGCACCAACTGCCTTTCTTAAACTTACTCGCTTCCCTTTCCCCTCCAGATCCCACAACGCAAACTCTTCCTCGTTCAATGCGCGGGCATGATCGGCACTCTCAGTTCGATTGGCACCCTCAACTGGGCCCTGAACCACATCCCCGGCGTGTGCACCACCGAGGCCGTCAACGGCTTCACCTGCCCCTACTCCCGCACGCACTTCAACACCTCTCTAATCTGGGGTGCCGTCGGCCCCCGGCGCTACTTCTTCACCAGCGGCATCGGCTACGACGCCCTCTGGTACTTCTTCCTCATCGGCGCCGTTCTGCCCATCCCCGTCTACCTCCTCAAGCGCCGCTCCTGCAACAACAACAACTACTACTACTCCCTGTGGCGCCGCGTCCACATCCCCCTGTTCCTGGGCGGGTTGAAGTACCTCCCTCCCGCGACGGGGACCGACTATGGCAGCTGGGCCGTGGTTGGGTTGGTCTTTTGCTTTTTCATCCGTAGACGCCTGCATGCCTGGTGGGCCAAGTATAACTTCGTACTCAGTGCGGCGTTGGATTCTTCCGTGTCCGTCGCTGGCGTCGTGATTTTCTTCACCATCTTCTATACCGGTGCATCGGACCGTTTCAGCTGGTGGGGAACGACGGTTCGCAAGGTCTGTCAAGTTTCCTTTCATGTCTCTTCATCTTGTTTTCTAAATTACTGACTAGTTTCTACTACTGTAGAATACATGCGACTTCAAGGGTTGTCCCAACCTTGACATTCCTGAAGGGGGCAAGTTTGGCATTTAAATTAAATCTAAACAATTGGGGAACAACAATATATATGGTACCGTCCTAACGCGGGAGACTCGGACGGACGCTCTGAGTCTCTAAAAAGGAGAGGGAAAGGCAGTCAGACGGGCAGATGTTGCGTTGCCCATTCAGATACGTTGGTACCCTCATAACTACAAACATAAGTCATAAGTTGAGGGTTTCCCCGTACAAACGCGATTCCAAACAAACTAGGTTTTAGCTGAAAGGACAAGGTCAGCTGACCTCTTCGATGTTTTAGCTGGAATTGGGCAGTTTTCTATGGATCTTGCGGAGAGATAAACAAATCCGGTTCGTCTGATCTCTTTCGGCCCCGTCTGTCTTTATTTCTTTTTCCAGACCAGTTTTCACCAACTTCGCGCATCTATTCCAAAGACGCACGACTTCCATCTGATACTGGCAGTAGTCATTCACCTTTGCCCTGCTCTCGTAACGGTTGTTGGAACCGAAATATTTAACCAGCCTGCCTTTTGACCACGTTTCCTTCTTCGGCATGGTGACAAACAATAGGCGTAGCTTAGGTCTTGCATCATTGTCCACGCAACATGGTCCGGACGCTATGTGCATCTGGAGAGGTGCGCGACAGCCGGCGTTGGAACCTTTATCTTACGCCCATCCGTCCGCAATACCTGCCTATGTAGGTAGGTATGTAGTGACCGCAGTGTCCTCTGCAGTTGCGGGAAAGCCATAACTTCATGCACGACCCTAGTCCGAGGTCGAAGCGCATGTCACAATGCATAAGGCACCAATCAATACCGTCAAGGAAATAATCCTATTCATTTCGGCCGCTTGAAAGGATGAGCCTCGGTGTTGAGCACATAATCATCCAAACTGATGAGGTCTGGCGGGGAGAAGATCAAATAGAAGTACTTGAGGGTCTCCGCCAACCAGAAACTCTTCAGCAGAAAAAAAAATCAAGTCAGCGACTCCAATCGATTACAACCGTTGTGTGGCAAAGAAAAAAAACCACTTACCTCCATAGAATCCCTTTTCTTCGTTTGGCCGGTCACAGTCACATCATCAATGCCCGCATTCCCGTACTCTGTCTCTGTGGCATTTTGTATCGACTGAAACATCTGCCACGCTACCTCCTGGAATTCCTTCTTTCCTGTGATGCGGTACAGCAGGAAGACACTTTCGATGGCTTCCGGCCGGAGAAGGTAAAACTTATCGCGGACACTCTTGAAGCCTTTTGGGAGTCTTTTATCTTTGGCTTCGTTTTTCCATCTCTCTTCGTCCCATTCACACCCGTCAAGCGAGTCACAGGGAATCATACTGAATGTCTCCGGCATGATACCTGTCGGAAAGGCATTGTAGGCGTAGATACACCCCCTCGTCAATTTTGCGCCAATTTCGATGTGGTCTTCAATGTTAAAGAGCCGCCCGCCAAGAGCGAACATGCCGCCGGCGAAACAGCTCAGATGCTGTCCTTCCGCATTAAGATATACTCCACCTATTGCTCGTGCAGTGCCGGGAAAAAGAACATCCGCGTCATCTGGGAGCATAGGTCGGAATAGAATGTGCTTCCTGATTGTTTCCATGGAGCCCTTATAGAGCTTCTCATAGACGGGTTCAAGACCACCGAGCATCGCATACATCTTGGGCAGGTACTCATAGAGGGAGTCCGCCAGAGCGCCAATGGTGAATGTATGCTCTTGGTTAAAGATCTCGTCGCGCATGTCGATGAACGTGGGCCACATGCCCGGGAGCAGCGTGTCATACTGGTGCTTGTCAAGAAGATCTGTGATTCTCGCAATAGCATCATAGTACTTGGGATCTCCGGTGAGTTGAGAGAGTCGGGTAAATTCCAGCGAAAGTGAGCCAGGTGATGCGGAGGGTTGATGCCTCTCTGCAACCAGACCGCCGGACTGCGCCTTCTTGAAATCCAGCCAGAAAGGCGGCATCCGGTTTGGCGTGTCAAATCCCGCATAGAGCATGTCACCCAGCTCAACGGCTTTGTCCAGGAGAGCCTGCTCCCGGCTGAGATCGTACGCTGACAAAAGACCTCCGAGGTGACGGATCGTCGTCTCGAATATGTTGCACGCTGTCTGCGTTGTGTTTTCCCAGTCAATGGTCGCTACAGCTTCCACGGCGTCGTAGAACTCGTCTTTCAGCCCCATTATCCAGAGCGTATCCAGAGAATCGATCATTGTTGCCGCCCAGCCACCGAACGTGTCCTTACCGCCCGCAGAGAGGGGCGTCAACTCGTCCCTCATCCACGCATACTTTTTGTAGCTCTCCCAGCACTTCTTGAATGCCTTCTGTACCGCCTGGCGCCGCGACTCCAGCCGCGAGACTTCGAATCGAGACGGACTGGAGAATTTATGCTGGATTCGAGGAAGCCGGCGCGGCTTGCCCGCGGGCAGGGACGTGAAGGAGGAAACGGGATATCGATGCTGCAGCTGCCCCCAATCGAAGCTGCTTTTGACAATGGAGATGGTACGGCTTCTGCCGCCGCGATGGGTATCAGCTAGTGATCTGTCAAGGTACAGAAGCAAGACGACAAGGACAAAGATCAGGAGGCGTAGGAGGGGCCGTGGAATACGTGCCATTCTCCTAAGCCCAAAACGACTGGAACGATCCAGAGAGAAGGGATCTGCAAACATCGTGAAAGAATAACGGCTCCAGCTGTAGAAAAGAGAGTGGAACTGTCATTGCGGAGGTTCTTGAATGTTGCGACGGGCGGCGCAGAGAAGGCTGAGCCTGGCGCCTGGAGGGATGCATAGCGAAAGTCGAAACAGGGGCCAAGCGCGGCTTTGATTGATCAACACGAGCGGCCGGCAGGGATCGCCTCGAGCACCGATCCAGAGCCAACGATGATGGATGATTCGCAGGTGCTTGGTGACGGTTGTCCGCCTGCTTACCTGCTATATATGGAGTACAGGATCCGTATCCCAGCGGAACCCGTGGGGCTCGTCCGGGGCAGCTTTCCCTTCAGACTCACGCACCACGCGACGAACCTTGCCTCTTGAAGCCAGAAAGGAGATTGCACGAGCTAAGCCGGGATTCCTGGGCCCATGTTATGGCGCTCACTTGGGGGTTCTAGCGCTATGTAAGAACCCCTGGGGTTCTCCAACCTCGGGGGCTCGCCTTAAGCATAAGCCCGCTGTGGTATCTTCTGCGCAAATTCACATTACTATTTCAGATCCCAAAGCAACAATACTAGGCTTAAATTCTACGATAAGAATAGCGGGCCATGGCCCTTTTACCATATCTCTAGTAAATATTCGGTTCCTCGGTTCATCCACATCCATTAATCTAGCGACAACGTTCAGACTTGCCGCCCAGTTGGGGGGCAAAATATGAAAACTTGTGCTCTAGCACGTTTCATCATCCTCGTCATCAAGGCTTGTCTGGACGCATAATCTGTAGAACTGTTAGGAGTCGAGGCAAAAAAAGGCATAATTCCAAGTAGTCGAATAGTATCTGGCATAACATGTTCCGCTTCATGCTATTCATTCACTGGTTGGATTCCACCCGGCCCGCCGGGTATATCTGCAAAAATATAAGCATAGCAATTACCGATCGAGACCGGTCCGATTCATTATTTTTACGATATCGTAACCTTCAGCATCATTCTGCTGCGTCTGAAGCATAATATCCAGTACTCCATATGCTTTACGGAGTACTGTATTAAATGACCCCGACAGAGGGCAGACACACAAATCAGAACTTTGCTGCTAAAGAGAAATACTAGCAGGCGTCTGCACCAGCAGCTGCCCGCAGGTACTACTTCCTTTTCTCTCATTATCATCATGCGTTAGTATACAGTAGTGGATACAGCACGCTACGCCATATGACAACCAAGTCATCGGCGTAGGACCTCGACCAGGAGATCCTCAGATCCCACGGCAAAGAGGCCGGCATAGCCCATTCCTGTTCTAACTCATAGTACCATGTCGGCTAAAGCCCAGCTCATCCCAACATGCAACCCTGCGATAAATGCAGATTAGAACGATGAAAGAAAGATAAACAAAGGTATCTGGAGATCATCATCACAATCTTCCATCCTCTGAACCATCAATCATTTCATCAGCTCAGGCGACTGCGGTGCCTCGACCTCGATTCACGCCTCTGCCACCCCTAAACCCACTACCCCGTCCTGAGCCACGAAGTACGCTGACTCCCCTTCCTCCACGTCCGCCTCCCCGAGTCAAGCTCGGCGGTGGTGGGACATTGGAGTAGTTTTGTGGTCGGAAGTTCGGGTTATTCTTTATGACTCCAGCTTCAGGATTGCTATTGTCGATTGCAATATACCCGCCGCGCGTGTAGGTTTGGCCACCGCGACCGCGGTGGCCGTTGACAGCAGCTCCTCTGCCTCTGCCACCACGGTGAGCGGAATCACCGCTCGGCGGTTGGCCGGCATTAGGATGAGGACGGACAGGCAAACTCGGGGAGGGGTTACCACGACCACCACGGCCGCCTCGAGCAGTAGCATTGCCTCTCACGTTGCCTTGCTGTCCAGTAACTGCGCCACGGTATGAACCTTTCAGTGGTGGAGGGGGCGGTGCCTGTTTCAGCTGGCCCAGTCCACCCGGTCCAAGCGGAGCGCCATACCCTCGAACAGTCAAAGGCGTTGGCTTGGTCTGTGGCTGCTGTTTTGCCGCTGCACGAGTGCTAGCGACAAGCTGTCGGTCGGTAAGGTTGAGGACAGACCACGCTGGTACAGTCTGGCCTCTAAATGGAGAGCATCGGTCCCCCAGAGTCGTACCGCTCATGAACGAGACGTCAAACACGACGTCGAGCAGCATCGTCCTGGGGGTTCGCGTGAGACCAACGACGGTCCCCCGCGTGGCGATGGGTACCTTGCCCGAATCCTGGGCATAGACTACCCGATCACCGAGAGAGAATCTCTGATTCCCAAGCCGGTGTTCCACGTCGGAAGGCTTCAGAAGAGCGTTTCGAGGGACGCCCTTAATCTTCTTTGCCTCCACTGGTGGTTGGCTCTGGACAAGCCGATCCGCGTCCTGCTCAATCAATTTAACAACGTCCGAATCGAGCTGTTCAGCTTCGAGGGGTACCCGCTCGAAACTCTTAGACTCGATGGACTTCAGCCATTGATTGATCTCCTTGAACTTTGCACTTGCAATCTCCGCGGGGTAGAAATCAGTCGGTAGATATTTATCACCCTGAGGGTTCCGCTGAATCCCGGCGATGAAATCCGGGAACTTGATCATGTACTGCTGTATTAGGTCAACTGCTTTTTGACTGAATTCCCAGCCGGATTCACTACGGCGGGAGTATCCGAGAACTTTTTGTTTCCTTGCCTCGAATTTAAAATTGAGGCCAACGTTCATGCGCTGTCCATCCACCTCAACGGAAAAGGAGGATGTGATCTTCGCCAGCACCAATGGGTTCAGATTCAAATTCCGCGCGACTGCATAGGATGGGAAGTATGGAGTTAGTCTCTCAGCATTCCTGGCATGCATCCTCCCAAACTCTGGGTCCCGGCCCTTGACTGAAGCTATCAGACCATTGACTTTCCCGCGTTCGTGCCCGGTAACATGAACCGGTCTGCCATAGTTAAACTCTCCCAGGAAGAAAGCCCTTGAGCCTTCTGGGAACTCCTCCTCAATTGGGAGAGCCGCTCGTTCAATGAACCGTTCATCCACATTGACCACTTCATCGACAATCATTTGTAGAGCATAATCGGTCTCCTGTCCGGGAATTTCAGCAAATTCCTTGATCGTAGCGCCTTCGTCCGTCTTCTTCAATCCCTTGAGCATTTGTACATGCACCATCGACTCGACCGGGCCAATAATCATCCCAAGTCGCTTGCTGTAATAGCCCTCGATCTTCTCAGCTTTCCTCTTCCACTGCTCAATTTGAGGCGGGGAATGAGGGATGGCGACGGGATGCTCTTGTCCTTGTGGTAAGACATAGTCAAACAGCTCATCTGACACGCGAACGACAAGAGCTTCCTGCAAAAATGGATAGCCGACATAGACCCTCTGTCCAAGCTTCTTCTTTGCCAACTCAATCTTTGATCTGGACTCAGGATCAAGAAGGGTAACAATCATGCTCTCGTTGCGGCTGTCCGATTGGAATACGTTGACTCCGTGGAAGGCAAGTTGACCGGCATGTGGTAAAGTTTTCAAGGTAGGGAAACCAGCTAGTGCGTTTACACCTAGTTTCACACCCTCCACCAGTCCAATGTAAGGCTCCAAGCCATCCATCGTCGGCAAGTCGAAAACATTCTCGATACAATGGCACCTTTGGATGTCCGGGAAGACACCGGGTAGAGATGATGGGTAGGTAAATTCGATATCCGGAGCGTATGTGAATTTGAGGGTAACTCCAAACTCATTTCGCGCTCTCTCAGCAGGAGTCAAAAGGTGCTCCTTCGTAGCCAGCGCTTCCAGGAGGCGTTTCTCATCAATAAAGGGAATCTTCACGACTGCCTCCCATTCCATCTTTTTGCCGTTCAGGTCAAGTTCAAATTCACGAGGATAGAAATCGACAATCGGGGATTCTGGTGAAGTCATCAGCTCATGATATGCTGTAGGCAAGAGCTGCTTGCTGCGATCTGGTAGAACGCCCATAAGCTGCTCCAATGGTCGGAAAGGCTGTCCCAGTTTGAAGTTCATGTCTGCGCCCAAGCCCTTCTTCACATCCGAGATCATGGGAGAGTAGTGATAGCGATAGAACCAAGGCCAAGACGCAATGCCCCTGTAGTAATAGTACAAGACCCATTGGAGACCTTGGACATAGTTCTCCGTCAGCTTCTTCATCTCTTCCTCATTGTCTAGACCCCACCCAAACTTGCTTAGATAGTACTTGTTTTTCCACTCTCGAAACTTCATTTCGTACTTTTTCTCTGCCGCCGCCTGAGCCTCCTCAGCGGAGATATCTTGAACCTTTGCGTTCTCATACTTCCTAATCACGCGATGCAGCGCCATGGACGCCTCTTCATCTTCCTCCTCATCGTCCTCTCTGGCCGGCAGTTGGAGCCTTATGAATCGATCTCCATGTTCACCAGCGATGGTGGTCCACTGCAGTCGGAGATCGTCTGCGAGTTGTTCGACGAATTTGCGATCCCGCGCTGGTAGCGTCGGTGGAAGGTCCAGAGGTTTGACCTCGTTCCCATCCCCGGGGCGATTGAGCACGTATTTCTTGATCTCCTTCAGGAGTTTTTTCTGGTCTGGGGTTATGGTGAGCCCTTTCTGCTTTTCAAAATATTCTAAGCTCTCCGTGCCATTCTTCTTTGTTTTGATCCATCGCGCATCAGAGTACTCGGCCTCGAAGAAACCGAATTCGACGTCCGTGAGAGCGTCTAGTAGCAGGCCCAACCGCTCCAAGTTGATAACACCGCGTTCATTAATGTATCCGCCCATCTTCGGCAACACTTCCTTGTATACCTTGAACATCACCGCCAAGGCGCCCTCGTTAATATGTAGATTGGGGAGATTAGGTAAGAAGTCGTTTCCAACAAAGAAAGCCATCAGGATAAAGTCGTCAATAACTCGTTCCATATCAAAAGGAAATTGCAGCGCGCCCTCCTGTTGCAACTCCTGGAACTCCAGCTCCAAGTACTCTCGGACGATGCACAAATGCAAGAGGTAGAAGTTCTGATGTTCCAGCTCCTTGGTCTTCTTCTGAGCCTGTCTGCCGAAGGTGACCTCCTCACGGAGAAGGCAGAAATGTGGGTCATGGCTGAGCAGTCCCAACATGATCAAGTCTGCGTCCAGGCCGTAAAGACAGTGGCGAACGTTGGGATCGTATCCGGGCTGTGCCTTCGCCTGCCGGATATACTCCATGATCTTGTGCTCACCCTCTCCCGGAACCTCATGACCCGACAAGACAATTTCCACTCCCTGCCAGTCCTTATCCTCCGAGACCTTCTTGTTGATGAAGTATTTCAGCTGCTGGGTCAACTTGGCCATGAATTCAGTACCGGGAGTAATGCAGTTGCTGTCAAAAGGGTCCTCCTTGGGCATTTCTGTTCCTTCCATGATCGCCTTTTCCCTTGCCACTTCGGCGTCGAGCGCTGTCCGGAATCGTCGCGCGCGCTGCTGGTTCATCTTGGCGCGCGGGGCGACACCGTCGATGGCCATGAAGAACAACTTCTTCGGCCTGATCTTGCCGTAGAGATGCTCGATGTAGTTGAATATCGCAATAAACATCTTATCCTCGGTCATGCGAAAGGTGGGGGAGTCGGTGTCCTTGTGGGTGCAGTTGTGAATGATGCCGTTCATGTCGAGATAAAGACAGTCGAACTCCGGTATGCGATTCTCAGCGATAAGCTGAGAAATCGCCGGATACCGCTCGCTGAGCCAGCGGAAGAACTTTGGGACACCCATGATTGCTCGTTATCAACGTAAGAGCTGGTGGTTCGGTCGTAAGGGAAAGAACGTGGCACGTCGCCTCTTGAGGTTGAGTGAAGAACCTAAGCCTGAAAGGAAAGCATTAGGCCGGCGATACGGCTGTGAGGACGGCGACGGTGAAGTCTCAGCAACAAAGCCCCCCCAGATGAGAAAGAAGGCAAAACCAGGTTGTGGGAGTCACAGCCGCTGCGAGATTGTCAGCGCTGGATTCGTCCGAACTGCGACGCCGCATGAAGTTGCGGCTGCAGCGGCGACGCTCCGAGGGTGCCAAGCCACAGCTTCCAGAAGCGGTCTAGCGCCACAGGCGCCCATTAACGCGCTCGAGCCTGTCGACGAGTCGCGTAGTCTTTTGGACGCATTTTACGACCGTCTCTCTCTGCACCAAGCACAAAGCTCCTTTCGCAGTGGCCCTCGCTCTAGTCTGGGTCGCTCCCTTCTGACCCGGGTTATCGTCTGTTGCTTCAGTTTCTCCAACTTCCCGACGCCCCGTCTTGGTCCGTCTTGAAGCAAAATGCCGGAAGAGCAATACGACGACGGTGCGTCTCTATTGCATAGGCACTTACAAGGAACTCGATTCTAACATATGCCTGTTATTACAGGTTTCATTGAGGAGCAGGAGGAACAGGAGGAGGAGAGGACCGAAGAGAAGATCATTAATGAAGGTATCATAACCGGGTTACCGGTGGGCGCAACTGGAGAGCTGGATAACTGAGTGGTCCTCCCAGAATACAAGACATGGAAGAAGAATGCGCCCTTCCTCTATGACATGATTCTTAGCACGGCCCTCGAATGGCCGACTCTTACGACGCAATGGCTGCCCGACAAGCAACAGTATGTTCCTCGGTTTCTAACGGTAAAAAGCAGATCCTGACGTTGTTCAAGGATCCCAGATAAACCATACTCGACCCACCGCTTGTTAATAGGGACGCACACCTCGAATGATGCACAAAACTACTTGCAGATCGCCCATGTCCAGCTTCCAAACCCAAGTACACCCGATGCAGAGGACTACGATGAGGAGCGGGGTGAAATTGGCGGCTATGGTGGCAGCTCGAAGAAACCGCCTATGGAGATCAAATTCAACATTGTGCAAAAGATTGACCACAAGGGCGAGGTCAATAAGGCGCGGTATCAGCCACAAAACCCGAACATTATCGCGACAATGTGCACAGACGGCAGAGTCATGATCTGGGACCGGTCAAAGCACCCCAGCCTGCCTACGGGAACGGTCAACCCGCAGCTGGAGCTGCTCGGTCATACCCGGGAGGGATTTGGATTGAGCTGGAGCCCGCATACTGCGGGCCATCTTGCTACTGGAAGTGAGGACAAGACTGTCCGCCTTTGGTATGTAGTCAATAATAATTCAATTTCTACACTGTCGGTCGTTAACACTATCTAGGGACCTGACCACATACACCAAGAACAACAAGGCTCTCAAGCCGACTCGAACGTATACCCATCATAACGCGATCGTTAACGATGTCCAGCACCACCCGCTCCACTCCTCTCTCATCGGCACCGTTTCCGACGATATCACTCTGCAGATCATCGATATTCGAGAACCGGATACGGCTCGTTCGGCTGCTTGTGCAGAAGGTGGTCACCGCGACGCTATCAACGCAATTGCGTTTAACCCGGCCGCGGAGACTGTTGTGGCCACCGGTTCGGCGGACAAGACCATCGGCCTGTGGGATCTGCGCAACCTGAAAACTAAGCTACATTCACTTGAGAGCCACAATGACTCGGTCACCTCCCTCGCGTGGCATCCGTTCGAGGAGGCCGTGTTGGCAAGTGCGAGCTACGACCGCAGGATCTGCTTCTGGGATCTTAGTCGAGCGGGTGAGGAGCAGACAGCAGAAGACGCACAGGACGGGCCTCCAGAGCTGTACGTTTTACCTTCTTTTTTCTCCAATTTTGCTGAATTTGAAGGTACTAACCTTTTTCTTTCCAGGCTGTTCATGCACGGTGGTCACACGAACCGCATCTCTGACTTCAGCTGGAACCTTAATGACCCGTGGGTGCTCTGCTCTGCAGCAGAGGACAACCTGCTTCAGGTGTGGAAGGTGTCAGACGCGATCGTGGGCAAGGACATCGAGGACGTGCCAACGGAGGAGTTGGAGCCTTGATGTCGATCTCGCATTGACGCAGCGGAACACGCACCAGTCACTGTGTCATGCCATGGTATGGCTATGTTTTAGTACCCGCTATCTCACAACACGGGAAATGAGGAGCCATTCAGCTGCATCTACTGAATCCTCAAACCGCGTTTCCATCCATGTATATCTATCTCGGGTCCTATTACCTTTCCTCCCCTCTAGCAGACACGAGAGTCAGGACAACACGCCACATCCATAAGAAGGGAATGACGTGTAAAACCTGAAACTCAACCTATGCTTGATTCTTTTCAAACCATGTTTTTTTCTAAATTTATCATGTCCAAACATTCTGTTCTATTAGTTGTGTTCCCTTTGATATTTATCTGATAGGGTCTACTGGGGTGTGGACGTGCATACCTATGGAATATAATTTTCTTTTCCTGAAAAAAGACGATTGCCATTAAATCCCTACGCAGGATCATCTAAGTCAATGAGCGTATGTCTCTCAGGCTACGCTGGGTGCAGAATCGGCACCGCTGATATAAACTGTGTCAATATGCGTAGTTCAGTCTTGCAATTTGTCGAGAACGGAAAAAATATAAGACATTGAAGACGTATTCTCTTTCTATCATATCAGTAAGTCGGTCAGTAAGTAGCAGCACACCGTACCTGGTATGTGACAATGTAAACGATGACTGTGTCTCATAATTCGTATTCAGTACTGTCTCGTGACTGAGGAACCAAGAGCTCTTCGAACTCTGAACTACCACCCCATCGGACTAAATGACTCATATACCTAATTTGACAAGTGAGAACAGCAAACTATATTCTTATCCAGCAGTAGGCAGGGGTTATATCTCGATTAGCTATGTTTCGCAAGATTCGTATTTACCTTGCCCAACCACAGCGGTGGGTGGTTAAACTTCCAATAGTATTGTTGCTCCCTTCTACCTTTGATACACGCGGGTCTAATCAGTCAATCTCTCCATTACAGAGCGAAGGTCATTCTAGTCCAACTACATCAATCTTTCATGCGAGATGAGAAGAGCTCAATTTGCGATTTAATGGGTAACATGCACTATCATTTTCTTGCAGAGTCATGGAAAAGGAGTGGCTGGTGCGTCTCTAGCTTGACATTATATCCAAAAATGCACATGATCCGTCCATCCATCATATCCTATCCGACGCCACACCATGCTTCGTACCGATTATTTCCTCGATTTAACATGATTAAACAAGTAAGCGAGTAAAAGGGAGTGAAAGTTCCGCTTATGCAAATAACTGAGAAGGAGAGTTATTTTCGCATGCTTCCACGCGGACAGCAACGACAAAGTCACCGAAACAGGTATCAGAGCGGAGTTATCTAGATGAGCTCGATCCTGGGTCCACTGCCAGCGGCCACTGACCAGCGGATCTCATCAACGTCATTAACTCCAACGAGCTCCCCACCAACGACCTTCCCAGCGGGACAGTCGAAGTCAGGAGCCCCGTTGAACGCCTGCTCCCAAACCGCCACGCCAGGGCCGGTGACGAGGATCCGGCCGAGCTGCTCGTCCCGGAGGTTGCCTGGGGGCCAGCTGGAGGTGGAGGTTCCGGCGGGAGCGATGGAGCAGAAGACATCGGCGCGCTGGGAACCCGTCGAGGTGTCGGAGGCGCCGAGCTCGAAGACCAGTCGGCACTTCCTGTTGGCCCAGGAGTCGGGGAACACGAATGTCACGAGGGTGGTGATGTCCGACACGGAGTCGCCCTTCTTGCTGACGAGGCCGAAGTCTTTGCCGTAATCGATGGCGCCGGTGGAGACGTGGTAGAGAGAGGTAGTGCAGGGGTACAGAACACTGTCCGTCGATGGATGGTTTGGTGCGTTAGGAGCCGGAGCAGCAATGCTGCCGGTGGCACCGAGAAGGGCTGCAATGGCAGTGGTTGAGAATGAAAAGAGCTTCATGTTGATCGAGATGATCGTGTGAATTGATGTCAGGCTCGAAGAGGAACGAGTGGTCAAGTCCCGAGGTACAGGAGAGTGACTATGTATGAGCTAAGAGGTACAATGTGATAATGGGCAATAGGAAATGGCAGTGCTCTTGTTGAAGTAGGAATGCTCCGAGTGACCAGAGAAAAGATATCTGAACAGGATATCAATGGCCTTAAATATGTCCGTGAACTTCCAGGTCTCATCGACTTCCACACCGCAGCATTCCGCTGCCAAGCGGATAAAAATATCATGAGGGCGCAGCCCGTAAGCAACATTGAGGCCTGGAAAGCAGCTTCCCCAGCCCGATCCAGTTTCTCGCAGCTGAGAAGGAGCACATGAGCACCTGCGCCGCGAAAACGAATCCTGGAACCGAATCAACAGTAGACCACTTGGAAGCTCAATTGATGGCCGAAAAGGAAGCTGAGAGGACAGGTTTGTCTTTCACAACGTCTCCAGGGTACTATTGACAGGGCTCCCTTCTGTAAATTCCCATGCCAAGAACAGTGACGACAACCATGGGTATACACATTTGGTTGAGCGATTGTGGCGGTAAGAACACGATGCTTGCTCGGTGGAGGGCAAATGTCTGTTGTATACAGTCAGGCCTTTCTCCGATCGACCTTGATCCCAGCTCCTAAGCGTTGTTTTTCTGGATCCTCAGCTCATAGCGTCAAGGAACTCTCCCTGACGTGTGAAAGCACAGCGCGACATCTCTCCCGGAACATGATGAACCAGCGTCAGCTTAATGGATGGATGTTCCCGCAAGGCGGCCTTGTGCTCAGCCTCAAGCTTAGGCGTCCATCGTATTGCTCGCCTGACAGCAAGATCTAAAGACACGAGGATATGTGGAAGATGGCCTCCAACTGGACGGAATATGGCTTGAGAACGTTGCACAGACATGGATGAGACCCGGGCTCGCGGGCAAGTGGGGATGCCCTTTTTCTGGGGACTGGACGACTTTCACCACGCACATGGCGTCAGCTCAGCCCTACGGCGGAATCTCCAGAGCTTCCGGAGCGATGCTAACATCTAGGTATATCTGTGGTTTGCCTTTTTTTGGTGGAAGTCGTCGGCTACGCACTCGTCCAGCAGGTAACTTAGCCATGTCCTACCACGCTCCACAGTATATCTTAATAGGACGTGTTACGCAGGGGACCATGCTCATGACAAGTTCTTCGGCGGCATCAATCTCTGAATGCCATATAATCTGCTTCCTCCCAGAAGAATGCTTACCACCAATGTAGTGGAGATTCACATTCAGGCCTTAGGAGATCTTTGCCTCCCAGTCCGCATACTAACATGGAACTCCAGTGCTATGTTACAAGCTCATCCCGGATTTACAGTCCAGTCTTGGTACGACTGTGAATACGAGAGAGCTAGGAATAACTTGCATGTAACATCAAGACTGGAGCTCAGCGTGGCCCGTCGGAGATATCGCGGTGCGGGGCCGGGACAACATGGAGCCGGCCGGGCGATCCAGATCCGCCAGCCTCGGTCAGGTGACGGGGGCGCTCCGGAACAACGTTTGTGCGCGGTGCGGCACCGGAGCGGCCGTTGTGGCTCCGGCGATGAGATCAGGGCGGAGGCCGCGCGGGATGCGAAAAAGTATCGCGAAATCGCCCCGGCGGCTTTTCCGTCATCGCTCCTCGATATGACTCTCTCGGAGGCCTAGAACCGCCATGATTGCCTTCCATGTGCTCCGTGATGCGATGATCATTTGAGTTGCCTGTTCTTCCCTACATTACTCTCGCCCCATCCGCCTTTTTTACCGTCTCTGCTCCCGCTGATTGCCCTCGAGGGTTATGGCCTCCAGTTCTTCCCCTCCGCTGGGCCCCAAGCCAAAGTCCGCTGTGCCGTCCTATCTTCTTAACGGTAGCTCCCCGCTGAGTAATTCAACAAGCGCTCGAGACGCTCGTGAGCGCGAAAGCCTTGCTTCTTCCATTCGTTCTTCCTTCACTCCCCGCACGCCCGCCGAATTTGACTCACCATCGGCGGGGACCATGTCACAGAGCAATGATGCGACCAGCGCAAGCGGCGTAGCTCGCGAATCAAATCCTGCAAGGTATACCGTCTAGAAGCTCTTAAGTAGACTTGAAGCTGAGATTGTATTAGGCCTACCCTGAATGACCCGCCGCGAGATCCAAGAGATGAGGCAGCTCCGCTGACCCCGGCCACGACGGTCAGCCGACCGGCTAGCCCATACACACTCACTCCTCCAATCGACTTTGATGGACTGAGCTGGCCTTGTAAGTGCAGCATCTGCTCAGTCCATTAGACTTTGGCTAAAGTGAACGAAGGTCCTGGCACGAGAGCACGGTTGGAATCTACACCGGAGCAAACGCAGGAGAGAATTAAAAAGCTTGCGGGAGCTGTGCGGACAATATTTGAATGCATTGGCGAGGATCCAGATCGGGAAGGCCTCAGAGAGACACCGGAGAGATATGCCAAGGCCATGCTCTTCTTTACGAAAGGCTACGAGGAGAATGTGAGGGACCTGGTTAATGGAGCTGTTTTCCACGAAGACCATGACGAGTTGGTCATTGTGAAGGACATTGATGTGTTCTCACTATGTGAGCACCACATGGTTCCATTTATAGGAAAGGTATGGCACATCGACCAACACCGTGGCACCTAGAGACCCTTTCAGCTAATTAGGTTCCTTCTCAATAGATGCACATCGGTTACATCCCTGACCGCCGTGTTCTCGGTCTCTCGAAACTGGCCCGTCTGGCTGAGATGTTTTCTAGACGGCTTCAGGTCCAGGAGCGTCTCACCAAACAGGTTGCGCTGGCGATAGCCGAGGTTCTGAAACCTCGAGGTGTCGGTGTTGTCATGGAATCGTCCCACCTCTGCATGGTCATGCGCGGAGTGCAGAAGACCAGCAGCACCACTACAACGAGCTGTATGCTGGGGTGCATGCGGACGAGCGCAAAGACTCGGGAGGAATTCCTAAACCTCTTGAACAAAAAATGATAAATGACGCCGACTACTTCAATGCGCCATTATGGAGCATTTTCTTTTCCATCTTTAACGGTGGTCTCCGGTCCTTGTGCAATAGAGCAACTATACCTGTCTTTCGGAGTTACGGTGGCAACCTTTCAACAGGTCATGCCTGTTTGATTATCTTCTCAGGCCGGGCGGGTTACTAAATACCTGAATCTTCGTTGTGCTTTTTTCTTGTCATGCGGTCGCATTGACGAATAGATACATTACACGGCTGCATTGTGACGTGTTATAAACAAGGAACTCAACTCCTTACATTGCTGTCTCGATTCGGACTTTGGCGTTTTTCGGCAACGTGGCGGAGAAGATAAGGAGCAATTGAGGCACGAACCAGTTTTTTTGGATTGCATTCTTTCCCAGAGCAAAAGTGAGCTTGCCTTTTATTTTCGGGTATCAAGAGGATTGTCATTCGCATGTGCTTGTTCCGCACCGCGGTTTGTATCCAATCTACTGACCCCTTAGAGAGTCAGGTAAAATATAGCATCTTGAATTGATACCTATGCCGTCTCATCGTATTTACAGTAACACGCCTATCTCGGGTCTTTTAACAGATTTTTTTTTTTCCCATAGGTCACAGGTCAAGTCGCTTGTATATCCTACAGATAGTTAGATAATCCCGGAGATGACTAATTCAGTACAGTGTGATGTGATTTGTTCAAACTTTTCAATCTGATAATTACCAAGTATTATTTGATCAACTAAAGCTGAAGATTAGCGAAGCTTGTCTCTAGGTACTGTACATCCACAACAGTCTATTGAATGAAGCACCCCCTGCGCCTTCCATCCCCCTCCTGGACTCCATCCTCCTGCCTAGCCAGGTCCGCCTGTGTGTCGGACAGCTCCTCGTCTAGGTAGATAGTCCGATCCTTCCGCGCCTCACTCAGGCGTCACGCCGATCGTGCAAGTTCCCGATGATGGCGTTGTTGTCGAGGATGTCGTTTCCATTCAGGATATCGTGGACCGTGTCCTTGAGGGTGATGTCCTTGAGGCCCAGGTTGGCAATATCGATGTTATTGCGGCGCTCGTGCTTGTTGCCGATAATGGCATTGTTGTCGAGGATCTCGTTGTGGTTCAAGATGTCGCTCACGGTATCCTTGAGGTCGATATCCTTGAGGCCGAGGTTCGCAATGTCGACGTCGTTACGACGTTCGTGCTTGTTGCCCATGATGGCGTTGTGGTCGGCGATCTTGTTCTTGTTCAGGATGTCGTTGACAGTGTTCTTCAGATCGATATCCTTCGGGTCCACGTTGCCGACGTCGACGTCGTTGCGGCGCTCGTGCTTGTTCCCGGTAATCTCGTTGTGGTCGAGGATCTTGTTCTTGTTCAGGATGTCGTTCACAGTGTCCTTGAGGTTGATGTCCTTGGCGTCCACGTTGCCGACGTTGACGCCTTTGAGGTTGTTGAGGGCGTTTACCTCTACGTATGAGGTACAAATATTAGCATGATTGCGACTTTTCGATTGAAGTCTGTCTCCTGGACATAGTTCCTTTGCGGGAGGAGCAGTAGTTGGGAATGCTTGCTTACCGACACCATTGATCGCCGCTGCTGATGCAAGGCCAGCAGCCAGCACTCCGAGGAATACCGACACACGCATGGTGGAAGATTAGATGGATTAAAGTTACTTCGAAGAAGAGAAAGGAGTTCAGACAAGACTGAGTGAGATTAGAACAGGTATGTATACGAGGACAGCAATCTCGACAGCTTCGACGACGCTGGACCTGCCCTGTTTAAATAATTCCCATATTTACCTCCAGTTGCACCATAATGTCGAGATGTGCAACAGAAAAAAAGGGGCTACTTCTGCGTACACCCGTGAATACTGCCCGGACTCCAATAATTTTGGGAGTGGATCTCACTGGCAAACAGAGCCGATGCGCCCCTTCGAAGCGGAACAAAGAACGAGAGACGTCGATAGTAGGTGTGTCCCAAGCTCCGCGGAACAGCACAGCACCCGGTACAACGCATTAGCTGTACAACAAAGAAAGATAGAATCAGCTAAGAGAGAGAGAGAGGGCACCCTGGCCTGGACTGGAACAGGACAAACAGGACACCGCCACATATTATTGTCAATAAAGAAAGAAAAGTCCTCGGAAGCTACCTAGCAGTAAGCTTGTCCGCGCTATTGATTTATAGTATACTGTACATACCCATGTATGTAGTTAGTTAAGCCCTTAGCCAACGCGGAGTATCGGGGAAATAAGAAAAGAAGGGTGCTAGCAGGGATGGTTTTGCTTATTTATTTCTTTGTTCGACCTTATGTGATTTCCCGTAGACTTGCCCAATGAGGAAATCAACCGTTCGTGGATTGTGTACTATATAGCCATACAGAGTGCTCCGTACCCCCTTGGGCAGTTAAACTAAACTGCAACTAGCGAAGCCGACTTTTATTAGGTAGCTGATTGAGATTACCTCCTCTACTAAGTTGAAAGTTCTAACCGAGTTCCTTTGCTTCTTTATCCTTAGTCTCCAGGGTACAGTCGCAACGCTCGCAGCCACAGTCGAGCTGCTCATCCCTAGCATGGTTGAAACTTTAAATCTCAATAATTTGGCTCATCGGAATGAACAGGAATCAGAAAAAAATAGCACTAACGTCGTAGATCATCATGCACATAGCCGGGTTTTCCGTGACAGGTTTTGTGGATAACGGATCGTTGATGTTACCTGTTAGCCTGCCTGGTGCCGCGTACAATATGCTGAGCCATGTTTTCCAGTCATACTGTCGCTATAATGTATGGGACCAAGTATCCTATTTACCATAGGTGCTTCAGATGATTAGTAACTGTTCCGTAAGTGACGCAGACAGCAGCAAAGTTATCCTGCAGCCTACTACTATATGCTACTACTGTAAACTGTATACTTCACCTGACAGTCTTGGAAGCGCCTAGATCAAGAAAACATAAGATTACATATACAGACTAGAACCCGAGGAAAGCCAACAAATATCTCGACATCCATCCTTGTCCATCACGGCCTCAAGAGAGTCACGGGACTCGGTACAGTACATAGGTGAACGCTGTGCCACATAGCTCTCCGGTGGTAAACTTGAGTACCTAGCATACTTCGATACTAAGCGATGAGGCTGCTAAGCGCTGGATTATGAAGGGATCATGGGGAAATCAAGAACATACAGTACATATGAGCCGAGGTACAGTAGTATGTATGCAGAGAGTAATTTCGTCCTAAAATGATGCCAACAGCTTCCCGTTCTGGCTCCATTTTGTTGTTTGTTGATCTTATCCCTTAGCCAACATGAATAGTCTCGAGATAGCGAGGTATCCGTGCTCCCGCCCCAACATCGTCCCGTATTGGTGCGTTGCACCGTAACGTCCATTTTGACCACAACGTCCAATTTTGAATATTTCATCAATTTTCTACCTCACCACAATGCCAAAATCGCCAGATAAAGTCGAATCCCGAATCCAGGAGGCCTTAAAAAAGGCTTTATGTCAAAAAAAAAGCCAAATATCTCTGTGTTGTCGCGAGAATTTGATGTGCCTCGCAAACAGCTTCATGAACGCTTCAAGGGTTGGCCACCAAGAACCGCCAAAATCCCGCGCAATAAGGTATTAGATGACCAGCAAGAGAAGGCAATTATTTGCTGGATTTAACAGCTTGATTCTCTACATTTGCTGCCTACCCTAAAGATGATAGAGTGCTGTGCAAACCGGATTTTGCAGAGGAATGTGTTATCTGTATCTAAGCTGGCTCCGCGTGTAGAGGAAACCTGGGTACATCAGTTTATTTAGTGCCTTCCTGACAACCTACATCTTATCAAACAGAAGCCAATTGAGAAAGATCGACTAGGGGCAGAAGATATTGGTATTCTGACACATTGGTTTGATCTCTTGAAGCCATATATAGCCCAGATTTCACCAAAGAATATATATAACTTTGATGAAATTGGCTTTCAATTAGGGCAGGGGAAATCTCAAAAAGTTGTCACTTCCAACCCTATACAAGCCTTCTGAGGCATTGCAACTAGCAAGACAAACAAATCCTTGACAGCCATTGAATGTATTGTGGCTGATGGTACTGTCCTTCCTCCATACTTCATCTTCAAGGGCGAATATCAACTGGAATGTTGGTATCAACAAATTCCTGATTCTGCAGATACAGACAAATATCAAATTGCTACAGCTTCCAAAGGATATACAACAGATGAGATTGCAATGGATTGGATCAGGCACTTCCATCAGCATACAGAAAAGTGGGTTTCTAAGACTGATGCAAGACTATTGCTTATGGACAGCCACAGATCCCATCTCACATATAATTTTCTGAATTATTGTGAGAAATACAACATTATACCCTTCTGTTTTGTGCCTTATACAACCCATCTTGTCCAGCTGCTTGATGGTCAGCCCTTTCAGGCCTATAAACACTATTTTCGCAAGAAAAACAATGAGAATATACAGTGGGGGATATTCACTATAGACAAGGCTGACTTTCTTTGTGATATCCCTCAAATTCACCAGGATACATTCAAACAACATACAATCCAAGATGCCTTTAGTGATCGGGGGATATATCCATGGAATCCTTCAAAAGTACTTGACATTCTAGCCAATGTAAGGTCTCCATCTCTGGTTCTAAATATACACAATAAAACACCATCAATTCAATCTATCTCAACCAATTCTCCTCCCCAGACAGTTTGTACACTGCGACAGAGCATTCAGAAGCTGGATAAGTTTGTCAATAAAAATCCTAGCCTTGATCAAAGCTTTACATGCTGTCTTGACCAAGTCTTTCAAAGTGCTATACAAACAGCTGAATTGACAGCCCAACTTCAAAGCAATATCTCTCAACATCTAGAGCATGCACGCGCTCAAATCTCTCAGAGATCTCACAGAAGAATCACTACTATAGGGCCATTGACAGTTAAAGATGCAAATTATCAGGTTGCTGAACATGCTGAAGCTGAACAAAAGAAGATTATTTCCTGTGTCCGGAAACACCAATCTTCAAAGCCAATTCCCACCACTACACAACAGTCGGATACTGTTGAAAATACTCAGGGAGATAGCCAGGATTCAGGAGATATTAATGCACTATTTAATGTATTTAGATACTAGTCTAGATGTTGAGAAAATTGATGAAATATTCAAAATTGGACGTTGTGGTCAAAATGGACGTTACGGTGCAACGCACCAATACGGGACGATGTTGGGGCGGGAGCACGGATAGTTGCTTTTTCAAGCGCCAAGTTGGTCAGTCTCATACTCCTCTCCCAATCCGCTAAATGACTTTTCCAAGAAGTGCATTTTGGATTGTCTATATGCTCTTCCTCATGCGTGATCCGGCACGGGATGGATAGATAGCATTTCCAACAGTAAGCAAAGAGCAATATCACTACTGTAAAGACCGAGGACGGTAAATATGTCTAACAAGTATTTTATACGTTGGATAGATAGTGCAGATATTGCTTGTGTCAAGAGATCATCTCACCATATCTGTAGCCCTAGAACTCAACTGTTCAGTTCAAATAAAAGGACCTCTAAATGCGATATCTGTATGGAAATGCTCCCGTCCTTTCCATGTTGTAAGCACTCAGGAAGTGCCTTTGGAATCTAAATAGTTGACATTGATGAGGAATTAGAAAGGTTCAGACAACATCACTTATTATCACAATATGTTTCTTTCCTGAAAGAGATGCAGATGGAGTATGGGTTACAAGCTTGTCGCTGCTCTTTTGCAGAATATTTTCCCAGATGACCACCTCATGATATCTACCAGGTTGTATTCCAAGATTTAGAGTCTCCTTATGTATCCAAAGACTACAGATCAAGACAAGAAAAAGTCCACCTGGCATCATCTTAAGTCTTGACAAATGCTGATCCAAGATCTAGGTTTCTTCTACACATAAATCACAGACGGAGCGGAAGACTGTGTTCTCTATTGTGTTGCCCAGACACGCTGAAGGTATGACCCGACAAGACCACACATTCACCACAGGCCACACGTAGGGCTGGTGAACGCCATGGGTCAACACATTGCCCTCATGTGTGGCAACCGAATCTTCCTATTGTTCCTGGCTGGGCGCCTAGGTGATTATCTGGAGGGTGCCACCAGCAGAGGAATATAATGCTACCGAGAATGTCTGTGAGACAAGATGAATGTGCACTTCACATTACTCACTCTTTATGCTGGACAGACGGATGATTTGCTTTCCTCTTCCTCAGTTATGCACATGCCCTGAAGGCAAAGGATCCTACGGCAACAGTGCGTTTACATCTCCATCCTACATCAAAACAAGTTGTGTCACGCATCCCAAAACACGAGTCTCTATTCAGCTGATATTGCTCTTTTGATTTCGAGTCCTAGATCCTCGTTCTGTCACGGTTGAAGCGAAGGCAAATATTCGAGGTGCTTGACATTCAACGGACGCGTTTCTTCACTACACCAGTGCCCGGCCTATTTTCACCAACTTCCTGCCAGCTCTCTTAAGCAGAGCAAGCTACAAGATATTCGTGTATCAATCAGCTTCATTCTGACACTCTCGATTAACATAGCGACTCGAGGTTTGTATCTGTCCCTCCAAAAGAAACCGGGTTCATATCAAGGGTTAACTGACAACTTAGCAGAGAACACCTCTTTTGCCAGTACTACAGCACGATGCCCAAAGAAGGCAACCCATTCGATTCCCCTTCTGGCGACGATGACCTCTCTCTGAGGGAAGCCATCAAAGACAACGAGCGAGAGACCAGCGTCGAGGTTGAAGAAATCAAACGCGAAGGCCAAACTCCGACAAACGCTGTTCAAGAAGCTGACCGAATCCTGGCCCGCCCATCTCAAGCTTCAGCGGCCCCGACGCCTGGCGCAGTGACCTCAACCGTTTGTGCACAGCGACCGGCAAACGCTGGCAGAAGACGTTACGACCTCTATCCGGACCCTGCATTGCAGGCATACCTAATCCGCCAGCAACGCCTGGCGGGAATTCCGTCCGACCAGATTGTCATGATAAACGGACAGAGACTCGGTCAAGGTCAACCTCAGGCAGGAAGCACAAGTGTCAACAATAGGCCGAGAGCGCCCCAAATTGTGCAGATAACCAACGATGGCATAGTCGTACCGCGTATACCACTTGCGCAGTTCAGGGGCATCGTTCCCCCGCTGCCAGCAGCTCTGGCTCAGTTGTCCCTTGCTGCTCATGTTGCCGGCGTTGAAGCGACAAATCAGCCATCCAATGGCCCTCCTAACCTAGGACAGGGACCGGCTAATACATGGGATCGTAACATAGAAATGTCGTTACAGGAGCTGCCTAGACCCCAGATACAGAATCAAAATGCTGTTGCAGCTGTCAAAGGGGAGGAGGATCCTGATGTCCAGATCACAGAGCCACCTCATACAGCTGTTGGCAGAGCAACACCTGTCCAAATCAGAAGACTCGTTCAGCCTGATACCCAAGAAGTTTCTGATCGAGAAAATGCTCCAAGACCTTCTCAGCCTTCGGGGAAGTTACCACCTGCAGTTCGCCTGTCCCATGGTGCACTCAACACTCAAATCAGAGCAAACCCTTTATCTGCAACATTCGTTCTCAATCGAAAGCGCCCTCGCCTCGCAAACAACCGAGTCCAGCAGCAAGTTGAAGGACCAGTGGCTCCAAGATTCAACATCTTCAACGCCATCATCAAGCATCCAGAGCTGGCATTAACTCTGGCAAAACACCTTCGCGTTAAGGAGCTCATCGACCTCTACGCCATCTCGCGGGACTTCCACAACATCGTCAACACCCGCTTCACAACAGTCATCCTTTCGCAGGCGACCCAGAAAGCCCCCGACTCTGCACGCATCTTCCCTTTCCGGTGCTACCAGAAACTCTGCGTCGCCGATCCGGCGCGCAACCCACACCCGAACACCGCGCACGCCCAAGCCGAGGAGAACCGCACTGTCCCATCGTTCCGCTGGTTGCTCATGATCCTCTACCGCGAGCGGATCGTGAGGGAGATCATGGACCTCCTGCACCAGGAAGGGGTCGGCGTCCCGCCGAACTGCGCGCTCGCGATCAAGAAGCTCTGGTTCCTGATGGACATCCCGGACAACAACCGACGGATCGGGACAATTCAGAACAAGGGACTCTGGTCCGACGAGGATCTCTTCTTCGCGACGCTGCTCTTCGTCAAACTCGACATGCGCTTCACGGACCCCGTCACGGGCAGCGGCCGCGACGGCATGCGCCGCCTGGCACTCGCGCAGCCCAGCTTCACGCTGCTGTGGAGAATCCTGAGGCGGACGGCGCTGCAGACGCATTTTGAGACGCTTAGAGCGTACGTGCGCTGGCGGTACAGGCCTCTGCCGCATGAGGCGAACTGTCACATCTTTGGCGTGGCGCCGCGGGATGTCGGGGCTCTGCAGTACGAAGGGTACGGGAAGACGAGGAGTCGGGTCCGGCTGCAGAGGCCGGACGAGCTCGTCCTGAAAGAGAGCTTGCGGCGGCAGCTGAACATGCAGGAGAAGTACGTTGACATGTTCCTTTGGGGATATGTTAATCCGAATACGATTAAGGTCGATGACCTGGGTGGAGAAGGGCATGAGGATGAAGGGGTACCGGATAAATTGGAGCTGGAAGGCCAGGTGGCTCAGGAGTAGATATTTATGGGCCGAAGTACCCGTAAGGTAGTGCCTGGGTACTTACCTGCGCATAAGGGTTCCTGATGAAAGGTCAACGATGAACGATGGCACATTAAGGAGCGAAAAAAGGGTTTCAAGTGCACCTGGAAATGATAATGGCCAGCTCAACTCCCTGTGCTTGGAAAATCAGTGCGAAAGAGTGTTGCGATGTATGTACCTAGCACTGTCTGAAATACCTCACATCCGTGTACAGTAAATAACCCTGGTCCTAATTGTTGACACTTGACGACACATGAGGAAAGATGTGTAGAATACACGTATTTATAGTTGTATGTTTTCTAGGCTGATGTAGATATAGCCAACTAAGTAAAAGGAAACGAGTAATAAAAAAAATTAAGCCTCCACTTTTGGTGGCCGAGGTCGTGTCTCCTTTTCTTCTGACTTGAGGGTCAAAAAATATTGCCTTTAAAACTTCTAGTAACCAAAATGTATGTACCTGAGTAGGCAGTCAAGAGAATACCCCTATTCAGAAGCTTAATAAGGAGAACCTCAGCATATAAAATTAATCAAGACTCCATGACCGAGCATCTGAAAGTCCGTGGTAACTCACTATATATAACATGGCTGTAGAGACTTTGCATGAGTCCACCAGCACTATCCTTGAGTATAGTACAGTACCGTAGATAAGTATACACCGTACATAAAGACAAATGTACAGGTGCATCTTTGTCAGACAGCAGGTGCACCTGGTTTTCGACAACGAAAAATGTTCAATACGAGGACGTCTTGTTCCCGGCCATCCTCCAGGGATGTCGACAGTTTGTCCGCCAGGTTTAAGACGAAGTGTGGTATTTCGGTCTTTTTGGCCGCAAGATTCCAAACGGAGAGCGTGCAAAATAACCGTGAAGATATATGAGGAGAGGCAGAGAACGAGTATCGAGGCTCAGGCGATTCCAGGGCGCAAATCTGGCGCTTCTCATCGCCCCACTGCTCCGTACCAGCATAGACCCAGAATACCGCCGAAGATGATGGCAGCCGCGGGTGGTACCCTAAACCACGCGTTTTCCGCGTAGGTCAGGGCCGCAACAACTAGCCAGAAAGGCTCCTTGCCCAGACTCTGACCACGGCTCGCAGTGGAACTCAAATATCCGATCTCCCAGAGTCTGTAAACAGCGGTGAAAACCAGTCCCACTGCTGCTGCGTTTACTCCTCGCAGGAGGCTGATAACAAACGCTTTCGTCCTGACTGCGCCCCAAATGCTCTGGAAGCCGACAGCGAGAGCGATACCGGGGAAGAAGATGCCGATAAACCCAAGAATGGCACCCAGAAAAGTCGGTTGAGAGGTGCCGGCAAGAGCAAGAGCGCCTAGGTAGACTGCGAAGTTGAAGTTGGGGCCGGGGAAGGCCTGGATGATCGCTAGTCCGATCAGGAAGTTTCGAGGAAGCACCCATCCTGGTTCGACTACGTACTCGCGGAGCAGAGGGATAACGACCGGACCTCCTCCGAAAATGATAGTGCCGGCAAGGTACATGCTTGCAAACAAATTCAACTCCAGGGGCGGATTATCTACGACTCCACGAGCAACAAGTATGGCGATGAACGAAGCTAAAATATTGTGAGTTTGGCAAGACACAACGCCAATGGAGAGGAAGTATTACCAAAGAAGCCGACGATGATTGCGATGCCCACTTTTACTGGGATTGCATGGGAGCGGGTGTCCATGCTTGGTGTCCTGCTCTCTCTTCTTCCCTCATTATTACTCTCTGAATCATTCTCGGCAGGGGTAGTCGCAGAAGCCCGAGAGTTTCGAGCTGTAAGGCCTTGCTTTTGCACTCTTTCAGTGGACCGTGTGTCCGGCAATGGAACGCTTGGCAGTTCATGACTCTCTTCTTCCGCCCGCTGAGGGTTCTCCTGTCTTCGTTGCAGCTTGGCCCTCATCTTGCCAATTTTCCGGCGAAGGAAGAGGTCCCAGACGACGGTGCTTGTGCCGCCAATCACCATGAGCAAAGGGAAATACCACAACGCGTTATAGCAAAGACCAGCACAGCCACTGAGGATGAGAATGATTCGCGTGAGGGGATCTTTAATGGCTTTCTCCGCCAACTTCTTCGAGTCAGTCTCGGCGCAGCTGCCTGCGAACACCTAATGTAAAAAAGCATACCTGAACGGCAGCCAGTGCGATGATCCCAACGGTTGAGGCGTTGAGACCGGAGAGAAGGGCGTACACTATGTCAGGAAGCTGTTCCCCTATCCTTTGGATACCGAGGGAAAGCGCGTACATCCCAATGGCACCAGGAAGGCTACGATTGTCGTCTTAGCGGAGACCTGCATGGGAGACATACTGTACCTACCACCACATTGCAAAGACAAAGAGCGCTGGGAGAAAACCAGCATGGATGAGGGCGATACAGAACGTCATCTTCGTACTGGCAGGACCGGGCAATGCCTGGCATACTGCGAAGAGCTCTTGATACTAGCAGGATCGCAGCAGACGGGTTAGCATCGTTACCCCACTTCGGATCAGCCGCTGAAATGGTATATGCTCACTGTCTGCTCATCAAGCCACGGCGTTTTCCCACGACCCTCAACAAATCTCTGATGGAGGATTCGAAAGTGTACGGGAGGCCCGCCAAAGGCAGTAAACCCCAAGTCCCAAGTCCGGATGAACACATCCTGAAGGCGCCGCAGCAGCTTACCATTGTTCGCCTGGTATGCCCTGCGATCGTCCTGGTCGTAGCCTCGCCAGGCGTCGAGGAAAGCCGCCAACGGCATGTTTGAGCCACGAGTGACAGGTGCCTGCTACTTGCAAATTGAAGGAAGAGGTGATCATCCGAGCTGGCCGTTGCGCGACAGCCCTGATATATCGCGCCCACGAGATCGCACTCAAATGGGGTAAGCGGCCGCGTTGCACCACGCCCAATCAGCGACCCACGTGTGCCGCGGGCCAAGCCTCTTGGCGGAGCGGCGGAGGGCCAAGGGCTTGGCGTCGGCGCGGAGGCGGCGAGACGTCGCGTTCTCTTGGCTGACGCAGGAAAAATTGGAAATTGCTGGGGTCTTCGCTGACCATGAGAATTCCTGGACACCGGAAATACATAGGTAGTGAAAGGGTGATTTAGCTTTAGCCATTGGTTCCAGAACGTGTCCATCTATCCTCTACTGCTGCGCTCTCAACTGAAATGCTTGCTTCGAGAAGACTCACCAGGTAACCATCTTGTCCGGCGTAACTTCTGTCAAGCCCGCAGATATGCCTCGGGGATTGTCTTACACGCATCTTTGTGGTCGTCGTAGGTGGTGAATCACTGCAGTTTGCCGGGCAGGTCATGGCCCGAGATTGACGGGATACGAAAACCAATGACGCAATCATGCAATAGCACCGGTGCGGGGGGTAAACTGACCTGATCACGTATTGTTTCCAGACACAAGCAGATCGACAAAGAGGATATATTGCTTGCGAACATGGCCCACGCTCGAGTCCACCTTGTCAGACATACTGAAGCAGTGCACAATGTTAACAATGATTACAAATATCGGGACCCTGAATTGACGGAAACGGGTCAACAGCAGGCAAGAGATCTCTGCCGAGCCTTTCCCTATTCGAAGAACGTCGGGCTGGTCATCACATCCCCATTGCGTCGATCCATCGAAACAACCCTGAATGCGTTCACGAATATTCTCGACACACGCTACTTCGACAAAGGCTCAGGAAACGGCATCGTCAAGGGCGCAAGACTGTTGGTAGACCCGGACATTCAAGAACGGAGCTCCCTCCCCTGCGACGTAGGCTCCGACAGGCCACATCTTGAATCGCTGTACCCGAATCTGGACTTCTCCTGCCTGCCTGCGGATTGGCCGTTGAAGGAAGGCTTCTACTCCACGGACGAACAGGAAATCGATATCAGAGCATCAAGATTTCGCCGCCGTCTGAAACAGCAGATAGCCGAAATCGACGCTGAAGACAGGAGGGACGTAATCATCGTCACACATGCGGGGTTTATGAGAGATCTGCTGGAAGATCCTGGTGTCGAACTGCGAAGGGGGGAGTGGAAGAGTTTCGCCATTCAGGAAAAGGAGGACGGCGATTTACTTCTGAATCCGGTGGAAGATTAGTGGCAAGTGGACGGTCTCTTTTGTTCTCGGCTATTTGTCAGAGGGCAAAAAAGGCATAGGGACTAGAATGGAACCGGATGGCACAGAGAGAGGGATTTTAGGTTTAGATATTGGCCTCTGATAGCAGTGGTCTTACATCTTTGATCATAGGACAGAAGGAAAAGTTATTGTGGACTTTGTTAATGAAATGTATGATACTATTTTGAATTGAAAATGCAGTTTTTTTATTTTTTTTTTATTTTTCCTAACTATGCCGTGGTTCAAACTGGCATTCGCGACGTTTGTGACGACTGGAACCTGCTGCCCTTGCTGAAACTACTCCTCACTCATACCGGGATGTATTCCAATTTAATTCGCTGTTTCAATTCTTATGGATGATCCGCAATGTTATTGCCACACGTTGGACACCAAAAGTACCAGTTCCTGCTGCAATCAGCGGTCTTGTCCTCTTTTTATAGTCCAGCGGTAATTGTGGTCGTGACAGCCGAATATTACCACTATGACCTATCGGTATGCCAAGAATTTTATCAGCCTAGTCAGCACCAGCCGATCCGGACTATCATAGGTCATAACCCCTGCCATATCATACTACCCCGGTCTATATTCGCTTATAATCGCACATTTTCCTTTGTTATGGCCCCCTAGTTCATGGGATAAATAGCTAGTCAGATAGGTAGATTAAGAAAATCAGAGCTTTCATCATCATACCTTCGGATTACGAGGTTCGAACAGTCCGACAGGTCGATATCATTGTGAGCGCAAGCATAGCTTAAATTGCAACCATTACTGATTTTATCTACTCCATAAACAAGCATAGATGACTTTGTAGAGCTTTGTTCTAGAAGCTAGGCACTACTGGCCATCAGCCAGGTCCACCTCCCTCCTGGCCAACTGTCCAGCGACAGATCGGTCACCTTTTCGTATCGTGCTCGCTGGTGCAACCCAAGTGGGATGTCACGTGGTGGGCCACCACCCTTCACAGCTCTCCGCGCGGTCGGGCGGTGAGGCTCTGAGGTCCCCAAGAGCGTCTCTGCAGTCTGGGCAGCGCTGCTGGTGTTTGCAGCCACCACAAGGTGGACCGACTTCGAACCTCAACCTGACTTCAAACGCAACCCGCTTACCACCTCTTCCTGCCCACTCGGCCACTACGCTCTTAGGTCGAGATGGGGACCTCTGTCTACCTGGTCCTTCTCTCGGTTCATTTAACTAGACCATACGTCGAGACTTGACGGTGGCTCTGAAGCCTGTTGTGAGGGAGGCGATGGGGTTGCTCCAGCCTGGCCGGGTCTCACCTAACCTTCCCACTTACCCGCACCTCACCACGACAGCCTTGTCGACGCCATGATCCGACTCAGACCCTCGAGGACACCTTCCGATCAGGCTTCCTTCCCTCCGGGATGAGGTTCTGTCTGTGTGTGAATAGCGGAGGACACGAATACCTATGTAGCCGTCATGTGTCTGTCACCAGACCTTCGGTTTAATAGCGGCGGAGCAGCCATGTGCCCCTCATCATGGGCTGGCAGCTTCAACAATTTCGCAATGGGTACGTCTCCGCCTAACCTCTTAACCAGAGTACTCTGAATTCCGGATAGTCGTGGGGTAGAAGCTGCTGCGCATGGCTGCACATTTGGTCGACGGAATAGCCATTGTGGCCTTAATGGTGCCGTTACGGGTCCCAGTCACCTCACTTTACGGTGCCTGTGCTCTGTGTTTCCAGCAGCATTTAAAGCCTGTTGGAGATCATGTTACCAGCAGTAAACTCATCGATTACACCAGCTCGATTGCTATAGCGGTCGTGCCACCCTCCGATTTCCCGTCTGACCGTCTGGGGTTGACAGATGTCTGTTGAATCGGATCGACTCTTCGCACCACCTACGTTCAAGGGCGTTGCAGAAGCATCTCACCATGCGGAGTCGATTCGTCCCGCTTACTTGCCCATGCCTCGGGGGAATGACTCCTGTGGATTCCCTGTATTTGGGTATCCCGGGCAAAACGACCCTTTGGCAGAGAAGGGAGCACCCACAAAAAAATCAAAAGGAGGTTGTTTAAGTCTGGTTGAGAAGCAAGGCCGGCAGAGCGTTCCAGCGTCACCACCGCTGGCGTTGTCGCGGCTGGCTGGGTTCTCATCACCATCAGACTTTCGCTTTTTGCTTTGTCGCATTCCGTAGATAGATCCATGCATGAGGCGGAGATGAGCTGGTTGGCGGGCAGAGCCTTGCATCAAGGGACAACAAAAACACATGAGAATATGGTCGAATCTTGAAGAGAAGGATCTACGCTGAGATCGCGCTCCACATAACGTCCTGGGCACTGTGCACCACGAATCTGTGAATCGCCTGCAAAAGGCACAGTGCTGGCGGACTGTCTGAAGAGCGAGAAGAGCCCGTACGTCCAATCTTGAGTTGTTATGGGCTGAAGGCGACAGTTACAGGGGAAAAAGCTCCACTCTTTTGGGAAGTGCTGGGATTCTGGCCATATCCGGGATCCAAAAGGTGTCTGGGACGGCAGCAACTGGCCTGCTGACTCGTCTTTGCTGTCGAACTCGACAGGCATTCGTAGAGAGCCGCACCCACGGCGAAGAGGGATCTGCTCAACTATCCGCACGGCAAAGAGGACTGCCGATGGTGCGCCGGGCCTACTGTGATCTTTTTACAGCGTCCCGGTCTCTTCCTCTTGGGCACTCACAACTAGACGATCGCCACATCCGCCCCCAGACAAAACTCCTCGGAGAGGGAGCACCACAAGTAGAATTCTCATTCCTTTGGATAAGTTAGTATATCTACACGGGATCACAAGAGGTGCGCAACCCCAAACCACTCCGCTTGTCTTGTGTCGAGATGTCTTTAACGCTTCTACCGCTCGCAGAGACAGGGTCTTAGCCGCCGGAAAAACCGCGCCTCCGCACACCCAGCGCTAAGCCCGCCGAAAGAGTGCAGCGACGCCAGACACGCCGACAGACGAAGAGAGAACGAGGCTCCACCCAGACTCGCCCTGCCCTGGTCTCTACAAGATCCCGACCTAACCTTCAGACTTTCAGTGGACGCCTCCCCCTCATCTCCACCATCCCTCCATCACACCAGGTCACGCCAGATGCAGGTAAAGAAGATTACATGGCTGGGTCCCGCAGGAGTCCGCTGTTGAGAGATCAGTGGAGAGCCGCCAAAGACCCTAGAGACCGAGAAAGAGACCGGGACAGAGACAGAGCTCGAGACCGAGACCGTGATAGAGGGAGGGACACAGACCGTGATAGGGATCACCATCACCGTCTGAAGGAGAGCGAATTGGATCGTCGACCACGGTCGCCGCCACCGCAACGCCGTGTTCTCCCATCCGACCGCGACGCATCTCGACAGCGCCGTGACTCCTCCCCCAGCATCGCTGGCGGACGTGCATCGGCCGCTGCTGGTCGACCTGCATCGAGGGAGGGACGCAAGCCAGGTCCTCGTAGGGCCTCTCCTTCGCCGATTCGGTCCCCGATCCGGTCCCCTCGATTAGACGATCGAGACTTTGAGCGACGCCGTCCGCCAGAAGAGAGACGACCCGGAAGACCTTCTCGTCGAGACGATTCACCTGCTGTACCTCCTTCGAAGCGCAGAAGAACTCGGAGTCCTTCGCCTCGCTCTCACCACCACCACCATCATCATCATCGCCGTCACCGTTCTAGGAGCAGGGAAAGTCGCGATAGGGGCCATTCGGGGAAGTATCTGTCAGAGCGTGTTACGTCCCGTCGGAGATCACCCCATAGGGAGAGGGACCGTCAGGAAGGGGAACGTCGAGGCTCTATCTCTCGCGAGGAACCGTTTGAGTTGGACGATTTCGGCAAATCGCGGTCCCGCCGCTCCAGGTCACCAGCACGTCGAGGCGAGAGGAAGCAAAGATCTCCTCGTGGACGCTCCCGCAGCCGTGGTAGTCGGAGGGACCACTATCATCGTTCTTCGTCTCGTGACACGCTCCATTCGAGGAACTCAAGATTATCCGTATCTCCAGCCCGGGATCTTCGACGAGATCGAAAGATGAATTCGACGAGGCCCATCCAGTCCATCGTGGACGAGTCGAACCGATCGCCCTCCCCTCTTCGACCTATTCCCAGTTTCGACGCAGATGGCGCTGGTGGACCGATGGATGGCGAGAGTCGCATCCGGGAGGCCTTCCCGATGCATGGCATGCGAGCCCCAGATGTTCACGGCAACCAGCGTCCGCGTCCTCCCCGGCCTCATGTCGATACCAGACAATTTTCTACGTCCCCACAGTATGTTACTCCGACTAGCTCCTATCATGGATCGCCTCAGTCTGGCTCCCCGTATTCCAGTGGTCGAGGAGGATGGGGTGGGCAGCCTCCGTACCACGCACAGCATGGGTAAGTTATCTGCTGCACCGATCCCCGTTGACTCTGACTTTTGCTCATGTTTGGTAGACAAATGCATGGGCATTCGCCCCCATATCGGCAGAACAACTACGCTCCTCAGGGTGCTCCGCAAGGGCAGTATTATCAACCCCCCCAGGGCCAGTACAGTGGACCTCCGAACCACATGCAGCAAGGATACGCTGGACCGCCATACCGTGGTGGGCACTCCGGTTACCGGGGTAATTACCAAAATCAAGGTGACCGTCGATTCTCTGGCCCCGGGCCACAGAACTATAACACAAACTACAACAATATACCACCGCAACGTGGTCGTGGTCACTTCAGCAACCTCCAGTGGACGGCATCAGGCTCACGAGGACGTGGCGGTCAACACAGCCCACTTACGACACATGCGCAATCGTCGCAACCTCCCCTAGTGCCACCTCCACCGGAGAGCGAACGGATGTCCCCCGACATGGAGGAGAGTGACAATCCCTTCAGACCGTCCAAGGATCTACAGGTGGAAGATGAAGGGTCGAAGCCAAGCCCGGAAAATGGGGATGCGAAGAAGATGCCACCACCCACTCGCGAGACCAGCACATCTTCGACCCCAGCAAAAGAGGGTGGTAAATTCAGCTTCGCCTTCAAAGCCAAGACAACACCTGCTCCGGTCCCGAAGCCCGTTCCGGACCTGGCGCAGAGGATGCAAGTGCGTGAGCCGCCCCCTCGAGCTGTCGAACCACCCCGGAGTAGATTGTCTAGTGGTCCACCTCCCAAATTCAAGCCCGATCTGCGCCTAGATCGGAGGGATCGTGACCGTGACCGAGACAGAGACCGGGACCGAGACCGAGAACGGATTCGCGATCGTGACAGGGATGATCGAAGAGACCCCCGAGACGTCCGAACCCCACGGGATTCGAGGGACTCGCGGGATGCGCGGAGGGACGATCGCCGCCTTGATTACCGCGAGGATAGGAGGCGAGACGACCGGCGACCGGATTTCCGATCTGAGCGTCGCCGCGAGCGCACTCCTGAACATCCCGAACCACCTGAACCGAAAAAGCAAAAGAAGATCCTGACACGGATAAAACCACGGCCGACTCTCTCGGAGGAATTCGCGCACTCGGACTCCGTCTACTATCGGAAGCCTGGCAATGAATCTGTCATCGGTGCTGGCACCTACGGCAAGGTCTTCAAGGCAATACACATCTACACGAAGAAGAAGGTGGCACTGAAGAAGATTCGTATGGAGGGTGAAAAGGACGGATTCCCCGTCACAGCTGTGCGCGAAATCAAACTGCTCCAACACCTCCGAAGCCACAACGTCGTCCGCCTGCTCGAAGTCATGGTCGAAAAGAATGAATGTTTCATGGTCTTTGAATATCTCTCGCATGACCTTACCGGCCTCATTAACCACCCCACCTTTACTCTCACGGCGGCTCACAAGAAGAACCTCGCGAAGCAGATGTTCGAAGGCCTCAGCTATCTCCACCATCGAGGCGTCCTTCACCGTGACATCAAAGCGGCCAACATCCTCATCAGCAACCAAGGGTTGTTGAAGTTTGCCGACTTTGGCCTGGCTCGTTTCTTCTCCAAGAGCCGCCAGCTGGACTACACAAACCGGGTCATCACCATCTGGTATCGACCGCCGGAACTGCTTCTTGGTGAAACGAGATACGGTCCGGCTGTCGACGTCTGGAGTGCCGCTTGCGTATATATGGAAATGTTTACCAAGAAAGCGGTTTTTCCTGGCGAAGGCGGCGAGATCAGCCAGCTTGAGAAGCTGTACAATTGTCTCGGCACGCCCACTCGGGCGGACTGGCCAGATATCGTCGAGATGCCCTGGTTTGAGCTGATGCGGCCCACGGAACGGAAGAAGAGGATCTTCGAGGACCTGTATCGCGACGTCTTGTCGCCTGCTGCCTTGGACCTCGTTGCACAGATGTTCCGGTACGACCCTGCGAAACGACCCACCGCTGAGGAGGTACTCGCACATCCTTACTTCGTCTCTGAAGAGCCGGCTCCTCAACAGCCCGTGGAGTAAGTATCATATGTCCTTTCAGTCTTGTTTTCATCTCTGCTGACATTCTCTCGCAGGCTGGAGAATATCGAAGGTGATTGGCACGAATTCGAGTCCAAGGCTCTCCGCAAGGAGAGGGACCGGGAGGCTCGACGTGCGGAATACCAGAAGGAGAAGGAGAAGCGGAAGGCCGGTGCTTCGGCAGCGCACAGCGGTGAAAGAGACGCCAAGAGGATGAAACACGAGGCTGGGGATAGCGCGCCACCACAGGCTGTTGAGCCATAGGGTGATGGTGTCGATGCCAGTGGACCGTTCGCCGTAACATATGCGGGTGTCCTGGCCTTGTGCCCATACTGACAGATTCGTCAGTGTATGGTGCTTGGCAGCGAGGGTCGCATCCTCGCTCGTGAGCCGTAAACGATCCCAGGAGGCGTTGACACTGGGGTTGGACTTGTCAACGCGAACGTATTCTACTGCAACAGCGTCGGGAAGGATTTCCTATACTTCCCTCTCCCGAGTGGGGAGTGAACCCGCGATGCTGGTCGTGCAGACGCCGCATTGCTCACCCCGTTTGCCCGGTGAAGCGAGGCCTCTCGTCGCGAGAGTAGGGAGCGGGGCTTATGCTCCTGTTCCCCGCAGATGGGAATATACGGATGCGCTTGGGCGCGCGTCCGTTGTATGTATATTGATCTCCGTTAGACGTCATACCTAATCGAAGCACAGAGGGTTTGCGTTGGGCTTTTTTTTCTAACTGTTAGAGGCATGTATATAGACCAGTGGGCAATGAGGACCGTCTCATGCTTTGGACGCTGAGTGTCATTATGTCATCTCCCTAGCACTTTTGGTTATGATGGACGGGTTCTGCACTATATGAGGATGTTCCTGTTCAGATGTTGTTAAATGACTCGATGGATGCATTCTATTCTGTGCGGTGGAGGACGTCTGTCTATGCTAGAGGGTAACCGTCGAGTCAAGGCTCTAACCAAACCAAGCTGTCTCTTCGAATACACACTTCTATGGCATATTCTTCCTCTCGTGACGCCTCGTCTGGCATGTCTTACTATTGAGTTCCAGCCCCGGATTGCTCCTGGTCTCCGGCACGGTTGTATGATCTCGAGGGTTGGCGGGACGGGATGTCTTTGCGGGGAGACTCTGGACGTGGCATTGGTATCCGAGATACGGCGCATTGCAAGAGGGAGACTCCATCTACATCCGGGAAGGCTTCTCGCCCGTCGCGTACTCGACGGCCGCCTGGATGAGCTGGTTGGCGATGGCGGTGGGCGGCGGAAGGCGCAGGTTGCCCTCCTTGTAGAGCGGGCCGGGCGCCTCGCCCAGGGCGCTCGTGCCGACGCGCAGGGCCTCCTCGACCTCGGGGATGGGGAACCAGCGCGCGTCCTCGAGCTCCGGGTCGTGCTGGAGGCTGATGGCCTCGTGGGCAGGGTCGCCCACCTGCGCGATGGCCCCGATCATCAGGTTCGCGGGGTACGGCCACGGCTGCGACGAGTGGATGACGACGCGCGACAGCACCACGCCGGCCTCCTCCCAGACCTCGCGGCGCACGGCGTCCTCGACCGACTCGGCGGGCTCGACGAACCCGGCCAGGGTCGAGTACCAGTGCGGCGGGAAGCGCTTCTGCCGGCCCAGCAGGATGCGGCGGGCGTCGGCCGAGAGCACGGCCACGATGATGGTCGGGTCGGTGCGCGGGAACGAGAGGTTGGAGATGGTGGTGCGCGTGCTGCACGGCGGGCGCTGCGCCGACGGCCGGCCCTGCGCCAGCAGCGCCGCGTCCGTCGGCGGGCATGCGCGCTTGGCGCCCCCGTTGACCGACAGCGTCGGGTGCCCGCACGTGCCGCAGAAGGTGTTGCGCGTGTTCCAGTCCAGCAGCGCGCGCGCCTGCGCGTAGATGGCGGCTGCCGCCGACAGTGTTAGCCTGTATCATCCAATATCGGTATGGGGATCGCACCCTCATCCGCCGACAGCGTCATCACGACCCGCGTCTGCAGGAACGTCAGCCCCTTGGCCTCCATCGTCTCCACGATGTCCCGCGCCCGCTCCTGCTGCTCCTCCGACCCCCGCGTCGGCGTCACGTCCAGCGCAAAGTACGGCCTCCCCGCGTAGCTCCTCCACGTCAGCACATCACCCCCCTCCTGTCGTTCCTCCTTCCCGCTACTCCGCCGCTCGTCCAGCCCCAGGAAGACGAGCTGCGGCGTCGTCCGCCGCGAGTCGTAGTCGCGGATCATCTCCTCCTCGGACCTGTCGTAGAGGTCCGCCGGCACGAGCGGCTCGATATCCTTGTAGCGCGCGTACGCCAGCTGGGACGGGGTCCGTGTCAGCGGGGCCAGCTCCTTGAGCAGCACGAAGCGCGTCGAGGGGTGCCTGAGCGCCGCGGCGAGGAAGGGGTGCTCGGAGCGGAGGAAGGAGAGGCGGTTCAGCGGCGAGTCTGGTCGGGGATATATATATATGAGCACGTGCCAGATAAAAAAGTGTCTATAGGAACAAGGGATCCTTACTGGAGAAGTAGTTGACCGTCTCCTTGCCGAACCGGCGCGACAACGTCGATTCCAGCTGCGTATGCGCTGGCGCGGGGACCTGGGGCTGGAGGCTCATGGTGGTGGAGATGGAGTGGAGAGTGTATTTCGGAAAAAGTAGGAGTGGGGATGGAGGGACAGGGGAATAACAATAATAATAAAGAGAAAAGTCGTGTATTATCTTGAATTGAAAGATATATAACGATAGCTCAGCAAGGCGGGGGTGTCGGACCTGATGCTCTGGCTTCCCCGCTGGATTAATCAGCCCGAGGATCAGATAGGGTTGATGCGCGCCGGCATCCCCACACACGTCATGCTGAGTTGCCCTCCTCCCGGCCGCCGCCAGATAGAGCAAAAAATAGAACTTTTTGTTCCTCTGTGCCTGAATATCCTCGAATCTTCGTGCACGCTGCCCCGCTGTTCCTGACCAGGGAGATCCATTGATCCGTGTCCGATCGTCTCGAGACGTCTTGGCTGCAGTGCGGGGAATCCTGCAGCGAGATCCTTCTCCGCCCGGCGCCGATTTGCTTTCGTACCGATATCAACTCACACGTCCCTGGCAGGGATCCGTCTGTCCTCCATCAGCTCGATCGACCGTCGGGAACGCTTGATTCCGGGATATATCCCACCGGACACCGTCCAAGATGGGCCATCTCGTCACCCTCGCGACCTGGTAACGACCCCACCACCTCCGTGCCCCGCGTTTGTCTTGTCATGTCACGTCGACGAGAGAACACAGTATCTGACACAGCATCTACTCTACAAACCAACAGCTCCCTCAACCAATGGGCCCTCGACTTCGAGGGCAACGCCGCCCGCATCATCGAGAGCATCCGCCGCGCCAAAGCCGCCGGCGCCACCCTGCGCGTCGGCCCCGAGCTCGAGATCACCGGCTATGGCTGCCTCGACCACTTCCTCGAGGGCGACACCTTCCTGCACTCGTGGGAGATGCTGGCCCGCATCATCGACCACCCGGACTGCCAGGACATTTTGGTTGATGTGGGCATGCCCGTGCGGCACCGCAATGTGCGCTACAACTGCCGCGTCATCTTCTATAACCGCAAGATCATCCTGATCCGGCCGAAGATGTGGCTGGCGAATGGTATGACATCGCTTCATGATGGGTCTTATGTGGATTGTCCTGACGACGGAGACTTCTAGATGGGAACTACCGCGAAATGAGATATTGTATGCACGTTCCTGGTCCCTTCACATCTCTTTTGAACTGCGCGAAGGCTGATTCGATTCGCTGCAGTCACGCCCTGGCAGCGCCCTCGAGAAGTCGAGGACTACTACCTCGAGTCGATCGTGGGGAATATCACCGGGCAGAGAACGGTCCCGTTTGGCGATGCCGTCATCAGCACCCGGGACACCTGCCTCGGGTTGGAGACTTGCGAGGAGCTGTTCACTCCTAACGGGTACGTCGTCCCTTGCTGTCAAGGTGATATCAGACCATGTGCTGATATCCTTCAGTCCCCACATCCCGTACAGTCTTGCAGGTATGTTAACATCGCGTGGACTAAAGTACCATATGTATGTTGCTGACCTGCTCTAGGCGTCGAGATCATCTCCAACTCGTCGGGAAGCCACCACGAGCTGCGAAAGCTTGATACCCGGGTCAATTTGATTACCCAGGCCACCAAACTGGTATTCTCCCTCGCCGCAGACTAGATGACGAAGTGCGAGACTGACCATGGTCAAGGGGGGAGGTATCTATCTCTATGCCAACCAGCAAGGATGTGATGGAGACAGACTGTACTACGACGGCTGTGCGATGATCGTCGTCAACGGCTATCTTGTTGCTCAAGGCTCCCAGTTCTCTCTCAATGACATCGAGGTCGTCACGGCCACGGTTGACCTTGAGGAGGTCCGAAGCTTCCGCAGCAATGCCAGTCGAGGTCTTCAAGCCAGCAAGCAGGAGCCATATGTCCGATTAGAGGTCGACATCAGACTGTCTAAGCGGGAAGGTGATCTGGATCCCGGCGTCGCGCCTTCTCCTCCTATCGAGCCACGATACCACACCCCTGAGGAAGAGATCGCCTTGGGACCGGCCTGCTGGCTATGGGATTACCTTCGCCGCTCCGGTGCTGCTGGATACTTTGTCCCTCTCAGCGGAGGCATCGACAGCTGTGCCACCGCTGTCATCGTGTTCTCCATGTGCAGACAGGTGATGATGGCTATAGAGCAAGGCAACGAGCAGGTCATCCAGGACGTCCGCAAGGTCTGCGCGAAACCTGCAGATTCCGATTGGCTTCCGTCCAGCGCTCAGGAGGTCTGCCAGTATGTATATGCATCGTCCTTCCATTCCTTGCACTCTGCTAATGCGGTTCAGCTGCATCTTCCACACTTGCTTCATGGGTTCGCAACACTCGAGCAAGGAGACGAGAGGACGAGCAAAGGCGCTAGCCGCGGACATCGGTTCGTATCACATCGACATGAACATCGACACGGTCGTGAGCGCTCTTACGGCCCTGTTCACTGCTGTCACCAACTTCCAGCCCCGGTTCGCCGTCCATGGTGGCACATATGCCGAGAACGCCGCTTTGCAGAACATCCAGGCTCGTATTCGAATGGTCCTCTCCTATATGTTTGCGCAGTTGCTTCCGACCGTTCGAAAGCGGCCGGGAGCAGGTGGTCTTCTTGTTGTAAGTGGCGATCCTCTCCCGGAAATGTGTGCAGTCCCCGAATCTAACTCCTTGCCAGCTTGGCTCGGCGAACGTGGACGAAAGGTATGGTTTTGCGCCATAGTAACTGACCTGATCATGACTAACCGTATAATTAGTCTTCGTGGCTACCTCACGAAGTATGATTGCAGCAGTGCAGACGTGAGTGCTTAGTTCGACTTGCTTTTCACTACGCAGGACTAACATCGCACAGCTGAATCCCATTGGATCTATTTCCAAAGTCGACCTTAAGAAATTCGTCAAGTACGCCAGCACTGCCTTCGACCTGCCTATCCTCGAGGCGTTCCTCAATGCCACGCCGACCGCCGAACTGGAGCCCACCACGGCTACCTACACGCAGTCCGACGAAGCGGACATGGGCGTGACGTACAAGGAACTGTCGGTCTTCGGACGCCTGCGGAAGATCTCGAAGCTGGGACCGTGGTCCATGTACGAGAGACTGCTCCACCTCTGGGGCAACGAGTACAGCCCGCGGGAGATCTACGAGAAGACGCGCCACTTCTTCCACCACTACTCGATCAACCGGCACAAGATGACCGTCTTGACGCCAAGTTACCACGCGGAGCAGTATTCTCCCGAGGATCACAGGCACGACCTGCGGCAGTTCCTGTGTGAGTTTAATTAGCAATTTCCGTCTCGGAAAGCCGGATGGAGCTGACAATGTAACTTCCAGACCCGAAATTCACCTGGGCGTACAAGAAGATGGAAGAGAACGTCAAGATGTGGGAAGAGAGGGGCTGGACCACGGGCAAGGCACAGAGGAAGAGCGTGAAAGCGGATTAAATGATGATAAAGCTTCCAGGTACATTACCCGCGGGGAAGCAACGAGGGAACAGGTGATGGGCGGCTCTTGTCTCTTGTCAGTTGGAGGTGTGTACACCTACCTCTGGCGTTGGCTAGGTAGGATCGTGTCGACGCGGACGGTTTTTCCCGCAATGTTAGAAATGTTAGGAAAAAAAACACCCGAATCTTGTCTTGTATGTATCTCTTGTCTTGTCTTGTCTTGTGTCGTGCCTGTACATGCTAGACATTTTTAACCCGATCTTGAGACTGCCTTTTTTTTTCTTTCTCATCTATAGAAGTGGTTGTTTCATTATAGCCATCTACTGGTCGTACAGCGACGACGGCTGTATATGCTCCAAAAAAAACGAGGAAGATTAGATAAAAAAAAATTCGAAGCTTGCTTGACAACCTGCCTTGTTACTTCCTTTCCCTCTCGACCATTCTAAGAACATCGACTACTCTACTCGTTCTTGAGATCAATATCATTCGTCCCCTCCCTCAACTTAGCTAGCGCCTTAACCAGACCATCCACCACCACCACCTCATCCTCCGGCACCACACACACATCCACACAAACCCCCCCCCCCCCCCCCCCCCCC
>Ga0207841_1000172_pt1 | contig 47262 bp, 64 predicted proteins | sample HigsolmetaGSP18D_FD_184846 | JGI IMG/M metagenome (GOLD analysis project Ga0207841, IMG submission 184846) | High solid enriched microbial communities from the Joint BioEnergy Institute, USA - SP1-8-D (SPAdes) | ecosystem: Engineered > Bioreactor > SSF (Solid state fermentation) > Aerobic >... | reverse complement strand
CCCTAAAACCCTAAACCCTAAACCCTAAAACCCTAAACCCTAAACCCTAAAACCCTAAACCCTAAAACCCTAAAACCCTAAAACCCTAAACCCTAAACTAGACCTAAAAGGGTTGTTGGGTTTATCTTGAAGACAAGAAACAAGGGGGTGAGCAATATAATAGCAAGAATAAATCTGTGTTACTAGCAATGCCTATATAACAGGTTGCTATGTGTGACGGCGCTCAGTCATAGTATTATCAGCTAGAACTATGGTAGCTAGTCATACAGAATCGAAAGCATGAGGGGAGAGGAAAGAATCTGCAGGGCTTTGTGTTGTGTAATATATGTAGGCGAGTAGGACCGGCAGTATCCCAGAGACAAAGAAATGCTCAACACCGCCTACCTTACCACTTAGGTGTGCTGCGCCGTCACACTATGTGAGTCGACCATAAGGGTCGGATTCTGTCTGAAAGGAATGTCATTATATACATGCTAGTCTGCCTGGATTGATGAGTTTGTTTGGATCATTCTGGGTGTTTGGATCATAGAGCTTTGTTGGATCATAGGGCTTCATTGAATTATAAGGCTTTGTTGGATCAGGATGAAGGGGTTTTAATTTATTGTCACATGCTTCTTGCATAACATACCCCTTCTTTATGCCAACTCCGGCTATAACACCATTCTATAGCAGATTGATCTGCCGGCTGGGGGTGCTGCCAGTCAAAGGAGGTCTGGGGGATAACACCACAATCTAATAAGAAGAGGGAAACCCCTGTTGAATCATAAAGTAAAACTACTGCTGCAAAATCCAAGATTGAGAGCTATTCAGACCAGTTATTCTGATAGTGGTTGACAAAGAGGCAGAGGTGCTGTGCAATATACTGATTAATAATTTCAGTCTGCCTATCAGTCTGTGGGTGGTCAGTGGTTAACAGTTTTAATTTGATGCCTAGTATCTGACAGAATTCATCCCAAAAGTCTGAAATAAATTAAGGGCTGTGGTTTGAGACAATAGTGTCTGAGGGTCCTGTCCACTAATAGATATATAGAACAAAGAGCCTTGCCATATTCTGTGCTGTAGTAGTCTTATAGCATGGTATGGATATGGGTTTCTTGCCTAGGCAATCTACCACCACAAGAACAGCATCATAACTGTGCTTGTTCTTGGAGAAACTTCAGAAGTCCATTAATATATGTCTTCAGGGCTGCTCAAGAATAGGCAGTGGCTGCAGTAGTCCTGGGGGCTTGTTCTGTGGGTTCTAGCTTCATCAGCAGGTGTAGCAATTGGCCACATATCAGTCAACATCTCTAGTTATATTAGGCTAATAGTATCTTTCAGCAATTAATCTCTGCATCTTATTCTGTCCAGGGTGAGCTGTGGAGAGTTAGCAATATATTTTATTTAGCAGTTAAACCTGTAGGTCCCTGTCCTCTAGGACTACCAACCAGTTTGAGCTGTATAGCAAGAGGTCTTTTTTCAGGAGCCATAAGGCCTGACCTTCTCTAGCTGTTGCATGCCAATTCTCTAAGGACTTGTAAGTCCAGTTAGCCTGCAATAAATAATCTGCCAGATGCAAGTTTTTATCAATTGGGGCTAGTTCAGCCCTAGGGAGTTCTATCTTCTTGACAATTTAGAGGTCTAGCCACTCTGTCTTCAGAAGCTGCTGTATCTGGTGTTCTTTCTTCAGGCTGTTCTGGGCTTCTACCATTGCTGGCTGTTGGGACAGGGTGTCTGCTAAGGAGTTCTGCTTATCTAGGCAGTATTAAATGAGGAAGTAGAATCTTGTCAAATATTTAGCTCACTTAGCCTGTCTGGAGGTCAGGATCTTGGTCTTCATGAAGTACTCTAGAGCTTAGTAGTCTGTTAGGATGTTAAATAGCTTCTTATTCTGAAGACCCTCTAGCTTCAGGCATTATTTCTGCAGAGCCTGAATAATAGCTAAGAGTTCCTTGTCATGGATTGCATAGTTACATTCAGCTGGGGCTATAGATTTTAAGTATGCCATTGGGTGCCATTGCTGGTCTCCATCAATATCTTGCTGGGAGAGCACTTCTGCCACTACTTCATTAGAGGCATCTATCTCTATCCTTGTGGGTCAGTAAGGGCTATAGTGGATTAAGACTGAGGCAGACATTAGCTTCTCCTTGAGCTCTTTGAAGGCCTGTAGGCATTGGGAGTTGAAGTTGAAGGGCAGGTTCTTTTAGATCAGATTGTAGAGAGGGTGAGCAATACAACTGTAGTTCCTAATAAACTGTCAGTAGAAGTTGCAAAAGCCTAGAAATAATTGGACCTCCTTGACTGTTGAAGAAGGCTTCCAATTCTTGATCACTACCACCTTAACAGAATCTATCTCAATTCTGTTCACACCTACTATGAACCCTAGATATTTGGTCTGTGTGACATGGAATTTACACTTTCTGATATCTGCTTGCAATCCTGCTTCTCTCAGTCTGTTTAGGACCTTAATGATGTGCTTCTTGTGCTCCAGTTCATTCTCTGAATAGACTAGTATGTCATCAATAAACACTGTCATAAACTGGTCCAGATAATCAAGGAAGAGGTCATTTATATAGCACTGAAAGGTAGCAGGTCCATTAGTGAGTTTAAAGAGCATCACCTTATACTTATAGGCACCATAGTGGGTCCAAAAGGTGGTCAAATCTTCTGACTCTGAGTTCATCTGTATCTTGTGAAAAGCTTGCTAAATATCCAGCTTGGTAAATATCCTTGCCTGGCTTAGGTGTTCCAAGGTCTCATCAATTAATAGCAGAGGGTATTGGTTCTTCTTGATGATATTATTCAGCTTTTGGTAATCCACACAGAGGTGTAGGCCTCCATTAGCCTTTCTAACAAACAGTATGGGTGATGCAAAAGATGCTTCACTAGAGACTATAAAGCTCTTGTCCAGATTCTTCATCAAGTACTTCTTGGTGGCTTCCAATTCTTCTGCAGACTGCTTATATAGGGGATTATATCCCAGGGTATTTTCACCAGTTAGTTCAATTTTATAATCATACAGTTGGTGAGGTAACAGCTTGTCAGAAGCCTTCTTGAAAAAGATATCCCTCTATAATCTATATTAGGCTGGCAGATTTGAATCAATTAAATCCTCCTCATTATTGTCACTGCTTGCAGGGTTTGTCTTTTCTTGGATGATTTGATCAATCTCATGGAGGCTTGTAAGGAAGACCTCACTTTTGTGCTGCCAGGTATTTCAGTGAAAACCTGCAGCTCTAATTAGAGCAATGTTGATCCTAGGCAGCTCTTTCAGGGGCTCTTTAGATGGTAGGGGTTGGTGTCACTCCACAATTGAACTCCTGCCTTGGATTGTATAGTTCATCTTTACCATATCTGACTGCCTATCCCTGTTGAAACTGCACAGGGGTTGATATCTAAATTCTGGCATTGGGGTTCTTCTTTGGGGAGTTGCCTTATCCTCTATTACTATTAGTCTATCCCAATAGTCTGCATCCTGCTGGTGCCAGGGGTCAGGTTTTGGTTGTTTTAGAATTATCTGGAGTATAATCTCTTCACAGGCCAGGTGAGTCCTCTTAATCTTTAGGCACTGGTCCAGCTAAACCAGGCATCTATTGTGCACATTCAGCCATATATTATGCTTCTCACACCACTTCTGTCCTAGTATCATGTCATGCTGACCTAAATTGGCAATCAGCATGGGCACATTGGCTTGGCAGCACCCATCCACTGCTAGATGCAATATAATGGCATGTGTGATTCATTCTTCAGTCTTGCCATCATAACCACAGATGTGACAGTTGGAGTTGAGGGGAACCACTGTTGTTTGAAAAAACTTAGCTGCATTGATAGCAACCAGGGTGTTGATAAATATGAATCCATTTGCTCCAGAATTGACCAATGCTTTAAGCATAATGCTCAATCCATTTCTTGAAACTTGACTAGATACTGTAAAGTGTTCCCCACCTAATAGTCAGCTTAAATCTAATGAAGAAAGGTTGATTTGATACTTATGCTTTAGAAAGAAGACTTCTTCTAGGGTTCCTCTTTTCCCTCTTGATCAATGATTATGTCAGAAGATTCTTCAATTATCTTCAGCACTTTCTGGTCTGCTGCTGCTGACTTCTTAATGGGATAGTCAGCAGCTCTATATCTTCTTCTCTCACAATAGAAGCAGCATTCTTCCTTTATAAGCTTATTCTTGTGCTTGTCACCAGTGGTCTTCCTTGTGGCACTCTGAGGGTTTAAGGTAGCAGGGGTTATTCTGTGCTCTTTAGAAGTTGACTGGTTCTTGATGGTATTATGGTCAGGGTTCTTTGGTTTCCACTCTGTTATTTGCTGCAGGCTGCTAGCAATCTGCAAACAGCAGATTAAGTATGCTTCAAAGGAGACTGTGTCCTCAATCCAATAAGTCACTGTTATCTCCTGCAGCTTTCAGGTCAATTGGTGGAACAGCTCTTTCTTGTATTCAGATTCAGGGATCTGAGCCTCACCTGCTAAATACAGGAACTTGGTCAAGAAGTCATGATAAGAGTCAATGGTGTTCATCTTCAACTAGCAGAACTGGAATTTTGCATTATTAAGTTAATTTGGGTCCTGAAAGATGCTTTTAAGGTGATGGAACATCTCATCTGCAGTCTTAAAGCAGTTAATTGCCTCTCTGCAAATTTGGGGAGTAAGGTGGTCAGCAGCAATACCTCCCACACAGTTCTAAATATATGCCATACACATAGCTTTATTTGGATAGTGGTCTTCATTTGCAAGCAGTTTGTTCTCTATCTTTAAAAGCCAGTTATCAAACTTTGGGTCCTTTCTGTCAGTCAGGATAGATGGGTCTGGCAGCTTGATGAACTTGCAAAAAGCTTCTGGTGCAAGGGTTTCATGGACTGAGCCAGCTTCTTGTTACATAACTATCTGAATAATCTGTTTCTTGTAGTCCTTGTATTTTGCTACAAGCTAACTAATTTGTTCATCTTTCTCTGCAATCTCCTCATTTGTATCATTCTTTAGGGTGCTAAGTTTAAGTTCTAGGCCATTGACCTTCTTCTGCAGTTCATCATGGTTGTCAAGTACTGTGTTGAAGGTATGCAAAATGGCCTTATACAGGGCTTTTCAGTCTTGTTCAATAAGTTTATTAAATTGCTTATAGATCATCTTCTATTCTTCTGGGAATTTGCCATCTTGATTCTGGGGGTCTCAAAGGATTGAGATGTGTTGCCTCTGCCCAAATAGGCCTTTCTTAGTGGTGGTTGACTCACATGCCATTCTTGTTTGATTCAGTTCAAATTCAGGTTCTGTAATTGAGTCTAGAGGCTGTCTTTGAAATTTATTCAGGTTAAATCAAAGTTGTTCTGTTGTTCTGTCAAAGGAAAAGATGAGGAGGCAGAACAAAGATGTTAGCAACACAGTTGTTACTAGCTCTTTGCACTCCTAAAGGATGATAGTATTAATAGAACAAGGTAAGATTGATGCTTTTGATTATGTGATGGTGCTCAGTCATAATATTATCAGCTAGAACTATGGTAGCTAGTCATACAGAATTGAAAGCATGAGGGGAGAGGAAAGAATCTGCAGAGCTTTGTGTTATATAATATATGTAGGTGAGTAGGACCGGCAGTATTCCAGAGACAAAGAAATGCTCAACACCGCCTACCTTATTGCCTAGGTGTGCTGTGCTGTCACAATAACAGGATGGCAGATACAGGCTCTCCAGGCTGATGTAACAACAGACCTAAATAACTAGACCTAATAGGGCTGTTGGGTTTATCTTGAAGACAAGAAACAAGGGGGTGAGCAGTATAGAAGTAAGAATAAGCCTGTGTTACTAGCAATGTCTATATGACAAGTTGCTATGTGAGTCGACCACAAGGGTCAGAATCTGTCTGAAAGAAACATTGTTATATACATGCCTGTCTGCCTGGATTAATGAGTTGTTTGGATCATTCTGGGTGTTGGATCATGGGGCTTGTTGGATCATGGAGCTTATTAAATTATAGGGCTTCTTGAATCAAGATGTCAGATGAATCATTTTGATTCATTATTATGTGACCTCCACATGACATACCCCTTCTTTATGCCAATTCCGGCTATAACATCAACACCTAATTAACCAACAGGCTCAAGCTATCACCAGAATGTTTTGAACAACCCCTATAGAGCCCCTAGTTTGAGAAGCAGGCATAGGACCAGCAGAGACCCTCTTAGAGGCAAGACAACTAGCATATATGGCAAGACTTCTAGGCCTGCCAGCAGACCACCTGGCTAGGCAGATTCTTCCAATCTCATTTTGTGAGGGAGATCAACATGCTCAACCTGAAGAACAACCAGTAAGAGATAGAGAGTGGGCAGAGGCAAGCACCAGAAGCTGAGGCCCATAGTCACTGAGGCAGCACCTAGTCCAGCAACTGGCAGAGACCTTGCCAGTTGACCCCTCTAGAGGGTTTGAGGAGAACTGAGATAGCTCAAGCATTATTCCTAGGTCAGATTGAGGTCCTACCAACTGAGGAAGCCCTAGAGGCCGCCCAAGAGGATCACCCAGGGCTATCCCTATAGTCAGATGGGTCCTGACTAGATAATGGTTGACTTGGGGCAGGCATTGCATGGCAAAATCCTCAAGGGGTCTGGCAAGTTTGGGAGATCCCTCTAGACATGAGGAAGGAAGTGTTTGACACAGAGCTTATAGAAGCATGTAGGGCTTTAGAGTGTTATAGCCGGAATTGGCATAAAGGAGGGGTATGTCATGTGGAGATCACATGACAATAGATCAAAATGATTCATCTGACATCTTGATCTAAGGAGCTCTATGATCCAACAAGCCCCATGATTCAACACCCAGAATGATTCAAACAACTCATTGATCCAGGCAGACAGACATGTATATAACAATGTTCCTTTCAGACAGATTCCAACCCTTGTGGTCAACTCACATAGCAACCTGTTATATAGGCATTGCTAGTAACACAGGTTTATTCTTGCTTTTATATTGCTCACCCCCTTGTTTCTTGTCCTCAAGATAAACCAACGACCTCTTTTGGTCTAGTTATCTAGGCCTGTCATTACACATTCTTTGCTTGTCTAATCCCTCAACATGATCCAATCTCTTGATATGATCCAATCCCTTGATATGTTGTCATACCACATGATTTGACCAGTTTGGATTATCTTTATTCCTTGCGTCCATGTAACCCTTGCTTCCAGGGTCTTACTGACAGTAACACAGGCTTGTTCTACTATTATATTGCTCACCCCCTTGTTTTCTGTTCTCAAGATAAACTAACAACCCCTTCAGTCTAGTCATCTAGGCCTGTTGTTACAGTCATAATGACTTCGCAGTGAGAACACATGGGTGAGTCATGGACTTTCTTGCAGTGAGGTCCAGTGCATGTCAGTATGACTTTGCAGTGAATTGCACAAAAGGAGACCTAGCCCTAAGCCCTAGTTTCCAGTCCTGACACCAACTGCCTGCCTGGCTTCGGGTTTATTACAGTGCCTGCCAGATTATAAGCAGCACTGCAATCCCGGTCAGCAGATAAACCCTAAAACCCTTCTCAGTATTCTTTCCCGGGATGACTCATAGTACAAGAAGCTAGCCTCGGCCAACCTCCGGCCGCTCCGGATCTTGGCAGCGCACGCTTTGCTTACCCCGGAGTTAACCCCACCCCCGCATTGCCGATCAGCCCTGGAGAGGCAATGGTTAGTTTGTATCCGAGATCATGTTGCAAGATCAGCATCTGGCTCGGAAATTCCCCGATGACACTGCACTTCCATTTTCCATGTACTTAAGTCCTACACGCCTTGCTATTTCCTATTCATGTTCGGATTCTCAAGTTTATGAATGCAAGGGCAAAACATGGCTGGATGGTACACCTTTGGGATTGCGCTGTTTGCAGCGATCGGCACATTTCTATTTGTATGTTGTGTCTATGCCCGTCCCGACGGTACGGCAGTCTCTCATGAATGAAATAGGGGTTTGATACTGGCATTGCCACTACAAGTGAGTAACACCAGAGGAGATCGAGAGGAGCATACAGACTGAGCATATTATCAGCAATTGCACACAAAAGCTGGATTGAGTATATGGGCAACCCATCAAATGGCCTCACCGGAGCAGTAAGTACAGTGCAGGTCATTTGTGGTGGAAAATCTAACTTCCTCCAGGTCGTCGCTGTCTACATCGCCGGCGAAGCTATCGGTGCTCTCACACAGACTTTGCTGGGCGACAGACTGGGACGTGTTCGGTTTATGCAGATAATGTGTGTTGTTGTCACAGTCGGCACGGTCATCCAGACTGCCTCGGTAAATATTGGAATGTTCCTCGCAGGCCGTGTTTTGGCTGGATACGCTGTTGGGTACGGAATCTGTGTATCTTATACTGCGGTATAATGAAGATCTAACACAGTTATCAGTGGACTAGTAGGAACTGTGCCCATCTATCTCAGTGAAATATCTTCCCCGAACCACCGTGGCCTCATCGGTGGCATCTCTGGTTGCGGCATCTCCCTTGGAACTATGATGTCGAACTGGGTAGGCTTCGCTTGTGGCTACGCGCCTTATGGACCAACACAGTGGCGGCTGCCTCTGGGCATACAGATTCCATGGGGCGTGGTCTTGTTTCTTGGACTGGCGACCTTCATGCCAAACTCACCACGTCAACTCATCAGGAACGGCAAGATCGAGCAAGCGCGGATGGAGTTTATCAAGATTCGCCGAGATTTACACTCACAGGAGGTGCACCAGGAGTTTGCGCTAATGCGGGCTCAGATCGAGTATGAGATGCAGCGAGAGATTACCTCCTACCGAGAGATTTTCAGGCTTTTCCGGCATCGCGCTTTAGTGTAAGGCGCATTTCTTTCCGCTGCAATTGACCCATTCTAATCTTCACAGGTCGATTGCTGTCCAGACCATGACCAGCCTTACCGGTGTGAATGTGATTCAGGTAAACTTTTCTACAAATTGGCGAGATGACCTGAACAGTATGACTGACGATCTGAATATAGTACTACCAAAGTGAGCAATGATCGCATTGAATAATTACGATCAACTGACACTCCTGCACAGCAATTCTCTACAAGTCGCTAGGCATTGGTCCGCAGACGATTCTCGCCCTTGCCGCAGTCTATGGCACGGTTGCCTTTCTCACTAACTGTATTACCACCAAATTCCTGACCGATCAATGGGGTCGTCGAAAGTGCGTAGATCTTTCCATGCGGCGGGCACCATGGTATTAACAATGCTATAGTATGCTGCTTACTGGCTTGTCTGGAATCATTATAATTGAGATCTACGCTGCAGTCATGCAGCGAGAATTCCAGAACACAGATAATCGGATAGGAAAGGGATTTGCCATTCTGGGCATTTACCTCTTCGTTGTGGCTTACTGTAAGTTCTCTCCCTCTTTGGCGTCAGAACTGCAACCGAAGACTAACCTTTCTGCAGACGGCATGCTGAACAGTACCACATGGCTTTACGGTGCTGAAGTGCTCCCAATAGCTCTCAGAAGCAAAATTATGGGACTAGCTGCGGCATCTCATTTCATCGTGAATGTAGCCGGTATGTTCTCCTCCTGTTGACAACCCTTAACTCTGCTAATGTCCGCATCTGCAGTCACCGAAGCGGGCCCCAGCGCATTTGCGAATATCCACGAGAACTACTATTATGTCTTTGTTGCATGTTCGTTTTTCTTCCTCGTCATTGCATGGTTCTATTTCCCGTACGTCTCTGCGCGGTATTTGCAGGCTGCATGCTTACGATTTCTAGGGAAACAAAACAAAAGACGCTGGAGGAAATCGCAGCTGCATTTGGAGATAGAGTTGTTCTACCCAGTGAGGCAGAGATTGCCGCCGAGGAAGCTGTCATGGAGGATAAGGCTGCTACTGGCCATGTGGAAAGGGCATCTTCGGGTGCGAAGGGAGTGTAATTTCTCAGGTAAATATGAATTGGAGAAAATCTGTTCAAATGCCCACAGGGAATTTTCCGCACATGAAAGTCTACAGAATCAAAAGTCATTGTAGTATCCTCTGCTTGCGGCGATTACACGGCTGTACTGGCTAACTAGGCACAGTACTTACCATTCAAGCAACCATTATTTCCCCGAACAGACTTTCAAAGAGATAGTTTGACAGAATAAAATTACAAGGCTACCAAAATAACACAAGCGATTCTGCCAAAAATCGCGAATATGTCATTGTAGGATAGCTTGGAAGCAGCACCAGTGAAGACTTCAGTTGTTGGAGTAGCAGTGGCTGCACTGGTCGTCTGAGGCACCGTTCTTGTTAGCAGACAAGACTAAGGAAACTTCCAAATATCAATGTCACTTACAATGTTGGATGACGCCGAGGGAACAGCGGAAGAGGAGCTGATGGTTGCAAAGCTGCCGGTTGGGGACGACGCCGGAGTAGACGAGGATGCCTCAGAAATGGGTGTGGACACCACTGCAGGTGAGCTTGAAGGCACGCTACTGGAAGTGGTTACAGAAGCGGCAGTTGTTGCAGCAGCAGTAGAGACGGCAGATGAAGGGCTTGGGGTGGCAATATCACCGCAAGCATCCGCCGCCTTGGTGACGTCTTCTCCGTACCACTGCCAGATGTTGTAGGCCAAGGCGCACTCGAGGCAAGCACTCAGCTTGGAGGTGTAGTCGCTGCTATCACAGTAGCCATCCGTCCGCGCATCGACGATCACGCCTCCTGAGAAGGGCAATTAGCGAGGATGCTGGAGGAATATGGGAAGTCTAGGTTAAGTACAGTACATACCACAGTTGGCATGGCACTCATATGCTGGAGTCCCGGGGGATATGTCCTGGCGCCTGAGAAGATGGAAGGAGTCGGGAAAGTACAGAGTGCCACATACGGGTCCTACACCCGCAGTCGCGAGAATGATAGAACGGAAAATACGCATATTGATACGACCGAAGTCAACGAGCGACTAAGGATGAGCCCTGGAGAAAATGAATGATACCCAGGGGCGCGGGACAGATGTGTGCAGAGAATTGCAGGTACCCGAGACGATTGGGACGGAGATTTATATAACTATGCCATGCAGCTTCCCATGTCCACTGAAGCTACTAATGTTTCGATATAGTTTGGCCAGCGCCGAAGGACAGTCTGACCTGACAGGGAATATGGAGACCGAGCCGTCTTGCACGTGGAAATAAGGTCGGCAAGACATGTCATTTGAGGTCAGTGGAGATTGACTCTTCTTGACACATGTACGAAGGTGTGGTAACCCACGCCTCCGTACTCCGCCGAGACCGGAAACGGGGCAATGGTTGTGGAAACCGATGGCTCGGCAAGCTCAGATGTCTTCACATCCGTTTGAGACACGGACAACAGCCCTTGTTGGCCTCGGTGGTGCAACCACGGACGGTGAATTGCCGGTGGCACTCTGTTGATGAAACCTTGTATACAGGCGCTTCGAGGGCGGAGGGTGGAGAAGTCTGATCTAATCTTATCAGATCGGCGGACCGGTCGAGATGCTGTGCGCCAAGACTCTTCTAGCGACGCCTCCGCCTTGACCGTTGCCGCACGACCTTGGCGCTGAGAGCCATTGTCCTCGAGAACGCTTTTGTCTGGACGGTGATGGTTCTCTCTGATCATGTCCGGTCAGGTTACATCGAATGATAGACCGTCGAGTACGCCGCTCCTCACCGCAGCCTGATACATTCAACCCATAGGACGCCACCGACCACACTGGACCGCAGTCTGATGGCGATAGGTCAAGTCAGATATCCCACTGTGCAGGATTAGTGGCCTGTGCAACATGCGCCGATATCGCAAGGCATGTCTAGTTGCATGGTTGCAATGCTAGCTGGTGGCATCCTCTCTGGCGCCCCATGAAGCGCCGCCTGGACATGCCATGAATCGAAACATGCATATCAGGATGCTAACAAAGTCGACCCGTGCTGCTTAATTGCGGGGTTTAATATCAGCTTTTCTTCCCATCCAGGTCACAGACCTCTCTAACTACAACGGGAAACAGTCTTTCGATGGATCGACTGACCGTTGACCGAATACCAATCAGACCGGGGATGGTGCATCACTGGTATCGCAACCAGCCATATGTCCGAACCAGCTCAAATACCGGTGATATAGCACTTGCAGTTCAGACCTGCCATTTCATCATTTTCTGTCTGACAATCAGTCAGTCAGTATCGATCTTCTTCTGAGTACATAATGTATTTCGCATCGGTTGTGCTGGCACTTGCCAGCACCTTTGCTGCCTTGGCCGGCGCCCAGGAGAGCAGTGATATGGGCCCCGCCGCTATCCTGTGGCCCCCGGACAGACCATGGGCTGCAGCACAAGACAACATCCCTCCTTGTGGATCGTCTGCGGGAGTCGGAAATCGAACGGAATTTCCCCTGGGTATGAATCCTTTGAATACCTGTTAGAAAATATTCTAACATTGATGATGGAGAAAATGGTGCTGTTGCGCTTGTGATTCAGGATGAATCGTACAATATTAACCTGGCCATATCCTATGAGACCAGTATTTCTCGCCTCTCCTTGCTGCTTTTCACATGAGACGTACAGCTGACACTTTCCAGATCCAACAAGTAATGATGACTTCACAACCATTGTGTCGTCCAAATACTTCCCCGAGCTGGCTCCTGGACACGAATGCTATTCTGTCCCAAACCCGCCATCAAATATTGTTGCCGGGTCCAACGCCACTTTGCAGATTAAATACGTGTCCGATTTCAACACTGGAAAGAACGAGACGTTCTACGCCTGCTCGGATATAACCTACGTTCCCTTGAGCTCGTTCACGACAGATATTCCATGCTTCAACGTTTCGATAGACGACCCCGAGATTGTCTCCTCCAAGATCGCTGGCCAAATCACTACAGCAACTGCAACTTCGACTGCGACAGCCACATCTGCTGCAAGCACGAATAAGTCATCTAAGAGCGGTCTCTCTGGCGGTGCAATCGCTGGAATCGTTGTAGGATCGGTTGTCGGCGGCTCTCTTGTCATCGGCGTTCTGGCACTCGTGGGTCGCCGTCTGCACCGGAAAGCAAAGCGGGAGAAGGTGGTGGCCCTGAGGATGAACGAATTGACGAACCCGGTTAAGACAACATCGACGACGTCGGATGGTCAGTGAATACGGGCAGTCTGTGCAGTGCCTCTTTCCGCTCAGCTATGACGTCGTGGTTAATGTCTGCAACGAGATGGAGATTATGGCTTTGTTCTCATACCGCGATGACTTTTTCGACGGCCAGAGTTTTAAAAGTAGTATGAACGCAGGAATATATTCTGGTTTCTGACACTTTGCTTCCATGTGTGTCTGTATGTCTTCGTTGTAGTAGAATGTACATAGAGTAGCTTAAGAACCGATAAATATAAAGGCTTTTAGAACTTGATGGAACAAAGCTGTCGCTCCTATAACGAATTATGGTCCATCTTCCTTGATCAAGGAAGAACACAATTCCGCTGCTCAGCGCTGGCGATATAACGGTACCATGGTCCTCGCCATCGTATTCTCTAAGCTCCACCCTACGCAGCCGATGACTCTTCAGTAGCCGATCATACATTTCCTTGCACTTGTCTGCCATTCGTCGCTCCATGCAATTGCTTAATCTTCGCTCATAGTTCTCAGACGACTCACTTCTGTGGCGCCTTGGAAACTGTTCCAAAGGTCCATAAGAAATTCTCAGCGATGGTAATGCTCCACCTCCCCATCTACTGCGAAATCGAGCTTCCTCTTCCGTGATGAACCGGTCGTTCCACCCGATGGACGGGCTTGCAGCAAGATAAGTGTCGAAACACGACGGTCTTGTGAAGAGTGTATGAAGCACGAAGAGACCACCATAGGAATGTCCAAAGAGTGCTTCCCGGTTGATGTGCAAGTTGGGGAACAGTGATGACCGAACGAATGGTCGTACTACCAACTCTATAAAGTCTAAGAAGCTGTCCGCACCACTGTAAGGTCGCAGATTCGGCCTTCCATCTGGCCCATTTGGTGGTGTATAGCGGAAGCTGGGAGGTGTCAGGTCCAGATCTCGTCGGTCACTGTATACAGAGTCGATCAATGGATATCCGACATCGACGACGACGCAGTTCGCTTGGCTGCCATAACGCAGTTTTCGACGCCGAACGATATCGGTAGCCGACAAGAACATGGCGTTGCCATCGACAAGGTATCTACATGGGGCGCTTCGATAAGCATCCATACGAACAGAAACTAAAGACAGACTTACATAGCACGGGCGTCTCCTCTCACATCTCTGGATTCCCAGTCCAATGGCCAAGAGACTTGAATCTGATATACTAGGCCGGCGGAGTTCGTAAAGTTCCACGTCTCGACATTGCGAGCTATAAGCTCAGCCTGGCTGGGAGACCAGTCTCGATGCATTAGTTTTGCTTAGAGAAGCCTGCCCAAGTTTTTGTATTTTGTCTGTGTGCTTCTCTGGGACAGAAGGTTAGAGAAATAAGAAAGTCCATAGGGCAGTATGGAGTACGTGAAGTTTTGTTATAGATGCACATATATGTATCTACATATCTGCCAGAAATATAGTTTGAAATAAATATATGCTCCAATACGAACTACTAAAAAAAATTCTCATGCCCTAGTCTTGGCGTTACTGTGCTATGCACGGAGCAGACAGCTACCAAGTGATCGGAAAGTCGGAGATGCAATTATTTCCGACAGCTTAGAGGTTGTCTGTATAGGTTGATGTACTGAATGTCGCTGATATGCTATTTTCTTTTGCGTTGATAGTCGACCGCTTTTAGTCTTTCTAGCCCAGTGAACAGGATACCAATACCTAGGTACTCGAAAGGCCACATGTAGCTTTCCGTTCTACAGCCAGACACAATTAATAGTAGCTGTAGTACCCATTCTAGAAAGAGAAGGCGTATGTTTATTATGCCACGCCTTTTCGGATTGAGATCAATGCTCCACGTCTGTGAAATTTTGGCAGTCTCCGATACCAAGACGGCCCAGAACGTCAAGCAAAGGAATCGCGCCTCGGCGCTCCACCCTGAGTTATACTGAGATTTGTGTTCGCTTAAAAAAACTATTTGGAGCATAGCACCGAAATCACAGTCAGGATATTCTACCGCAGCTCTTCTTGTCTTATCTTGATTGATTATTATAGAGTGAATTTGTAATCAGGATGTTTTGCTCCGCTTTCTGCCCACTCTGGGCTATTTGCCGTCCTCTGTCGGCTATTTGTAGCGTCAACTCTAATTACGAAGCTGCTTGCACGTGGCGATTGATTAGATTAGATTATCTTGCCTTGTCGGCATATTCGATTATCTGGTCGTGTGACTATTTGGCAATCTAGACGGACCGTGGAAGCCTTACAATATATACCTCGTCTACTACCTGGCGCAGGTAGATGTTGACAGAATGACTGTAGTGATTTCATCTCAATTGCTATTTCATTGCTCTAACAAGTCTGGCTGAGATGGGGAGCTTATCGGCACAGCAATCGAGAGGCCATGCGCCTGGTCAAGATCACATATCTTCAATCGCCGCGAACAGAATCAATGCAATTGAAACAATTGACAATACGGATACGAAATCCTACAGCAGCGACTCTGGTATCCAAAAAGCGAATATCTTTAAACGATCATGGACCAAGCAGTCACTTGTCATTGCGTTCTCTGGGTAAGAGTGTCACCTAATAACCACATGTTGATTTCGGAAAAATCCATATTCTAAAAGTATTTGCGCTAGTTTGAGAGTTTAGGCTCTTTCTCTGCACACTGATCATAAACTTCTCAAACTATTCCACCCAGGTCTACGAGCCCTACATAACGAGCGCCTTTAAGCAGCATTCGGCGATGAGTGCGGCGAGAGTTGTCGTCAACATCACAGTGTTGGCGTATCCTATCATTGCAAAACTGGGAAATGGGTGTACCTCTATTGATAAATCAGAACCCCCTGCTAACATCTGTTAAGGTGTTCGGCAGAGCAGAAATGTTTATATTTTCTATCTCTGTCCAGATCCTTGGCTTCATCCTCTATGCGTCCTGCCAGAATATCGGACAATACGAAGTGAGTATATGGGATGATGCAGGAACAAAGGAATTTCAATTGTGAGCTTTACTGACAAATTCCTGTGATTAGGTAGCAAGTATCTTTGACACCATCGGCTTAATGGGTTTTATTATCACCCAACAGGTCTTCATCGCGGACGCGACGAATCTCATCAACCGTGCCCTATGGTCCATGTTACCAGACTCGCTCACTACGATACCAACGTTATATTTAGGTACCATAGTCGGAGAGGATATGCTATCTCACTCGTCGTGGCGATGGGGATGGGGCATGTGGGCCATTATTCTGCCTTTTTGTGCAGTGCCTCTCGTGGCGACTATGATTATCCTGCAGAGGCGTGCATCCAAGAATGGGCTCAGCAAGACGCAGCTCTCTACCATAACGGGGTGCGCGGAAGATAATTCCTTGCGGAGAAAGATGTACCAGCTTCTCTGGGTACAGCTTGATCTTCCCGGGGCCTTTTTCCTCGTCGCAGGCATGTCATTGTTCCTGATACCGTTGTCTTTGACAGGATCTTCGAAAGTACCAGGTGGTCAGAGCCATTGTTTATTGCGATGCTTGTCCTTGGCGTGGTGCTTGCTGTAGTCTTTATCGTCTGGGACTCTGTGTTCGCGAAAAAGCCATTCATTCCGTACAGAATGGTCCGGAATAGGACTGTTGGTGCTGCCTGTCTGCTGGGAGCACTGGATTTCTTCCACTATGCGGTGTTTACTATTTTCTTTCCCAGCTACTTGCAAGTCGTTGGTAGATTCAGCCCTGGTCATGCAACAAGGATCGAGCATGTTACATTTTCCGTTCCTTTGTTTCAGAATCTTGCTGATGGTTTCAAGCAACTCCCTCCGTGTCGCCTTCCAGGTCTCGGGAATTGTTGCATTCTTGCTTATGAAGTATTCCAAGCGCTCGCAGATCTGTGCCCTTATTGGAGTGCCGATGTGTGTTCTCGGTCAGGGAATACTCATTTATCTGATTGATATGGGCAATGGCCGAACTGACAATGAGGCATCATTTGTCGCAGCGAAATCACTCATTGGAGTCGGACGTGGGTTCTACCAGACGGCGTCACAAGTCTCTGTCCAGGCTGTTGTTTCAAAACAAGAATTGGCAGTTGTCACTGCTGTATTCTTTGCGTCTATGAGCGTAGGCGGTGCTATCGGCACAAGGTACGCTTTCATGTTCCATGGACCATCCAAAGAACTATTTTCTGATATGACCACAGTGTATCAGGAGCTATCTGGAGAAGCCAGCTTCCTGCAAAACTCAGGGAGTATCTCCCAGCTGAGATCAAGAGCCGAGCTCCGGCCATATTCAAATCAATCGTTAATGCACAGAAATACGCAAAGGGAACAGCAGGGCGCACTGCCATCGACCGGAGCTACCGCGAGTCTCAGCAGATTTTGGCAATTGCAAGAATAGCTGCATTGGCACCTATGGTGATTTTAATGCTGTTCTTGAAGAATGTTCATCTGGACAAGGAGGAGGAAGAAGCCGCAACCAATGTTGCGCAGGATCCCCGATCTTTGGATACCAAGGAAGCCCATGGAATTACCTGTTAGAATGAATTCCGGAGACTGTGAGAGAGCTGATAATAGAAGAACTTTGTGTTAACAGTAAATCTTACTCCTATATTTCTTTGCGTTCTGTGAAAGAATTTGGTCCAGATACACAACACCCATAGCTGTCATCAAAGATTTGAATGTGCTGCCATAAGACCGCCGCTACGGAGTACGCTGATCACCTCTGTAGCACTTCGTTCTCCGGACTCGACAGCCCCCTCCATGTATCCTCTGAAAACAGATGCGGTTTCCGTCCCTGCGAAGTGAATCTTAAGGAATGACGTCTTCAACTCCGTGCCCAACTTGTGATATAGGTTCGGACCCATTGAAGGGAAACAGGCCCCTCGAATGTATTCATCCCCATACCAGTCATGTTCATTGATCTCCAGAACATCGTACACAAGGGGTTGGTGCTCTTTTGGCAACATCTCAGCGATGCAGTCGAGCACGCTCTTCTCTCTTTCCAGCGACGAGAGCTTACGGTATTTCTCTGCAAGTTTTGAAAGGATAAAGCATGCAATTACGTTTTCCCCTGCTCGGCCGACCGGCAGGTTTCATTGGATACAACAAAGCGGGCGGAATCTTCTTGTTGCCAGATCCCCTGAAGATTGCTATCTTCGGATGATATTCTTACCAAGATAAGCGCGGTTAAACATATTGGCTTGAATATTCCACCCTTTCACAGATACAGGTCTCGAATGGCTCATAAATAGAGGGGAAGAAGATAAATAAGGGGGGAGGACAGGGTATGTCCAACGCGAATCAGATATGGCTGAAGTTCCCCGATGTAACGCCGGAGGGTTGCTGAGTGGCATGCGCATTAGGAATGATGGTTGCAGATCTAGAACCCAATTCGATTTGGTCACCGACGTTCCCATGTTCCCTGTATCATCCCCACAATTTAGGCCTTGTCTAGATCTTCGCCGGATTGCTTGTTTGCAAGTAAGTGGGACTTCGCCGCATACAAGTATCCAATTGATGACTTCCGATAAGCGCGCTTAACTTGCGATAATTCTCCACCTGAATCTCATATGAGTCTGGTGCTTCAGTTACTTCTCTAGTATCTAGTTCCTGGTAGCGGGGTAGGTGCAGAGCGTCCCTTTTTTTACCGGTGATGGTCATAAATCAGGAATGAATGAAATGGCATAAAGACAGCTCACTCCCTGTCGGTCAAAGCGAGGTCTTATCGACCTTGATGATACTTTGTTGCGCAGGAAAACGCGGCTTAAAAACTCCTTGAACTTCTACAAGTTCATGCATGAAAATGCTCTCTCGGTTAAAATATGCATTCCCCTCCCTTCTTTCTTTCCTAAAGGAGGTCAAAATTGTTAAAGCGGAGAGATGGAGCAGACTTGAACTCCTTGTATTCCATCTTCAGATGAGTGACAATCCTTTGTTCACATAAAGATTTCGTGTCTGTTTCCCATTCTAGTTAACCCCCAGTTTCAATCTCTGCGAGATCTTCCTGAGAAGTTCTGCATATTATATATGAAAGTGGAAGTACTGGAGTCCTCCAAGTCTGATAATCAGAAACCTATCTTAATATATCTTCTGACGTTACCACATCTCTCAAAATAGCAGATTGGAAGCTCTATACCATAGTCGGAAATATTGTCCATGTGAGCATTAGTACAGTTATCGGTGCTTAATTATATATACCTAACGAGATCAATATCTGTACAGTCAAACTGGCCGTGAGCATTATGTCACAAAACAATTGCATCCTTCTGCGCGCGTTGTAGTATAAAACTCCGCGCCCTTCATCATTCTCCGTCTAGATTTGTAGATGTAAATATATGTTGTGGCTGTTTCTGGCAGCAGTCAAGCAGCTCAAATCTTGACCGAACCCCCAGCTGCATCTCTCCATAAAAAACCAGCAGTCTCGTTTTGCAGGGTGAGTGGTGTGCGGGCTTTACCATTACCGGCTAAGGCAGCAGATTGAAGATTATCTACGCCATGTCTTGCCAGAATATCAAAGATAAGCTCAAAGATGAGACACATCCACTTTATCCGCGCCTCTAGAGGTGGCTCCAGTTCCTGTCTTCCACCCCCTCGTCCGCGCGTCTTTCTCTTTCAATCGATGGAGGGGATCCTTTCCATCGACCTCGCCGCCGCTGCTCGGTCCCCGAAACCCAAGTTCACTCGAAGCAGAACCGGCTGCCTCACCTGCCGTGCACGGCGAAAGAGATGCGGGGAGCAGAAGCCGGTGTGCGATGGCTGCGTCCAAAACTGCTTGCTCTGCGCCTGGCCCGCGGCGATCAAACCTCCACACCAGGTTGATGGCGATGTGAGAAAATCGAGATCGAATCGTTACAGAGCCAACGCCGGCCGGATAACGACAACCTGCTCTTCTCAGCCATACCATGCATCTCAAGGACACTTCTCGAACCGCACACTCTCCCCCACGGCAGAGAGTGATGCAGCGAAGCTTTTGCAACTCCCCATGACCCCGTCGTCGTGGCCGAATCTTCGACACGATGTGCGTGCTCAAGAGTTCCTGCAGCACTTCCTCGAGCGCACCGCTCCGGAACTCGTGACGGTGGCCATGCCTGAGAATCCATTCATCAATTATCTCCTTCCGTTGGCATATAGAGATGACAAGATTCTGCATGCCATTCTGGCCCTCAGCGCCTCTCACCGGGTCTTTCAACGATCCAGCAGCCGTGTCGATTGCTCGAAATCACTATGCTATTGCATTGCGCGCAGCGAAGTACCAAGTGACCAAGGTGGCCCAGGGCATGTGCCATGACCTGCTGCCCTTTTTGGCTTTGCTTCTCACCTTGGCTCAGTTTGAGGTAGGATCGGAAGATATACTTTCGTCCCTATATAAAAAGATGTCGGACTGCGCGAACCTCGTAATCCGAAGGTATGATGATGAAAGCTCTGATTATTCCAATCTACCTCACTATCTGACCACTATTTATGGACTTAGGGGTTAAGACCTTCCGAATACTTCTTTGTTTAATGATCCCGAGACATTTTCGTGAAATAACAAAGGAAAATAGGTGCTTTCAGGTATAGACAGTATGATCCCTTTATTGCAGGGATTATAACCTTCAAGATGCCTGGATCGGCGTGTGCTGAATAGGCTGATAGGTCTCTTGGTATACCACTAGGGTATAGTGGTAATATTCGGCTGACAAAAGAAAATTCATACACTGATACAAATGAAAAAGGCAGTAGGCGGCAATATGCAAGGCGCAATCCTGCCGCATCTCTCGGCTGTTGGCACCCTGCTCTCCATGGCATCGGACCAACTGACTCGAGCTGACGAAACCTTTGCCGGCTTTCTTCTCGAACTGTACGCGTTTTCATCTCTCGTCGCCACTCATCCCGGATTGAGCACAGGCCCGCCAGACACCGGTACGCAGGTTCCCGAGATTCTAAATCCTCCTATCGGGTCACTGCTACGTCGGTCCGGTACTTACGGGTTTCTCTTTGGATATGCTCAGTGCTTGTTCGACCTTATTCCGCACATCGTGCATTTCTCTCATAAGCAGGCAAACACGTCACCCAGACACGATGACCCTGAACTTTTGGCAGACTTCTTTGATCTTGAGATGCGCATCCTAGCGTGGAAGCCGCAGAGGCTGCCATGCACCGCTTCCGACGACGCACCCATGGATCTTCTTTGCTCGGCCGGCATGCTGGTGCAACTTTTAATGCTAGTGTACCTGCGCATTGCCCTCAAAGGACCTGGGCTCCCGGAGCGCTCGCTGATGGCCCAGGTTGACGAGATTGTAGACGAGTTTATGCAGCTCATCCAGAGCATCCCTCTCGATTCTACATCATGGACGTCCCTCTTGTGGTCGATGTTGATCGTAGGCTCCTGCTTGCGTCGGACGGACCACCGACAGGTTCTCGCGTGGACGCTTCAGAATCAGCAACATTAGATGCTCACCAGTCGAAGTGTCTTGCAGGTTCTGCAGTGGGTGTGGCAGCACTCCGAGGAAGATAGCACATTTTACGGTCCCTATGGGATTGAGCAGGTCTCGAAGCTATATGGCGTACGGATTAGTTTGGCATAATCCTGTCCTCGACGGAGTTCAAATTGCATTTCTTCTTCTTCTCCGGCTGCTTCTTCTGCTTCTTTTTTTATGAATGCACTTATAATTGACAAAAAGTCGAATCCCCAAGTGGTTTGTTTTTCTTTCGTTTAGTATCAATATATATATATATATATATTTCTCCTTCTATAGACCTTATCCAGAGCTGTTAACTCGGGCCAATTTAGAGTTATTTTTAGCGTCATCGTTATTTACATGTAGAACCGTCCTGAATATCGCACCTTGTCGACGATAACAGTAGTCACGACAGCCTGAAGATCACTCCTCAAATGGGGTAAACTTTGCCAGGACCTCCTCCGCCCCGCGCATCTCCCGCTCCAGCACCGCGCGATGCGCCTCGCTGCGCACGCGGATCACACACTCGAACGGCTTGGGCCGCACGTTGAACCCGTCCGTGTACGCGAAGGTATCGTAGGTCCGCACCGACCCGTCTGCCTCGCGGACCGGCAGGATGTCGTACGCCCAGAGCAGCTTCGCCAGCGCGATGAAGAGCGAGTTCTGCGCCAGGCCGGCCCCGGGGCAGATGCGGCGACCCCAGCCAAAGGAGCTGTGGCCGTCCTTGGACGGGTGCGGGCTGCTGCTCTTCCCCTGGGGCGTGGACGCGATGTATGACCGGGGCAGGTAGGGCAGAGATTCCGGGGGGATGGAGTCTGGGAGGAAGCGCAGGGGGTTGAAGTGGTGCGGGTTCGGATAGTACTTGGGGTTCAGGTTGATGGCCCACGAGTTGGACAGGATCGTGGTGCCCTTGGGGATGTAGTATCCCCGGTAGACGTCGGCGGCGGAGTTGGCGTGCGGCGTCCCCCCCAGCACGGCGACGGGGCGAATACGAAGGATCTCGAGGCAGAGGGCTTTGATATAGGGCAGCTTTGGCTCGTCGGCGAAGGTGGGAGTGCGCTCCGGGCCGACGACGGCGTCCAGCTCGGCGTGGGCAGCCTGCAGGGTGACGGGGTTGGTGACGAGCATGAGGATGCCGCTGCAGAGGGTGCTGGCAGTGGTATCGCTGCCCGCGCCAAAGAGAGAGGCCGGCACGAAGGCGAAGTCGCGCTCGCTGAGCAGGGCGAAGGCGTCCGGATCGGCTGCTCGCGCCTCGAGGAGGATCTTGGTCAGCGAGTCGGGCATGTCGGACGGGTGTCTGGCGCGCCTGATCTCGCCCTGGACCTGGCGGACGAGGGCCATGTTCACCTCGGCCTCGAGCCGTCCGCGGCGCTGGATCTCGGCCTTCCAGGGGGCGAGGCAGTTGGGGATGTACTTGAGGAAGGGCAGCGTCTCGACAAGGAAGCGCCCGGGGACGTTGAGCGACGCCGCATACTGCATGAACTCGAAGCGCTGGCGGACGACCCTGGAGTCCATCGAGTCGATGCGGTGGCCGTACGCGATGCTGAAGACCACGCTGGACGTGAAGCGGTCGATCAACGCCTCGTACGACGCCGGGTCAGACAGCAGGGCGTGAACGAGGCGCGAGGCCTCGGCCTCCTGGACGGGCTTGTACAGGCGCAGCGCCGACGGGTTCAGCGCCTGGTGCAGCAGCCGGCGGCGGACCTGCCAGGCCTTGCCATACGGCTGGACCAGGATGCCCGCGTTGTCCCAGTACAGCTCGCCCATGACGACGAAGCGCGGCCGCGAGCTGTACTTGTTGCTGCGCTTCTCGAGCAGGTCAACCGCCACGTTGGGGTCCGAGATGACGACCGTCGGCCGCCGGCCGATCCAGAGCGTGAAGATGGGGCCGTAGATGTGTGACCACTTCTCGAACTGGATCCAGGGCGCGGACTTGGGGATGACGAGCTTGTTGCCCAGGAACGGCAGCGGACGGGGGCCCGGGGGCATCAGGAGGTAGAGGACGTAGTCATGGAGCAGGACGCCCAGCAGCGCGACGAGACCCAGCGCTGGGAGAGTGTACCATGACTGGAGATGCTTCAGGAGGATCGGGGAGAGGGCAAGAGACGGGCTGCTCATGATCATCTCGAGGAGGATCAGGGCCCACCTGGTACCAGGTAGATCTGTATCTATCAGCAGATGTTCTCTCTATCAGGAGCTCTCAAAAGCAGACAACAACGTCACCGTGTCACTTTGGTCCCCATTCGGGGAGAGCGGCTTCCTTTTCAACTCCACAGGCGACATGATCTTCCAGCGTGATGTCGAGGGTTTAAATACACGGGCGCTGGTTGGGCCGGAACCTCCACATCCAGCGTCTCTGCCCCATGGGGTTCGGCACGAGGAGAGTCTGGCGGGGTATCCGGACTATTGGGGGTTATCCCGGGCTGGACGTGGGCGGACAGAACAAGACGGAGATGTCCAGGGGATTCTTGCTGGAGTATCAGATGTCTCTCTTGCGGTGTATCCCTTTGCATGTTTGCCTTGGAGCGCGGCAAGGGCGCTAAAATAATATTAGCTGTTCAATCCATCGTGCAAGGGGGAGGGGGGGGGGGGTCGGATTCTTTATTACTTTGATCAGTTACTCCCCCCATGTCTTCTTTGCTTGCCGACAGTCATCACGAAACTCTTTCAATGCCGCTGCATCCGGTGCAGCATGTCCGTCAAAGACATGGCTTCCTCTCCACCTCGACACGAGGATTGTAGATTGCAACGGCCCTTCCATTTCTCAAGCAACATTCTAGAGATACCCTTGCCTGGTGTCCCTCTCGCTTCTCTTTTCTCCTGCTTGTCTGCAATCCCCAAGATGGCAACGCAGTTGAACCGTCTTCCCAATCGCCCTTTGCAAACGGTGTCCTCTGGTATCTGTTAAAGAGCAGCACCTGTCACCAATGATCTGCCACCTAGGTCAAGACAAGTCCTATCCTTGACATGAAACTCCCATCAAAGCTGAGCCCCACCTGCAGGTCCTTTGTCCCATCCCCACACTGTGGCATATATCGCCGATATCCCCGCATGGGATCATTTCGTATAGTTGATGCTGCGGATGCATTGAGCCAGGAACCCGTCCTGTGCTCGCTTGGCTGGGTCTGTGCAGAAGAGGGGCATCGTGATGATACAGCGATATGTGTCCTTAACGGTCCTTCCATCCATGGCTACCTGTGGCATCGCACACAAGGAGATGATGTCCAAGTCAACGTCCAGTACACAATTCCTTCCTCTCCGATAAGGATGAGATCGTTCAATGCTTCACTTTGAAAGAGAATAACCTCGGGGTACATCCTAATGGCGGGGAAGAAAAGCTCAGCAGTCTGCGTACAATCGACATGGGCACCCACGAGAGGCCCTGGTCGACGAAAGAACAGCAATAATGATCGACGGCCACCGCAGGCAATTCGCTGCCACCAGTCGCCCACAAAACACATTACCCGTGTCCCAGTCACCTCTTGCTGTTGCACAAAGCAAGGATCCTTTCACCATCATATAGTCTCCTGGGATTGACAAAGAGCATTCCAAGGCTCACGGCCTCCTGAATTGACATGATTAGATATTTACCGTGGCCCGACACGCGTTATTTATTATCTGGACCAGATAACTCTGATGGCCTAAAAAGGCGCCACAATACACTAGGAGAAGCCTTCTTCAGACAAATTCTATACCGGAACTTCAAAATCGGGCCTCAAGTTTCAAGCTACGGCCATGTCCATATTCCGGATGACTTTGATTCAGACTTACCGCTGAAGAGGTGGTCAATCTTCTTCTGGATGTTATGCAAGAGCTTAAAAGGGAAGACATCCTACTGACTCCACATCAACTCTTTCTTGCAAGCCTCAAAAATATCAATGGTAGTGTATTCGCCTCTATCTATATATGCTCATGTCTTGTACCTTCTAGGGTATTTGTCCGCCGTGACCAATTGGTTGACAAGGCAAAAGGTTTGGCGCGCTCGTACGCTTTGGAGATCGACAAGAGCAACAGACGGTGGCAGAAAAGAGAAGACAACGTCCGGGCCAGCCGGTAATGTATGCTTGTAGTTCATATTGGACTCATGCTCATTGCTCCAAGTCAAGGTGTTACAGGCGGGGTAATAGCTTTGCAACTTGGACATAATTCATCTTTGTCCAGCCGGTAATCATGGGTTTCCGGTAGTGGCGTGGGACATACAGCCCCAGTCTCTTGAGCAATTGGACACAGGGAGATCATCGCAGGATTAGGATAGAACTTGTCCCCGCAGAAATAGTGTCCGAACACTGTGCAACACATCTGGTCTTATATTAGCATGGTTTGGCAGTTGCTGTCAGATAGCTTGCCTTTGCTGATGATTATTTATCTTTCTTGAATTGCAACACTTGAGAAAAGGTAATAGTAATGCAGAATCGGAGTACACATCTGTCTACCTAGTGAGGGTATTGACGTGCTATTTAACATATCATGATGATAAAGGAGGACTAAATATGAATGAATACACATCTAATAATCACAGCATGCTACTACTGCCACATCTTTCAGCATCACGTTCATCTGTTGAATGTGTGTGTCTTTGACCACTCATTGACCACTGCCCCCATAGGTCAGCTGATATGCCCGGATCTGTGATCTCATTCATCTCCATCAACGAGTTATATCTACTGCTTTATTAGAACTGTTTCAAGGTCTTCAATGGCATCAGAACCTGCTAAAGACCAGAGGATTAGTGACAGCTTCTGGAAGGATCTTAAGCATGATAAAGAAGAGAACTCTTTATCCACCAGAATGCTGTAGACCGCTGGAATGCGCCTAGTCCTTGCCACTTTCTATCCACTTTGTCTATACCTTACATTGGACCAATTTTTCACCCTCAGGTTTCTATGTTCATACTGTTCGGAATTTTCTTCAATGTGGCTGCTGCGCAAGTATGTTTCACCATCACATGAACCATCACAGTTTCTTGTTCTTTGTGAGACATAGTATTCAAGCCTCAAGAACTGTTTCCTTGGTTCTTGCTGCCACCTGCACCGGTTGGCAGCAATACGATGCCACGGCGTGAACAGTCCCGACGAGAATAAATGAATATGTGGGCCTCAGGGTCAACATAATTGAGCTGAACGAGGCTCGATATACTCCATGGTCCACTGCTGGCATCGTTTGTTGTTCTGAATGAAAGAGAGGTAGAGGTCAGCATCCATTAGGATTGGTTCTAGGATGAACAGCACCAACACTATCGACAGGCCCCAGAATGTCCTGGCCAGTCGGCGAAGGGTTAACCCTGTGTTGGGACTCTCTCGAGATCGTCTCTTGGAATACTCTCAGCAATCTTGTCCGCGAGTGTTTAGTCGAAATGTGGGTTGTCGACACGTGCCCAATCAGTAGCAGCTTGTGGAGGAAACAGTTTTCCTTTGAACGGTTGTTTCTCTGAATTCAAGATAGTAGCCAGCAATGGGTGCGCCAAAAACCGTATCAAGGTTTATTGTTCAGAGGTAGCGATGGAGGGCACAGAATGGCAAAATGTTGGCGCTGTGCTGGAGAGGTGCTGTATGTTGCAAGATATAGCAGACATGTAGCCACTGCAGTTAACTGTGAAGAGTCCTCGGGATGACTGGGCATTATCAGAACCAAAATTGAAGTTTGCAGATTTTATTGCTCGAAATAGGATTGCGAACAACGCAGATTAGGGCAGGAGGTAGATGTCGTTGGAGCAGCACTCGTTGCTTGTTTAGGGCCAGGCGCCGCCCTACATTCCACAGCGCGTATGCATGGAGCTGAATGGACAGGAAGTGCCTGGCCAGCTCAAGTAAATCACACGGAGCATTCTGTGCCGATTGATCGCAACATCGGTTTCTCCCAATAAAACGATTGCTGTCCGAGTTCTACATATTTATTTGCTATTTACTCGGCGAAACTAGTTTTCCAGCGCCAAGATACATGGCATACTCCGCAGAATCCGAGTGATCACTAGATTCATCACTGTGGATATGTTCCATGACTATGAATAGTATACTGTATTTCTGGAACGGTAACTTCACTGCAAAGCACCAATCTAATTATCCCGGGAAACTATGTTTCGTGATGGGGACATCAAGTCAAACTTCACATCTAGATCGAGTCCCTCGAACATTACTGGAGGCAGTTCAGCATGCACCTTATCGGCTCCATGTAACTAGTATGGAAAATGTTTTTCAACAACATAATTGTTCTCCATTCCTCGTCAGAGACATGTGAAGTACGCATACTAGTATGGATTTGATCTCGCTCTCATCGAAGACTGCCTTTTCAAATTCTAAATCTAAAGTTGGGGAGCGGGAATACCTTTCCCTTGTAGTATACGGACAGGTTTAAGGGTAGTTTACAGATAATTGAAAGTAATTCATCAGAGGAAGAGTAAACGATTCAAGATGCCAATATTAGCACTATTTTGATTCTCCCAGTGGGCTGTAATATACTGCAAATTGTCACAAAACCTTGTGCCTATATTTTGACGCACATAAGAGCAACTCCTAAACCGCATATATACTCTCCCCTCTAATTCTGTCAGGTGTCATCAGGGCTTTACTGGCTCACAAGAGCACCTCTCCGACAAAGATGTCACAGTTGGCATCGAGATTGGGATTCCATGCTCGGAGTTGCGCCTCCGTGATGCCGAACTGGGTCCAGATCTTGAAGCAGGTGTCTCCACTGTCAACAGTATACATCTGCGTGCACGAGGAAGTGGCTGTCGGCGGTGGCTGAGTGGTTGTAGTGCTGCTGCCTCCGCGGACGCACATGACTTGTCAAACTGACAGGTTGCAGTTGGCATCGATATCTGGATTCAGGGCACAGAACTGCGCCTCCGTGAGCCCGAACTGCGTTCAGATGGTGAAGCAGGTGTCTCCAGGTCTCACAGTGTATGTCTGGCCGCAGGTGGACGGTGGTGCGGCGGAGGTGGTGCTTGGGACTCCGGACAAAAGGCAAGCAATGCAATACCAGGTATCGGCAAGAAGGTTGCTGCAGGAGGAGTCGATGCTCGGGTTAAAGCTTACCAGTTGGTCCATGGTGATCCCGAAGGACTGCTCGATAAGGAAGCAGTTATCTCCTGGCTGAACTTGGTACCATTGAGTGCAGTCCGGTATTGTCCCAGACAGGGTTGGCTCTGGGGCCGGGACAGCCGTAGGAATGGGAGCAGTGGAATTGTCATCGGTGACGCTGGAGGTACAGTCAGCAATAATGTACGAACCTGTTGTGAAGGAGAAACATACTTCCATCTGTACATTGGCTGAGCACAGTAGTATAGACCTGGAATCAAATTATCGCAGGCCGGCTTATGGATCGATGGATTTATAAGGTAGAACAGATCCAGCGAGATGCTGTTACTCAGAGAAAGAGCCTGGCAGTAGTCGCCGGCCTGGACCAGAATCCATTTCCCGCAGTTCAACATCGTGTCAGCAGCTGTGATTCCAGGTGGAACAACTGTCTCTTCTGTGTACTCGGCAGCATTTGTAGGGGTGAGGCCAGCAATGGGGGTCAGGGTATAGGTGCCCATCGGCGGCGACACACACACAATGCTACTATTGAGATTGGTGTTTGAGCAAGCTGCATTGATGTTTGGGTTAAAGCCAATGAAAGACACAATGGAGATGTTAAAAGCCAAGGAGACTGATGCACAAGTGTCGCTACCACTCATCGTGTATATCTGGCATGACATCAGCAGACAGAGCTTCTGTTGACAGCCATATTTGAGCAGTCTGGAAGCAGCTGGTTTACTGTCTGAAGAGCACCGGAGCTCACCGATTGTTTATAGGCAATGGATGCACAGGTGTCTCCTTGAACAGGCGTGGATTAGAAAAGGGCATCCTTTTCACCGGGCAGGTTGACCAGTGTGCTGCTCTATAGTCTTTTCTATCATAATACCCGCCACTGCTCATTGACCAGTCTCACTAACCCGCTATGTCTATCCCACCAGTGTCATCTACATCAGCGGCACCGGCTCCGGCATCGGTCGAGCCTCCGCGCTGCAGTTCGTCGTCGACGGCGTGCTCAAGCTGGCCATCGTGGACATCGCCAGCAACAGCCTGCACGAGACCACATCCTTGATCCAAGCGCGGAGCGCCGAGGTAGATGTCCAGAGCGTCATCGCCGATCTATCGAAAGAAGACGAGGTCCAGCGTGTGTTCGCCGAGATCCAGGAGCACTTCAGGCGACTGAATGTGGCCGTGAACTGCGCGGGCATCGTAGGTGCCCTTCGCCCGATCGAGCAGGTCAGCAGCGCGGATCTGGACCGGGTCCTGTACATCAATCTGCGCTCGGTCTGGGCTGTGCGAGAAGGCGCAGATCGAGCAGTTCATGAGGCAGGAGGAGCGGGCTGTGAGGTGGGTAAAACATCTCCGGTGTATATAGCATATTAATGAGAACCACGCTGAATGCCCATAGCACTGGTCTGGAACTCAAGACCCGGGCAGCATCGTGAACATCGCATCCATGCTCGGAACGATCACAATGCCTCATGCTCCCTCGTACGTCATGTCGAAGCATGGCGTCGTTGGACTCACGAAGACGGACGTGCTCGACTACGCCAGCAGGGGCATCCGGGTGAGTGCCGTCTGCCCAGGCTTCGTCCGAACAAACCTGACTGATTCCAAGAGCTGGGAAAGACTACGTCTATTCTTGTATCATCTTGCGTTTAAATTCGATCATAGAAACAATCTGCCTGACGTCGAGTTTTGTAGCTCGCACCACTATGTGCAGCCGCCCCGATAAACCGTCTGGGGACGGCAGAAGAGATCGCATTCGTCGTGACCTTTTTGGCCGTGACCGCGCCAGCTTCTTCACTGGATCCAGCATTCTCGCGGATGGCGGGTACACCGTGAAATGAACGGAATCGCGATGCTTACCTATTCTTTGCTGGAATCGGTTACCCGAATATGTTGTCTCAAGTATATATGGATCATGCTTGATGCCTGCATCTATATTTACTCGACGACCGCCGTTCAGCTCTATTGCTTCATGTCGAATTTCAGCTGCTGTTTGAAACACGCGCCGTCTCGATGCGATTCATGGCGTTTCGCTTGAGATCTGCGCATTAAAGTGGACACAGGCCAGACGATCGAAAAATCCAAAACAGTACTGTTGGCCTTCCAGAAAACGGTATCTACTGCTCTACGCTCTCTGGTACATCTGTTATATGTCTACTGCGCTTGTCGTGTATGTCGTATCACCACGCTAAAGATTATATACCAAAAGCTGATGGTAGTCATGAGCAGAAACCATGGAAAAGAACTATCAGCAGAAGGTGCTCCTTTTGATTAGTAATAGTAGAAATTTCTAGCTTTTGATTTTGTCTAACCGTAGACATCTCCTGCCACGTTCATATGCAAACTTCATGGACTCCGTATTCCGAAATCTGAAGCGCTCGTAATGGACAAGAGTCATGCGTAACGTCGTCACCCGTATGCTCTGTTCTGGTATCCCAACGTCCGCTTATCCCTCGTGAGTCTTGCGCTTGGCGATGAACTTCGGCTCACCGAAGAACTCCTTGACGCCGTCGCTCGCCAGCACGCGCTTGTACCACTCGACGGTCTTGGGGTACTTGGGGCGCAGCTCGTCATCGATGACGTGTTCAAAACCCCAGACCAGGGCACTCGCCAGCGAGATGTCCGCCAGGCTGAGCTGTTCGGTCGCGACCCAGGTGCGGCCGGAGCTCAGGTGGGTCTCGAGGGCCGCGACGGCGCGCTCCAGCCTCTCGAGGGAGGTGGTCTCGGTCTTCTCGTCGTACGGGGCGATGCCGAACCGCCACCGGAAGAGGCGGGTGACGTTAGTGAGGATCTCGTCGGCGGCGAAGCAGATCCACTGACGGACGTGGGCTTTCTGGGCCGGGGTGGTGCCCAGCAGCTGGCCGGCCGCGGGGCCGCTCTCCGCGACGTACTGGGCGATGGCGTCGGAGTCGAAGATCTTGGTGCCGTCGGCGCCCTCAAAGGCAGGGACCTTGCCGAGCGGGAACTTGGCCAGGAACTCGGGCTCGCGGTTGGTCTTGCCCATGGTGAAGTCGGGGGCAACGGCGATCTCGAGGCCATTGAGGCGCGCCGCGGCTTGGATCTGCGGGAGAGCTTTGGTTAGCTCCGTCTCGACGCTGCAGGAGAGATGTTGTCTTCTGAGAAAACGGCCTGCTCACCTTCGAGAGGCGGGGGCTGGGGGTGTAGGTCCAGACGGTTCCGAAGGGCGCCATGTTGAACACCGGACGGCTGGTCAAGTAGGATCGATGCGGACGGAGGGATGAGACGGTCAGAGACGAGGCGATGAGGACAACAGAGCAGGAAGCTGGAGAGGAGCAGGATACAGAGAGAGCAGCAGGGGGAGGGGAGCTTTATGTACCCCGTTCCCCAGCTCCAGGGGGCAGGTGCATTAGTAATTCATGCGGAGGGGCGGCCGCCCGTGCAGCCCGTCCGTTTCACTGCTGCTGCCTGCAGGAAGCTTCTCGAACGCTGTGCGGTGAAGAATGAGGGCCGTGTTGCTGGAGATACGTGGTGCAGTCGGGACTGGCGCCTCCGTCTGGTGAAGAGGACTCCAGTCAACCCAGCACGAGCTTCATGCCATCGAGGACATGCGTGTCTCTGGCCATCCATCACGCTCTCGACATGACGGACGTCCTGCGGGGTCCTCAGCGGAACAGAGGCTCGGCGACGTCCTGGTGGGTCGGGATCCCGGGGGAAGGAACCATATCACCGCACGCAGCGCAGAACACCACGCCTGTCAATAAACGATCATCAGACGAAGAGAGCCAGAGAGACCGGACACATCCCCAGCGCGACAGAGCTGGAAGAACGTCTCCCTCTGGCTGTCGTGCGACGGCGGACGCCGCGGCCTGCTCGGCCTCGGCATCGGGATCCCGCCGGGCCGACCGCGCCAGACCCGATCCGGCTAGCCCTCCCCGCAGACGCTGACTCAGCAGCCGGCATCCCACCCGCTTTCACGCCTGCTCTCTCTGTATCGCAAGGGGTTCAGAGATCATTCTTCACGGAGTAGCAGTCACTCACCGGAGCAGGAACAAGGTGCTGTCCCACCCGGCCCCGACTCCGACCACTCTACAGCCTCTGTGGTCGGCGGTATCCCCCTCGAAGGTCACCTCGTGCCATTCATCCGCGAATCTCCGCGCCTCTTCTCCCCCGTAACGGTCCCCGGGCCGAAGCGAGGACCGTCTATACAAAACTCCAAGCTGTCCGTTCGTTCCCTCTCCGGCGGTGAAGACTCGCCCGTCGGTCGTGAGGACAACGATGTGGTTCCTCCCCACGGCCACATCCGCGGCTTTGCGGAAACTAGAGCTGCCCGTTTCGCCCGTGCCAGGCAATATGCGCGCGAGCGACGGTACGAACGGCGGGAGAGCGATCAGAGGATCGTACTCCCGGTCGCTGACATCTTTGAGATGAGGTGCTGCATGCAACGCCCGAGTCGCGAAGACATATAGAGCACCTTCACTGGAAACGGCCGCACCAATGGTCGGCCCTGCGACAAGACGGCTGATCGGGGGAAGCTCGAGCCGCAGGAGAGATGAAAGCGAAGGGTGATCTGGGAACTGGCCCCTAGGGATCTGCGCTGTCGTCATCGAATACTTGATACCACCGGTTCCATCGCGCAGCAGAGCGTCCTGAAGCGTGGACCGGCAGCTCATGCCGCTCGAGCTGGCCCGTCCCCAGATGTACACCTCGCCCGCGGCCGTCAAGGCTAGGCAGTGAGTACCGTAAGCCTCTCCGCCAGTGGTGAGCTTCATCACCTTGTTTGGGAGCGTGATGCTGCGATGCATGACAATGGCACCCGCAAGCCAAGCTACCAGGTCATCGACGGTAGAGAGTCGATAGACCGTCCGCGGTTGCTCTGGGAATACCAACGTCGGCCAAGTGTCTCCCATGCCGCGCGTCACCTCAGTCCCGAAGGCTGCATGGAGAACCGGCCGCTGATGAGACGGGCTGGTGAGTTCCGTGAGACGAGGCGGCTGCTGCTGGATGAGAAAAATGCCACCGTCACGAGTCAGCATACCTAAGGGAGGCAGCCGTTTGTTGTTAACGGCATCTTCTGCATCGGCATGCGGAGTTGTAAACCACATGTCCTGGATCATTAGTTCCTGGTCCGCACTAAGCAGCTTCTTGATGAGAGGAACATCGATGTCGTGACGGCCGTCGCTGCCCCACAGACAGGTACAGCTCGTTTCACCATCATCTCGGCTGACATTCAGGATATTCTGCGCATCTGTAGATAAAATCTCGACCACGCCCTTTGCAGACAGCACACGAGTCGGACCCAGGGCTATCGACAAGCAGCCTTGATCCTGCGGGTCATCAACGCACACATGTCCTGGAAGAGTGTATTTGCATCGGTCTGAACAGTATGTATTTCCACATTCACGGGGTAGAGGTTGACTTGTCGCGAGAAGCGGACTCCTTCCACAGACGTATAGTTCCATGTCATAAGCATACCAACTTCGGTAACTGTACAAAGAAAGAATAGGCAGGTGTACTTCAAGGAACTTCTGAATCCAAGATGTATTCAAACATGATGCAACCTGACACGGAACATTTCAAGAGCTTCGTCGCTTAGGCCAGGCAAATCTGCAGCGGAAGCATCGTCCTCATCGCGTGAGGCGCGCCGAAGGGAGCAGGGCAGAATATCACTGACCCAGTACAGACGCCTTGGTGTTGTTTCCCCCAATCCAGTGCGAGTTACCTACTCACGTCGCTTTAGTCACTCGAATAGATATTCCCACTTGGATAAGGTGTCCGTGAGAATCCATGGAGTGGGGGTAAGACCATATTGCGTCATCTGGGCAAACTGGATGACTAAGCAGGGTGCGCCGGGCGGACACCGATCCCGCCCCGCGCTCCGCTCTGGTGCCCTACACGTTCCTGGGCTGGATCTTGTCGCGTTGAAATGCAATTCACAGTTTCATGTCGCCATAAGACTATATATGCTTGTCGAGCCATGTCATTATGAGGGGCCTCCCTGACGATGTCATGAGCCTCAATGAACCGCCAGGAAACGCGGTGCTGACATCAGCCACCGCTGCCGACTAGCGATTCAGCTGGAATGCGAAGCCAAGATAATTCGAGCATCATCCATTTCCTCTTCTATCTGACCGCAGTATGTATCTTTGAGCCCTCCAGGGGCTCCCCGGGTCAGCGGGATAACCGCAATGAGTTAGCTGTCAGATCATGGCTTGGTCCCTCGTAAGAACCTTGCACCCAGGAGTTGTTACATGGAGCGCCTAAACGGCTTTCGCCGTTGTTTTCAGCCGCGAGTCCCGGATTCAGCCTTACGGAGATTACGGCATGGGATGGCACGGGGGTCTAATACGAGGCCAAGCAAGAGGGCAGGGGAGAGGAAAGCGGCATGTTCGGAGTCACCGATAGTGCAGCAATTACCATAGAGGCTCCTGTTGTGTCTGATGGACATGACGGATTGCATTCTAATCGATCTCTGTCGGACTCCAGATCTCACACGCGATAGGAGCTGACGCAATCTACATCGTGATACCCCTGTTCACGGGAGAAGATTTGTTTTCCCGAATCACAGAAGCCGCCGACCATTGGGCCCTACGAGATGACATGCAGATAGTTAAGCAGACTTCAATGTCATCTGTTGCGCCACAGCTTGGCAACATCTGACAATGCATGTTCGGGATTCAGCTGTCCCCACAATGGTTTTGCTTTAGCCCATAGGGCTGATACCGGAGGTCGCCGCTGGAGTTGCTGACATGAGTGTCATTTTTCTTATATAAAACCACAGTTTAAGAGTAACTTTGGGTGTCCATTTTCATGCATTTGTGTGTTTCTGCTTGAGAAATTGCTCTTGTATCTTTGCTAATTTTCTCAGTGGAGAACAACTTGTTGAAAATTGCAGTCATTGCATTGACATGCCATTGCTTTAGCTATGGGCAGTAAATCTGAAAATGGTATACCTCTCCAGGCAAACGGCACAAATGGTATATACCCAAAGGACGAAAAGAGCCAGCTCTATAACGTTTCCCCGACCAGCAGCCCGCCGGCTGCAACGCAGTCGAATCCCGACGCCTACGTATACAATGGAGAGTTGAAGAGATTTCCGCGGATCTCGAGACCAGTGGAACTGATGAGACCGTCCTACGACGTGGTTGTCGTCGGCTCTGGATACGGTGGAGGTGTCGCTGCAAGTCGCATGGCCCGTGGCGGTCAATCCGTATGCCTGCTAGAACTGGGAAAGGAGAAGTGGCGTATGTCGTTCGGTGGTGTGTCTCCTTTTAATATTCACTGGAATCTAACTTTGTTTACTAGCCGGAGAATATCCTACCAATCTTGCAGAGGCATTGCCGGAGCTGCGTGTGTCCGGTAACTTTACGCCATTCGATAAGAACGGCCCATACATTAAGGAGGGCAATGTCCAAGGGCTATACCATTTGGTCCTTGGACAGGGACAGAATGCTTTCGTTGGACATGGTGAGTATACTTACCTCCACGTCAGAGTGCGTCAGGTGCTAACAAGGATGAGGATAGGGCTTGGCGGAACAAGTCTTCTGAACGCAAACGTGTTTCTGGAAGCTGACAGCAAGACACTGGCTATGTGTGCATGGCCAGAGGCGCTACGGAAACCTGGAGCTCTTGATAAATGTATGTTCGTGACTCCCAAGTTTTGCACGGCAATTGCGCTGACGGCTATGGGATGGAGATTACAACCGGGCACGAGATGTTCTGCAACCCGAGCCGTATCCTAAAGATTTCCCGAATCTTCCTAAATTGGAGCTGCTCAAAAAGCAGGCAGATGCAGTCGGCCTAGGAAACCACTTCTACCGCGTCCCGCAGACGACAAGATTCGAAAATGGTCCCAACAGCACAGGTGTTGACATGCAGGCCAGCACGCTAACGGGCATGGATTCAACAGGAGTAAATGACGGAAGCAAGTCGAGTACTCTTGTCAACTACTTGGCCGATGCCTGGAACTGGGGGGCTGAGCTGTATGTTACTCCATTTCGCTATTTCATGAGTCGTAGTTATACAAGCTGACATTTACAGATTTTGCGATTGCGAGGTCCGCTACGTCAAGAAACATCCGACGGGCAAAGGATACTTGGTATTCTTTGCATGGCACGGGAGCAAGAGAGCGGAATTCAAGCAGAACTTCTACGGCGACCTCATGTGGGTTCACGCTAAGAAGTTCGTTTTCTTGGGAGCCGGGGCTCTAGGGACCACTGAGATACTTCTCCGAAGCAAACAAATCGGTTTGAAGATGAGCAACAAAGTCGGCAAGGACATGAGTGGAAACGGTGATATTCTTGCCTTTGGGTGAGCGCAACCTTTATCACATCCCGTTGTCTTATCTGACCAGGCAAGGTACGATACGGATTACGAAGTCAACGCTATGGGCCGAGAGTTCCCAAATCCTGAGAGGCCCATTGGCCCTACGATAACCGCTGTCATCGACTGTCGGGATCAAGATAATCCCCTTGACGGGTTTGTCATCGAGGAAGGCGCTGTGCCCGAGGCCCTAGTACCAGGGCTTCAGGGAATGCTTGCGGCGATGCCCGGCAAAGTCCGCCCTCAAAACATCAGCATTTTGGACAGAGTGCGAAAGAAACTCTCGGAGAGCATTAGTCTTTTCCTTGGGCCATATGCATCCAACGGGAGCATCGAGAGGACACAAGTCTATCTGGTCATGAGTCACGATAGCAACCAAGCTGTCATATCTCTTGAGGACGACCAGCCGGTGTTGAGATTTCTAGGTGTTGGGCGTAGCGACCATGTGAAGTACTTGAACAGCATTCTCGAGAAGGCCACGAATGCAGTTGGTGGGACATATATCAACAACCCGTTCTTTGCTGCTCTTGGGGAGCAACAGGTTGGTGTTGAATTATCCTTTCTGCGTGAGCAGCAGCTAACATTGGAAAGATTACCGTCCATCCCATCGGCGGCGCTAACCTCAGCCCGGATGGGACAGCGCAGTCCGGAGTAACATCCGAGTTTGGGGAGTTGCTTACGGGCAATGGAAGCGAGGTCCATGAAGGACTCGTCATCGTCGACGGAGCTGTTATCCCCGCAGCGTTAGGTGTCAATCCTCTAGCCACTATAACCGCCTTGGCCGAAAGATCAGTTGAGGCAGTGGCCTCGAAGGATGGAATCACAATAGATTACGAGACAAGGAATGGTAATCTGACCTACCCCTGTGATATATCAACGCTAAAGGTATACATTAGGGCGTCTGGACCTTTTCGGTCCACCATTCCGATCTCTGCCCGCTCCCGATGAGAACTACCGAAGAGCCTTGGCTATAATAAGAGACGCCCAGGCAGGCTCCAAGGAGGGATTGGAATTTACGGAGGTTATGTCGGGATTCATGTATATGGGGGATGAGATTGAGGATTTCGAGATTGCTGCGGACGCAGCGAAGGCGTCAGCGATGTCTGCGCGCTTCTTTTTGAGTATCCATGCGTGGGACATCGACCATCGTATGTTCACCTCTCATGTTCCTCTTGTCGTGTTTACTGACCATCAACGGCAGTTGTATCACATGAGGATCACTCTGCTATGATTACCGGAACGTTCACCTGCGGATCGCTCCCCGGAAGTCCCTTCATGGTTCTTCGAGGCAAATTCCAGCTATTCAACGACGATCCACGTGCGCCAGACACTAAGCTCCTCACCTATAATTTCGATATGATATCTACCCGCGGAGAAACGGTCCATTTTAACGGTTATAAAGTGGTCGACTCGTCAGTAGCACTCTCGCCGCTCGAGACCTGGAGGGCGACATCAACGCTCTACGTCACGCTCACGAGAGCAGATGAATCAGTTGTCGGTCGTGGCATACTCTACATTCAACCATCAGACTTTACCTCAGAGCTTAAAACCTTAACTCCAACCGGCAGAAGTATATTATCCAGGACGAAATCCGCCGGCGAGTTTTTAATATACTTCAGTGGCCAGCTGGCCCGAGTCCTCTTTGCACCTTTCAACCGATTGCAGTGGCCCGAAATGACAACGTCTGGGTACACAGCGAAGCAGCCACCGTCACAGACAGTTGAGGTCTTTGCGTCGGACAATGTGCCCAGTGCTATGCACATCTGGAACCCTTCAAATGGTGACAACGGCCATTCAAACGCTCCGCGGATCCTGTTCATTCCCGGAGCAGCGGTCGATCATCAAATATTTGCGCTGCCTACAATCGAGACAAACGCGGTAGAATACTTCTTGAGGGAAGGATTCCAGGTATTCAGCGTCACGCACCGCGTCGGCTTGACTCCCATTGCCCAAAAGGGCTATACAACTTACGACGCCCGCCTCGACATCCGCGCGGCCTTGGAGAAGATCCGCAGCATTCAGGGATCTGACAGGCCTATCTACGTCATCGCGCACTGCGCGGGATCCCTGGCTCTCTCAATGGGTCTCCTCGATGGGACTATCCCGTCGAACTGGATCAGCGGTATCGCAGCCTCAAACGTGTTCATGCATCCCATCTTTGGGAAAGTAAACCGGTGGAAAGCGAACCTACCTCTACCTCTGACAACGATCTACGGGCGTCTCCTTGGCTCTTGGTACTCGTGCATCTCAAGCCCCGAGGATTCTCTGCTGCAGCGGATCCTCAACCAAGTCCTACGATTCTACCCAGTAGGACCACGGACAGAAATCTGCAACTCGGTCGTCTGCCACCGGAGCGAGTTGGCGTTTGGACGGTGAGATTCATCATGTCACATTGTAATCCTCCGGAAGCCTTAACTTATTTGATATCCCAGTCTCTGGTCCCACCGAAACCTCAACGAAGCCACGCACCGCAACCTCTCCCACTTCCTCGGCGGCACCTCCATGCGCGCCCTCGCCCACCTGGTCGAGATGGGCAAGAAAGGCTACGTCATGACCAACGAATTCGAGACCCTCGTCACGGACACGAACCTAGCCCGGCTAAAGGGGATCCCGATCCTCTTCTTCTCCGGCTCGGAGAACGTTGTCTTTAGCCCGGAGTCGACGACGACGTCGTACTTCAAGCTGTCGAGCTTCTTTGCGGACGGGGAGTACGACCGGGTTGAGTTCGAGGGGAGAGGGCACCTCGATTGTTGGATGGGGGCGGATGCCGTTAAGGATGTGTATCCGGCTGTCAAGGCGCATATTGAGGAGGTGATTTCTAGGCGGGCGAAAGCTGCTGCGTAATCATTTGACGAGGGGATAATTAGCATCAGAATTGGTACCTTTCGGTGTCCGCGATATACGAGTGTGGAAGCCTTCACGTTGAACAAAAGCCTGCTGATAATATCGGGGGTACGGGATATATGTATGGGTTATTTTGTAGAAGTCTGAGAGTTGAGCAGATAAGTCTCCTACTCTTGACACAGACGAATACAGAAGATCTCAGCAGCGAGCGCCGAGTGCTGTCCAACAAGACGGAAATGACGCCCAGACCAGGACGAGGGTTGAAGATGGGGCTCCACCCCCAGCTCTTCTGATCTGGCACCGCCTCTTTGCAGATCATCCCTCCTCCGTCTCCCCACAGCCTTCCCTGCGCACAGGATGCCATGTCAGGACAAACATGCATATCGCCCAAGGTCCTCTCGCTTTCATGTTCCGCAGATCGATACGCGGCGGATAATGCTAAGAGCAGATGTACTGTACAGTACATATACAGTCCACCGCTGACCGATGTCAGCCGCCACATCCAGTGGACGATCGAGGTTGAGGCGACAGAGACGCGAAGCAATATTGGTTGAGATGCCAGATGGCGGGCGGTACTGGGCTGGGCATCTTGGGGCTGCGTACTATCGACTCTGTACCGGCGCCATCCCGCGGCAGGAAGGTTGATAGTGCAGCCAAGAGACCACGTCTAAATGCAGTTCTTCACAGCCTCCCTGGAGGATCCATCTTAATTTGCGCGCCGCTGTACGTGTACGGAGTACTCTGGGCTGCCTATGCATCAGGCCGCTCATCAGCTTGTCCACCAGCACCAGGCGGGATCGCTTGCATCAAGTGTGAGAATTTCACAATCCGCCTGCTCCTTTCTACTGGCCATCCGGCTAACCACTGCGTACAGCTCAGACAGCCAAGATCTGGTAATGGCCATTGGCATGTCCCGCCGAAGGAGGCGGAGGTCTTGGCGCCTCTTGCGGGTAACCATAACAGCGCGGAGAGCCGCTCCATTATTATGGATCCCCCCAGAAGGCGTCGATCATGTCCAGAGCGGTGTTGGGATCATCTTGCGGACCGCTCGCCGTTCTGAGTACGAAATGGTGTCCCGATTCTAGGTTGTGACTGGCGACATGTTAAACAGCGACGGAAGCCCAATAATCATAATGGCGGCTGAGCAGGGCTTGAGCTTCTTGTCTGGAGCTCTGACTTAACAATAACATGTGAGGAAGCTCTCCCTCGGGATTATTTCGTCTTGATGGCCCACCCTTTGCATTGACTTTGTTGGCTCTTCCCCCTCGTCCTCCACTCCAGCAGGGACGAGGACAATGACATACACCATCTCCAGAGGCGATCACCAACATCCATTCTCAATGACAAAAGCGCTCTTGCTGCTGTTCTTCACACTCCACTACTACATTTCCACAGTCCTGGCAGCACAATGCTGGACGCCCAACCACCGAGATGTCAACGCCGACGTCGACAACAACGACGAAGACAGATACGTCCCCTGCAACCCGGACGCCGGGGCAAGCATGTGCTGCGCGAGCCAAGATGTCTGCGACGCCCTGACGGGTCTGTGTTTCGACGAGGAGCACCAGCTGTGGTGGAGGGGGAGCTGCACCGACCCCTCGTGGCAGAGCGACGCCTGCGTGAAGCTCTTCCTGACGGAGAGTGAAGGAGGTAAATCCGTAGCCAACAGACATGGAAGACACCCTCCCACCTGGATGCCAGAAGCTAAGATATCTCCAGACATCACACTCACCCGCTGCGCCGACGGCTCATGGTGCCCGTTCGCCAACGCGACCAGCATCCAATGCTGCCGGGAAGGCAGGGGGGTGTTCCTCGAGTCGGCAAACACCAACACCGTGAGTTCCCTCACTACCGACACCCTCTCCCCGAGAACGACACCAATCGCGAGGAGAACGATCTCGACCGGACCAGCGGCGGCATCGTCACGCCTCTCGAGAGGCGCCAAAATCGGTCTCGGGCTCGGGATCGGACTGGGCAGCTGTGCCGTCATAGGCGCAATAATGTTGCTCTTCATCCGGCGGCGCCATCGAAGGATTATGAGAAAGATCCAGCGCGAGGATGCCGCAGAGGCAGGGCACAAGGAGCCGAGCCGGGCCATGGCCGAGATTGATACAAATTAGGCGCAAGGCCCGGTCGAGCTGCTGTGCCCGGAGGTCTCGAACAGGCCGGCCAGAAATTTCGACGTGTCCGAGTAAGGGAGGGTCAGACTCGCGCTTCGAGCTGGATTCACGATGCGGCGACAATAAGATTGGAAACATATATATATATATATATATAATCGTTCTTCGGGGGTCCAACTACTCGTGTAAATAAATAACTTGACTCCGTTTCTTGCGATGTGTTCTGTTATAATAATATAATACTTGTTAAGTCAGAGTCCATCAAAATCACCTGTGGGCGGTTATCCAGACACTACCGTACATATAAAACAGACTACTTATCCGGCATGTATATACGAGTTTTGAATCGAGTCTCTCGCCACGATCGAACAGCTCGTGGACGGATAAAAGCTTTTCAGGAAATTCAAAAAAAAAAGGAGTTATATCTCCTAACCCGTTAGAATCATCTTCCAGAATCACCAATGTACTGTGCTGACTCCGCGAACAATTGGCTAGAGCCATTAGATATGTAGTCGCTATGAACTAATATATTACTCGCGCCTCCAAGCCCAACATGACAACTGTCATTGTTCCCTCATGACACTTGCTTGAATGAACAGCTTCCTCGCGCATCATCCAGCAGTTCCACAGCATTGTGAACAGATTGAAGCACTATCACCAGTGTCCAGAAGCATCTGCACCAGCTGGTCACTTTTACTTTCAGCTACAATATCCAGGGCCGTCGAACCGTCCCTATCAACAATTTCAACATCAGCCCCTGCCGCAAGAAGCATCTGGACCAGCGTGATATCTTGCTGCGAGGCCGCAATGTGCAGGGCAGTACGTCCTCTCCAATCAGCAGCATCGACATCTGCCTTCGCCTCGAGGAGTATGTTGACCAGATCGGGATCCTGCCTTACAACTACGAGATGCAGGACAGTCCGGCCTTGTTTGTCAACAGCATCGACATTGGCATGTGCCTCGAGCAACAGTTTCACCATGGCGCTATTTCCCCTGTCAACTGCAAGGTGCAGGGCGGTCCAGCCTTCTTTATCAACAGCGTTGACATCTGCATTTGCTGCCAGCAGTCTCTGTACCACACGCAGCTGTCCCGACTCAGCCGCTGCCACGTTGAGGTGTCCTGCCAAGAAAACCTGGAGCATTGACATCTGCGTTCATCGCGAGAAGGAAGTCCACCATGTCATAATCATTCCTGTCCGTTGCTGCATGTAAAGCCATGTTGACGCTCTCGTCAGTCCTATTCTGATCCGCATTTGCTTCGATGAGCAGTTTCATCATGCGGATATCGTAGCGTGCAAGGGCCGATTTGGTAGGAGTGTCGCCCAGCTCATCAGTAGTGTCCAGATCTGCGTTTGCTTGGAGCAGGGCTTCAGCCCCCTCCAAATTGCCGGCATGAGACGCGTGCCTCAACTACCGATTGATATCTTCACGAGGAAAGCTGTGCAGTTTCAACAAGATATCAAGGAAGTCTAGGTGACACAGACTGGTGGAATATTCCAGGAAGTCTCTCATGCATGTTCCACTTTCACCGATGCTTTCAATGTATCGGAGCAGAGCAAAGTGATCATGTTCCACAGTCCACCGAATCACCTTCTCGTCGCGGTGCATCAACTCATGGAGAGCCCAGGGAGTCTGAGCAAAAGCATTCTCGCCTGAAGGAGATTCCTCCACAAGTCCCAACACTTTGTTTTCTCAATTGAAAATTCTTGAGTATGGAAGATCCAATGGCCGCCCGCATACGCGAGGAGCGCATATGTTTCCTGCAGGGTTGCGGCGTATTTGACGGCTCGCTGATCCATAGCCTCATCGAGGATGCGTCCTTGCATTCTCAGAAGATCCCTTCTTTCCCGTGTGACGAAGCTCATGAGACGACTTGAGATCTTGGTGTCAAAACCATGTGCAAGCGATACTCTCAGAATGCTGGACGGGTTGGCGAGCGGAGCGATTTTTGGTTCTCTCGCCAGCTGCAGCTTTAGTTTCTCGAAACTAAGGTACGTCACGCAGATTTCTTCGGCCTCGAAATTCGCATGGGAGAGGTCAAAGTGGAAATCCGCCAATGACGGATCATTAGACTCTTCAAGCAAGAAAATTTTGATAGTGTGGTGAGCAAATTGGACAAGATTCTCTTCTTCGTCAAGCGTCACTAGATTTCGGCAACAGGGGATTAGTTGGTTGATATCGTTGAGGACAGATTCCGGGTTCCTCGACCGCTGGCAGGGCTCGACTGCAATCGCTTCTCGGAGCTCCTCAAGGGTGACTGGCCTCCTCGCTGCTGCAACCCATTTGAATATCTTTTTGGGCAAACATTGTCGTTCTTGCAGTTTTGATCTTGCTGAGCGTGCGCTCATAAGTTGCCGGAAGACCCTTGGGGAGATCCTTCATCACACTTCGAATGCCTGCATCAGTCCTCCGCTCACAAATGTCGTGAATCTGGAGCGCTACCCAAAGAAACCTGGTAATAAGTTCAGCCGATGAATAAGACACTCGTCGACGTAGCTTACATTCCACCAGCTCCCTTGACAAGTGCATCCTTGATCTCGGCTATCAATGACTGCTGGCCAACAACCAGCTACCCAGCAGATACTTTCTCCACAATGATAGCCTCGATGTATGTATAGATGTCCGAATGGACCTCTGCCACTGACAGTGACAGATGATGATCGATTCTCAATGACCTCTTCAGCTTCGGACCAAAATCACGGCGGCTGGCTATGAACACCTTTACTCTGGATTGTGATGAATGCATCATCTTCTGCAAAGCTGAAAGCACACTTGCCCGCTCTTGTCTTTCACATTCATCAAGACCGTCGAGTACAAAAATCAGATTTGGCGAACTTGCACAGACGGCGAGCATTACCTCAACTAGGTCATCGGCATCTGCAAATTCCTTGATAAGCTCTTCTAGGCGCGCTTCCACGTCTGCTGGGACTCTGCTAGCTTCCAAACACTGTCTTATCAGGGTCCCCAAGATCGTCACTGCTCTCAGCGATTCTTGATTGTCGTATTGGCAAAAGAAGAAGGCTATGTTGAATGTTCTTTCTGTTCTGCTATAGAGATTGCGGATTACGTTTGCCCTGGATACATCGTCAGCACTAATCCTATAGCAATGGCATGGGTGACTAACGTCAGAACGGTTTTACCAGAGCCGGCTTCACGGATTCAATCAGTTGAATGATGCGTCTTGGAGGTACCAGGCGAGAACTTACGAATGCCGCTGCACCACAGAAGAGATGAACTGTCGGCTTTGAGCCATTCTACGAATGCAGACTGCTGCAGTGCCCAGGCGCATGTATTGCCGTAGCGCTTTCTGCACGCTTGCCTGAGCGTCCTTTTGTAATCGTAACTGGACAGTCTATGAAGGAGTTCTTGCCTTCCTTTGACTCGGTCAAGGTCAGAGAGTAACAAAATAAACGGGGCTACGCATCGATACTCACTTAGTTTTCGCTCAGAAGCCTGCAGCCTCCACGCGCGTGCCTCGTCATTGTCGAGTTTCAGCTGGCGACGGAATAAAGTATCGAGATTTCTATGCCTCCGGGCGTCTTTGTCTCTCTGCCCACTGGAGCAGGCGCTCCTGATAGGCTGCTTTTCTCTCTGCAAGGTCTAGTTCTTCGTCGATATCCTTGCGTCTCCTTTCCAACTCAGACAGCACTTTGCGGAACTCGGCCTCAAATGGTTTCCATATTGCTGCCGCCACGTGGGAGAGCGCCTGCATGCACAAGATAGTCAGCTACGGCTGGAACAATAACAACTACTGCTGACCAGAGAAATATCAGAGCCCACTACAATTCGTGGTCATGGCCTCTTTTGTCGTCGAGCGGTATTTTCTCTGACAACTACAACAACACGGCGCTTACCTGATCGCTGCACGACGTCCACTGCTTGCCCACAGAACGAAATGACCGTGGCGTAAAAGCCGCACAGGGCATCCTGCAGCCCTGAGGAACTGGCATAGAGCGACTGGTATTCGGAATGCCTGGGAAAGCAACTTCGCAGGTTCATCAGGAAAGCTGAGATTTTGTCGAAGTACCCAGCGACGTTGGCAACCATCTGTCACAGTGAGCTCTCCGTATCTCTGATGAGCGTAGTATAACAGACCAAAAGCGCGAGCTTCACGCTCCCCCAGACCAGCGCCGCGATCTCCGGGTTCGACGAGACGAACGTCTCCACGACTGCCGCAAACTGCTGGACCGATTCGAGGAAGCCGAAGATCCTCGCGGCCACACAGCGACTCCGTCGCTTCGCGTTCTCCTCGTCGATCTCGGCCGTCAGGGCGATGACGGCCGCCGCGTCGGGCACCCCGCCGTGCGCCAGAAGACGCTGCTTCTGCTCCGGGCTCAAGCGGTCCTGGAATTCTCGCAGGGCCGTCTGCAGCGACATGTCGATATCCCACGATCTGGGATGACCGTCTTTTCGGACATGGAACCGTGGGATAAGGCTCGAGTTCAGATGCAGGCGGGGCCGCGCGAGGCCTTGCCCGGACGAGCTGCCGTGTTTGTCTACAAAAGCCAGCGTCGCATCGGGTGACGCAGCCGACCTCGACCGCAAGCCAAGTTTAGTCAACGACTAGTTTTGAAAGGAATCAAGGTACCAACCTCATTCTGCTGGTAAGAGAGGCGTCCGATGACCGTTCTGCCCAGATATAGGCACAGGGGGGCCACCGGGGGTAATCGCCCCAGCGCAAGCCCTAAAGAAAGGCAGAGGACCATTCTGCCCCTGAGGAGACATCGCGGAGCCCAGTGATGCGCTTGGGCTAGCCCCCACGTTATAAATAACCCTTGTGTTATCACCTCTTAGAGATGAAATTTTTATAGAATTCTTAGTACTTTGACAAAGTTTTAATAGAAATAATTTTGCAATAGAAATTAGCTCATCTTTATGTGAAATTTTAAGTTATGTGGACAGGGATTAAAATAACAAAGATTATATATATGAAAGATACTCTACTCAATCCTCTCCCTAACAATATAATTCATCAATAGCCTTATTATAATGTACGGGGCAGTCCCTATTCTATGCAAACCGTTCTGTATAGAGAATATCAGGTCGATTTCCTGGCTGAAGAAGTGAAGATTATATAAACTACAGTACTCTAAGTCGACGCACAGGCAAGAATAAAGAATCGTAAAAATGAATTCCAATCAAACAATTAATCTATACAGCACAGTATATTTAGCGTATGCAAAATTTGGTGCAGTCTTGGCACATCAAAACCTCAAAAAATTGCAACTTTTGTACCCGAAGCCCTCCAAACCACCAAAATACTGATTTTTCCCACCAAATCCCATCAATTTTTTACTGAATTTGTCATATCTGAGGTTCTTCTGACTTCCTAATTAGGAAATTATAGCCTATATCTGTGCCGATATCGAGATTACCCCCATATCGCAGAAAAAATGGCATCTGAGGTGACCAACTCTCCAGAATCCTCTGCACCCCAACCTCCAGCAAACAAAGCAATCCCCGGAGCTTATAGATACCCTCCTGAGCGTCCTCGTCGCCGTCTAACACGTGGTTTGAGTCCTGTAAAGCGTGCTCAGATATTGCGATATCTCCTTCTTGGATGGAGACCTGATAACATCGCCAGCG
>Ga0207841_1000171_pt1 | contig 47405 bp, 31 predicted proteins | sample HigsolmetaGSP18D_FD_184846 | JGI IMG/M metagenome (GOLD analysis project Ga0207841, IMG submission 184846) | High solid enriched microbial communities from the Joint BioEnergy Institute, USA - SP1-8-D (SPAdes) | ecosystem: Engineered > Bioreactor > SSF (Solid state fermentation) > Aerobic >... | reverse complement strand
CTGTCATATAGGCATTGCTAGTAACACAGGTCTATTCTTGCTCTTATATTGCTCACCCCCTTGTTTCTTGTCTTCAAGATAAACCAACGACCCCTTTAGGTCTAGTTATCTAGGCCTGTCGTTACACATACAGTACATACTCCTTTGTGCAAAAAAAGGAAAGAAGGAAAAAAGGGTCTCTCCGATCAATCAATCGAGGTCCTGGATTTGGATTAGGATTCGGATTTGAGAATACAGTATGAGAGAGACCCTGCAGCGGATGGACAGACCTGTGTGGGTAGTGGTAGAGGTCTATCAGTGTGTGTGGTGTCGTCAAAGACCGCCCGTTCAACTGCATTTAGTAGTAGACTTGCAACAGGAAAAGAAGGGAAATATATCCTAGTTTTAGATGGCTTGTCCTTACGGTATGCAGTTCAATCAATCCGAGCTAGGAAAATGAGCAGACGATGGACATGGATAGCTAGATAGCTAGATCGTTACGCGCACCCATGCCTAGTCAGGGCCATTGTCTGTCTTTGTGTCTTGTCTAACTACATACAGCTCAACTGGACTGGATTCACTGAAGTTCAGAAGTCGGGGCCGAGTCGAGTCGAATCGAGCCTCCAGACATATAAGCAAGAAGAAATCTGCGGAACAGCCAAGCCAAGCCAAACCACGCAAGAGATGAGAAGAAATGGTCAAAAAGGTGGTCTGGCCGGATATGGCGTCAAATCACTCGCCTCCTTTTCCAAGAGAGCGAAAATGGGGGAAAGAAACTTAACTCATACATAATCACAATCAAAACGAAGATCCCAAAGTCAAATAGCCTGGTCCACTTTCCAAGCCAAGCCCGAGCCCGCTATGCGCCTGTGTGGTCATCCACATGTCCCAAAGAGTTCAACAAAACGGAAACAAAACGAAAGGTAAATACAGTCAAAGGGGGAAGGAGGAAAAGAAAGGTGGTCGCAGCCAACATGTTCCAACTACGGCTTTACCTCGTTCGAGTCATCGAAGGGGCTCACGCCTCTTGGCGAGGACGCGGTGCTGCCTCGCTTTCGGTGGCCTGACAGTCTGGCTGCGTTCGTGACGGCCTCCTCGAGAAGCCGGTTCGAACCCTGACTGTTTCGGTGACGATGTGTAGAGGTGCGTTTGCCGTCAAGGCTGTTGCGGGCAGAGACACCGGAGGAGGTGCCAGAGTCCTCTTTGGTCGCCTGCGTATCCGCAAAGGGACTCTGCATGTCTGCCGGTGAGTCTTCAGTGACGTTGTCAGCACCGCTGGCGTGAAGCGACCTCCGGGAACGCTCATGTGGATCCCCCTCTTCGTCAGACGAGCTGTCGAACCCCGAGCCCTCATTTTCTAGCCGACGAGTGCGAGAGTGTGAGGCGGTGGACTCGGCCTGAGACGCAGGACGATCCCGGGTCTTCGCAGCGGAAGGAGCCGCAGGGAAATCCGACGCCGTTGGTTCCTTATTCTTCTTCTTGAAATGCACACTCACGGGTTTTGCGGTGACCGTACGCGCTACGATCGAACTGTTGGGAATACCGGCTTTGTCCAGTTGCGACTGCGTGATCGGTGGCACCGCTGGAGCATCCGGTGCGGTCGTCTTGGCCGCGTTGGGGGTGTTGGGCGCGGACCGGACGCTGACCATCGCAGCCTTGCCTCGCATGGCTTGCTGCGCGGGGACCGGGCTGACGATAGCGGTTGCAACACTGCTCCGCGCCAGACTGGGGGCGAGACTGATGCGATCTGACACGCCCGACCAAGCCGAATCGCGGAGATCCCCGGGCAGGAAGAAATGCTGGTCTGGGCTGGCCCCCGGAAGTGGTGGCACGGGGGGCACGAGCGTCCCAGGGGTGTCCGGGGGCGAACGGTTTGTGACACCGGGGATATATGCGATCTGGATGACGTTCGAGGCTCGGGTGAGGACGGTCGAAGCGATCGATGCAACCGACTTTCTCGACTGTGATGCCTGACGAGTCTCGCTCTTCTCGTATTCCAGCTGCTGAGCGTATTCTTTGCGCTTCTTCCTGACAAAGAACCACCAGACCAGAAATGTCACGATGCCAATGAACGCGACCCCGCCAATGACTCCTCCGGCGATGGCTCCCGCATTGGTACCTCCGCTCTGCGGCGTGGGAGTCGGCGTTGATCCACTCACGGTGCTGATCTTCACGCATGTCATCGTGCCACAGGTGTCGCAAGACCGGCTGGTCATCGTACAGGTCTCATCTTCCGCACATACCGGGCAGGGAGGCATGGTCGCAGGACACTGCACGCAGCGTCGAAAGATCGACCGCGGGGAGAATTGGTAGCCTAGAGCGCGAGGACTGGTCAGTGACGACACTTGAACAATGCGAAAGGCGCGCAACAAACCATTTTCGAAGGTGGACATGATGGAAAGTCGACCACAAGAGAAAACAATCGAAACAGAAGTCAAAAGATATAAAAGGTCGGAGGTATAAAAGTCGTCAGGGCGGCAAAGGAGCGTCGGGCCGATCTACGGCAAATTGGAAAAAAAAAACCGATGAATACAGGAAGAATGGGAAAAGGAACGGCGGAGGATGTTCAACAAGCAGGCGTCAGGACTTCGACGTAGAGAGTCGGATGAGCGATGTCATGAAGGGGGTGGAAACGAGTGGACGAGATTGGTGGGCTGTGAACAGAGAAGCTCAGGTCGCAGTGGTCATGGTCTCTTAGTTTTCGTCAGAGGATTGAACCGACATCAGGGCCCCGCGACAGACGCAGCTGGGTCGTCCGAAGCGCTGATATCGCTGGCGTTTTGACGGAGGAGAGACGCGAGATGACACTGTCGATCCTGACGACGAAAAGGGCTGATAGCAGCGAAAGGGGAGGGGCTGAGGGCCTCCCGCCGTCGTGAACCAGCCGCAGAACAGGAATTGAAGCTGAAAAGACGAAGAGGTCTCGCGAAGAGGCGACGGATGGGGCGAGGGGATGGCGGATGCGATAGAGAGGAATGGGGAGGAGAGGAGGAGGAGGAGATGGTGGAGCGAGGGCGCGGGTTCCTGGCCCGTTCCTGGCGCCGCGCGGCTTCGGGGCACGCGCCGCCGCTTGTCTCCACGCCCGGCTCGACGACGGAGAACTCCTGCTCCTCCTACACTACTGTATCGTGCAGGCTATCTCTATCTCTCCATCCTCATGGTTTGTTTCGATGCTGCTGGCGCCTGATGCTCTCCTGTATGTCGTGCTGATCGTCTTCGACAGTGACAGGAAGATATCCGTCTGGCCTGCGGGGATGCTCCCGCTGCGGTCCCGGCCATAGTCAACCTCCTCAGACCAGGTTGTCCCTCGATAAGTCCATGTCCACAGGATTATGTTTGTCTTACTCTACAATAATGATCGATCGTCTCTGAGTGACCATGTCCAGGCTGCCGCAGACTGAGCGTGTGTACTCTGTACATATCCCATCGCAACACGGGCTCTCCACGGCAGGCGCTTGCCGATGGACGCTCCCTGTATAACTCTCCAGGTTGAGATGGAGAAGGCCTCAGGGTTGTGCGCCAGCAGGCCCAGACGCGGCCGTCGTCGTTTTGCGAGATTGCAACTGGCCCGGCCCTTCGAATCACACGCGTCCGTCGCGCCCACCGCGCCCGCTAAGGATCCCCCGGTCGTTTCTGGGCAGAGCCACCTGTCAAACCACCGTTTGCCTGGGCAGAAATTATTATTCCTGGACGGCCATCATGACCCTGGTTCAAAAAAGCCACAGCTCTGGCAGGGCGCATCGTGGCACTGAGTAACATCGTCATTTTACGGAGTCCCTCAAGTCTGCACAACATACATAATCCTGCTGTACGCATGCTGGTGGTCCGTATCGTCCACGTCATTCAGGGGCCCCATTCCGGAAGCAAGGTGACGGAACCTGTAATAATAAACTTCCCTATCCGAAGTCAATTCCCGTTGCCAGTTCCATGGCAAGTTGGACCACGTACCCTGCACGGAGAACGCCGTACGGAGTTGGCACCTTGGATGAACATGAATCAGGCTATCACCTCAGGTTTATGCAGCGACAAAAAGGACTCCAAGTCCAGACCCCTTGAGGCTCGGGCCAAGATTTTCAGACGCGATCCGCTAGTGGCCGCGGCATGGGCCCGAACGACATAAGGCTGGCGATCGGCCAATATGGCGTTGGGACCGTCTGGTCAATCATCGATCGTTTCAACTATGGAGCATGCCACACTGGGAAATCCTTCTATGAATAGGCACATACCTACCTAATCAAGGCACAAAGAAATATACTGTATATATGTATAGAAATTAAACTTCATGAACATCGAAGAGTCCTTATGCGTCGGTTTCCTGGAAAATAAGGCCCAAGTCCGCGCCATGTCTTCAGTCTCAACGAACACGCCCTTTCAACTTCATTTCAACCAGTCCTCCTACGTTTTGGAGTTTTTGTAGCCTTGGTAGCAGCTCACCTCCGCGAGCATAGCCCGGTGAAGAGCAGGATAATCAATTTTTTTTCTTATTCAAATCAGGCATTATGATAAAAATTGAGAGCCAGAAATTAAATTTCTGTCCTACAACTTTAACATAGTTTGGATGCTCACACAAAAGTGGTAACAGATAGCAATGCAGTGTCAACTTTATTGATAAATGATAATGGGTTGATGACTACAGTAGGAACGATTATACAGTAATTCCTCCCAATAAAAAAATCAGCAAATTCTATCCTAAAAAAATACACAGTACTAAATATAAACATCCTCTTTTGTCCTCGATCTCTTGCATAATTCTCGTGATAAAATAAATAGATACCTACCAACAATGACTCTCCTCCGGAGTGGGCCTGCCTGTCCCACTGCTTATTCCCTGCTTACGCGCCAGGGCCCGTAAGCAGGTCCTCCACCGACAAGCCTTAGGTCTCAACTACGGCCGATCTACTGCTGATATTTAGTCTCATTATATATCTATATGGACGATGGGAGAATAAGTGCGCGGACACGATTGATCTTTTATTTTTTTTGGCTTTTTTTTCCCTTAACATACATTTGTTGGAGAACTCCGTATTTTGATCGCTTCCAGCCTTCCAGGTCCAAGTCCTTACTGACAGACTGCATTCTTTCTTTTCTTTTCTCTTCTTTTCTTTTTTTTTGCCACAAGTTAGTTCCACGTCATCTTTTTTTCTCGTGTGTGTGTGGAGACGAGATCGTCACAGTTTTTTCTCACTGTTCCTTTTTTTCAGTGCATTATGCATGCATTATGCATTCTGCTGCTTTTTAGGGACGAACCCCACCTTACGGAGAATCTCCGTAGAGAGAGGGGCTGATTGCCTCGACCACAGTACTGTAAAGGTGAAGTGCTTGGATCAGTGGGACTGTACTGCAGTACTACTTTGTGTCATTGTGGATATTGGTGTTCTTTTTACTTGAAGTGATCAGTCTGTTATGTACAGCACATATTCTATCTATTGTCATCAGTTGCAACGGCAACAAATTGAATGTCTACTGTAAGCCTTTCCTTTGCTGAAAGCAGAGATGCAATGTACTTCCACTACTATGAGGTACGTATGCTGGAAATTTTACAACTTTCACGTATGTGCTGTACATACAAAGAAGGCAAGCACGAATTCCATTAAATAGGTACCTTAGGCAGGTATGATATGTGCATACTTAACCATTACCGCTTAAAGCTGCAGAGAAATTTCAGGCTAATCACACGGGAGTTGCCGAACTCGACACATGCTGGAGGAGACACAGACATTGGCTGTTCTCTGCGTCCCGTCCTCTACTGTATTTCTCTTCTCTTCTGTGCGGATTTATAACAAGTATGGAAGTTGTCAATGCTTTGCGATCCGATCCGATCCGATCCGATTTGATAGGGCTCCGACTGGCAGCAAGTATCCAAGCAAGCAAGCGGCGAAGATTGTCAATTGCACCCAAGACTGCAGAATAGATATAGCTGTCTGGATAGTATGGAGAGCATCATCCCAGAGAAGCTGCACAATCAAAGTTTGAGAATAGAATTAGAACTAGATGTGGGAATTCTGGTGAGATACAGCTGTGGGGGAAACGATTGGTGAAAAAAGGAGCATAGATGAGAATGGATCAGATGATTTGACAGCCATACTGGATTGAAAAGCAAGAGATGCAATGCTTTCTTCGAGTTGGAGTGTCTCCGCATGTATATACCTAATATATATGGGTAATCATCGCTCGGTCCCAGGGCTTGCTGACAATCTGTCAGAGGCTGAATGAGACAAGACTATTCTAGATCAGGCTATATATGAAGAGAATGGATTGTATGTACCAAGTCCGTTTCCTCATCGAAATATATATCAGGTTGTAACGTGGCTTCTTGAGAAAATCAGTCTCTCGGGACTGGAAAGTCGCAATGTTAAGATTAAAGGAATGGGACAACACGTTTCCTATGATTCCATCCCTTTTAAACAGCTCACATCAGCAGCAGTAGACATCAAGGCAGCCCAGAGCACTGCACGATATATAAGTAATGTCCGCAGTCCCTCTTCTGGAGCGATGGCTTCGGCCTCGACTTGAGTGAATGGCGTCGATCTTTTCTTTAACGGAGGGATGTTTGTGTCTAAAGGTTCATGTGGATCATGAGAGATTTGGAGCACTTCACCTCGCATCTCTTGTAATGGGTAATCTTGGTGTATGCAACTGTCCACCTCTTATGTGAGCAATGAGAATCAGAAAAGGAACCGACCAGCACAAGACCCTATTGGACCTTACTTCTTCCAACTGATGGAGGAAGGCTGCCCGTGCAAGAGATATAGTGTCAAAAGCATTATAATTATTCACGGTCAACGGGTCCTTCCAAATCAAGTACGGGTCAACGGGTGTATTGACCATGACGTCGGCCACCGTCAGCCATTCAAGGGCTGCAAAAAAGTGCTTGCGGCAGTATAATCAAACAACCGTCAACTCGGGAAGCTCTTTCTTTGCCCACTATTCTTACTTCCTGATATCCCACGGTCCGCTTCTCATCATTTATAAGTTCTCGAAGGCTTTGAGCTGTCGATCGGGAGATCTTGCAGCCAGAGATTTTGCTGCTGGAGATCTTGCAGCAGGAGATCCTGATGTCTCCTAAGAATGCCATATCTGTAAGGGATCAAGGAGCCTCCCAAGCGAGGTAATCGAGTGGTGGCACATTCAAACTGCCTTTTGGTCGGGTACCCGATAGCGCGATTCGAACAGTAGTAACAGCGCCTTGAACCATGCCAGAGAAGCCTTCCCGATTTGGAAGCCACATACTTATTCAACGCTATCGATACGAGTGTTTCATCCAGAGTAGCCCACGTAGGGCAGACCTGCCATAGATGGGTAATTGCGGCACGAACTTTCAACGCGGTGTATGGAACAAAGCGGGGCAGCCATACATCACCACAGATAAGGGCAAAGATTGTTTTCTTTAGCTGAGACATTTTCAATAGTTCCATCTCAGGTGTCCCTGAAAATGCGATATCCATGAGGTTAAATTTCCAAAGATCTTGGTGTTGAGATAGAATTAGGTCATTCTTGAAGTCCGGCAATCGACGACGTCTATTCATGTAAAGAAAGTAGATGACCAGTTCTTACGACCATGTCTGAGAGGAGCATGCATGACTGCCAGGCAATTAATTCATAATAAACGGTGCCACTCACACTTGATACGTACGCAAAAGGGGAAATCGCTGATAGACCATAGAGTTGAGTGCTCACGAAATGTGAGTTGCGACGACCTTCCGGATGCGATTGGCAGTCCTTGAGATACCCGAACAGCATCACAGTCAAGACTGGAAGCAAGTTGAACGATTCCTTCAACGGTCCCAAAGGCTGGAGCGGCTTGCCTTCGCAAGGGATGTTGTCATTATCTGGGATCGTGGGGATGCTCTGGGATTTCGGGAGCAAACCCCTCGAGCAATTTGATCCATCCCGCTGCATATCTAGTATGCTCATCTAAAAACTCTATCAGTTGCGCTCTCCTCACGAAGTGTTGGTGTGACGCATGATCATATAGGTGATGGTGTCTGGATATGTTTCTAGAAGACAGGGAATTCCCAAACTTGGTAAAATAACTCTTGGCGGAGTGTATATATCTCGAACTGAGGGGCCAAAACAACAAACCCATCAAAAAGATGAAAGGAAAAAAGCTCACACCCCCAGCCCATCTTTCGACAGGGGAGGGATGCTACGAAAACCCCGCATATGCGTCTGGCGGGCAGGGTTTTGCTATCCCGGAGCTCAGAGGTCATCTGGTGATGTTAGCAGGAATATTGGTAATGACCGCACCGCCGCAACCATCTTCCTCTGCGGGATTCGAACCCGGGACCTTTCTCCTAGCTACTTTCAGTAGCATGAGGTCAGGTGAGAACCTGACATCCATACTGACTGCGCTAAGGGACCCGGGGTTTGTCGCTGAGGTTATGGAGAATGGGAAATATATTGGGTTCGGGGCAGGGGAGGGAGGGAGGAAGATGGAGAGGGAGGGCTCCCAGGACGCGTGTGACGTGACGCCGTAGCAGCCAGTGGCCATTATTGATTATTGATTAGGGGAAGTCTGTTGGCAAGTGCCAGCTCCAAGGTCCATTCTGCAAGGTTTTAACTGCCATTGCTTGGTATTATTTACTGCAGTCATTATCTTTTTCTCCCTATCCTTGTGATGTGCTAAATAGCTGGTCTTCAAGTTGCTCTTCAAAACAAGAAAATCTGCCTAGGTGCCTAGGCAGTGACTGCTGAGAACGCGCTTCATATTACACACTTGCTGAAAAGCAGACTACCTGGGCGACAATCCTGTCGGTATAACAAAAGGAATTGGCACGTACGGCTCCAGATCTGGAAGATATTTATATCTACAGTACGGCGTATATCTATAAATATTTGTGATATATATGTATATATCCGGCGCTAACTTAGTAGACGCAAGCCAAAACTAAAGTTAGAAAGGGTTAAAGTTACTGAGTGGAGTGAAGACCCTTAAATTTTATCCCTTTGATAACAATCATGCATTCAATTCCACCGAAAAAGTACTCTATATGAAATGGGGTACTTCTTTCCTACTCCTCTGACCTGTGGCACGTCTTTGGCAGTAGGAACCGGCGCGAAGCGTTGGAATACTTGTTGGCGTTTGCTGCCCTGTGAATTCAAGGAGAATTTAGGGAGTACGCAGGAATAATTCAGGCAGAGTGGAACATATCGGGAGTTGAAGATCTACAAAGTACGGAAGAGGTAGTCGGTAGCTTACTGTTGCATGAGCTAGCACATCAGAAGCTGACTAGGTCTGCTAACGGCCAAATCGACAACATGTCACATGTGGAATATATATTACAAAAAATCTTATATGTGGAAATGCACCATGCTCCGTCGACCCTCTAATAATATCTTCTCCCGTCTCACGGCTTGTGGTGACTGCTGGATTAGGCATATCTGAGTGGGCACAGAAATCATCTAGTGATGCAAGAGACACCACTACCCGGTCTTGGCAGCCGGTCCTTCGTCTTTTATTTTTGTAGCTTCAATCAATGGGTTGGTATCAGGGATCCTGCACCGAACAACTATTCCGTACGGAGTAGACCGTTGGAGGACCGATGCCTAAAAAAAAATCAAGTGCGAGATTCTGGCTAATATTAGCATACGTACGGCGTAGTGCTGTCGATCCGTTGATAGATTGTCAAAGATCTTGATAGTCTGCAGGGAGATTTCAGACAGGGTATCTAGTCAAGCACCCCAGACTCCATGCAATGAAGCCTCAGGCAGTCGATCGTCTCCTGAAACGAACGGCCGGCGGGACAATACCTCAATCAAGCCACAGGGGCGTGTGGCTGATGCACCAGCCGATCCGTGCCGAGGCGCGCTGTTCCGTCCTCGGTCCTCCGTCCAGACATCGCTCTCCGGAGCGTATCTGAGCTGGGCCAGCGGCGGGTCTGCAGAGTCCACAGTCAGTCAAATAGGGATGTTTCTCACAGGCCAGCAACCGAAAACGGAACCCGTCCAGAATCTCCTCCCGGGCTGCACGGATCTCTGCTGTGTCGTGTCCGTTAGCGCTGCCTGCAGACCAATGCAGAATACTAAACGATCACGCTGGATATCGCACCGCAGCGAACAGAGAATCATACGTACTGCTTGCAGAGGCTTAAAAATAAAAGATCGATCATCAGGATTTGCGGTGTGATGATCTACATCCCGGGTCGCCCAGCTCGCTGTGGCTGAGCACCAGCGGTTTGCGGCTGGCGGTACGGTGCCCCTGAAAAGAGCATCGAGCCTCTCACAGGCGGTCGGGGGCCTCAGGGGCGATGTCGCTGGCCAGTCTCGGCGAGGCCAGCGGGGGCGTGGCCCCAGACGAGCGCTCGCCTTGTAACGAGACGGTCCAACGGGGTGCCGGGGTCGCTGGGGCCCGTCGTGCGGAATGAGCCCGACAGGGCTATATTTGGAAGGACGAAGGAATTTTCGGCGGACCACGATGGAGACGCTAGCCACGGAGCGTCCTGGGTCCGACAGGCTAGCCCAGCCAGCGTCCCGGCATCGTGTGCGAATCAGATCGATTATCAGCCGACTTGGCTGGGACTCGCGCGTCACCACCGCCGTCTGACACGCGCTTCTCCCCGTCGCCAGGCGTCTGACTGGTGCAGCGTCGCGGGACCGTCATGCTGGCGAGGGGCGAGTTGCCAACAGGGAATGCGCAGAGACGGACAGCACAGCGCCGGGGGACGAACCAGCGCATCGTTCTCGAAGCACGGGAGGCTTGGCGGCCGTCTCCGCAGGCGACGCTGGTTCTGGCCGCTGAGAGGAGCGATCTGGTCTGGGCCTTTTCGATACCGGTCGCCATGCCACAGAGCCGGTATCGACGGTGGTTGCTCCGGACCGTAGCGCGGCACACCACGACCAGAGGACGATCGGGGTGGTGCCATGGCATGGGATGCTGCTCGTCACCCAGCCCTCTGGTCGCCTCCGCCGTCTAGTCAGCCACATGTTTCAGCTTTGCTGGTCGCGAAGTGGGGGAGGCGTACAGCGCCGGCGAGGGTGGTCGTGTCAGCAGAGGACGAGATGGTGCCGGGAGGGCGGTTGCAGGAGGGACCGTTTCTGGGCGGATGCGGGTTTCAGGTGCGCAGGAGCTTGGCCAGGAGAGGCTGAGGGAAAGATGATCAGGACCGGAAGGGCTTGTCTGTCAAGAAGAGGGTGTTAGAGGAGAGGGTGCGGTGCTCTACCGGGGACGATGATATAGTAGTACCTGTCAGCGACGTGCTGCGTCGCAGAGACGGGGGTGTGCGCAGCCCCGGGGGCTCTGCCTGGGCGACGACGCCGTAGACAAAGCACGTAACGTCCGGAAGCTGCTTTGTTTGCTGTCTCCTCCATCGACGATCATATCGAACTCCCCCTCTGTCCGTAGTTTTTGGCCTCGTCGAGCGTCTGCTCTTCTCTGTCGTGTCCCTCAGTTGTCCTGGCGTCCTACCCACACAGCTAAGCTCACGTCGGTCGCTAGCCCAGGTCGCGGGCGCCCAGGCCAACCGCCGGCCGCCGACTCTATTTTCCCTGCCCCAGCGATCGATCCCCTTCTCGTGGCCGCCTTTTTACACCTGGGAACCTCGTTGATCTTCTCGCCCATCTCCCTGGGATCGCTCCCATCTTTCCCATCGCTTCCCACAAAAGGGGAAACCCTTTCTTTTTCTCTCTCACTGCTTGTCTGTCCAGCCCTGGCGGCCTCTCCCCCCTCGTGCTGCGCCCAACTTGTCCCTCCACCGCTGTACGGCCGCCTCGCTCTGCTTCCCATCAATCCTCCCAGCATCGTTCCCGATCCTGCTGTGTTGCTTGTCCTTGTGATCCAGATACCCCGTTGCCCGCTGCTGTACGCTCCGTGTCGCGGATCCCCGGATCTCTAGTCCTTCACCATGGCCTATTCGGGCTCGGGCGCAAACACGCCGTACGAGGAGGGCCACCGGCTGCAGGACATGTCGCATTCCAACGTGAGTCTCTAGATCGAGTGCAGTTGATCCCCGTGTCGTCATCGAGGATTCCCACTGACATGCTGTCTGTTCCGCTGAGCAGTATGGCCGTGAGGACCAGGAGGCGTCCCAGTCGCTGCTAAACCAGGGTCCCTTCAACGGGCCCTTCGATGATCCTCAGAACAGAGGCACATCGCCGCAGCGACCGACCTCGGGGTACAGCTTGACCGAGTCCTATGCCGCTGACGCGACGCCCGCCTACCAGGATCCCTACAGCTCCAATGGTTCGACCTATTCTGGCAACACCATGGAGAACCCGGCGACCGCCTTTGGCGTGCCCGGCCGCGTGTCGTCGCCCTACGCTCGCAGTGAGACATCGTCGACGGAGGCGTGGCGCCAGAGACAGGCTCCCGGAGGCGGAGGCCTGCGTCGTTATGCGACCAGGAAGGTCAAGCTGGTGCAGGGCTCCGTCCTGAGTGTCGATTACCCCGTGCCCAGTGCCATCCAGAATGCGGTGCAGGCCAAGTACCGTAACGATCTCGAGGGAGGGAGCGAGGAATTTACTCATATGCGCTGTAGGTTCTCTTGATAAACAAGGAAAATCCGCTGATCATAGTCAATCGGTCGACGCTGAACCATGCATACTTCTAGACACCGCTGCGACCTGCGACCCCAACGAGTTCACCCTGCACAATGGCTACAACCTCCGTCCGGCCATGTACAACCGTCATACGGAGCTTCTGATCGCGATTACGTACTATAACGAAGATAAGATGTTGACGTCTCGGACTCTGCACGGTGTCATGCAAAACATCCGCGACATTGTCAACCTCAAAAAGTCCGAGTTCTGGAACAAGGGTGGCCCCGCATGGCAGAAGATCGTCGTTTGCCTGGTCTTCGACGGAATCGACCCCTGTGACAAGGACACGCTCGACGTTCTGGCCACCATTGGTGTCTATCAGGATGGTGTGATGAAGCGTGATGTCGACGGCAAGGAAACCGTCGCCCACATCGTCAGTAGAACCTGTCGATCCCCTAGCGCTCCATGTGGACTAACCGGCCGCAGTTCGAGTACACCACGCAGCTCTCCGTCACCCCGAACCAGCAGCTCATCCGGCCGGTCGATGACAGCCCCAGCACGCTGCCTCCGGTGCAGATGATCTTCTGTCTGAAGCAGAAGAACAGCAAGAAGATCAACTCGCACAGATGGCTTTTCAATGGCTTTGGCCGCATCCTGAACCCCGAAATCGTCATTCTGCTCGACGCTGGAACCAAGCCCGGTCACAAGTCGCTTCTCGCTCTGTGGGAGGCTTTCTACAACGACAAGGACCTGGGTGGTGCTTGTGGTGAAATCCACGCAATGTTGGGTAAAGGCTGGAAGAACCTGATCAACCCTCTTGTCGCCGCGCAGAACTTCGAGTACAAGATCAGTAACATCCTCGACAAGCCCCTGGAGAGTTCCTTCGGATACGTCAGTGTGTTGCCCGGTGCCTTCTCCGCGTACCGATTCCGTGCCATCATGGGTCGCCCGCTGGAGCAGTATTTCCACGGTGACCACACCTTGGCCAAGCAGCTGGGAAAGAAGGGTATCGAAGGCATGAACATCTTCAAGAAGAACATGTTCTTGGCCGAAGACCGTATTCTCTGTTTCGAACTGGTTGCAAAGGCCGGATCCAAGTGGCATCTGTCCTATGTCAAGGCATCCAAGGCCGAGACCGATGTGCCCGAAGGTGCTCCCGAATTCATTTCTCAGCGTCGTCGTTGGCTCAACGGTTCTTTCGCGGCCGGTATCTACTCGCTCATGCACTTTGGGCGTATGTACAAGAGTGGTCACAATATTGTCCGCATGTTTTTCTTCCACATTCAGATGCTTTATAACACATTCAGTGTCATCATGACCTGGTTTGCTCTCGGTAAGTCCACTGAGCTCTGCCGCCCGTGCCTGAACTCGATCTCGCTAACCGCCGCATCCAGCGTCTTATTGGCTTACCACTACTGTCATCATGGACCTGGTCGGAAACCCGGGCGCTTCGAACAACTACACTGCTTTCCCCTTCGGTAATCGGGCTACTCCCATCATCAATACCATTCTGAAATACCTCTACTTGGCGTTCCTTCTGCTGCAATTCATCCTGGCTTTGGGTAATCGTCCAAAAGGGTAAGATGGCACTCAAGGCTGTTCCCCGATCGGGATGGGATGCTGACGGCAAAAAAAACATCACAGTTCCAAATACTCGTATATCTCGTCCTTTGTTGTCTTTGGTATCATCCAGTTCTACGTCATCATCCTGTCCATGTACCTCGTCGTGCGCGCCTTCTCCGGAAAGACCCCGATGGACTTCGATGTGAGTCACGGAGTCGGGCCGTTCCTCAAGTCGTTCTTCTCGTCCTCCGGTCCGGGTATCATCATCATCGCGCTGGCTGCCACCTTCGGTCTCTACTTCCTCGCCTCGTTCATGTACATGGACCCGTGGCACATGTTCACCTCGTTCCCCGCTTACCTGCTGGTCATGTCGTCCTACATCAACATCCTCAACGTGTACGCGTTCAGCAACTGGCACGACGTGTCCTGGGGTACCAAGGGTGCAGACAAGGCCGATGCGCTGCCGTCCGCGCAGACGCAGAAGGAGCCGGACGGCAAGGGCGCCGTCATCGAGGAAGTCGACAAGCCCCAGGCCGATATCGACAGCCAGTTTGAAGCGACCGTGAAGCGTGCCCTGACCCCGTTCGTCCCGCCCCCGGAGCACGAGGAGAAGACTCTGGAGGACTCCTACAAGAGCTTCCGTACCCGGCTGGTGACGTTCTGGATCTTCAGCAACGCCCTTCTCGCGGTGTGTATCACCAGCGAGAGTGTCGACAAGTTCGGTTTCACGGTATGCCCCGCCCCCCCCCCCCCCCCCCCTTCCCCCCCCTTGGCGGTCTATGTGATATGTCAGACACTAACGGCACTTGTAGAACCAAGCGACCGTGCGTACCTCGCACTTCTTCCAGGCCCTGCTGTGGGCGACGGCGGCGATGTCGCTCATCCGCTTCATCGGCGCGTGCTGGTTCCTGGGCAAGACCGGTATCATGTGCTGCTGTGCCAGGCGGTAGACATGTGCCGTTGGGGCTGCTGCTTGCCGCGGGCTGCAAGACAGAGGCTCCCGGGCACTGTCCCCGAGCCGCATCCGTCAGATCTGTACTCTACTTCAGATGCCTTTAGGCTTTCCTTGTTCGCTAGTAGTGCCTTGTTTTTTTTTCCCCTTCCGGGTTGGATCTGTATTTTCGAGACGGCGATGCATTGTTCATGTTGTGGAGTTTCCGTAAGATATTAGCGACTAAAAATGGAATCCATGCCCCATGCACCTGTAGATTCACCATCAACAGCGAACCGTAGACTGTAGGAGTTGCGTCGGAGTGCCGGCGTCGATGATGTCGCGTGCGCGCGCCGTGGCAAGCCCGGGGCGGCGACGGCCCTCAGGCACCTCACGTTTCCGGCCGGGATACCATCGCGATCAGCCTCATCACCTCCGCCAACGCATTTGCCTCCTCCCCAGACAGCACCCCCGCCCCCGAGTCCCGGTCGACATTTTTGCTTATCTCGGATCTCTATCCTCTATCCTGTACGTTTACGACCGTGCCGCGCACTCCGTACTTGCTTTCCACGCGACGCTGGTTCCTTCCTTGGCCTGTCACTCTGCGGAGAACCATCACGCGCCGGTTGTAACCCGGCAGGTCCTCTGCGCTGCCGCCTACGCCAGAAAAACAAGAATACTCGCAGACCTGACAGCGTCTTCTTTGGATAGGTGTGACGGAGACCTCCGCGCCCGGGAGGCGGTGAAGGCAAGATGTTGAAGATATGGTCGATGGTACGTCCCGACGGGTATCCTAGAAGAACTCTGCGGTTGACTTGTGTGTCCGGTGATGTAGAAGCAGAAGCAACAGCAGGAGGAGAATGCGCAAGGGGCGGCAGCGAAGAAGAAGAAGGTCACCGCCGCGCAGCTGCGCGTGCAGAGAGGTATGCCGCTTTCCTCCCGTCTACATTCTGCCCTGCCTTTTGCCTGGAGACAGCTCTCTGACAGGATGCGTCCCTCCAGACCTGCAAGAGCTCTCGCTCGGCAGCACGATGAAGATGAGCTTTCCCAACCCGGACGACATCCTCAACTTCACCCTCACCATCGAGCCCGACGAGGGCATGTACAAGGCCGGCTCCTTCAACTTCTCCTTCGCCATCAACCAGAATTTCCCCCACGACCCGCCCAAGGTCAAGTGCCTGCAGAAGATCTACCACCCCAACATCGACCTCGAGGGCAACGTGTGCCTGAACATCCTGCGCGAGGACTGGAAGCCCGTGCTGAACCTGAACGCGGTGATTGTGGGGTTGCAGGTGCGTTCTTTTCCCCTTTCCTTCAGTCTCCGGATGCGTGGATAATATCGGGTTTGATGCTGATATCTAACTAGTTCCTCTTCCTTGAGCCGAACGCCTCGGATCCCCTGAACAAGGAGGCGGCGGACGACCTGCGGATGAACCGCGAGGGCTTCAAGCGCAACGTGCGCACGGCCATGAGCGGTGGAACCGTCCGGGGCGTGACGTACGAGCGTGTTATCCGATAAGAGAAGTCGATCGCTTGGATGGGTGTATTGCACATTTACGGGGAGCTATTTGACTCTTCCTTGGAAAAGGAAGAAAAAAGACGGACAGTGGACTTGATGCACAGGAACCAAGGCAAAAAGAATCGCGTCGAGCCGCGTCGGGTCGAGTCGAGGAGTAACTCCCGAGACCGATACGTCTGACCGCGATTAAGGTGTACGGACAGGAAGGACTGGAAGGGGATTGGTTCAGTTGGACTGGGACTGGATCTTGCACAGACTTTAAAAAAGAGCTTTATGTTCTGTTTGTTCCGTCCCGTTCAGCATTCTGTTTATTCTTGTTAGCGTCGTTTGTGGCACGTTGTTTATAGAGTCTTCTTTTGCCTCCTCCAGCTCGGTTCGTCTGACCGACTTGACTGATAGATGTGACGGACGGAGCAGAACAGAGCGGGAACTGAATGAATAAAATACCCCTTTCTATTTATTTTTTTCCCTCTTATCCCTCGTAGACCTGTCTATCTATCTATATATTATAATAATGTCTTGGTCTTGACCTCTTTTATCCTCTACCTGGGCTGCGTAGGTATGTTATGTGGTGCATGTATGTAAAGTACAGTGCGGGTAGCCCACTGGATACGGCAGAAAAGATGCAGGTCCTCTCGTCCGGTCCGCGAGGAGGTAACGGACAAACAAAGGGACGGGTGCCTTTTCTAGCGTATTGGAGGTACGCATTGGATATTCATGGCAGAAGAAGAGAAAAAGAAAGAATCTGGGTCGGGTAGGCTTTGTATCCGTAGTAGAGAGTCGAGACAAGAAGGGCGGACGATACACCCGCAGAGGCCAGGCGGACGGGGCTCATCGGGTGAATTATCCGAGGGAGGTCTATACTCTATAGAGACGGAGCCCTCGACACATACGCAGTGCAAAGAGCGCAGGGTAGACAAGACGGAAGGATGAGGATCCTTGACGCGCGTATGTATATACTGTACAATTTGATTTTTCATCTATTTATTCCTTCATTTATTTCTCCTTCACAGGATTTCGCCCTTCCTTTCTTCCAACCCCCGCACTTCTACCCTTTCAAAAACCACAACCACAACCTCGTTTATCTCATCGAACATGTGCTGTTGGCTCAAAAAACCTGGGGTTGACTTAAGAAGAAGAAGAAGCCGCGACGCGGGCCAGCAGCTCCTTCTGGGCCTCGATGCGCTCCTTCTCGAGCTTGGCGTAGAAGTTGTCGCGGGCGCGGACGCGCGGGATGTGCCAGCCTGCGTTCGAGTCAGCATTGTTTTGGCTTGCTTGATCGAGGCAGGAGAGGAGAGTGTTGGGAGAAGAAGGAGGTAGAATACGTACCGTACCACCACAGGTAGCCGAAGGAGGTGCCGAGACCTGTGTTTTCATTCATCCTTGTCAGTTATACTGGTCTGTACGTGCTGTGCGGATGTTCCGTGCTCCAGGTCCATGTTTCCAGGCGATCCCGCGCCATCCGCGGGGTCAATTCCTCCTTTTTTTCATGCAAGGACTGGGTCTGGATGTGCTATCCGGATGTCTGGAGATGTGGACGCGGATCTCGGGCGGGACGATGGACGGTGGACTCACCGATCGCAGTGCTCAGGTCCAGGACCAGGCTGCGGCGGAGCATCTGTCGAGAGAGACATGTCAGTGCCATGTTCTGAGTGGGAGGTAAGAGAGCAGATGACTCCCGGCAGCGGGGAGGCTTCAGGTGGGCTGGGAGGGACGTACGCCTTTGATCGGGGGCAGAGCGGACGCCATTGTGACGGGCGGATGTGACGGAGAGGTCGCTGAGGTGGTGGAGAGAGCTCTTTGCTTGCGGATAGCGTAGGAGATGTTGCTGGTCGACTTTGCGGTGTTGCTTGTAGATATGCCGAAGAAGACGGACGGAGGGACGTTGGCGAGGGCTCCGCTAGCGTAAGCGACGCTCCGGGTGGTGTGAGTGGCCGGTGCCTGAGGCAGGAAAGGTCGAGGATCTCATACGGAGGACATTCAGAATGGACATCTACGGAAAAGCATCTGGTATATCTACGATATTCTCTCATACAGTACAGCGATAAATAAAAATATAATAATAGATCGCCGTGTAACTGTCGACTCACCGTGCGGCTGACAAAGCATCACGTGACATCATATCCATCGCGCGCTCTCCATCTCGTCTTCATCACCACCTCAACATCACCACCACCGCCATGGCGCCCGTCGTCCCCCCCGAGCCCTCCCTCAAGCGCTCCTCCTCGTCACTGTCCGATGGCCTCGACGAGTCCGCTCCGAAGCGCCAGAAGCGCATCTACCACCACCACCATAGCCTGCTCACGCCTGTCCGGCTCGCCCTGACCGAGGCCGCCATCACCGACAGCGTCGCCGTCGACCAGCTGCTCAAGCGCTCCATCGGCCAGATGTTGGCCCAGGCCGGCTTCGACCTGGCCGATCCCGTCGCGCTGGACAGCTTCCGGAACGCCACGGAGGAGTGTACGTGGTTCTCTTTTTTTGCCTGGTTGATCCAACACTGACTGGTCTAGATATGCTCAAGTTCGCGTCCCACGTGCGCCAGTCGATGCTCGCGTGCCGGCGCGTCCAGCCCATCCCGCACGACTTTGAGCACGCCCTGCGCCGCAGCGCCGTCAGCGTCGACGACCTGCCCGCGTACCTCACAGCGCCGCCCGCCGTCGAGCCCGCCCCGGCCCTGCTGCCCAGCCCGCCGCCCGACGAAGACCCCTTCGCGGGGCTGCCCTTCCTCGATGCCACCCTCAGCGGCGAGGAGGACCGCGCCCGCAGCGCCTACATCCCCAAGCACTTCCCGGCCTTCCCCAGCCGGCACACCTACCGCCACACGCCCGTCTTCACGCAGCGCGAGCACGACCCGCGTCGCATCCGCGAGCGCGCCACCGAGGACGGCCGCCTGGGCGAGGAGGCCCTGCGCAAGCTGGCCCGCGCCGCCTTCAAGGACAGCCAGACGACGGGCGGCGCCGGTGGCCGCGAGAAGAAGCTGTGGGGCCGCCGCAACGAGGACTTGGAGACCATGTTCGAGAGGACGGTCCGCGGGCTGCTCAAGAAGGCGCAGCGCAACGCCCCGGACGCTGCGTCCAACACCGCCCCGTCGATGGAGCTCGACCCGGGCCCGGGGCCGTCCGGGCAGCCGAAGCCGTCGCGGCCGAAGCTGCCGCTGAGCCTGGAGCTGGGGCCGATCGTCAACTGCGAGAGGGACTTCTGGCGCAAGAGCGCGAAGAAGGCGGAGAAGGCCGAGAACGTGAAGAAGATGGCAGAGACGAAGGCCGATGCCGCAAAGGAGGCCGGCGTGGTCCGGGCGGAGGGCGTCGTCACGTCTTGACTTACTTCTTACAGTCTGTGGATTCTACTTTTACAGTCTGGAGATTTCGCATTAGTTCTGGTTTTGGCTTTTGCTACGAGCATGTCGGGATCAGGGCGTCGGGCGTTTGGCGGATTAGTGATACCCATGTAACCCTAGATATGATATTCGATGCAGTCCCAATGTTAATAATGAAGCAATGATACCATCCAACTCGCAACGCCATGCAAGTACTGTACATGTAGAATAACATGATATGACATTGAATATTCCCATCAATCCTTCCCAGTTTGCTTCTGCATCTCCGCCTCCCTCAGCTTCTCCCACGCCGTCGTCTCGACCGTCAGGCCCCCGGCGCATCTAGCAGTCAGAAAAGTCAGCATCATATATAGAAAGAAAAAAAGAAGGAAAAGAGACTACCTCCGGAACAGCCTCACGACGGGCCGGCACCGCACCACCCCGGGCTCCGGCACCCCCTCGTGCGGCGGGTTGCACGAGTACTGCAGCATCTCGAGCAGCGCGCACTTGTCCAGGTCGATGGGCCCGCCCTTGCGCCGCTTCTCCTTGAAGGTGGTGGTCTGCAGGATCTGGACGCGCTCGGGGAGGGCGGTGGTGGGGAAGATGGGGATGAGGGGGGCCATTTGTTTCTTCCTTTTCCCTGTTGTTGGTGAAGGTTGTTATGGGGAGGGCATTGGCGATTGAGCGATTGAACTGGTTGGATTTGGTTTGGAGGAGGAGGAGGAGGAGGAGGAGCTGGTTGTTCTGCTGGAAGAAGAGAGGTGATCTGATCTGATGCGGAGCGGAGTGCGAGGACGGAGGTCGGAGACGTCGCGTTTGTTGTGTTCAAGGGCTGGCTCTCGACAACGAGGTACCTCCTCCACATACAGACAACTTATATGCAGCACAACACCGGCAGCATGTCTGTCTCTGCAGATACCCAGGCAAACAGACACACCGAGCGGTGCACCAGCTAAAGCATGGCCGCCCGCTTTGGGGAGAGACTGCTCGCCGAGGTGCGCGGCGAGGGGCTGCACGAGGTGAGCTCCATACCTTCGTACTTGTGTGCCTAGATGGTGTGTTCATTGTTCAATTGCATGTACTGTGTGATATGTGCTTTATTTTGTATTATATTTCTCTATCTGATCTTGTTAGAGGTGCAAGCTAACAGCACAGCTCCTGCACGACCTGAGAGCGCTCCATCCGCACGCGGCCCCGCCGTCTCTTGGGGTTAAGGAGCTGGATGCGCTGCTGGATGTGTTTTTGGGAAGATCGTCTGCTGACCATGCTGCTGCCGCTTCGGATCCTCTTGAGCAGAGGGATGCTGTGGACGTCGATGCTGCTGCCGTCCCTCCCGAGGACGAATTTGATATCCCGACGGCTCCGCCTCAGAACAGAGGCCTGAACGAGAACAGACGGAAAAGGAGACATCCGGTTATTGAAATAGCCAGCGCCTGCTCCGCCGCCGGCAAGTCCCAGCTCCTGTACTATCTGGCTGCCGTGGCCGTCCTGCCGCCGCGCCTCGGCGGGCGCGACGCCGCCGTCGTCTTCCTTGACACGGATGGCCGGTTCGACGCCGCACGGCTGCGCGATGTCGCTGCTGGGATCGTGCGGCGGAATCTGAACGTGCAGATGAAGTCTGCAGAAGACGTCCCCGGCGTCTACGGGATGCAGGACGACCTCCGCTCCGCCCTCGACCACGTCCACGTCTTCCGCCCCCAGTCGTCATCCTCCCTGCTGGCGACGCTGCGGTCCCTCGACACGTACCTGTTCGATCTGTCCGCGCACCGTTCCGCGTCCCGCCCCCTGCACGCCGTCCTCCTCGACTCCGCCAGCGCCTTCTTCTGGCAGGACCGGCTGCGCGACGAGGTCGCGAGGACCGAGGAGATCGGCCGCCCGGCCGCGGAGGTCGAGCGGGACCGCGACAAGAACCGCAGCTTCCACCTGTCGGTCCTGTACCGCGCGCTGGTCGACGAGCTGAAGCGGCTGCAAAAGGTGTTTGACTGCGCGGTCGTGTATACGGCTGCTGGGGTCGGCCAGGTCCGGACTCGGACTCGGGGAGATGAGAGACCTCCACTATCGGTCCGCCCGCATCTGCCTGCGCCGTGGGGAGCGTTCCCCGTGCTGAGGGTCGTCGTGCAGCGGGATCCGGTGCGGCCGTTCCCGCCAGGGATGACGGCGGAGGAGGCGGCCAGGGAGGCGCCGCTGCGGCAGGAAGTGGTGCGGCGGGGGAGGTTTTCCGCCTGGGTGGAGGGCGAGCTGCCGGATGCTCTGAGGAGGGGAGTGTTTTCGTTTTATGTGACGGCGGAGGGGGTGTTCATCGGTGATGACGGTCATGGAGGCGCCGTTTAGCCTGAATGGCTTGATGGATGAGCAAAGTACATGAATGTGTCCGCTCGACTACAAAAAAGAGGCCAAGGCCACTGATTGCAATCAGATACCGGTATTTTGGCCGTCAAACAGAATGTTCTCATTGATCTGTACATGGCATGTGTATCCTGTTCATCTATGTAGGTATATACTGGTATATGTGCCACATATACCCCCTGATAGAGGCATCTGTAGCTATATCTACATCCATAACCCATCACATATCATCCCCATCCCATCAACTCGACGAACCGAGCAGCTTCCCAATCGCCTCCACCGTCGTGTTTCCTCCACTGAACACGACACCGATATCCCACCCGTCTTCGCCGGCCTCCGCCTCCACCATGCGGCGGAACTCCTCGTTGTACAGCACGACCGCCAGCCCGACCACCGCGCTCGGCTCCACCACCAGCTTCATGCGCTCCAGCACCAGCCGCATCGCCGCCTTGATCTGCTCCTCGGTCACGCTGTAGACCCCGTTGACCTTGCTCCTGTCGGAGATCACGGCCCAGTTGAGCACGCCGACGGGCGTGCGCAGCCCGTCGGCGATGGTCGTCGTCTTGACGCTCTCGACGCGGCTGCCGGCCTCGAGCCCGCGGCGGCAGTCGTCCGCGCCCTCGAACGACGGCTCCGCGCCGAAGACCTTGGTCTCCTTGTCGCTGAAGTACGTCGCCACGCCGGCGTTGAGCCCCCCGCCCCCGATGGGCGTGATGACCGCGTCGAGCCCGCCCATCACCTTGGCCGAGTCGCCGCCGTGGACGGACAGCTCGGGGCGCGAGCTGACCAGCTCGATGTACTGCTCGTCCATCTCCAGCGCGACGGTGCCCTGGCCCAGGATGACGTCCGCGTGGTCGTACGGCGGGATCAGGAACGCGCCGGTCTCCTGCTGCACCTGCGCGACGACCGCCTCGCGCTCCGTGCTCGTGGGGCCCGAGAAGACGACGCGCGCGCCGTAGCCCTGCGTCGCGGCGATCTTGGACGGGGTCGAGATGGACGGCATGACGATGTGCGCGGGGATCTGGAACGTGGACGCGGCGAGGGCGAGGGCTTGTGCGTGGTTTCCTTCACCGTGTCAGTCCACCATCTATATAGATATATATATATATATAGATATCAGGGATGTGGATGCAAAGGGAGGTACCTGAACTATGCGTGACAACACCCCTCCTCCTCACCTCCTCGATGCCCATCTCGTCGATCAGCCGCCGCACGGCGTGGAACGCGCCCCGCGCCTTGAACGCCCCGACGCGCTGCAGGTTCTCGCATTTGAAGAAGAGGCGGATTTTCGGTTCCGCCGGTGTGTCTTGTTCTGTGAGCCCGGATAACGGCGAGGAAGGGTCCTGCGGGGTCGACGCGAGCGTGCTGAGCGTCGTGCTCGTCAGCAGCGGGGTGCGGTGGATGTGCGGCTCGATGAGGGCGTGCGCGTCCTCGACGTGGGCGGGGGTGAGCGCCATCTTTGTCTTTCTCCTTTTCTCTCTCTGTCTGTCACTCTTTCTCCTCGTGGCGTATGTTTTCTTGGTGACGTAGGTTGAGGAGGGGAGTGATATCGATCTATATATATATATATAGCGATATCAGATGTCGCGGGTGGGGATCGGAGCGTCGTCTCCGCACCGGTTTCCTGCCTGAGAATGCATGCTCTTCCTGCTGTCTAGACAGCAGTATCTGAGCCATCCATCAACCTGGAAAAAAAAAAAAAAAAAAAAAAAAAAAAAACTACCGCTCAACCACATTACAAAAAAAAGAGAGCCAAGCACGCCGATTGATTCGATTGCCGCCGGATATTGTAGAACTGGGTGCTCATCGACCCGTTCCTCCTGCATATATAGGCCCGCCACAGGACAGGATCTTCTTCTCATATGCCCGAATCCGGCCCGAGACAGCATATATACGACTCCTGATCCTGTTTTCTTTATAAGCATGTTTCAGGAGGTAGGCGGCTGTCCTGTGGAACCTGTGATGAAGCTGAAAGAATCAGTGAGGATTCTCCAAAAAAATCATGGGCAGGTCAAAGGAGTCAAAGGATGGGGACTCAGGATAGGATAAATATGTACTGCCCTCGAGTTCTTCCCTGAAGCTCTGTAGAGATTTTTTTCATCATCCTCTGTCGCTTTGGTTCTGGGTGAGTAGGCTAGATAGGGTCAGTCGATCTGGGTAACCGGGAGTCGGTCGGTTCGGCTTGTTGATATTATTCTGAGGATATGCTACTGGGTTTGGCTGGCTGACACTTTATCTATCTACTTAGCTATCTAGATCTGACTACTGTAGATGCAGGTGAAGGTATGGCGTAGATTTGGATTTGGTATAGTGTTGACAGTCTGACATTCAGTTAGGAGTAATAACCCTCCAGCGGAGGTTTTTTTTTTTCATCAAGAAAATGACCATTTGGAACGAACGAATGAATATGGTCAGATAGTGCAGTACAGTACAAATAAGTCAAGAATGATATCGACACGATGAACAGGGAGTTACTGTTCCTGCAGGATAAAATAAACGACTTGCTTGACTAGTCGCGATAGTAGTAGCGAACTAGTCACCTAGAACACAGTAATAGAGAATAATAAAGATCTAGACTACAGCTCCAGGGAAGGCATCAGGGCCGTTGGATTTATCGTTGCTGGAATCCCTCCTCTGACCCCATGCCTGCCCTGTCCTGTTACTATTTTCGATTCTGGGAATTCTCGCTGATTTTTTTTTCCCTTTTTGGATCATTCTCAGAGGTTTCACTGCGGTCCTACTGTACATGTACTTCGTGGAGCTTGCCTGTGAAGGAATCGGTATACGCCTTTGACGGAGCGATATGTTCCTTTACTTATGTACCAGATAGTATTTCGAATTTAAATGCTTTTCTTCCATGTCTCTGGCCGGATCCGGACATCTACGCACCCGCGGCGGACCGATGCAGGAGCGGGTGGATCGGTGGTCTCGACCACTCGATCCTGCAATGGCGAGTGAATAAGTAATAAATCATTTCCGTCGGGATGGATGGCGTGGCTGTTTTCTGGTGGCAGTGCTTGATTTTTTTTTGTCTTTTTTAGAAAATTAATCAATTTTCCTGTCTCCATTTCTGTCGTAAACAGATTCAACATGATATCTCTCTCATGTAATTTCAACATGGGTTCTTCCGATATCAGAATAGTGAGCCATTGAGGCAAATGATACGGGCTTGAACCTGATCCGTTTGGCAACCATGCCCTGGATCGGACGGATAGAAACATAACACGACCGATCGTTCCTGTCTACGGGCACCGCGACGGAAGATCCGTCAGATTGACATGACGACTAGAATACATGACTGACATCACTGGTCCTCAACTGATTTTTCTCATCAACTGGTTCCGTTCCAGCCTATTTCTGGTTCTCGGGGCGGAGGGCGCTGCCGTCGTCAGCAGGGATCCCAAACACATAAAAAAAAAAAAAGGAAAGGACCTACCGAACAGCCTTGCCGGCGCGCCAGATCTCCAGGTCGCGGATGTCCTGCATCTCCTTCTCGTACTTCTCGCGGTAGTCGGGCTGCGAGTTGAACTCGAGGGCGCGCCTGGTCTCGGAGCCGTCGCGCACGCGGTCGTACAGCTCGTTGAAGAGCGGCTTGAGGGCGTCCTTGAAGCGGCCGCTCCAGTCGATGGCGCCGCGGCGCGCGGTGGTGGAGCAGGCGGCGTACATCCAGTCCATGCCGTTCTGGCCGATGAGCGGGTACAGCGACTGGGTGGCCTCCTCGACGGTCTCGTTGAAGGCCTCGGAGGGGCTGTGGCCGCGCTCGCGCAGCACCTCGTACTGCGCCAGGAACATGCCGTGGATGGCGCCCATGAGGCAGCCGCGCTCGCCGTACAGGTCCGAGTAGACCTCCTTCTCGAAGGTGGTCTCGTAGAGGTAGCCGGAGCCGATGGCGACGCCCATGGCGACGGCCTTCTCCTTGGCCTTGCCGGTGACGTCCTGGTAGACGGCGATGGACGAGTTGATGCCGCGGCCCTCGCGGAAGAGCGAGCGCACGGTGCGGCCGGAGCCCTTGGGGGCGACGAGGATGACGTCGACGTCCGGGGGCACCTCGACCCGGGTCAGGTCCTTGAAGACGGGGCTGAAGCCGTGCGAGAAGTAGAGGGTCTTGCCCTTGGTGATGAGGGGGCGGATGGTGGGCCAGGTCTCGCTCTGGGCGGCGTCGGACAGCAGGTTCATGACGATGGTGCCCTTCTGGACGGCGGTGGGGACGTCGAACAGGTTGACGCCGGGGATCCAGCCGTCCTGGACGGCCTCCCTCCACGAGGCGCCGTCCTTGCGCACGCCGACGATGACGTTGAGGCCGTTGTCGCGCAGGTTGAGGCCCTGGCCGTGGCCCTGCGAGCCGTAGCCGATGAGGGCGAGCGTGTCATCCTTGAAGTATTCCTGCGTCCGTTAGCCCTGACCCCGATCCACAGACACACACACTCAATATATATATATACAGTGTCGGGGGAGATGACTCATCCGGGGAAACCCACCTGCAGCTTCTCGCGCGGCCAGTCCTCGCGCTCGTAGACGGTCTCCTTGGTGCCGGCAAAGTCGATGGTCTTGACGCCGCGGACCGCCGTGACGGGGGCGAGGGGGGCGACGCGGGGCACGAGCGCCGGGCGGGCCGCGGCGGCGAGCGGGCGGGCGGCGGCGCGCGCGAGGCGCAGGGCGCGGGCGAGCGGGCGGGCGGCCATGCTGGCTGAGGAACGGAGCAGAGACAGGAGTGCACTGGGGAGTCGCAGAGGGGAGGGGGCGATGTCTGTTATATACGGGGCGACCGCGACGGACGCGGTGGAGGACGCGGCGGTCACGTGCCGGAGTTGGGCCGGCGCTCCCCGGCCGATGTCGGCCTGTGTCATCGAGGGAGCGACCGACACACCGCGCGAGAGATCGATGCGGCGACCCTTTGGACCGATCCGGGCGCTGGATCCCGCTGTTACAGCCGGGGTTGGCAGAAGGAGGGGTATGTCATGTGGAGGTCACGTGACGACGGATCAGATCGGCCATCTTGATGCAGCGAGGTCGATGATCCAACCCCACGATCCAACCCCATGATCCCATTCTCTGATCCCCAGAACCCAGGAAGACAGCATGCATATAACGACGCTCTTTTCAGACAGACTCCGACCCCCGTGGTCGACTCACACAGCAACCGGTCACATAGACATTGCCAGTAACACAGGCTCATTCTCACGATTCTACGGCTCACCCCCTTGTTTTCTGTCCTCGAGATAAACCAACGGCCCCTTTGGTCCAGCTATCTGGGCCTGTCGTTGCACCCGCGCGGAAAGCACCGGGCATGCCCTCGCGGGGGACGGCGCGCCCGGTCGGCCCGATCGGGCCGCACGACGGCTGATGATGTGTCCGACATCCACCTCGCCCGCACAGACAACTTCTGGATCCTGACCGCATCGAGATCCTCGAGATCGTCCTGATGGTGGACCCGTCCGACCTCGCCGGCCTGCGCCCCCCCCGCGTGCGCACGCGCGCGGCGCTGCTGCTGCTGGACCTGCAGAACGACTTTGTGCGCCCCTGGGGCCGCCTGCCCGTGCCCAACGTCGCCGGCTTCCTCGACGCGCTGGCCGCGCTGGCCGCGCGCTTCCGCCGCCACGGCGACGTGGTCTGGGTGCGCTCGCGCTTCGAGGCGCGCCGCCCGCTCGCCGACGCGGACCACGGGGCGGAGCTCGTCGTGCTGGCGGGGGAGGATGACCGGCGGGACGACGCGGAGCGGGTCGACGACGAGGCCTTCCTCTCGACCGACCGCCCCTGCTGCCTCCCCGACACGCCCGGCGCCCAGGTGCCCGCCGCCGTGCTGGCCGCCGTCGACGCCGAGCGCGACCTCGTCGCCGTCAAGACGCACTACTCGGCGCTGCAGAGCCCCGGCCTGGTGCGGTCGCTGCGCACCCGCCTCGTCACCGACCTGTACCTGGCCGGCGCCCTGTCCAACGTGTCCGTCTACGCCACCGCCCTCGACGCCGTGCGCCACGGCTTCGCCGTCACCGTGCTCGAGGACTGCCTGGGCTTCCGCAGCTTCGCCCGCCACGCCGAGGCCATGCGCCGCATGGCCGACGTCCTCGGCGTCAACGGCACCACCGTGCCCGAGCTGCTCGACGAGGCCGACGGGGACGACGAGGTGCCCCGCGGTGCGGCGACGACCGCCGCCGGCCCCGAGGGCGGCCGGGGGGGGCTCGGCGGGCAGGGCAGTCCTTCCCCGGTCACGGACACGGACAAGGACCAGGACGAGGCCGGCCGCCACGACTCGGACCACCCGCCGCCCATCGAGATCGAGGTCGACAGCGGCGACCCCCCGCCGGACATGCCCGACTTCGCCTACCGGCGCGCCGGCCGCAACGGCCCGCGCGAGGCCAGGCACAGGTCGTCGCCGTCAGCGTCGTCGGCCCCGTCCAGGAAGCAGCAGCCCCGCGTGCAGCGCGCCAAACCCGCGGACCCCGGGCCGTCTCCGCCCGCCTCCGCCCCCCCGCGCCAAGACCCCACCGGCGGAGACCCCCCCTCCGCCTCCGCCTCCGCCTCTCCGCCCCGCGGGTCTTCCGCCCCGACGGAACCGAAGCAGCAGCAGCACGAAGAACAACCACCACCACCGCCGCAACACCAGGAACAACGGCAACGGCAGCGGCAGCAGCAGCAGCAGCAGCAGCAGCCGGGAGGACGGCGGAAGGAGCCCGCCGCCCTCGGCCCCGGCGACCGCATCGGCGAGGGCGACTCGCGCATCGTCTACGACCTCGACCTGCCGCCCGACGCCTTCGCGCGCATCCGCGCCGAGGTCGGCTGGCAGCGCATGTACCACCTGTCCGGCCAGGTGCCGCGCCTCGTCGCCGTCCAGGGCCAGGTGCGGCCCGACGGCGCCGTCCCCATCTACCGCCACCCCGCCGACGAGTCGCCGCCGCTGCGCCCCTGGACGCCCACCGTCGACCGCGTCCGCGCCGTCGTCGAGCGCCTGCTGGGCCAGCCCGTCAACCACGCCCTCATCCAGCTGTACCGCGACGGCCAGGACCGCATCTCCGAGCACGCCGACAAGACCCTCGACATCGTGCGCGGCTCGTGCATCGGCAACGTCAGCCTGGGCGCCCAGCGCACCATGATCCTGCGGACGAAGGCCTCGGCTTCCTCCGGGGACACGGGGGAAACCCGCCGGACGCAGCGCGTGCCCCTGCCGCACCGCTCGCTCTTCGTCCTGGGCGAGCGCACCAACCGGCGCTGGCTGCACGGCATCCGCCCCGACAGGCGCCCGGACTCGGCCAAGTCCGCCGAGGAGCGCGCCTGTGGCGGCGAGCGCATCTCGCTGACCTTCCGCCACATCGGCACCTTCGTCCACCCGGCCGAGGGCGTCATCTGGGGCCAGGGCGCCGTGTCCAAGACGCGCGAGCACGCCGGCCGCATCGTCCACGGCGACCCGGCGGAAACCGAACGGCTCATCCGCGCCTTCGGCCGCGAGAACCACGACCCCGACTTCGACTGGGACGCCGTCTACGGCGGCGGCTTCGACGTCGTCAACTTCGTCATCACCCGCTCCGCCGCCCGGCTCGTCCCCAGCGGGGACCCCGTCGCCGACCTGCGCGTGCGGCTGTGTCTGACGGAGAGCGGCCTCCGCTACGAGCCTGCGGACGCGGCGCCGGCGTCGGGCGAGGGGGCAGCAGATCGCCTCCGCGGACCCGTCTACGTCGACCCGGAAGACGGCGCCGCCACCGTCGCGGGCGACGTCGAGATCCTGTCGCACGTGGCGCAGCGGCCGGCCGACCCCGCCCGCCCGGGCGTCGACCCGCTCCGCGGCGGCGCCCGCCTCCCGCAGATCCAGGCGCTGCTCGCCTCCTGGCGGCAGTACCGCGCGGATGGCCGGACCGCTGACATCGACGGCCTCCTCGCCCCCTGGGACGAGGCCCTGCGGGGCAAGCACTACCTCGACGGCCCGGTCTTCGGCATCGACGACTGCGCGCTGTGGCCGCTGCTGCGCGAGGTGGTGCGGGAGACGGGGCCGTTCTCGCAGACCCGGTTTCCCGCGCTGCAGACCTACTATCAACGGGTCGAGAAGCGCGCGTGCGTGCGGGCCGTGCTGGACGAGATGCGGCGCCAGGTCTCTCCTGGCGAGGGGGAGGGAGACGGTCCGAAGTCTTGATTTTGATGACTCTTGTCTCTACGATATGTTTGCAGTCGATGTCGATCAGGCGCTGGATGTCCAACCAGCCTTGCGGGCAGCGGCCGACGATGTGCTGGCGGGATGTACACGCTGACGGGATGACGACCTCCCTGACCCGAGGAACAGCCAGTTACCACGATCGATATTGATACCGATGATATCGACTACATGATATCACGAAGCCACGACACGACCTGATGCCGATGACCGCGATGAATGAGTGAGCGACAGCGAAAGAGGAAGAGATTGCAAAAGTTTTTGACTTTCTTTTTCTCGTTTTCTTTTTTTTTTTTTCTTTTCCCTTTTTTTTTTCTCCATTTTCTTTTCTTTTCAGAATTTTCTCTTTCGATCGCAGTAATTGACTAAGAAGCATAACATGATTGACTAAGAAACATAACATAATTCAGATTTTGCTTACTTTTGATACTTTTCTTTTAGGCTGTTTGTTTCCTTTTTTTCTTTCTTCTCCTTTTTTGTTTATGCAATGCTTTCTATGTTTGAGTCTCCGCTTCATCTTTTCTTGATGTCTCTTAATTATTCCGAGTTATATATCTCTACTTCTATATATCCACAGCTACATACTTATCTATCTATAATATGATATGACATGATAAACTAAGGAACAGTATCTAGTTATCTAGTTAGGTGTGCTTTGGCAAATAAATAAAGTCTTGGTTTTATTTGTTTCGGTGGAGTATGTCCCATGATTAGATAGGTATCGCTCCGGAAACTCCTGCTTGCACTGTACTGTCTATATATATATATATATGTAGGGAAGATAGCTAGCTAGGTAGGTAGGTAGGCGAGGGAGAAAGGGTCTTGAAGACTCGGGACCTATAATAATATAAGATTAGCGGGGAGCCGACAAGATGGATGGGTGGGTAGGTAGGTAGGAGGAGGGAGCAAAGCAGAGAATAACAGGAATCGCCATGTCTCAGCGTGATGAAGATGGGGTGATATCGGTGTGTCTCTGTGGGAAGTCTATCCGGAAGACAGGCCGACGCGCAGGAGGGTCATGCAGGTGAGGCTGCCAGCTGGACTGGGTCACTCGGGCATTGTAGGATTGAAAGCAATGGTGTGTATGTATGTCTGTATGTACATATATGAGAGTCTCATGGTGTGATGTTGAATCTCTGAGAGATAGATGGAGCCAGCTGTGAAGTGTTACCTCTAGAGCCAGGGCCTGCATATATACCTGCATATACTGTGATGCTCTCCCCGTCCTGTTCACTTGAGTTGAGGGGCTTCCAGAATAGGTATTATCGATTCCCGCGTCTTTGATACGGTTACGAGTCTCAACTGGCATAAATTTTTGAGCTGCGAAACAATCTTCCTCACGGATTTCGTCATAGACCATGCTAAGACCGGATCGTGACTTTTTGACTCTCTGGCGAGGCATTGTCCTCGCAGGCCTTCCGAATTTAAGAGGTTAACATTGCAGGAGCAACAAAAGCGTCTCCCCGGTCCTGCTTCTTCAGCGACCTCACGTCTCTTCGCGAGCGCCAATAGGTCACAGGAACCAGCGGATCGAGCGCATTGCTTCTCATCCATCAATGAACCATTATGGCGTTAGGCTTTGCATACAGACGCGACAAAGATTTCCACATGATGCTGGATGTGTCAAATGGAAAAGGCTTGGGGCGGAAGCGGAAGAGAAAGAGAGCTTCTGCGGCAGAGCCATCCCACGATGCCGCGAAACGAAAGAGAAGGCGCTTCAAGGGAAGAACGATCGGCGGAGTCCTTGGAAGAGTCCCCGTGGAGATACTCCAGGAGATCCTTCTAGACCTCGACCTACGCTCTCTGAGCACAATGTGCCGGCTCAACTCACTCTATCATTCGCTTGTTGAAGATCTGCCTGCCTATAAACTCCTGAGAGAGCATGCTTCAGCGACCCTGAAGATCATGCATGTGACGAAGACCTCTTCTTACTTTCCTGCCCGCCGTCTCTTTTCCGAGTTCTGTCGGCCGCGATGCCGGACCTGCGAGGACTTTGGCCCATACATCTTCCTTCTAACTTGCCGCCGATGCTGTTTCAAGTGCCTACACGAGCATGACGATTATCGCCTGGCGCCGGTCTTTGATGTGATGGTCAATTACGCGCTTTCCAAAGATTTGGTCAAGCGGCTGGACACCATATACAGTCTCCGCGGATAGTACGGTTTCTATCGAGAGTATCAGGGGCGTCTTCGTCTGGTCAGTGCGTCAGAAGCCTTTGAACTGGGCATCAATGTTCACGGAAGCAAGAGGAGGATGGAAAAGGCTAGAGACGGCCTTTGGATGGAAGCAGAAGATGAATACGACGAATGGAGAGCCCTCCCAATCAACCCGCAGGCCGTATAAGCCACGGATACTAAAAGTTGAACCATTTGGCGACTATACGCTCGAAAAATGGCGCTGCATGGGCGCGACCATGTTTCCATACTCGGACGTCGGCAGACATGCTGTGGAGGTTGGAGCGTATTGTAGCGCGTGTGCCATTGCCTCCTATAGGCATGCCTCCTCCTGGGGAGAGACGCTCCGCAACCGCGCATTCTTGACAAGGGAAATTCCGCAGCATTTCCTCGAGTGCGAGGCTTTGAAGAGCGGTTACGAGCATGGGAAGACGCCTACACGGAACTTTGGAATAACTAGCAAGAAGCATTTCCTCGTCAAGGCCAACGGGGATGTTGAGTCATTTAATCAAAAGTCCACTGAAGGAAGAGCATCCGGGAACAGGTATAGGCGACAAGCGTCATGAGCAAACTGGATACATGACGCAGGTACTCTAGCTGTCTAGCAGAATGGATATATATTCCGAGGATGACCATCGATAGTGCAATGGTCAAGGAAGGAGTAGAAGTGATTAAATCACCCATAGCCTGCATTCCCTGTAGCCACGGACACCACAAGTACCTGCTCCTTCCAACATTTTAAACAACTTGCCCACTTTCCCGAGTCTCTTGCCCAGCGCTTCCCCTTCCCGTGGAAGGTACGTCGCCGAGGTCAACAGCTCGTCTCCCTCATCAACCGCGGAGGCCGCCTCGGTTGCTTTTCCCATTCACCTCTTGCCAAGAACACACCGAAGATGGAAGAAGAAATGAAGAAATGAAGTGAGTCGAACAACTAGAGACAACCGCACCGTCTTGCATACCTGATACAGAGGATATCAGACTAAGTTGACACCATGTAACCAGCTTCAGGGGAGACAAATGCGAAATGTAAAAAGCTGCTGACAAAACAAAGAAGAAAGAAAAAAAAAGGTAAGTTCAGGAGCTTGAAACCACAATACCGTATAGATGTTATCAAACTAATGATGGTTCAACCCCCGGTCACAGACTCGAAAGCCACTGCCCTGCACCTCCCCCTGTCCTCGCTGTCTTTCTCCTTCAATCAACAAGAATGTAAGCAGTGTTTTACTTGAAAAGGTTCTCTTCAATACCTATAGTTCTGACTGTATTCGCTTTGGTGAAAAGGTGCATAGAGTACTATTTTTTTGTCTACGCCTGCGGGTGTACACAAACAAAAGAGCAAGCAGGAACAATGCCCTGAGCACAGAGGGACAAACACCCACTTCATGAACCCAGAAGAAGAGACAGAAGAGATTGAAACATACCTTTCAACCATTTGATGGGCCACCCTGGTCTACATCCATCCAAATGGGACCTGGCAGGATGCCGCGGAGGCCACCAGGGCACCGAACAATGGCAACAACAAGGCCACAGGGCAGACGAGGAGAACCCATTCCATGCACCCAGTGACTCTCAGAGCGGTGGAAGCAGGGGCCAAGGCCCCAGTGCAGGACGGAGAGGGGGAAGAAAGAGCAAAGGGAAAGCCTGGTCAAAGACCTGACCAAGGGCCGAAAAGCAATGGTAATGTGAAGAAGTCAGGGGTGCGGCCTCAGGCTGTGCCTGACAACAACGATGATGACGAGGAGGAGGTATGTATCTACTCATACAGCCCCTTCAGACCATGGAAACAATACTGACAGATGGAGTAATTAGCAATGGACTAAGATTGACCGCTGTGCTTCCTTTTATACGCATATACACTTACTTTCAGTACAAATTATGTACTTTCTGCATAATTATTTCCTATACATACAGTTACTTCTTGCAATGACTAGGATTGACTGTGCCCACTTTCTCTGGAACATAGGTTAGGTACTGATCTGATGCTGTTCAAGCACAGATGCCGGGATTCCCGGGACCCTGCACGAACACGAGCACGTATATATTATTCATGGATTGATGCCAACTGTAAGTTCTATCATCAGTCAGAAGTCCAAAAACAAGTATAGGTAACCATGGTACATCTTACTGGTCTCCGATAACATCATGTCAATACAATGTCACGCTGATTGTTGCCTTGGGCCTCCGTAGAGGTTTGAATAGTATGGTAAGGTCCATGGTCAAGCTTATAACATAGCATCTGTGTATAGAACAGATTAGTCAAACGCAAGCTCCTGTACGGCCGCAAACCAGCAGCTCCAGTGAATGCATGACTGTTAGCCCAACAGGAAGAGAGATATCTGTCAATCTTGCTATCTCTCCTTTTTCAGGGAAATATGAATAACCTTAAGTAATCTCTGAGGGTTGCATGCAGCTCATTTGGAACCACCGCTGCCCGCTGCAAAGAGATTAACAATGGTCCCTTCAGTCCGCGGTAGCTTCAGCAAGAGAGCTTTCCTTGGGCAGAATAGGGGTTATAGGAATACATCCTCCGTAGAAATGGAGACTGTTTTCCGAAGCCTAGAGAGCCTGATCAAAATAGCCTTGCTTGTGATAGATGAGGAATGAGTCCAATTATTTGGCAAATACATGGATGGCAAAGCATAGCTTAGCACAGTACATTACAAATGGTGATTTTCTTCAAGGTGTACGGAGGATCACATGCCTACAGTATACATGGATAGAGCCGACGGAAGAACCAGGCAAGGGTCTTCTAGAACAGGGCGCTGGACTAACTAGTTAATCGGAGAGGAAAACAAGCTTCATAGCGTGCGAGCTAGCTATTCTGTCTTCTAGGATCCCCCATTTCACGATATCGACGTCTTGTTTTGGTTCTACCCTATACAGCCTAGCTTGTTTGCTACAATCGCACGGACTTAAGATCAATAGTGAGACAGGGATCAGGGTAGAAAAACAGTTCGAGAGATTCGAGAAGGGCCTGGCCGCCGGGGCCACCTGCGCCAAGACCAATAGACTGGAACCGTGGATATGGTTGGGGATCGGGAGATTGCCGGGCTTTAAAGTATAGTCTGAACTTCAGAACACGTGGATAGATGGGTTAGATGGATAGGGATCCATCTCCTGCCCTATAATGAGGCTGAACTATATATAACTATAGGTTCTAACTTGTTGTTAATTAGATCGACATGCTGTGATGAAACAGACCCAGTGGATTACGGACTACACTCGGCTTGGGGGGGGGGGGGGGTCGGGGTCAGGTAGGTCTCTTATCACTTGTGAACCGCGCTTGGCGCTCCTTTTTCCTTTCCTTTCGACGATTTGCAGATGCATCAAGAAACCGACAACGGCCAACAGGAAAGAGAGAGTCTTGGCATATCTCGATAGGGAAATTCACGTCAACCTGTCATGAAGATATTGTTTCTTTTGTAGAAATAGAATACCTATTTATAGGGTAATAGGTGATGGAAGAGTTTAACTGGACGATGCACCAGGTTGTCTGTATGTGTAGCAAAATATTTATGATAGCTTCTCTCACCAGTCCTACACTTCCGGATTGAATGGGCTATATATATATATATATATATATATATATCTATACATATATAGTCCAGCCACTGATTAGCCAGCGTTCAAGGTATTCTCATCAAGATTAAATATATATTTTCTCTGATAACAGTCCACTGGACAGTGTTGTATACTGCATCTCTCATCGTCTAAGAGCATACGTCTCTATGTAGACTTTACGGATATCGTGTTGTTCTCTTGACCAATCACATTACAACTTTGAAAAACGTGTTTACTGTTGCCGTTCTTTCATGGGCATTGTTTTTATGGCTACGACTGGTAAATATATATGCAAATAGACGCGAATTTAGCGAAATATATCTTACAAGGTCCGATGAAAAAGTGAAGCAATATTATTGTACAGTATAATTACCTTAACTGTTGATTTGCGGAACAGACAGTAATTTTACACAGGATGATAACAAAGAAGAGCGGTAGATGGTTGAGAAAGTACATGCCAGAGTCTGTTGAAGCCCCAATCTTCTCTCCAATCGACGAGGGCTAACAATCAGAAGGCGCTCTTGCTCATCTTGGCGCCGGGGTACATGTCCTGCAGGGCTTCCCAGATCGGCTTGCCGCCCATGGTCATATCCTTGAAGGCCGGACACGACAGGTCCAGGAGCGGGGTGGCGATGGCATTTGTGATCATTCCCAGCGGGACACCCAGGGTCTTGTAGATGCTGGCAAGGGCGTTGGGACTGGCGAATTTGAGAACCTCGAAGACGAAGCAGAGAAGGTTGTTGCCTTCGAGCAGGGTGGTCGTGTTCAGGACGCCGCCGGTCAGGTCGGACAGGTCGACGCCAGCGAAGCTGTTCGGCGTGCCGGTGTTCCCGCCGATGCTGCAAGCCATGTCAGCCTACCAGCAGCCAATAGAAAAAAAAAAGGACCGGGGACTCAGTTGACTTACCTGGCAAGCTCCGGGTACTTGAGTATGAAGTCGACAGTGTCGAGGTTCAGCTGGACCAAACCGTAGTCCACCGGCGTCCTGTACCAATTCTCGGGAATCCTCTCCCAGCCCTCCCGGTAGGTCAAGTTGCCCTCTTCACCGTAGATGGAGAAGAAATTGCGGACAATCTCCTTTGCTGTTTTGCCGTTCGTTAACAGACACTATTTCACGCTAATTTGTCAACAAGATGGCCGTCAACTTACTGAGGACACCTTCAGGATGCTCAACGGAATAGTTGCGGAAGAAGCGACCAGGGAAGATATATCCGGCATTGCGCGCGATCAGACCGGTGATGGGGCCGTAGTAGAAGTTCGGGTTCTCCAGCTTGCTCTCCTGGAAGCGGATCGCGGCACGTTTCGCCATCAGGTCCATGCTGAAGGTGCCGTCCTCGGACATGTTGTACCATTCCATGAACTTTGTCATGTTGAGCCTGTAGTTGTCGCCGGTCACGTAGAGATCATCACGAGTGTTTGACGAGTCCGATTCGATGAAGTTGTGAGAGCCGACCAGGCCCTGTGGTGTCCCTATAACGGAGTGTTAGACTTGTCCATGTCACGAGAGACATGTTTGTGTCCATACCAACCAGGCCGCCGACGTTGTCAAGGAGGTTATTGACGGCAGGTGACGGGCCCCCGATCGAAAAACTCGGGTTGAGCGATAGAGGATTACCAACCCAAACCGTTCCCATTACCCCAAGAATCGTAGCAAGGTCGATTCCCATTCCGAAGACTTTACGCGCATCAGAGATCCATCCCAGTGCCTTTGGAGGTGGGAACGAGCACAAACTCACCCGTGTTGATAGCAGTCACGGCCTCGGTGAACTTCGAAGACAATAAGCATCATGCTAGTATATACATCTACTCTGCATGCCTGCCACTTACGGAGACGATGCCATTGCGTGGGATATAGCCATGATTTGCCAATGCATTCAGACCGGGACACGGCCCTCGCTGGTCACCCTTTTCGAAGTTGGGCGGCTGGAACTCATGCTCCCCATGGACTGAAGAAAGGGTCTTTCTTAGCAGCGATGTTTGATCGAGTCGTTGAAGCGCACTCACTGTCAATGGGTTTAGTCATGGGATCAACCAGCAGGCGCTTATCGAGCTTCTCTTTGACCTGGGCCTGGAGATCGGCAAACGGGCATCGCTTCTGGCCCGCAGTGCTCGATCCCGTCAACTTGGCCAGATGTTCCGCCGTGGGAAAGCTGTTGACCAGAGAAGGGCCAACGCCCAGCAGGGTGAGGGGTAATATGGTATCCCAAAATCTCATTTTCAGAGACTCGTAGATCTAGTATACCAAAAGAGTGCGGTGGTTTAATGAGGATACGCCAATTTTTTTTTTCGTAAAGAGCGACCAGAGTAGGAGGGTACTGCAACGAGCGGACGATCTGCGAGAGTCTCTCGAGAGGCACTGTACAGCAAAGAGAGAGTGTAGGAAGTTCAAATACAGACGACCATTGCCTGGGATATTATTGTGACTACGCCCGTAGAACATCTCTAATGAGGCTGATCGCCGCGGCTTTGTAAACGCTGGCCTGTGAGTCGTCGCCTCGGTTCCCAAGACCGGTCTTACTGTACGCAGTAGATGTGCCGCCAAACTGGGGCAAGCACAGGAGTCCAGAAGAAACATCTGTATTATCTGGTTCTACACCGGACCTCTGCAAGTCTTATATTGGCTGTTGTATAGTCGCTGAGCGCTGGAATACTGACCGGAAGGATTCCGCACAGGACTGGAGAACGCAGCTTGTCAGCGCAACGGTCAGCAGCAATGAATGCCATGTCTGCATTCCGTACTTCGTCATCCATCCCATGCGCACCCAGCACGGGAGCATCTTGAGCGGCTTATGCTCCGGGAACCGAGGCGCCCAGGGGCAACCAAAAGGGGTGCGATCTTCTCTGGCCGGCACCGGCGCTCGTCCAGACTGCTCTGGCCCTTGGCTGCCAGCGGCACTGCCTGGCTGTGGGTTCCTGGTGAATCATGATCCTGCACCGTCGAGGTGTCAAAGATCTTGTTCCTGAGCCGTCTCCTCGCTTGCGCCGCCAGCATGCGGCCCATTGGCCGGGACACAGGACAGACGGCATCCGCTGGACCGTCCGCTGTCCAGGCAGCGCAGATTGGGACCGTCGCCGCGTGCCAAATCCTCCGATGGGGGTGAAGAAGCTGTGGTTCCTAAGAGCGTGCCGTCCGGACGGTCCATGGCGGCGTCGATCAGGAGGGCGGGCCGCTGTTTTTTAGCCGATCCTCACCGCCCTTGTCTCCCAGGGACCACATCATGGCCTTCTCCTCGAGATCCTCTGCACGCGCAGACCGTCTTCTCCAACGGTTTGCAACGGCCCCTACCTTCTTTTAGATACCGCCAGGGGAGGCAAAAACGGCATCCTTGACAATTCAGAGGATTCTTGCGCCATCCGCTGATGGATTCCGCAGAAGAAGGGACGGGATATCATCGAGTCCAGGAACGCTAACCGTGGACTAGACAAGCCCAAGTGACTCCCTGAAGGTGTTGGTTGACCTGTCCACATGGATTTGGCTGTCCACAGACGTGCTAATGTCTTAGATAACCGGATGCCCCTGTCCCTTCAGCAGCAACAAGGCCAAACTCCTGTTCAACGTTCAACCTTCTCCAGCGAGGGGCAGATACAGCCGTCAGCGCGCAATTGAGCAAGAAGCGGGATCTCTGCATCAACCGTTGTTTGATCACCAGTGTAAATACGAGATTTTAGCTCACCGTGTTGAAGATCAACCATCACACAAGTGACAGCGGAGCATACGGGCGGCACTTGAACTTGCACAACTTCCGCGTGTGCTGTACTAGCGCATGGAGATGCCCCAGTCTGGCAGTTGTCTTCTCCGTTCACCCGTACCCGAGAAAAAAAATGGTTAGACTTGGCGGATCACTAGCTTCGGCTACTGTCTGAACGGGAACAACCTAACTTCTTTTTGGCCCCTCGAAGATCCACTGACGTGATAGCTAGCCCGATTACGGAGATTAACGATTAACTAGTGGTTCTTGTATCAGAGCACCTGGGAAATCCTAGACTTGCCCTGCCCTATGTGGACGGCAAACTGGAGTGTCAAAGATTTGGATTCCTGGCAGTACTCTTTCACCAGCGACTCGCGGGAAAAGAGAGTGCAAAGGTCCTTCTGGAGTATTCGTTATTCGAATGTGTCTTCACTTGAAAGACCGGATTTCCTCGAAAAGAACTACTCCGTAAGGAACCGTACAGGATCAATTTGATACCTAAGTCCGCAGCGTGCCGGCCCGCTTAGCTTGCTACTATGCGAAATAGGTAGTCGCTCGAGGATTGCCCAATTCGGGCCTTTCGCTGCTGACGTACCGAGTAGGCACCTAATTGTCACGAGCCGCTCCCATGTCGACACCGTGCATGCATACTGCGCGCAGACTTCCCCAACTTGCGGGGTCGTACCTGCATGGGCGTTTGGGAAAAGAGATATCCAAGACTGACGGATTCAACAAGATACTGCAGGTCCAAAAGTGCTCTGGGCTGCCAGTGTCAAACCGGCCCGTGTTGTGGGGAGCCAAGCGGCAAGTTATTCGTCCAGCACGCACGGCTCCATCCCGACGGCAGCTGTCACTTGCCCCCCTTGCTGCCAGAGAGCTATAGTAACAGATTGATATGATTAGGATCAAATCTTGGGTCTCCCGTGTAGATCACAATGTCACCCGATGTCGAGACTTCTTCCACGCCTGTCTCGGACCACGCTAACTTGCGGGCTGTGTTTTAGCCTGTTAGGGTATGTATCCTATCCGTTTGCTGGTTTTTATTTTCCGCTCCATGTTCTGGAAGCATGCGGTCTGCAGGAGTCGGGCCCGAATTTGGGGGGAGCTACTAGCAGGGTCTGCAGCGTGGCATGGGAGTTCCAGGAGCCCTAGTGGATCAACTAGCAAACCGTTCTGAGGTAATCTGAAAGCGCATACCTGGACTCTGGAGAGGGAGAGCTGAGTCCAGGAAACGGTCAGGGACGCGCATACTATGCATGTATGTATGTATTCGACCTCATCACAACGGCAAAGTAAATAAAGCCCCCCGTTCTCGCAGGGTCTTCTTGCGCAGCGTTCTGGGGCAATCACAGCAGTAACCCCATACTGTTGCCTCGCTGGCAGACTTGACAGACATGAAGCTGTTTTGCATAGTAGCCGTGGCAGCGGCCCTCTTCACAACCGCAGTGCAAGCGGACCTGAGCCAGCTTGCAGCTGTGTTGCCTCCATGTGCGGTAGGAATCCCCCTTCTGATGCTGCGTGGGCCTGGAAGAGCTGACCTGATGAGATAGCTCAAATGCATTGTCTCGTCGATTCCCAAATCAGTCTGCGCACCGACAAATCAGACATGTATCTGTACAGACCCCCAGCTGAACAACGAAATCGCACTTTGCGTTGCCTCCAGCTGCACGATCCGGGAGTCCTTGAGTATGTGCACCGCCAGCCCGTCTGGATCAACTCTTGACTGACTTCCCCACGGCGACCAAGAATGTCACGTCAACAGCATGCGGTGCGCCAGTGCGAGACCGCACCAAGGTTGTCTCGGGGGCGGGCGTGGCTGGGGGCGTTCTTGCTTTTCTGGCCTTTGTTCTTCGCATGGTCGCGAGATTGCCTTATTACGGCGGGAAATTTGGACTGGATGACTGGGTGATGGTGTTGACGATGGTAAGAATGACTAGCGAGAAGATTCTCAGAAGAGGGGGGACACTAATGAATCTTGTAGATGTTGGTGATACCACTTACGGTCCTTTCTGCGGTCCGTATGTATACCCCGGAGTAGTTGCTTAGCGATGCAGATGTGCCGAGGTTGACATGTGCCACAGTCGCCGATCTGGGCCTGGGCCTGGATATGTGGAGAGTCCCCTTTGACAACATTACACGCATTCTATACGTCCGTTCCCCGTTCGTTGTCGCGAGTGACGGTGCGATGAAACGCTGACGGGGAAAGAATAGATCTACTACTTTGACGAATCCATCTACCTCAGCATCCTCCCCCTGACCAAGATCTCGATCTGTTTCTTCTACCTCCGGATCTTCCCCAAGAAATCCTTCCGGATCGCGACCTACGTCGTCATCGGGTTCAATTTGGCCTACCTCATCGTCTGGGTCCTCATCTCGGTGTTCCAGTGCCACCCGCTCAACGCCGCCTGGCTTCGCTGGGATGGGGAGTATCCGGGTCCGTACCACTGCAACAACATCAACGCGCAGGCGTGGGCGGGTGCGGTCGTCAACATGATCCTGGATCTGGTGACCATGTGCCTGCCCCTGTACGAGCTGAGCCATCTGAACCTGTCGATGCGCAAGAAGATCTCGGTGATGTTCATGTTCAGCTTGGGTACCTTGTGAGTTCCCCCATACTGGACCCAACAGAAGGGAGGGGGAAAAAAGAACGACAGCTGACGAGAGACGCCAGCGTCACCGTGGTGAGCATTATTCGACTGCATTCGATCCTTGAGTATGGAGATACCCAAAACGTCACCTGTAAGTATAACCGACTTTCTCAAGACCCCGTTTGGGGTGGAGTGACTGACGAGCTCCAGGGGACTACGTCGCGATCGGATACTGGAGCACGATCGAGGTGGACGTGGGCGTGATTTGTGCCTGCCTGCCGGCCATGCGCTCGCTGTTCCTGCATTTGTTCCCGGGCGTCTTCGGGACCACGGTGCAGGGCAGCACCGCGGCGACGCTGTCGCGGAGCACCCCGACCGCCTCCCGGCTGGACAAAATCTCGCAGAAGCCCAAGGAGGACACGTCGGACTTTGTGCCTCTGGTCGACATGGACAACTCGAGCCAGGCCAACCTGACCGGGCGGTAACGCGTTGCCCGCCTGCGCGGCGGCAGCTCTATTTTTTTGTATTATTAATATGTTTTATTCCCCTTTTACTTTCGTTCTGTGTGTTGTTTCCGGTGCCTACGTCTAGCCGCTAAAAAAGTTTCTTTCGTTCTGCCCCCATGTTCTACAGTCTCTCGTTTACTTCTTCTGCCCTTCATCCCATTCTTTTGCCTTGAGAGCATGTACATGTAGAGTAGACACATATGTAACTCCTAATTGCCTATTTGAACAGAGTACGCACTCGTCACCGGCACGTAGGCAGAGCAAGCCGAGCCGTGACCGGTATATACATCGTCACTGCTAGTAACTGCCGATGTGGAGCCGCGCGGCGCCGGGTAGCGGGGACCCGTGGGCGTCGGCGCCGAGAAACGCCGGCGCGGCTCGTGGCACAGGGCTGTGGAGCCGCGCGCCCGACCCGCTTAGTCAGACGCTTATTCCGAGTCCCTGTCCCGTTCCGGCAGGTCCTCGCTCTCCTCCGTCTCGCCAGGGGCTCCCTCTCCACCTCACGGCCTCCTCTCCGCCAGGACGGGCAGGACCACGAGATGAGTGATCGTCGTCGCCCCATCGCTCGCGCGCGGGCCCGTGAGGTGCGAACCCACGCCGCCTGACAGCCGCGCCGGTGCGGAGAAGCACGGCGCGCGCAGCGCTGCTGGCCTAGCTGGCTCTTATCGACCGTTTCTCAGGCCGGTCCCGCTCTTGTCCATCGCCAGCCAGAGTCCAGACCGCATCGGGAGCTCAACGGCAGGCAACCTGGAACAGCCGGCAGGATGGGGTCTGTCCCAGAGACCGTCCGCTGCTGACAGGACCGGGGCCTCTGGATGCCCTTTTTCTCATCCCACCCTGGTATTCCTGCTATCGCTTGGGAGAGGAACATGATACCTGACAAAAATAAGCGCCTCAACAGAAGCTGGACGACAGCATCAGCAAGGATCGACAGGTCGACTTGACTCACTACCGCACATTGCATTCCTCCAATGCCACGTCTCCTTTTGCGCTGTTGTCCGGACGGTGACAGGTTACACGGCGTATACACGCTAAGCCTGCAGCCCATGGCCCTGCTGCAGCTCTGGTGGTGATCCCTCCCGTTGCGGGAAGAGCCTCGCCCGCACTGCACGGACGGCCGTCTTTTCCGGGACCGTATCCTGCAAACCGTCAGAGCGCCACGAGGGCTGCTTGGACGCCGAGTGTGCACCCCTGACAGGGGTCGAGAAGGGTTATTGCTCAGCGGAACGGCTTCCACAGTCAGGAACACGGCTCTTGTCAGGCCTTCGCGGACTCCCGAGTCCCCTGCTTTCCGATCAGCCGGGTCGAGGGTCCCTCCGCTCTATTTTCTCTGAGGCTTAGCCTCTGTCGATCGACCGTTGCGGCTAAATGGGCCTGAATACGCATTCACATGCCACAGTGAATAATTTTCGGATGTCCCCGTATGCCAGCTGGTCCGTGGGAGACGCCGTTGAACGGTTGTCCAGTGACGGGCGCGCTTTCGGCATCCAACATCGAACCGACCGTACCTCGAATGACAATCCAGGGGAAATTCCGACGATACGGCTAAGTGTGTACGTCCTTACTGCGTACACGCACTCAGGCGCTGGGACGCTGATCCCCTGGTTAAGGGGCAAGTCATTCTGTCGGCAAGAGACGTTGCGATACTATTTACGGATAGCTCGATCGTGAGCTGCTGGGATTTATATTGTATCGCTTTGTGCTTCAGCATCTCTTCTCCCTCACTCCAGTCACTCGTTCTTCTTCAATTCCACTCCTTAGGGCTGTTGCTGAAGGAGCGCGCCTGCGAAGATGCTCGTCGTCAAGGCTCTGAGCTTTTTCTCCCTCCTCTCGGCCGTCCTGGCCTCGTAAGTCCCCCATGGAATAAGATATCCTGGATGTGGATTGTCTTTTACTCACGAGCATCACAATAGGAACAACTCTCCGTTGTATTCGGGACATCAACGCTTCCATGAAGCACACAAGCGTGCTGCCAACTCTACATTGGCTAATAGCACTGCTCTGTCCACCGAGTATGACTACATCGTGGTTGGTTCCGGCCCCGGAGGTGCGCCTCTGGCCGCCAGGCTGGCCAGGGGAGGCTACAAGGTTCTCCTGATCGATGCCGGAGACGACCAGGGCAATGCTACCAAGCAGCGCGTTCCAGCGTTGCAGCTGCAGTCCACCGAGTATGAGCCCATGAGATGGGACTACTTCGTCAACCACTACTCGAACCTGACGCGCCAGGAGCAAGATTCCAAGATGACGTACCGGACGCCCTCGGGCGATCTGCACGTCGGCCCCAACCCTCCGGCGGGCTCGGAGCCTCTGGGTATCTTGTATCCGCGTGCGGGAACACTCGGTGGCTGTTCTGCCCACAACGCCATGATTACCATCTACCCGCATGAGAGCGACTGGGAGTACATCAGGCAGATAACCGGGGATGATTCCTGGTCGGCGGACAACATGCGCAAGTACTTTGAGCGGCTCGAGCGCAACCGCTACCTTCCAAACGATATCGTGGGCCATGGATTCGACGGCTGGCTGACGACCAGCCTGACGGATCTGAGACTGGTCGTCGAGGACCAGAAGCTGCTCTCTCTGATCATCGCGGCCGCTACCGCTGCTGGCAAGAGCCTCCTCGGAAAGGTCATCAGCACCGTCACTGGCCTTGGTGAGATCCTGACTCGAGACATCAACAACGATCTTCCCACCCGTGACCAGGATCTCGGTCTCTACCAGGTTCCCCTTGCCGTGGATGTTCCAGAGTACAGGCGCACTGGCCCCCGTGACTTTGTCATGGAGACGATAAACGCGGTCAACGCGGATGGTTCCCGCAAGTACCATCTGGACCTTCAGCTGGAGACCCTGGTGACCAACGTCCGGTTTGACACGTCCGGTGACAAGCCCAGGGCCGTCGGAGTGGACTTCCTCCAGGGCAAGAGTCTGTACCGAGCCGACCCCCGTTCCGGAAGCGCGTCTGCAGGGATCCCCGGCAGCGTCAACGCCACTCGTGAGGTCATCCTCTCCGCCGGAACGTTCAACACTCCCCAGCTCCTGAAGTTGAGTGGTATCGGGCCCAAGGAAGAGCTGAGCAAGTTCAACATCCCGGTTCTGGTTGACCTGCCCGGTGTCGGCAAGAACCTGCAGGACCGTTACGAGACTGGTCTCGTGGGCAAGTCCCCGACCCCGTTCGTGATCACCGAGAAGTGCACGTTCATGGAGAAGATGCCGGACCCATGCCTTGAGCAGTGGGAGAACAACGCCCTGTGGAAGGGCACCTACGGCACCAACGGCATCGCCATCGCCATCGTCCGCAAGTCCTCGGTCGCCGACGGCGACCCTGACCTCCTGATCTCTGGTGCGCCCGCCGACTTCGAGGGATACTTCCCAGGCTACTCTAGCACCGCCCTGCGCGACGCCCAGCACTGGACCTGGATCGTCCTCAAGGCACACAGCCGTGACAACGCTGGCACGGTCGAGCTCCGCTCCGCGGATCCCCGTGACACCCCGATCATCAACTTCAACTACTTTGACACCGGTGTCACCGAGAACGGTGCGGACGAGAAGGACCTGCAGGCGGTGTACGAGGCCATGGAGTTCTCTCGCAGGATCTTCCAGGACCTGATCCCCCTGGACGGCAACTTCACCGAGGTTTGGCCCGGCCCGAACGTCACGACCGAGGCGGAGATGAAGGACTTCATCAAGCGTGAGGCATGGGGCCACCACGCGTCCTGCACTTGCCCGATCGGCGCGGACTCCGACCCGATGGCGGTCCTGGACAGCAACTTCAGGGTCCGCGGCGTCGACGGCCTGCGTGTCGTGGACGCCTCCGTCTTCCCCAAGATCCCGGGCTTCTACATCGCGCTGCCGATCTACATGATCAGTGAGAAGGCGTCCGATGTGATCCTCGCGGATGCTGCAAAGGCTGCTAGACTGTGACCTGTGAAAAGCTGTCTAGCTTGTGTGCGTGTTGAGTGTTTTGGTAGGTAGTAGTGTGAGGAGGGAGCTTTTGGATATATCTTCTCTTCCTTCACCTTGTTAAACACTTGCACTCAACTGTAGTTTTAATTGTTCTCTCTGTCCTGCTTGTTACCATTACGCAGGCCTGTATTTTTTAGTCTTCTGTGTCGACAGTACCTTCTATTGTATATATAGTATATATATTTATCACGGCGTTCAATTAAAAGTGACATTACTTTCAAGAGTCCAACTTCATCTAATCTGCTAGATAGATATCAAACCAAGTGACTTGGGATAATCTATTACCGCTGATATCATCCGCAGATGGCTTACAGCAGGAAACATGCCGTCACGCATCACTACAAAGACATAGGGGAAGAAGCTTACATCCCGGAACCCAGACAGACCGCTACGTTCCTGCTCTTCCGATTCTCGGCCGATAGGATGGAATGAATGAGTCTATCTAACATGCCTGATCCCGAGGGATAAACAGGCTATTACGTGCATCATAATCATCGTCATCGTCATCATAAGCTTGGGATACTGAGATAACGTAATCCACAACCGAGCGAGCCACCCAACCGAGCGAGCCACCTCAGAACCCCTAAACCTTGCATCCATTGGATCATCATCAAACCCAATTTTCCATCCAATATGACATCAAAACAACCAGATTCAAC
>Ga0207841_1000170_pt1 | contig 48027 bp, 49 predicted proteins | sample HigsolmetaGSP18D_FD_184846 | JGI IMG/M metagenome (GOLD analysis project Ga0207841, IMG submission 184846) | High solid enriched microbial communities from the Joint BioEnergy Institute, USA - SP1-8-D (SPAdes) | ecosystem: Engineered > Bioreactor > SSF (Solid state fermentation) > Aerobic >... | reverse complement strand
AAGTTGTAGATATCCTGTATCACTTCACATTATATGCTTTCGCAGCCGCTCGAATGCTTTTTATTTGACCTGATTGAATTGCTTTGATGGCAAGCAAGATACGGCCCTCTTGCTGAACTGCTGAATCCGCTTGTTTTGCTTGTTTTGGTGGCATATTTGTAGTTGAAGTTGATGAATATGTCGCGTTGGTTGGTTACGTGGCCCGCTCGGTGTCCGATTACGTTATCTGCACACATGATTATACCACTGTTATTTCTGGAGTGAGAGATAATTGAGGGTATCTCGTTGAATAAAATAGAACAAGGAATCATCCCAGATGTGTCATTTTTGAGCACTGAATGCCTAAAAACCAAAAGAAAAATAAGGCTCTAAAGAAGGAAGACAAACCACCCTCCGAAATAAGTAGAACCCGCGCTGAACCTTACAACGCTCATTGCCAACTGACTCCATAACCATGCCGCTACGGGAGACACGTCCCAAGTGTCCCCAGTCTCATTCATAAATAGACAGATTTTTTCAGAAATACTGCAGCTCTTTTCAAATTCAGCTTCAAGTTTCAATCTCAATCACTCGGCGGCCGCGGCTCCACCCTGCCCTTGCTAACCTCGGCCCAGTTCGTGCTCAGCGCTGTCCCCTGGCTTTCGGTGTAGCTCTTGACCATCGCCCGCCGCGTGTCCGGGTCCGCGTTGGCGTACAGCTTCTTGAAGAAGGCGTCGACGGGGTCGCCCGTGCCGTAGTCCGAGTCGATGGATTCCGCACCGTCGGACTCCTCCGCGTCTGCAGCCTTGTCGCCGTCTGCTTTGGCTTTGCCTTTCGATTTGGATGCGGACTTCTTCTTCTTGGCCGTCAGCTCCGACGCCAGCTTGTCCCAGTCCTTGACGCCACGGCGGGAGGAGGTCGGGTATGCGGGCGCCTTTTCTGTTGTGGCATCGCTGGTGGTGGTGGATGTGGAAGGTGCTGGTGCGGTGGTGTCTGATGAGGTCGAGATGGCGGTCCGGTCTGCAAGTTTCTCTGTTGTCGTGGCTTCCAGCGTGTTCCACTTCTGGCCGGGCAGCTGCTTGCGGAGGACGACTTCGATCTTGGTCGACATGACGGAGAACCTGGACTGGGAGGGATCGATGGGCGCGAATAGGGGGTCCAGGTTGAAGGAGAACTCTGCGCCGGAGGGGGTGGGGAATTGGATTGAGATCTGTTAATTATTATTGGTTTGCGTTAGTTAGGTATTCACTTAGCCAGAGTGGCAGGAATGCAATGCAGGGTGGAAGGATGGCTGGATTTGACATACAGAGTCATTCTTCATATCCACATCGACTCTATCCTTCGGCACACCCTTCACGTAGAGCGTGATGACCACCGAGTCGTGCGACTGGTACCACTCGTGCCGGACCTTACCCATGGGGGCAGCAGGGCCGGCTGAGAACGGTGCAGACGAAGAGTCCTGACTGACAGCATCGAGCGCCGCCTCCTTGGTCTTGTCAGCACCGGTGGGGGCTTGCGACGGTGCAGTTGCAGTCTCGTCCTTCTTGCTCGTATCCTCCTTCTCCGTGGCTCCAGACTCGGTCTTCCCGCCAGGCGGATTATTCAAGACCTTCCTGAGCTCCTCCTCTGAGGGAATCTTGAGCTCATCCGGATACTCCTTGACCGTGACAGCGGCCCTCTCGTCCCCCTCAGGCAACTGGTCCAGCTTCGCCTTGACCTTCATCAACCAGATGGGCAGCTCCTGCTCGTAACTGCGGTCCTTGGAACGGCTCGCGGCTCCTCCTACTCCTCCTGCCTGCTGCGCGGCCACAGCGCTCTGCACATCCCCCGACTTGCTATTGCTATCCTTCTTCCCATCCACATCGATGCCCGTCTTCTCCCGCACGACCCCAAACACGAACGCCGCGTCCCCGTACCGCTCGAGCTGGTACAGCGCCACGCCGCGCCGCATCTGCGCGGTCAGGATCAGCTCGCGCTTGCCGCGCTCCCGCGCGAGCAGGAGGCCCGTCTCGGCGTCGCGCAGGGCGGCCTGCGGGTTGGGCCCGCCGTCGGCGGGCTTGAGGCGCGAGTAGGCGGTTGAGCGCTTGATGTAGTAGGGCGGGGCGCGGGGGAGCTCGAGTAAGGCGCGCGTGAAGTGCTGGATGGCGGCGGGCCAGTCGGAGCTCGCGAGGGCTTTGTCGCCCTGCGTGGCGGCGTTCATGGCGCCGATTTGTGTATGTGTGTGTGTGTGTGTGTGTGTGCGGTGTGGACTCTGTGTGAGTGAGGTTCTTTGACGGAGCTGTTTGAGGTTGGAGAGGTCAGTGTGTGGGTTGGTTATATGAAATGCAAATTGGGCATCTATCATCTAGATGGGGTACCTACTACGAGGTATGAACTACCAATGTATCAGGTGGGGAGGTAGCCCTGTTAGACTGTAGAGTCGATGTGGAGAGTGGAGCAGGAGAGGGTTCTGTAACTCGAGGGTTCCAAGGAACCTCTCAAAAGAATCAGAGGCGCAAGTGGTCATGGAGTTGTTTGTCTTTGAACTTTCTGGGTTCTATGACTTTCTCTGAGAGCGGCGGAGCTTGCGGGGGAGCTCCCAAGCTCCCCACGTGATTCCAAACAAACCCATGGGGGAGATCTTCCGGCGATCCATGGTCGTGGACATTGCGGCAGAAAGAGAACACTACGGAGTATGAGATGAGCTATGTATACGATACGGTTGTGTAGTCAAATATCTTGCATGTATTTCAGTTCCAGTGCTAATCGAAGTACAGCGCACCAGGCCGAATACAGGCCAGGGAGCTCATGACATCAACTGCAAATAAAACCCGAAAGAAGATTAAGAACATGAAAAACATTAGGTATATAGCAATGATATTTAACGCACTGGGGTGCTGTGACTGCAGCTAGGGCCGTCACTGCAGGTCCCTAGCGGGATTATTGATCGTATCCGGTCCATGAACTCGTATCTACAGCAGCTCCTCGTTACCAAACTTCTTGGCATAAAGACCCAGTGCTCTGATAGGCCAGTAGAACTTGTAGTTAGGGTATGAAATCATGCTATACGTTTGTTAGCAAAGTTCATTTCCATATGAATATATCTCGTATACATACCAAGACTGGTTGAAGACACCCTCGATAGCCTCCTGCAGCCACTCCCCGTTCGGCTGCTGCCGCGACATCAACAGCTTCATTGCCTTACGAAGAGGTTCCTTGTGGGGGTATCCAGCCTCCATCAGCGCAAGACATGCCCAGGCCGTCTGGACAACCTGAGACTGCTTGTGATGGACGTAGACGTGTTTCTCAGAGCTGAGGTAGGATTCGCCCCAGCCGCCATCCTCCATCTGCTTCGACAGAAGGAACTCACAGCCGCGGCGAGAGTATTCACTATTTTCGTAGGTCTCCCCAATGCTGGCTAGACTTTCGAGGGCGAACATGGCGGCGTACGTGAAGCAGATACCCCAAGATCCGTACCAGCTTCCATCTGGTCTCTGAACTCGTTTGATGTATTTAACCGCCTTTTCCTTTGCGGCCCGGATTTCATCCGCACGATAATCGGGGTAAAATTTGCTGAAAAGAGACAAAGCGGTAACCGACGCCGTCGTGCACTCGGGATAGTCGTAGCCGATCATGATTCCACCAAACACCTCTGCGGCGTTCAGCCATTCCAGTTTCGGTGAGCCTCTGGTCGTCTCATATTCGGTGAAGCCTCCGGTCGGGTTTTGCATGAGCAGCAGACAGTCAACTGCATCCTTCAGTCTTTCGACGGATATCAGTTTCGGGAATCCATGCATCTCCTGCAGCTGGATTGTAGACCTCAGGCCCTCAGCTGTGCAGTCACTGACGGTGTAACCCTGCGTTTTGTTGCTGAAGGGCCAGGCCCCTTTTCTGTGCTGACGGTAGCATTTCTCTTGGTCCGGGACATTTTCTCGAAGCTGATGGTCTTCGAGAAATTCGAGAGCCTTCAAAAGCATCGGCCTCCACTTTGGATCATCGGCAAAACCTGCAACGACGATAGACTGTATGATAAAAGCGGTATCCCATACTTGGACACCATTAGTGCCGTTACAGAGCATGCCCTCGTTCTTCATCCACATGTAGTCATGGAGTCGCTCACGATGGCGGCGAAGAGAATAACTGCCTTCACCATCATGTTCATAGCAAGCTACCATGTTCATGGGGTTGCTCACGGGCCCTAGGCCCGCGTAGTCCGTATTTTCGTCCTCCATCCGGATTAGTTCCCATGTCCATTCTTCCGCACGCTTTACCAATGAGGGCCACCGGATGTAGGGCTTCCACACGTTAACCAGCAACCAGTTAATCGTGTTGAGTAACCACGTTTTCGGGTAATAGTTATCTTCGGGGGCAATGGAATTGCGATGCGCAGCAAAATCTATGGTGTCATATGGCTGCGTGTATAACTCCTCTCGCAACTGTTTGGTAAGCGGGTCCAATGGGTGGGTGAATCTCTTGGACCACAAGTAGGACATGGGAAGAAAAACTTGGCGTATGTGAATCCACCACCGCCAGGGAGCGAAGGGAACCCAATCCGGCAGTAACCTGGAAGAGGGTAAGAAGGTGAAAAGGAATCGGGTCAACAGTTGCATAATACATACCAGATCTCTGGAGGAGTAGGGTTGACACACTCCCACTCCATCACACCAAGAATGCTGAGCCAGAATTTGGCCCAGTGAGGCCCGTAGATCGCACCACCGAATTTGTGCAAAAGACCACGAGCCTTGATCATGCGCGGGTCCTCCTCACTGACTCCAAGGAGACGCAACGTGACGTAGTTCATAGCAGTGCCAAAGACCGAGCTGTGGGCCTCGATATGCAGACCCCATCCGCCATCCTCTGGATTCTGTCGAGCAAAGAGATATCTTTTAATCTCTACAGCATACTCCGGAGGAATCGGCGTGTGAGTGACGTAGCAGGTGATGATCATTCCTGGCAGCAGGAACATCGGGCCACCATACTCGCAGGCCCAATTCCCTGGCGGGAGCTGCAATTTCGAGAAAAAGGTCAGGCCATTCTCAGCAGCCTGCAATGGGGTCTTAGCCGGTGGCAGATCAGGCAATCCCTATGTACTGTTTAGCGTGACATGTATACCATAGCCAGGATACGATGGCAGTACCGTGGGAAGCCCGAGGAAGTACTTATCCGCAGCGCTTTGAGGCCATTTTTCGTTCTCTTCATCAGACTCTAGGTAATGCCACGTCTGGCGACCACGGTCGTCCAGCAGCCGCCATCTTGAGTAGTCGGTCTTTGGATCACCATTGGCGTCGGTGGTCAAGTGGCCGTTGGCGGATGTTTTCCAAGGACCGATGTGGCTGAAGCTCTCTTCCGTAGCTCTCGTCCCCGACATCTTGAGTTCTAGTTGGATAAGAAAACACGGAGCACATCCGATTATGACTAGACTGTCGAGAAGGAAGGGTGCTGGGTATGTCCCCTCCAGGCGCTTGCGAGACCTGGGGAGACCTCTCTGCTAGCTCCGTACCTGGTCGCTCCGACGCGCCGCTGGGAGCTCCACGGGGCAGATCGCTCGGCGCTGAGCTCGTCCGGCACGCGCAGCTATCCCGGTGCATAACACTGCTTAGTCATCAGTACAGGGCATAACTAGCTAACTATCGCAGCACAAGCGTGTTCGGATGCTCGTGGACTCCTGGCAAAGGTATGGATGATATTGAACGGTGCGCCCATGGACCTGCTATATCTATATACATCTGTCATGCCCTGTCATGAGAGACCCCGCTCCCGGATTCCCATGATCCGGAGCAGATAACGAATATAGCAAACAAAGAACACGGCATCACCGAGCACGACCGGGCATGCGACTAGGAGGGTATCCCTGCAGCTCATAACAACTCCGCAGCCTGGAGTCCATACTCAGACTGCATGAGTCCTAGAGAATTTCAGCCGTCTTATGCGTGCCAGCTCACACTTTGCTGGTACTGCCTCATCGTGCGCTATCCCCCGCATGAAAGAGGCAGTAGGCTCTCTTGCCATCTCCCAGATTCGTAGTGCGATAATAGTACTGCGGATCGTCTCCTGCTGGCTCTAGTTCCGCTGGATTTCCCTTATGCTTCAATTGTTCGAACGCCTTTCTTTTCGCAAGGTGCTTGGAAGTTGCTGTTTTGCCATATACGGTAACACTTTATGCGGGTAATCTATGAGAGTAGGTACCTACCCAAAGTATTATTCCGCGCTCCAAGTTTCCCCAATCCACTGCTTTTAGAATGAGTTTTTGTCTCTCGAACCAGTGACTTCTGCTCTGCAGAACATTTCTGTTTCATATTATATTTCTCGCAATGGAGAACTCTGAGAGTTCTCGTATCTCGGACAACTCTTCTCCCCCCACGTCCAACCTCTCCGCCCACCCGGAGCAAAGGCCCGAGGAGAACGTCCAAGCATTCATCGACAATCTCCTGGCATCAATGCTCGATGAACTTGCAAAGCCTGATGGCCGCCCTTCCATTACTCTCAAGCAGAGATCAAGGCGAGGATGCTACACTATTAACCCCAGCACTGGAGCCCTGGAGGCCACTGGACCAGACTTTTACACGACGTATTCCTGGCCTGGCAAAAATGTGCATGAAGCGTGGAGACTCAGTATGAATGCTTCCGCGAGACTCTAAACTTATCCTATTCGATGGTATTGAGATAAAAGCATAGCGGTCACCATCCGCATTCTCGGGCTCATTGCTGAGGCGATCCGTGGTGGCTTCGTGACGTCGAAAAGGTTGTAGGCCTTTTCCTTTTGATACCTTTTGCCTTTCGCTGCTTGTTTATCTCCAGTGAAGATTGTTGCTGAAGTCCAAGCGCAAAAGAGACATATACTACAATGACCCAGTCTACTTTGGTTCACAGAGAGTGGTCGATACGCTGATCGATGATATCGCGTATACGGTCGGAGTCGGTCGTGCGGCCCTACACGTGGTATATATATCTCCGCATTGACCTATTGACAGGGAGAATCACTGATGAGTTGTCTACTGAAAGACAGCTGCAGCGAAAGGGTTGACGACAGGCTATCAGTTTCTGAAGACCAAGTCGCATATAATGCCAGATCTCGGGTCATCCGTTGAGGTCCAGACAATCTGACTTCTCATTGACAATGACCACTGACCAGAGTGCCCAGGACTTTCTCGTTCCACGGCTAGAAGATATCGACGAAGTTGATCTCTCAGAGGTCCAATGGGTCCTGGTCGTAGAGAAAGAGGCAAGCTATCCACTATCCAAACCTCTGCTGTTCCTCATGTCTCCATGAAAAAGCTCACCGCAAGAATTGCAGGCAGTTTTTCGCAGACTGGCGAGAAATCACTACCACACGACCTCAGCGGCCGGAAAGGGTATTCTGATTACCGTAAGCTAGGAAGGACCCTTTGCAAATCTCAAACAGTATCCTAGTTACAACCTACTAACAAGTATATCTCCAGGGCAAAGGCTACCCTGATCTCTGTACGCGGGCCTTTGTCCGCTTGCTCTCAGACACAAAAACATCTCCCCACCATGCAACATCATTCTATGCCCTCGTCGACAGCGACCCTGATGGCATGGCTATCATGGCCACATACAAATACGGCTCGATGGCGCAGGCGCACGAGAACGCCAAGCTGAACGCTCCCAGCATCCAATGGCTAGGACTACGCACATCGGATGTCGTCAAGGGCATGGATCCGCAGGGCGAAGACGCACTGATACCACTCTCCGTAAGGGACAGGAAGAAGGCGCTGGCCATGCTGAGTGGCAACCCGATCTTCGCGGAGGACGGGCCCGAGCCGGGCTGGCGGGCGGAGCTGCAGCAGATGCTGATGCTGAACCTGAAGGCTGAGATTGAGGTCTTGTATGGAAGGGAAGGTGGGATCAACGCGTGGATTGACCGGAAGCTAAAGCGTCTCCCTTAAATGAGATGATCAGGTCATTCCCGAAGGTTATAGGCTCTGAACGCTAGTATGTCATATATGAAGATAAGATTAAAATCCTCTATAGACTCCTAACTACATAACAATGCGGGGTATAAGCATACCTCCTCCTCCGGAAGCAAACAGCAAGAAAACCCAACAGACTCGCCAGACGTATGCTCTATTAAGAATGAATGCCAATGATCATGACACATGCCCATGGGATTATTATTATGATCGTCCGCGAGACTCTTTCACCACTGCCGACCCCCGACCTTAACAAGAACAGATCGAGATCTCATGATCTTGTTTATTTATAGACCCAGACTCTTCCTCACTTCCTCCCTAACCTTCTTCTCGTACTCATCCCTCCGCTCTCGCCACATCTTGGCGGCCTCCACGTTGGCGGGACTCTCGTCGTTCGGCTCCGCCAGCATACTCATGACGGAGATCAGGATCTTCTCGACGCTCTGGATCGGCGACCAGCGCTCCGACGCGTGCTCGTAGTGGTTAGGGTCATCGCCTGGGGGGTGGAGGATGGATATGCAGACGGTGCCGTTGGGGTAGACTGTTTCAGCCGTATTAGCCAACCAACTCCACGATCATGAAACAAGAAAAGCAAAGTAAGTGCAAGTAAGTAAGTGAAATAAATGACTCACCATTCGGATGCCACACGTTCCCGCCCACGAACTTCATGGTCGGCGGACTTAGCGGGTAATCCTTCGGGAACCTGAGCTCCGCCGCGAACACACCGCCCTCGTACGGGGTCCCCTCGGGCCCCTGGATCAGCGCCTCCCAGTAGAACATGTCATCCTCCGAGACGGGCCCCGCGGTGATGCCCTCGGGCGGGGAGGTGGAGAGGTTGCGGTACTCGTGGAAGAGGCGTTTCTGAGCCACGGACATTGACATTTTTCTCTCTCCTTTTTTGGTTTCTGAACAATATGGAGCTGATTAAAGCTTGTTCGGAGGTATCGAGATTTGGAAAGGAAAAGAGAGAAAGTCTCTTATGTTCGGATTATGTGGATTGCTGCGCGACAGTAGATAGGTGGAGGAGGCGTTAGGGGTCGGAGAAGGGAGGCGATGGGTATCACGGAAAGGTGGGGGATCGATCTAGGATTTCCTTTTCCCGCTTTGTTATTGATTCAGAGGGTAGAGGCAGATAAAGGACGACGGTTCAGTTGAAGGAGGAACGAGAGGGGAGAGAGGATGATGTTGTTAGGACATGGAAGGTGAGCGGAACGGGTGTCTAGAACGGCGGCCATGGACGGAGGCGGTGCCGACCTCCACTTCCGCGGCCAGATCCGGCGGCGGCTCGGCCTTAGGTACAGCCCTGGAAGGCTATCAGCACTTCTAGGATCCGTGACGGCGGTAGTATGGTGCATCCCAAGGATATTAACAAGATAAAATAGTCTATCTATTTCATAGATCTCTAATATACAGATAGGTGAATGCATTAGCAAGTTACCCGAAATAAGTGCATACCAACGCCTCACCCGCCACTCATTCCACAAACCCATCCTTTTTCATCAAAGATCAGTATATTCATGTCTCAAAACCAGTCAAAGTCGTTATCCTCTCCTCCACCGCCGCCTTGGGACCCTCCAGCCGCAGAGCCTCCGCCTCCCCAAGGACTACCACCGCCACCTCGGCCCCAGAAGTCCTCCTCATCCTCTTCCCACACCTCTCCCCACACCTCTTCATCCACATCTGGTTGGCCTGGGGTTGGAGCCTGCCATTGATCCTGCTGCTGCTGTTGTTCAGGCGGGGGAGGCTGCGAACGCCCAGCCATCCCCCTTTGCATGGCTTCATATCCCGCCATAGCTCCGGCTCCTGCAGCACCGGCTGCAGCGCCCTCCGCTATAGCACCGGCAGCACCAGCTCTACCAACAGTGCCAGCGGCAGCCTCACCAACCGCAGTTTCACCGGCTGCTCCAGGGGCTCCGGCTCCAGCGGCTCCAGCTTCACCAGCTGCACCGCCGGCAGCAGCCTCTCCACCACCGGGGATCCAGATGGGGAAAACGCCCACTCCGCCGGGACTGCTATGACGGCTGAAGTAGTCGAAGTCGATGCTGACAGCCGTCGCAAGCATAACGGCACGCTGGTCAAGCGTCATGCCTGCAACCTTATCAGTGTACGCCGTAGGGGCCTGCCCTGTCCTCTCTGCCTCAGCCAGGGCGGCGGAGTCCATCCGCAGAGCGTAGACACCCGTATCTGTGAATAGTTCCCTGGCGAACCCAGCGAAGTTGCGGTTGACCGAACCGATCAGACGGTTATCAGCCGTCAGGAGGGAGAAATCCCATGATAGGAAGGGTTCGTCAACATAGGCAAACTGATGGAATTCCCCGGCGGCGCTGTCACCCCCGGCAGCTTTGGTCAACTGCATCTGCTGTGCTTTCGAGAGATCAGATTGTTGTATGTTGAATCTTTGTGTTCCAAGATCCGTCTTGGTATTTGGAGTTTGGTGGTAGAGGAAAAGGTTGTACTTTCGTCGCAAAGGAGCCCACTGCGACTGTGCCTCTCCGATAATGCGCATATCGTCAAATCCAAGTGGTGATACACGGGCGTTTGATCCACCAGCCACAGAAACCAAGGAACCGGGAGAAACGCCTTGAAGCGCTGTCGATGACGAGTATGCAGCATCCGCGATCCCAAGAGGGTCGTAGACTCGAATACGGGAGTTGATCCATGAGAATGGACGGTAGAACTAATCATTGTCAGTAAGAAAGGCTGTCGAAGCTGAAACTGGCAAACCACGGACGTACCCTCAACACTTCATTCTCATGCTTATCGAACACATGGGTGACGAAACTCCGATGCGTCCGGAACCACTGTCGAGCCATCATATTCCCAATGCCTCTTTCCTGCTCCGCCATGTATCCTACATGATTCCCGCTCGGATCCATTATAACATATTTATTCGCTTGCTCGAACCCGCTGTCATGCAAAGACGTCAGCGTACACATCCCCCCGCACGTAGTCTGGTGCGATACAGAGGCGGACCTACATCATCACGTTCATCAACTCCAACTGTCTCTGAACGACCAGTCCCGAGTTCGCCAAAATCGCCGCGGCGGGATGGTTCTCCTTAAGCACGGCATTTGGATCTTCTGGTATATAGACGGGCGATAGGAGGGTGTTCTGGTTTGGATTCGCGTCGCGGAGAGTTGAGGACACAGCCTCTGCGCCCGCCTGCGCTGACGGCTGCTCTCGCGGGGAATTTCGTCTGTTTCTCGAAATCGGCTGTGGGAACTCCCGTCGTCGCAACGTGTTTCGAGGGCCGCGTGGGCTTACTGGCCCTCTGATCGAAATGGCTCTGTTCATCGCCCACCGCACGGCGGGCGGTCGGATTCTTCTGCTCCACATCATCAGAGTCGCCTCTAGCGTCCGTATCCAAGGAAGTATTTTTTTCGGCAGGAGTTTCAGAGTTGGAAGTGTCTTCCGGATGAGAAAGAGGAGGCGACCAGATGTGGCGGTTTGGTCCTCCGGACGGCAAGCTTTAGCTCCCGCGGGGTTAGGCGGAGATAAACATCATCGTGATCCTCAGGCCGCTACAAGTATGGCGACTGACAGAAATTGCCAGAAGGGTACACAACACTGCAAATTCCAGCTGTCTAGTACTCGAATTTATATTTGAGGATTCGCTTATTTTGTTCTTTATATATTTTGCTCCAATATTCGTGAATTAAGATACAGCTAAAACTGAAATTAGCTAAACCCGCTTTTCCTCAACTCCGAAATCCAATCATAAGTAGACATGCGAGCTGAATACATGTAAGACATGTATAGTCTTCTGAGACAGACATACCACATCCAGGAGGGCTCCTCCGAATTATATCCAATGTAAAATAATCATAGGACGCCTTTGCGAGCCAACTCGATCTTCTTCGAAGCTTCTCTGGGCTTGTATCCTCCCTTCGACACACAGATGGCGCTGCCTTCGCCGAGCTCGACCTTCTCCTCAACATCAGGATGCGGGCACGGGCAGTGGTGTGGGAAGTGCACGCAGGCAAGAGTGCCAGGGCATAGATATCTGCTGCAGTGTGCTGTTGAGTGTTAGCCGGGCTTCATTGATCGAGAGAGACGATTCTGACGTACCTCCTTCCCATGATCTCTGATACCATGAGCTGTCGCTAGGTACGTTCTGTTGGTCTTGCTGGTGCTGGTGCTGCTGCTGCTGGTGGCCGCCGCCGCCAAACATGTGCTCGAAGAACTGGAATTGGGCGTGGGCCGCTGAAACAAGGAGCAGCAGGGCCCAGAAGGAGGCAATAACGTTGCGCAACATGGTAAAGAGCAACACTGAACAGATCTCTTGACTCTATCTTTATTCTCACACTCGTCGCGCAGTTCCAGTCTGCTCCACGTCCGGATTCAATGAAGCCAGGTATCGAGAACACGTGACACGTGACCGCGCTAAGACCGCATCTCCGCCGTCTGGGAAAACTTCCGCTGCGGACTTCAAACAACTCGCCTTCAACAACAGCAGCACCAGGAATCCCTCCCTGTCCGGCCCCGAGAGGGATTCAATTCCACTGTAATGCTGCAGCCGGGGTTACGGGCACCCTTCCGGGTGCTCGAACGAGTGTTCGCGCCCTCCCTCCTGTACTCGCAGCAACTCCGCCAGCCGCAATCCCTCCTCCAGCGGACGTCCTTCCCCGCGCCCTCTTCCATCTCCGTCCCAAAGACGACGACATCTTCCCTCCCATTCCTCCCTCTCTCCTTCCTCCGATGCGCCTCCCACGCCTCCCAGGGTGCCGCAAACCGCCACGCCCGCGATCCGCCCGGCAAACGTCTCGGCGCGAAGAAGACCGGAGGGCAGTACGTGGTCCCCGGCAACATCATCTACCGACAGCGCGGCACCAAGTGGTGGCCCGGCGAGAACTGCGCCATGGGGCGCGACCACACCATCTACGCGACTGAGGCCGGCTACGTCCAGTACTATCTCGACCCGGACCATCCGAAGCGCAAGTTCATCGGCGTCTGTTTCGAGCGGGACGGGACGCTGCCCACGCCCAAGAACGCCCCGAGGAGGCGCAGGCTGAACATGATCGCCGTGCCACGGCAGCCTGAATCTTCGGAGACGACCGACTCGACGGAGCCGCAGTTGCGGCCGGGATACATGTACCGTGAAGCGAACTGGGAGATTGGTCGGGCTGCCGAAAAGGCTGGTATCAAGGTTCCCGAGTTCGACCGCAAGGACCGTTGGCTCGCTTGGAGAAAGAGAAAGGCCAGGGCGGAGCGCGTTGCCCAGATGAAGAGCTTGAAGAAGCAGAAGAAGTTGAAGTAGGCCGGCAAATGATTTTCTCGGTCTTCCCTTGTGTGAATCTGTTTACGTGGCGATATGGATGCACTCGGGTGTTCAATGTATCATAGAAGGAAATCCGCGGTCGGGAAAGTCTCATCTTGTTGTATTGTACTCGTTGAGTCGCATGAGTGATGCAGACCTGGCAATGCGAGTCTTCAAGTATTGCGTTTTATATAAGGCTCATGGCACACCATTTCCGATACAATGTGCACCTGAGATGAATGCAGAGGACAACTGCGGCACTGTCTTCGCTGCTGCTTATGACCCAGCTGGGGATATGTATGGAGCATATACGCTATCCCGTATCGATATGTGAATGTGTCAGGATTACTAGTAACTTTTGTATCCAGAAAATAGAGGTCAGTGATAAAAAACCCAAGACCATGAAGGGTATCTTCTGTTTCTGCCACTACCGGGTCAGAAACACACTCAAGCTAAGAAAAGCACACAACTATATACATACAAGGCATGATACATCACTGAACTTCGTCACCTTCCGAGAATCGAACACTAGCACCGTTCAGTCAAAAAGTTCACAAACTCCAACATGTTCACGTGATGTAAAAGGAACCATGACAATCATTCGTCAAACAGTTTTCCCAGTATCAGGCTCTGGCAGACGAACTCATTACCAACAATCCTAACTTTGCTCGCATTCAAGCCAAGCTCATTTCCACTGATCGACTCCATCAGGCTGTGCCTCTTTCGCTTCTTCCCACGCGACGACTGCGCCTTTGCAGTACCAGCGCCAGAGGCTCCGAGAATCATCTCCTTAGCCGCGGCCTCTTCGTGGTCATCCACGTAAATCCAGTCCCAGGTCGCAGAAGATCCATTCTCTTCTTGCTCCGTGAGGGCTGCCTTGGCCGCCTTGAGGTCAAGCACACGCTCCACTCTGGAGGCGCCCAATGCATACGTTAGAAAGATGTACGCCTTCTTTTTCTCTTCGGCTTTCCCACGACCCATGACGAGGAGCACAGACTGCCCATCCAGCAACTTTGGCCGCGCGGCAACTATGTCAGCCAGCCGTGCTGTAGACGGGTGATATGGTGCCAAAATCCTCGCTTTGGTTGCACCATCGAGATACATGGATTCTCCCGCGGGAAGGAGGTACATATCCCAATCCAGAATCCGATTATGACGGATACAGTCCTCTATCCAACGCCCGGAAAGGCAGGGGAGGTTGAGCGCCAAAGCCTGCATATATTTCTCGCGGCGGGAATGCCGGTCGGCAATCAAGCACGCGAAACCGACGTTCTCTGCATGCGGGGCTAGGCGGAACTTTTTCTCACCGCTAGTATTTTGGTCGACAGCTAGCGACTTGCTTGGCGTAGCAGGCGGGATACTAGAAGGGAACTCGAACAATTCGTTAAAGCCGTCTTTCAGTATCCGGCCTCCATTCTCCACGATCAGTTTCGTAACACGGGACTTGACATCCTCCTTCTCCACGTAGGAAACTGCAAACACCATTCCGGCGAAGAGACCCGTCTGGGAAATGGTACTGCGAGATGGCCGGGAGTTTGGAGATGCTGGAGTGGTATTGCGATTTTTGGGTGTCTCAGGTCCCGTACCAGACTGATCAGTTCGCGGGCTATAGGAAAACTGGCGGTCTTTCAACTGATTCCAGAGAATCATGTCCAGGTAGATCTTGGAAATAGGGACTTTGATCGTGCGTTCCGGCTCGTCCAAACCGCCATTTGGAAGACTCTTCCGCTGTTTTTGCGCTAACAGGACAGTTGAGTGACCATAAATGTCAGTCATAGGGATTGATCCGTTGGCTTCTTGTTTGAAAAGTTCTTCCGCACTCAGCTTATCGCCGAATCCTCGAACGATATGAGTGACCTTCGGGACATTTGGCATTTCCACCTTGACAGCATCACCAATACGGAGTTCCAGCCTCTTCACCGATGCAGCAGATACTTCGTCAGGAGCACTATCCTCGAACTTGACAACGTAACGTAGCTGTGGAGTGCTACTTTGCATCCCGAGGCATGTGGCAGGATAATATGCGCGTTTGTGACCATTGAAACATGCAAGGACTTGGTTAGGAGCTAGCACAACATTGTCGGACGTCGAAGGATTAGTTTCGACGGCGCGATCTTGGACAGGTGTATCTGCCTGTATGGGGTCGGGACTCTCCGCTGTTCTTGAGTGTTGAGGGCTTCGGTTATTATGGACAATGACTGGTTGAGCAATCGTAGCTTTTTCAGGTCTCCTTAGCCGAGCAGGTCGTGTTTCATCGTACTGAGATACTCTAATTTTTCTGGAGACTACTACACTCGTCGTATTATTCTGCGGGGAGGCCTCAACTTCCCATACTGTCTCGGCTCGCCTGGAGGGTCTTGATCGCTTGCGTTGCATGGCATCTGCTGCAGCTGGTGTGGCTGGCGTGGCAGGTTCTATAGGTCGGGGATCAATCGCTGCAGTTTCGGCCTCGGCGCGATAATTCAGTCGAGTGGACGTCGGCGCTGGGGTAACAGGAAGTACAGGATCAGAGGCAACGATTTGTTGACCATAATTCCCTCGCCGCTTCTTCCTTGGCGGAACCGGAGAGAAGCCAACCACCGATCTAAACTCTCGATCGTCGGCAGTGATGAGACCAATATCCATATCAATAGGACCTATCGGAGGACGGGGCGAGGCGTCCGCAGCAATTTCAGTGAGTGCTCTTCGTTGCTTGCCACTTGGACTGGAAAGGATTTTCGCGTTCCGTAAAGGTTTTACAGAACTATGTTCCGGTTCACTGAATATGCGGGATTGACCAAGCCTTTCACGGCTCGGTTGATACAGAGGCGGCAAGTCATCATCCTCCTGATCCGACGGATCATGATTCATGGTGGCCCCCGGCGCAGCATCATTGCGGAGACGATCGGGACTGGTTTCTGGGATCGTATCTTCAAAGTTCCCAGGGTGTTCGTGCGTCGGCGTCTCTGCAACGCGCGATGGCATCGAAGAAGACTTCTCCTTACTTTCAGACACCGCGGCTGTATCCACAGCTTTGTTATGCGTGCTCATCTCGCAGTTGGCAGTAGAGCCGGGATCAACCGACCTCCTGTTAGGTAGTTCAGTGCCAGAATCATCAGAGCTAACAGACGCGCGTTGAATTCGAGAAGGCAAGCTGTGGCGCGAATCATGATCATGCTGGTGAGGCCCAAGTCGCACTTGTTGATGCTCCTGTGGCGGGGGAGACGAGGGTATCGGGGGGTTCGCCCCAGGGGTCGAGGTCACTCTCTCAGTGTCAGAGGACGGATCTACCTGCGATTGGGAAATGATGAAGCGCGAGTTGGCAATAGAATCTCTCGGGTCCCACAGGTTTCTTGCCGTATTCCTCGCGCTATCTCCATTGCCTTTCTGGCCAGGAGAAGGTTGAGAGTCTTTTACATTGACTATCTGCGAAGATGTAGTTGGCTCGTCCGTCTGTGCACTGTAGCTTTGGCTGCCTGGATGCCGATGGAGTATTGTAGGCCCATGCGTAGAAGCTGGGCGGTGGAGCGAAGGACTATTCCCAAGCTCGAGAGCCTGCGACAGTCGGTCATGAGCGCTGACTGCTGCCTCCGGAACATGTATAAGGGGACCATTATAGTTTTCCTTGTCTTCCTCAGTTGAAGACTGTATCCGCCGAGGACGACATGTAGGTGGATCCAGATCCTCCTCTTGTTCGGTCTCTGCTTCGCTAGTCCCTCCGTTGTGAACAGGCACAGCAGGCTCTTGTGTTTCATCGTCCAGTATCTGTACTGCAGAATCGCCGTTGCAATCATTTCTGTACGGTTTTCTGCTGGAAGGTGACTTGGTCGCGGGTGCTTGCTTGCCCCTTCTGCTCGAAGCCGTTCTCGCAGGAGCTCTCAGATTAGCAAATTGTGCCTTGGTCTCTTCATCGATCCTCCTCTGCCTCCTTAAACGTTCAACGAAACTAGGCTCTCCTTCGAACTCGCTATCGCTTTGATCTTCGGAGTGAAGATTCTCAGCAGAACGTGTCCTCCTCTCTTCTGCTAGCCGATCCCGCCTGGCTTGGGATTCTTTCATCGAGACATAATTTGCCTGCTGTTCGATGAAACCACGACGCGGACTTGATGAAGAAGGACCCCGGAACGGTGATGATAAAGGCGCACGAAGTGGACGCCTCTGAATAGGGACGTTAGGCGATGGTCGGTCAGATATGGGTTCCAACGGTAGCCCGTTGACGAATGGGGACGAGGGAGCCTGAGTCGCCTTGAAGACTTGGCTCAGTGCCATGATACCGTCGCTTGACCCAATCTCCGGCGCGAGTGGATTCCGCGATACAGACGGGGTCGTAGTGGATAGCCCCCCCGAATCGCTCTGTGCTTTTGCAGCCGGAGTGGTGCTCAAGAACCGCTGGGACTCTGGGAAGAGGTCCGGCCGATAATGCGGCGGAGACGAGTCTCCAATCTTGGAAGTTTCTTCCTCCTCATCATGATCGGAATTGTTGTTACCCGCCTGTGTCTCTCCGAATCCAGCCAGCAGATCTACATGACCAGTGTCGCCTTCATGCAGTGTCATCAATGTCGCCCCATCGCCGCTTGTGTCGAAATCGGTCTGGTTTGCATCTTCGCGGTCCTGGGAAGCCTTTCGATGTTGCATAATGCTGTCGAACACAGACTGCGAGATAGGCTGTGTGTCGCCTGCCGCGCTGCACTCGGAGCTCATCTTCCCAAATAATGACTCGGGAACAGTATTTATTGGTTCGGGTTGAGAAATTGTCTGTCTCGGACTGCTCACGGCTGCATCGTTGTGCTGAGCACGTTCTGTCTGGGGAGGAAAGGTTTTGGCAGTAGACTTCAATCGTGTCTCCGCAACACCCTGGCCAGCAGGCGAGACACCATCGCAGGAGGCCTCCTCGGGTCTTTGATTGTCGTTCTGAGAATTCGTCTGGGAGACAGATGCAGGAGACCCGCTCACATTATTCAACTGCGGCTGAGATGGTTCATGCTCCTAACCGACCGACCATACGTGACGATATCATTAGCGCGACAGGGTTGACCACTGCGCCGCAGAATCAGTACTTACAGCTAGCCCCAGTGCGAAGCGCTTCAGCTTCGCGATATCAATACTGTCCTCCTGAGAATCCATGGCTGCTCTGGCCGGTGATTTAGGGGAAACAGCACGAGAGGCCTGCCATAACCTCTGCGCCTTTGTTGCACGGATTCCCCATATATGCTCCGATCCTTTCACGGGGCCCAAACCTCCTAGAAAGGTTAGCACGAAGACGCGAGACGCGTTTCTTGTCACGTGAATTATGTCGCGTCCAGCCGTCAATTACTTTTCCAATGTAAGCATGGCGCAATCTGCTTCCGAGACCCGTCGACAACAAGAGGGACTCTCCATCGATGAACTTTCTGAATAACAAAAGCACCAAGTCCTGAGATATACCGAATATAATACTTTACTTCTTAACAGTAGAAGCATTGTGCGCAGCTTGCCGTTCACCGTCTCTTGTGCTCGTTGCTATCCGGGGGGAGATTTGTCCTGGATGGCTTGAAAAAAGGACTCTTATTTACCAATATCTAAACCCACCTTTGCTATTCCTGTGCCTGGTTGTATGTTTACAAATTCAGGAACCCGGTTTTTCAATGTATATTAAACAACTAGTATTAAGAGTAGGGTCGTCATAATCATTCATCCACATTGCATAATCGTACATCGTAGCGGCATGCCGCAGACTCTAGTAAATATCTGCCCAAAGTTCTTCACGACATAGGATCCTCTATACCTACAAAGTCACTAATCACGAGTTCTGTTGGGCACCCACCGCCTGATGCTCATCTCCCTGACTTTGTAGCGTTTTAAGATCGCCCCAATATCATCTTCTGAGGCTGAAGACGGCGAGGAAGACGGCGGCGGTACTTCCACATAACATAGCACTAGGGTCTTCTTCACTTGCGCCTGCACACGATTGACGCAATGAAGCCACCACCAACTGCGGGCTTGCTTCTTAGCAGCCCTATCTCTCCTCTCCTCCGTCTCGGACCAGTAGGGATGGCTATATGAAGGGATGATAACCACGGCAAATTCTGCGTGTGCAAATACCGGGCCTCGGTTGTATAGTAGATGGTCCACCCCGAATTTTACTCCGGAGCGCACGACCCAACCGAGGGAGCGGAAGTGGTGATATACCACGTAGGAAATAATGAATGGATCATCCGGTTCAAGGTCTGTCGAAACATCCCGGGGAGGAAAGTAGGAATGTCGACGGAAGAGCGGTAGAAGGCGAGTTGCCGGAATGACTGATTCCCGTTTATCGTCATAAATCTGCAGAACACCAAGGCCATATACAAGGAAGAAAGCCTCCTCGTTCGAAAGCTGCAGGTGTTCTTCATTCTTCACTTCATCGTCCTTTTCGGTCTTGTGTCCATCCATTGCTGGTTCCGGTAAGCGCTCAGAAATTCCAGAGTCTGAGACAAATTCCTTCTGTTCAACAATGGGGGAAAACCTAACGGTCTTCGTGCCATTAGGGGGTCTCCGTTCAGTAAGCCCATTGGTCGCACCATTGGGCGTATCCTGAGCGAGTGCCTGTTTCTGTTCGGCCATTTTTGCCTCCTTGGCCTTCCTAAGGGAGAACTTCTCAATCGGAGGATGAACCGCGCCATCAGGCTGCGGAGCGTCGCCATCCCTGGCAGCAGCCTCTGCTTTTAATCTCTCTTCAATTGCCTCCTTTTCCTTCCTCGCTCTCTCCAGTTTCAACTCACGTCGTTCCGCTCTCCTCTTTCCAGTGACATCCTCACTGGTGTCGACTCCTAATAACCCTCTCCTTTTCTTCTCGCGCTCCAGCCAGCTGGGCTCACTTCTACTCAAACTTCCCTTACCAAAGAATCCCATCTCCCACAGCACTCGTATAGCCTTTCCATCTGTGACATGGACAGATGAGGTGGCAGAGTCGAAGTAGGCAGAGTAGACTTCATGGCGCGGGGGTGAGATGAAGTGTGTAAGGTACGAGAGAACAACATTTATGATGGAGATGGGGTTATGAGGAATCAAAGGAGGTAGCGGATGGACAGTGAGAGGAAGGGGGAAGCGGTGGATTTCTTTGTAGTTGGGCTTTTTGGGACGAGGCCGAGCAGGGCGAGAATTTCCTTCCCGCGGAGGTCCATTTTGGCTGGGTGAAGGACCCGATGTCTGCGAGACAGCTACGGTAGGCGTCGTAGCTGTTTCAGAGGCCATCATCAATAGATCATCGTCGTCTTAGAGACAACGGCGGGGTTGGGTACTATCGCAAGGTGGATGGTTAGCAGACATGATTCCTCTGGAAGAAGAGTGGTTACACGAGAGTGAGAAGTGTATATTGTCTTCTTCAGATACCGTTGTAGTCTTGGAAAATAAATGACATCATTGACAGACGGCTACAAGGTGCCATCTGTCTAGACTTGGGTATAGGTCATCATGGAAGAAAAAGTAGGTGGGAAGGAAAATAGGTTTGCCAAAATCAGAGCAGCAAGAACTCACCAGAAAATCCTTTCCCTGTGCGCTTTCCGGGCACGGAAGTCGTAAGCACTCAAGACAAATTTCGCAGGAGAGTATCAATGACAGTCAAATGTCGACCAATAGACACTACGAATCTCCCCAAGGAGCCATATCGGGGGATATCGCGACGGTTCTTGTGTCATTGTAAACTTGAAGAGGGTGCTGGCAAGGTTTTCTTGGGCGGATTTTCGTAAGCGGAAAGAGAAGCCCGCTAGGGCGACTAAAGCACGGCGTGTGGGTGGTCCGCGGCGCCGAGCCTGTGCAGCCACCCGACGCGCCGAAAAAATTCCACCGCATGACTGCTGGGTCCAGCAAAGATAACATCTGATATCCAAACATCGAAGCACAGCAAAGTCATCACACAGCCCTGATTCGAGTTTTCTTCCGATCCATCCACGTCTCCTTCAAACTCCATTCAAGTAAGTTCTCCCATAGTCCAATGATTTTCCCCTTAAAAACTAATACTAACACTCCTCTTCTAGGATGCATCTTATGGTACGCCACCTATGCGCCTCCTTCGTTCGCAACATTTGAGCGAGACTAACGCCCACGCAGTACGTTCTTGACAGCAACGGCAAGCGGATCTACACCCTCAAGAAGGTCCTGAACGGCCAGGTTACCAAGTCCGCTCACCCTGCCCGATTCTCCCCCGATGACAAGTACTCGAGGTACGTCTGTTCTGGAGATTCATGGCTGCCTACGTCGCCGGACACGTTCCCATATGAAAAATTTGTTTGATTGCGGGGACGAGTGCTGACTGTGGAAAAAAGACACAGGGTTACCCTGAAGAAGAGATACGGCTTGCTGCTGACCCAGCAACCTGGTATGTTTCCCTGTGCGATCATCTGGCTGCAAGTATTAGGAAGCTAACCCCTCGATCTCCCATCAATTTAGACAAGAACGCTGCGAAGATGTAAGGATTTACTAGTATAAAAAATGAAAAGTTGACAACGGTGATGGTTTTGGCGAATGGTGTTATTTGGGCGGCATTTTCAACCATCCTTCAGCCTTTTGCTCTTCAGCGTTTTGCTGTTCTAGTTCGCGAGATCATTCGGGTTATAGTGCAAATAAAATAGGATTGCAATAATTTCAACGAATGAGCGACGAGGTCACGTCATTCACCTTCGTGGGACAACGATTCCCAATAAGACTATCTCATATGTTCCGCACAAAACATCGTACAGAGTATTCTGCGAGGAGTCGACAAAGATACTCGTAGCCCATAAAATCCATTTAATAATGAAGATATTTGTCTAGATTCTGTCAAAATACATGTGCATTTTATGCCATAAACCCTAAGCCTTCGATCCACGCAAAGTCCTCCGCAACATGCACCTTTACCGTTTTCTCGCGTTTACATTCCTTCCAGCTCCTACCTTAATCCTGCCGCCGCTCCTGTTACGCTCCCCAGTGAGGATGCCCGGCAGATAGTCCTCGTCCATGAGATCTCGCTCCTGCTTCTGCCGTCTCTTTTCTTCCGCCAAGGCTCTGACATACTCTTTCTGGTCTTCTGCGAGAATGAGGTGCATTCCCCATCCTCCCTTCCCACCTCCACCTTTCCACTTCCCGCTCGCGTTCCCGTGAACGGGTTTTGGAATGCTGTATCTATTTCCTCTATTGTTCCATTGCATGTTCTTCTTCAGGTGCATCTTGAACTGCCCGTTGGCATCTGTTGTGCACGTAACGCGGGTCAGCGTATCCTTGCCGCAGCGTGGGCAAAACTGCCTGTTCATTTCCTTGGTAGTGGCGAAGCATGCATGGCAGCGTTTTATATAGCTCTTGAGATGCTTAATCCTCTGCAAGGTGGTCGTGGAAAGCAAATTCAGATTCATCTGCAGCAGTACATTTTGGCACTATTTGGATTAGTCCACGGCCTCGGAAAAGGATCTAGATCACAAATAATGAACTTACTGCAAAATCGGTTGTTATTGTAGCAACCTGCATAACCTTCGGCTCCGGTGTCGCCGAGGCAGAGACAGCTTCATCGCGGGCCTGCCGCTTCTTGAGGTTCGAGGGAGTAATCCAGCCCCCTTCGGAGCCGGAATCTGAGAGATCATCCTCCTCCTCTTCTACTTCTGCTTCTTGGGTCTCTTGGGCTTCTTGTGGTTGTTGCGTCTCCTGAGAAACAGCAGGGTCGGATTCGGAAACTTCCGCCGCTGCATCGCTTTCCATAGAGGTTCCCCCATTTGCTTTGCCTGTAGCATTATCCTCACCATCCAGCTTTGTAGACTCCAATTCCTTCGTGATACTGTCCACCTCGGTGCCTTCGGCCTTCTCCTCTCCCTGAGAAGGCTCTGGCTCATCCTTCTTTTCCTCCGCCTTTGCAGGCGGCTTCCCATTGAGACCTTTCTGGCCCGGAACGCTTCTCAGCCTCCAGTCACCTCCATTTCTCTCGCATTCAATCTCATATGCCAGCGCCAATACTTCGATATCGACTTTACTCAGCACGGCCCTGTCGCCGGTCTTCCTCGCAAACTCGCTCATAATCTTGACGCTGTTCGGCGTGGGAGTCCGCTGCTTGAGGAAGGGAAGGTACATCGTCTCAACGCGGGATCGCGCATCGGGATCTCGGATTTCATTAATGACGGAGGGTGTCGTCACAAGTTCCTCGCACTGCGCGAGCAGCGTGGAGAGGGGTGGGATGTTCTTCAGGATGGGACCAGCGTCGAGGACGATGGTGTGGACCGGCTTCTGAGAAGCCGTTGTTGCTTGCGACATGGCTGTCGGGCTGCTTCTCAAATAGCAAGATTTGAGAGATAGAAGCGACCGCACCGAACGTCTCTCAGCGGCCGATGATATCGTTGCGTCGCGGTTTTGCTCGTGATAGAATTCTCAGCCTGAATTTTCAGTGGACGGTCCGTGCGTTAAGCTTATCTTAGCGCGCTCGTCGCTGTCAAGGAGCGGTTGCGGTATTAATCTGATAGACACTGTCAGAAACGGTCCTAAATCAGAAAGCCAGTCGTAAGCAATATTTTTTTAAGGTTCAATTATTCTTTGATGTAGTACAAAGCTAATTGGATATCTTATTGTCTTGGAAGTTCCAGCGAGGAATGAGATCAAAACTCTTTATTTTTCTTGAGTTTGACGACTAGTGGCTTGCTTGATGTCGAAAACTCATTATGTTAAATGATAATTCATCAATATCTCGCTGTTAAGCCGTTCATCTTTAGCTCATCTGCTACCTAGGTATTATTGTCACATTTAGGACTATGTCACGGACTAAGAATGAGGTCACGTGACGGATCGTCTACGATCCAATCCTACGATCCAACCCCATGATCCAAGACTATGATCCCATTCTATGATCCCCAGGAACCCAGGAAGACAGGCATGTATATAATGACGCTCCTTTCAGACAGATTTCGACCCTCGTGGTCGACTCACATAGCAACCTGGCATATAGGCATTGCTAGTAACACAGGCTTGTTCTTACTATTTTATATTGCTCACCCCCTTGTTTTCTGTCTTCAAGATAAACCGAACGACCCCTTTGGTCTAGTCATCTAGGCCTGTCGTTACAGACTACTTCCTCCTATTTAGGAATCATTTTTCTTCTCTTATTTACGCAAATTATATTTGCTTCTAATTGCTCTATTCATTGCAGCAGTTTTTATCCCCAAATCCTAGGACATCTCTCTAACCAAAACTGTCATTTCTAACCAGCAGACACAGACGTATGAATCTGCTCATGAGACTGCAAGCTTTCTTTATATTCCTCTGAAGAGCCCAGGACGCTGAGAAGCGCGGTGATCATTAACAGAGGACATGTCACTTCAATCAGCCACGCTCAGGCAAGAAGCCCAGATACCTAGTTTTGGGATAAAGTGTAAGCTACATGAATAGACACGATGGCCACTATTCTATCAAAGATGTGTCTTTCTGTGGTTCTGAACAATGCACATCTGATGATTATCACTTTCATCCTATGTAATATGCCATTGTTTTACACCACATATGGAAGCCCTCAATTAGGAAAATAGCTGCCTCGGGCCCTTTTTGTATCTGTCCATTGAAGGTTTTGGGCCAGATCATTGTTTCACACAATGAAACAAACATGAGTGTTCACATCAGATGATAAATATCAGCTGAGCACTAACAGGAGAACATATAGATGCCTACTTGCTCTACCAAACTTTAGAAGGAAAGATGACAATTGACCCAGTCTCAGTACCACCATCGTTTTATTTGATCTCAATACTGAATGACGGTCTCTTTCAAGCAGATAATCCAAAGTGAAGACTTCTCGTACGCAAAATAATGAGGTGTCATGTTTATCTTTCTCGTTTACAATGTACCGTGCATATGCCGGTAGGTGCTATGTAAGTTTATGCGAACAGGTCCAGGAAGTCCCAAGGGGTCGAGGTATACGATATATTAAATGCACTCCTTATGTTTTTCTGCATGTCCAGCATTCGAGCGAAATATCAAACCGTACGTTCCGGAGCGTAAACATATTGTTCGATGCGGTTACTTGTGCAGATATTCGGACCTTTCAAGCAATTGGACGAGTCAAGTGGATTTGGGAAGAATGCTGCTGCGCGGCATCTTAGGCTTTTTCTCTTTCTGGATCCTTGTATCGCACCTACAGTCACTTGGCAAGTTGATTGACAAACTTTGAATTTCCACACCTGGAGAGAGAAAGACAGTAACAATGACAGCAACGGGGATTCTGTGATGTTTTCATTCTCTATGAGGTGTGGTAGATGAGAGAGCGTTGTGTTTATAGTGCGCAAATCTCTCTCCACAGGAGTCGTATCCCATACTGTTTATTGCAGGGCGAGGACATCGAGTATGGGATGTGCAGTGACGAAATGAAGAGGGTGCTGAATGGCATTCCGAGGTCCTGTACCGGGCTCACGGGTGAAGGTCGTGAGCGGGTGCGAGTCGACTTCCTCGGGGTCCGGGTCGTTGTCGTCATCACGGCAATTGACTGCGTACTGAGAGCGACCTGCGTTTCTCGAACCTGTGAGGAAAGCTGGCGATATCAAATGAAAGCCATTCAAAAAACACATATAGGAGGTGGACTCCTCCGTTTGTTAGATTGTTGTTATATATGTCTTTTGGACTTGACTATCTGTTTGGTAATCATGAACAAGGGAAGCCGTTTGTGACGCTACTAGTAGATGTTAGTACTCGATGTTAATTACGCCATGAAAAAAAGGGAAAAGGAAAATAGGTGAAAACAATTAACACATGCAATTGTTCGTTCTAAATAACACATTGCGCCCTTCCTAATGCTAATGAGTAAATACAAATCCATCCAGCGCTGGCAACAGAGTACTTCTAAGTTCTAAGAATTTGTAACTATGATATATATATAAATTGTATAGTCCCTGCCTGGTTAACAGTTAATATCAGAATGCCCCAAAGTAACAAGCAACGGGGGAAACTCGAATAACTATGCCGCTGATTATGATAAGATAAGGTTCACTCTCACAAACAGAACAGAAAGCCCAACTCAGCTAATCTATATACCGATGTATGTATGTATGGCAGTTTTAAAAGCTCGCAAACTCCTTATCCACCTCCTCGAAGTAGTCAAAGAAGCCCTTGAACAGCTTCACCCCGAGACCCGGGTCCAAGCTGCCCGTCGTCGCGCGGATGCTGTGCATGCTCAGCTGCGGGATGCCTGCGTCGATGGCCCTCATGCCAATCCGCGCGCTGGTCATGGGACCGATGGTCCCGCCGGACCGGGAGTCGTTGCGGATGTGGAAGACCTGCAGCTTGGAGCCGCAGCGCTCAGCGATGCGCTGGAGAATGGCGGTGCTGACGCTGTCGGTAGTCATGTGGGCGTTGGTGTCGGCGGAGATGGCGACGCCGACGTTCAGTCGCGGGGCGTGGTTCTCGAGGTAGACGTTGAGGAAGTTGGGATTGACGGCGTGGATGACGTCCGACGAGAGTAGGAAGCTGTTGGCGACGGTCTTGGAGAGGATGTTGGGGCCGTAGTTGGGACCGGCGAAAGCTTCGGTGATGCGCTCGATCACGCTGCTCATGAAGTTGGAGCGGGCGCCCTGCCGGAGCAGGCTGCCGACCTCCTCGTCGTCGAACATGCCGACCATCTTGACAATGCCGCTCGAGGCTTCATCAGGAGAGGCCAGGAGCGCCTCCTGTGCCGCGTAGCAGCACAGCTTGTCATCGATGCGGCCGGCGAAGATGAAGTCCTTCTCCAGACCGCCGAGCTGGGCGGGCTGGCTGTCGAACAGCTCCAGCTCCCAGTTCACGATGGTGCTATAGTCCCTGATCCCCAGCTGTCCCGCGATCACCTTGACCAACTTTGGCGGCTGGGTGGCCGCGAAGGTGCCCGGCTTGATGCCGCTGTCGCTCTGGCTCTCAGCCTGGTGCCCGAAGAGATCTGAGTTGTCGATCCCGATGATAGGAACCATCTGCGTCTCCTTGTTGAAGGGCCCCTGGGCAGGAGCCCCGAAGTGCTCCGCGAGCGACGGGATCCTCGCAATCGGCCAGTCCAGCTTGACCAGCTTCGCCTCAACGTTGCCGGTCTGCGGATCCCGGACGAGCACGCGTCCGCCGATGGAAAGGTCCCGATCCCACCACGTCTTGTTCAAGGCGCCAGCGTAGGGCGCCACGCCCAGCTGGACGAAGCCCGCCTTGACGGGCAGCTGGGAGACAGGCTTCAGCTTGGCGGTCAGGGCGTCGATGTGGCCGGCAACGATGCCTATGCCATTGCCACTCTTGTAGTCCTTGCCGATGGCGAACGCGATCAGCGCGCTGCCGTTGCGCGTGCAGTAGTATTTCCCACCGCGCCTGAGCTCCGACGTCCAGACGTCGCGCTCGGAGAGGCGCTTGTAGCCGTGCTGCTCGAGCTGCTTGCTGAAGTGCTCGACGGCGTGGAAGACGGTCGGGTTGGCAGTCATAAAGTCGCAGAATGGCTTCGCGTACGCCTCAGGGGCGATCGAATCTGTAGAGGACGTTCGTGAGGCCATCGTTCTGGACTGCGGATGGTGGTTGGGCTGCTGTGACTGCTGCTGGGGTGCGGGGATAGGAATGTATCGCGCTTGGGCGAGTTGGTCACCGTCGGAGAGACGCAAGGTCTCAATCGACGCCCGGATGGTAGCAATCCGTTGCTTGGTCATGGCTGAGAGAAAGTGAACGACAAAACCTGGGACTGGAGAGAGAGGACTCAGGAGGAGATGAGATGGAGAGAGGTTGAGCACGCGAGAGCTGGGCAGGTTGCTGCGGAGTCACCGAGCGGAGATCCAGCCCCCTTGCTTACTCGTCGCTCCCGACTTTCTCGCCAGCCTCGGCCATTTCCGGACCTTGACCGCTTCACTGCCATTGCAGAGGATGTTGATGTCGACGTGGCCGTCGATCGTTAAGAGCACCTCAGATCGAGAAGAGCAGACAGTGAAGTCGACGGGAGACGCTCCAAGAGGCTTCCGCACGGGCAGACCAGGGTTGGCTGGGAGGCCTTGTCCGCTGCATCGGAACGTTAATTAATCAGCATGCTCGAGTACAGCACATGGATGTATCTCTAGCAGTCAATATTCGCAACTATATATCAAACACTAATGGATGCGTATTTTCCTTTGCTCCATTCTGTTTCTTTGGCAATTCGAGTTCAAACCTGCTTACAATCAATAGATCTCAACCAATAGATCTGTTTCTGGACCGCCGACATTCTAGTGAATTTGTACGGAGTACACCATGCAGCCAAGACCGGACACCGCCATTGTCATAACAATGTCATTCAAAGGCCAGATCACATCGTAGTGTACGAACGACAAGTGTCTGAAATTAGTTCTCCGCAGACTGGAATGGCTGATGACGTTTGTTCCTCTAGACAGAATCCAGGTATGCCACTTGTCTCACATGGGGGAATGCAGCATGAACTAGCACCTGTTCCGAATCGAATATAGATAGGTGTTCTCACCCGGCTCACAGCACCTGTCCTTGCAGATATGGTCCAGGAGAGCTTCTCGAACTCTAGAAAATGGAACAGAGTAATACATCTGTTGCACAAGCTTAGTATACACATAGGATATCGTACAAATATGCACTCATATATGTTCAGAATCATCCTAAACAGGTACTGTACAATGTGGTACTGTACTGCATCGGAAGTCAAACCTTGATACATGTAGGAAATTAAAAAAAATGAAATGCGTGGAACACTCTGATAAGAAATTGCCTGAATTTAAGGGGTTCCAGCTGAAGAAGAGAAATTTCAGACCCTTGCTCGATCGTCAAGTAATATTTGCAATGAAGAAATTTCGAGTCCCGGATTGATCAGCGCAGAAAATATTTGTGAGAGGATAAACCGAAGCACGTCTCCATCTCTAGATATCGTAAACCTATGTCGTAAAACAGTGGAGCGACGCCAACAGGATTGCTGGAGTCGCCCGACAGAAGGCAAATATAAGCGAAGAGTAGAAACAAAGCTCTAGACGAGCATTCTGTCCAAATAGGTGTTCCAGTCAGACGAATCAAACGTTCAGCTTGTTGAGGGAATCAAAGAAAGAAAATGCAATTGGAGTTCCAACCCCCTTGAAGAGCGTCATGAAGGGTAAGAAAAAGTAACAATAAATACAACATATAAAAGGTAACAGACAGAAGGCGGATATTATGTATCAAATGGGCTCTAGCTTCCAGCTCAAATGGATACTTCTCAAGTACCACAGTCTGTATTCTTTGTGCTGTCGCTTGATCCAACGTAGGGGTTCCAATTTATTTCGCCATCGACACACTGCTCAGTTATTTCAGGACCCGTGGCTGTTACGATTTTTCGGCCATTCCGAATAATCGCCAACGTCACGGGGCCTGTCTGCCCGTTGAAAGGCACGGAGAAGTGATTGATACCCGCAGTCTTCGCGCGAAGTTTAGTCGGCTTTGCGTCGCCAATTTGAACAGTGATATCGCTTGGTTCCTGGACCAGTACCGTCAAGAAAACCTTGTCTTGAGATACAAGGCCGGGGTTTAATACTGGCTGCCCCATTGCAGGGTTGTTGCCGGTTGTGCCGCCAGTGCTACCAGCGGTGCTGGGATTGACTCGGTACCAGTAAGTGATCTTGTCCTCTGGCAGAGAGGCAGTAGCGAGCATGGACTTGGGACCTGGTCCAACAGCGATACTGGATGAACGGTTGGCGGAGGTCATGTTCCCAGCTTTGTAAGCATCGATATAGTGCGGCAAAAGGCTCCTCCACGCATCGTGAGTCTGGTTGACGACGTATTTAGCGGCACCATTAGGGATTCCTTCTTTATGAACTGGTCCGATGTAATGCGATTCACCATAATCGTTCCAGGAGATAATCTAATTGAAGGTTAGCGAGAGAAAACAGCTATCTTATTTAAGAAAACGCACTTGAACAAGAGCAGGCTGTATCTCAATCACCTGTTGCCAGCGATCATGCCATAGATCATCGCCCCGCCATAGCCAGTTTTTGCCCCATTGAGGAAGATTGGTGTAGAACCACGGTGCAACGGGCATCATGTACGGCTTGTTCGCAAGGGCGCGCATCCATTCCCTGTCACTAACGGTATTCTTGTCTTGAGCTCCTACTGGCCATGCATCCCAGCTAAAAGCACCATCAATCTTATCTAAGATGGCGGCAAGGCCCTGGGGCCCGAGGCTGGTCCAGCATGGAATGACGGAACAGCCAGTTGCAGCTTTGATGGTCGGCCAGTCGAGGATGTTATTGACACCTTCGAATGTAGAAACTAGAGGCTTCCCCCTGTAGTAGAATTGAGCCGGTTGATCCTTGTACATGTTTACCGTTGCGATGACTCGATCTACGGGCCACGGACCACCGGAGAGATAGTCAAAAGAAAGGAACAGAGAGAAATTCCCAACAGCCTCTGCAGCAGCATAGGCCTTCTGGAGAACCGCGTCGGTGAAGGCGTCTTGCGTTGCAATGTTCAATGCGAAGCCGTCAATATGCGCTTTCTTAGCCTCATTGATGTCGGATTTCCATTGCTCCAAGGTCATTGCGGCCGCGTTTCCAACCTGTATCCGGTCAGAGAAAATCCAATGGACGGATGAGGAAAAGAAAGAAAATGGCTCACGATAAAGTGGGCGAAGACGCTCTTTGGCTCCGACTGAGCCACAGCGATATTGACTGCAACAGCCACAGAGAGTAAATATTTGATGTACATTTTGATTTGTCAGTGTGTGAAGGAAGAAATCAATGCCAAGAACAGGGAACAGATTCTTCAACAGGGTTGAAGAAAGAAGGTGGGTTGGAGCTGCTCCTGTGTGGACACACTGAGTGGGAATATAAAGAATCGAATAATTTCAAAAAGGGCTGCTCAAAGGGAACAATGAGACTTGAAAGCTCTATTGAAGAAAGAAATGAACGTTGCAATCGACCCAGTCGACGGCTCTCTGCGTAAAAGGAATCGAACTCCACTAGACTCAGAGGAACCTCCCGATAAAAAGGAATATAATCTGGCTTTAGTAGGACGGGGGGCTGAAAAGAGCAGCGATGGTGCCGACAGTGCAAACAGCATCTCACCCCGGCATGCTCATCTTGCTTATTCCTAAAAATCATGACGTCGTCCGGGGTCTTCTTCAGGGTAAAAAAAAGACAAGGGTGATGGCAACAAGAAAAAAAACCAGTCAATTATGGACATCGAAGGTATCTGAATGGGAGATGTGGGCCAGAAAGAGAAATGTTTGAAACAAACCTTGTCTGGATTGTTGTTGTCTTCGTCGACGACATAGTTTGGTGGATAAGAAAGACATGGGTTCTCAAGAGATTTGATATGGATGTCGGCCACCTCTTGAGGACCCTTGGATCTTCACTATCTATCGTATCTCGTCCGATCGTCTTCTTCTGCTGAGCTAAGTTTCTACCCGCCAGCGACGTTCATTGTATGCAGGCCCTGCTGACTTGGCTAGAAGCAAGATCCGGTAGTCTGGCTACCTAAACGTGAACCGAGGATAATGGCTCTTGGCCAAGGTACTCGGTACAGAGTATATCTAACATCTAGGCATGTACTGCGTATAGATCCACAGTGCGTAACTGTTAGGGACCTTGCCATACAAAGGCCGGATAATTATAGGACCGAGGGAGGGAACTGATCGTGACTGACCATGATCACTGCGATCACCATGATCACCTTGATCACCAAGACCCAGGGAAACAGCATGTATATAAAGACGTTCCTTTCAGACAGATTCCGACCCTCGTGGTCGACTCACATAGCAACCTGTCATATAGACGTTGCTAGTAACACAGGCTTATTCTCACTGTTATATTGCTCACCCCCTTGTTTCTTGTCTTCAAGATAAACCGACGACCCCTTTAGGTCTAGTTATCTAGGCCTGTCGTTACAGTAACACTCTGCTAGTCTTTTATTCTGCTTTTCGTCACCGATCAGTATAGGCCGCTTTGTCTTTCTCTTGCATGAAGATTGTTCTTCAATCCTCAAGACTGTTCGTCATGTTACTACTGCCTTGGATTTGACTTCTATCGATTTCAGCCATGGCTTTCGAGGGGATCCACAAAACCCGAGGAAGAAGTAGCTGAAAACATGCTCCCAATGCAGTCCATCGACTTGGCTGTAGTCCAAGAATTGACCAAGTCTACCTATACGTAGGCTGCTCTGTAAGATGTCCGAAGAGCGATTGCATGTAGCGACAACTCTGTTTGGAGGATGTCGGCACCAAGGATATGCCTGACTTGCCGTGATGAGCGTCCGGCTGCGTGCCGCATGGACGCGATCTGCCCTGCCTTTGCCGCGAACAGCAACTTAGCAAGTCCCCCGCCGGCCTGCAGCCCCGGCTTCCCCGACCCTCTCCGCGGTTTTCCCCATGGGTGCACCCCCACGCCACCTCCACGCTCCTCCACACTCCCCCACGCCGTCCGGGGTACCGTCCACGAGCGATCTGCGGCCTCAGCTGGCGACCGACATGAATGGACGACTGGAAGTTCTCCTGCTCCCGCACGAGAAGAGCTCCATCGGCCTTCCCCCGCTTCGTCTTCATCGACCATCGGATATGCTGCGAGTGGACGCCTTCCCCGCAGTCCTCCCTGGGTTGTGTTTCGCGGGGTGGTGCGGAGTTGGCCGATCGAAGACAGGAGCTTGTGTACGATGCTCCGTGCTGGTAGTTATACTTCTTGCTCGTACGACCACCGGCCGTCTTCCATCTCTGCTTCTGTCTTTCTCCCCTTCCACATCAACCTTCCCTGCTGCTCCTACTTTAGTTTAGTCGCCTTCCTCTATTTGTTGTCAGGAAGGAAACTGGACGAATAGCTTTACAAGACTGTAGGAAGAGCTGGTCAAGATGGGTGCAAAGAGCCCCGGAGAAATCTCTCCAGACGAGCCCACGGTCACCCACGATGAGGGCAACCAGGTGCAGTCGAAATGGAAGATGGCGAAGTCCGGCGATGGTGATACTGCCATGGCCCTGTTCTCAGACCCCTCGGAGCTTCATGAGCAGTATGACCCCAAAGAGATGAGAAGGCTGCTGTGGAAGATTGACTTCATGATCCTGCCCTATCTGGCGGTCTGCTACGCCTTCTTCTATATCGATAAGGTATGATTCTGAAAGAAGATCGAAGTCCCCACGATATTTCATATGGCTTTCTGCCGTTCTGGACCGGACGATTGGCGCCTGACTGGTCTGTTATCTGCCAGACGACTCTTAGCTACGCGGCTATCTTTGGAATCCGCGAGGATCTGAACCTCCACGGCACCGAATACAACTGGCTGAGCAGTCTGTTCTACTTTGGATTCTTGGCCTGGGCTTTTCCCACCAATTTCCTTTTGCAACGTCTACCCATTGGTACGCATCCCGTGCGGATTCACCTCCCTGAAAGTGCCCAGCCATATCGCTGACTTGCGCTCTCTAGGTAAATATCTTGGCTTCAACATCTTTATGTGGTATGTGGGAGACAACGTAACGAACCATGTAGTTGAGCAGGAAATAGTAACTGAGGTGGCCTCCCAGGGGTGTCTTCTTGATGATCCAGGCGGCTTGCCATAACTTCGCTACCCTGGCTGTCCTTCGAGTCCTCTCAGGAGCTGCAGAGGCGTGTTCTGACCCTGCCTTCATGCTCATCACCAGTATGTGGTATACCAGAAAGGAGCAGCCGGTGAGAATTGGTCTCTGGTACACCGCAAACGGCTTCGGTATTGCGCTCGGTGGATTGCTGGGCTATGGCATTGGTCACATCAGGGGAGCGCTGCCGTCCTGGAAGTACGAGTTTCTGGTCATGTAAGTAACCCTATCAGATACTATGACGAAGTTGGGAGTTGTTGACAATTACATTACAGCGGTGCTCTCTGCTCCGCATGGGGCATTGTCATGTTCATTTTCCTCCCAGATTCTCCAGTCACCGCACCGGGTCTCAGCAAGAGAGAGCGTCGCATGGCGGTCGAGCGGCTCCGTGATAACCAAACGGGCGTTGAAAATAAACGTCTGAAGCCGTACCAGATCAAAGAGGCATTCTTGGATTATAAGCTGTACCTGTTCTTCATCCTCGGCACCGTCTGTTCGTACCCAACCCACAGTTTTCTACTCAGATCAGATCCGGGCTGACGTCCAACCCAACCTGACCAGGTAACATTCCAAACGGCGGAATCTCGAACTTCGGCACCATCATCATCAAGGGATTCGGGTTCTCGACTCTGGGCACAACTCTCATGCAGGTGCGTCTGACGGCCCTCCCGTAGTATCAGTGGTATCTAACGCGGACCCCGTCACCAACAGATCCCATACGGCGTCATCATCGCCATATCCATTCTGATATGCGTGTACCTCAACGACCGTTTCGAGAACAGACGATGCATTTTCATCATCCTGTTCCTGCTGCCAAACATTACAGGCGCATTCGGTCTCCGCTACGTGCCTCTGGATCGGAAAGTCGGCCGTCTGATCTGCTACTACCTAACGGGCCCCTACAACGCGGCGTTTGTCCTGGTTCTTAGTATGCAGATTGCGAATACGGCAGGTGAAAACATCGATCAACCCCTCCCCCTGATAATAACAGCTAAAGTCATCTGGGATACTGACGAAGACGGCTGCAAAACAGGCCACACGAAGAAGGTCGTCACGAACGCCGTCCTCTTCCTCGGCTACTGCACCGGGAACATTGCGGGCCCGTTCTTCTACAAGTCTGATCAATCGTGAGTCTCCCTTAGACACTCATAGCAACCCTCATATTATCAAAAATCCATCCACCATCCATCTGCATAGATATGATATACCTAACACCTGAAACCAGCCCAACCTACACCCTCGGCATCTGGTCCATGATCGTGTCGCACCTGATCGAGGCCGTCGTCATCGTCACCCTGGGCCTCCTCCTCCGGTGGGAGAACAAGAAGCGCGACCGCATCCAGGCCCAGATGGAAGGTGGCCTGGAGGGTCGGGACCTCAGCGCCACAGCCTTCTTGGATCTGACTGATAGAGAGAATTTGAAGTATGTACCGGACTTCGTTTATATACCTCCGGTGCTTGACGCTGCATTGTTGATGATTTTAGAGGGCTAACCTGGAGTTTGATTTATCAGTTTCCGATACATCTACTAATCTTGTTCTCTGGGCCGACGATCGTTCGTTCGAAATATATACATATGACGGAGTGAATGACTGATTGGAAATGAATGCTTGAATGATTTCATCGATTAATTAATATAACACGGATGTGAGATTGAACGCCTAAGATCGGTAAGAGCCTTTACCACACAATTGATGGAGAAACAGGGACATAAACGAGGTGGAAGAATGATATAGCTTAGACATCTCTCCCCCCTTCTCCTTTCTTTTTCTTTCAGGCCTTAGCGACCTTTTTTGCTCCCGCGCTCTACTGTGATATGTATGTTGTCCCTGTTTGTCTCTATGGCTGGGCTGGGCTGGTCTACCTGTTTATCAAATAAATGATCCATCTATGACTCTCAATCCATCTGTCTATGAATAGAATGAATGAACGAATGACGATATATAAACACAAACCAAAAACCTTATGAACATTCATTCTATATGCAAAGTAAATACATATTTACAGTACAACACATGACAAAACACATGCAAAAACCAAATTGCAGCCATAGCACATTATCCCCCTCTTTAGATTGATGTTAATCTCACCGCTGGCCCATCATCAGATCATATATCTATACGGCGTACCGCATACTCGCTCATGACTCCCCCATATTCTCCTCCTCGACATCATGCTGCCCCACGATGGTCAGGAACACCTGGTCCAGCGTCGTCTGGCTGACGGAGTAAAATTGGATCCCGAGATCCTGCTTGCGCTGCTCCAGGAGGGCGAACAGGCTGCTGATGCCGCTGTTCTTGCCTTTGCTCTTGGAGTTTGCCGGCGCATGGTCGTCCTGGATCTCGTCTTGCCCGTCGTTATTATCGCGGTCAGAGTAGTCACTGTCGGAAGCAGCAGCATCTGGAGATGTTGTTGCTGTTACAGGAACGCTAAACCGCAACTGCCCATGGTAGGTCTTCTGCTCGATGACCGCACCGGGGAAGGTCACCCTGACCCAGTCCCGGATCCGCTCCATGTATTCGTTCGACGTGTGCGGGGCCTCCGCGTGCACGAGATGGACATGGTACATGTTGCCGTACTTGCGGCGGAGATACTCGGTCGTGCCGAGCGCGAGCATCCGCTTCGCCATGATGCCCGCGCGGTTGGCGAGCGCGTCCGCCTCCTCCATCGAGTGCGTCGTCAGGACGAGCGCGCGTCCGGGCACGATGGACGCGAGGGTGCGCCACATGACGCGCTTCGATGCGGCGTCCATGCCAGACGAGGGCTCGTCGAGGAGCAGCACGGTCGGGTTGCCCATCAGCGCGATGCCGAGGGAGAGCTTGCGCTTGTTCCCGCCGGACAGCTTGGCCGCCATGCGGTGCGCGTAGGGCGTCAGCCCAACGGCGCGGATGACCTCGCGGACGTTGTGCTCCACGTCGGAGACGCCGCGGATGCGGGCGTAGAAGCGGAGGTGCTCTTCGACGGTCATCTGGTCGATGGCGTCGAACTGGGGGCAGACGCCGAGGTGGGAGCGCGCGGCGGCGCGGTGCCGCAGCACCGAGACATTCTCGACGAAGATGTCTCCGCCGTTGTACGAGGGCTGGATGTCGCCGCGGATGAGGCTGATGGTGGTTGTCTTGCCTGCGCCGTTGGGGCCGAGGAGGGCGAACACCTCGCCTCGGCAGACGCCGAAGGTGACGTCTTGGACGGCGACGAACTTACCGAATGTCTTTGTGAGGTGCAGAACGCGGAGGCCGTCGTTGGAGCTTGTTACGCGCTTCAGTTCGTTCGATATGTCTTCGTCGACGGTTTCTGTTGTCTTTTCGATGTCTTCTGGTTTGGATTTGCCTCTGGTTCGAGAGAAGAGAGGTCCACTGTCGAACCAGAGCAACAAGCCGAACAGGGTAAATGACTGGACAATGAGGTACAAAATGGGTCCGCCGTAGAGAGTTATCTCTCCTGGATAGGAGGCAACATCTCTGTCTCGGCAGAGGATGGAGAATATGTTCAGCGCCGTGAGCATCGCTCGCGCAAGGTTCCCGACGGGTGTAACCGTTCCGATGGTAAAGTGCGCGATATTGACGTAGGAGTCGACATTGGTGGCGGGCGCATAAGTGAGCACAGAAAGGTATGCGATGAAATAAAGAAGGAACATGACACTGCTGAGCATTAGCAAATTCTCTCATGAGACATTCCCCATAGGAGGTCGGTACGTACCATTGTCCGCCAGCCGCAAAGGCGAATGCCGCCAGCTGGGACTTTGCAAAGAGTGAGACGATATATGACACCAATGTGGAGCACAGGCCGTATATGAAGAAGACAACAAAAAGGTACTCTGAGTGGTACCAGACGTTGGAGACAGCTCTGAAGATGACAATCGCTAGCACACTGGTGATAACGACTATACAAAAATCAAAAGCCAGGTATGCCAGCCACAGTGGCAGACTCCTGACGCCATTACTATAGTGCAGTGCTCGAACGTTCCTTAGCTTTTCAACCGTCGGATAGAGGGCGAAGAGAGCTGGATATACAGCCATAGCCAAACCGAAGTAGACGATGAGCTGGAGGGCTTTGCCAACGTCTGGCTGCCACGGTATATCGAAATACTGGAACTGAGTGCTGATTGATATGTTCGTCAGAAAATTATCCAGTGCGTTCTGCGTAATTGCGGCAAGAGGCAGGTCTCCATTGTCGCCTTTCCAAGCGAGCACCGGTGGAGAGGAGGCGTCACCCAGATAGAAACCCCCAGGAGTAACATTAGCAAAATGACTGTGGATGTAGTCGTTGAACTCCTGAAGACTGTCGACGATTCGCATATTGTCCGTCAAGTTTTGGAGGGTTCCTCCAGGAGAACTCGAAGATTCCGATAGTGAACTGGAGAAGCTTCTCAGCGCAGCAGGGTTTACCCTGCTGGATGGTCCAAGCACAAGATCGAAATCGTCAGACGTCAATGACTGAGCGTTGGACGCCGTGAATGTGCCAGGTCCAGAACAACCGGCCCTGGTAAAATCCTTGAGGAACAGAGTTACAAGGCCAGACGCGATCACGGGGATGAGAAAAGCTGCAGAGTAAGGGAGAAGGTTTCGGCGCAAAATCGTTGCCCTCTTGAGAAATAGGAACCATGCTTGACGAGCCATTCCGATGCGTCGACCGGGCAGAAGCTGCGGTGGTTTATATGTGGTCTTCTCATCCTTGGGATCGTCTTCCTTTGGTTGTTCGTCGACGACCTCTTCCACTTTGGGGTCTGGAGGATCGGCATCTAATTCTTCGGCGACTTTGAGAAATACGTCCTCGATGGTAGGGCCGCTAACACGGTATTCTGTGACTCCTTCTTGTTCCAGCATCGCAACGAATTCAGCTGTTTGTGCCGGATCATGCACAGTGTATACCGTCTCATCGTGGTGGACCTCCTTTGGCACACCTTCGAACTGCACTGTGGACACCTTTTCCGAACCGGGGACATTGTAAATATGGATGCGATACCCCGAGCCTAGCTTATGCTTAAGTTCGACGCTCGATCCTTGAGCTTTGAGTGTTCCCTTTGAAAGGATTGCGATGTGGTCAGCAAGGAGTTCCGCCTCGTCCAGGAAGTGGGTGGTTAAGAGAATGGTTCTAGTGCCCCGTTCAGCCAGCAGAATGTCCCATATTTTCCTGCGAGAGATTGGATCCACACCAGAAGACACCTCGTCAACGCAGCAGACAGATGATCCTCCCGTGAACATCATTGCGAGTTGCAATTTCCTCTTCTGCCCTCCTGAAAGTGTTTTTGAGCGTGCGTTTACTTTCTTGCCAAGGTCACAAGCTTCAATGAGCTTCAACAGCTGGTCCTCTGTGTCGGGTTTGCCACCAGTTTTCAACCGATTGAATATTCTGACATGCTCTTTGACGGTCAAAGAGTCCCAAAGAACATTCTTTTGGGGGCAAAGACCGAATCCACCGGCACCCTCGCTATGATTCACAGTGATCTGACCGGACGTGATTTTGGTTAAACCAGAAATGGCATCAAGAGTGGTTGACTTTCCAGATCCGTTAGCTCCGAGGAGGACCATAATCTGTCCTTTCATGACGTCGAGAGTGAGATTGTCGACAGCTAGCACACTTTGCCGCTGGCTTCCAAAGACCGGGCCAATATTCTTGTGAAACCAGCTTGGTTCATACACTTTTCTGAAATTTTCCACATTGAGAGCAGACGGACTATTCGACTTTGTAACGATACGCCCTTTCGACGCAGTCCCATATAGCATGCGTTCAACGAGAGCACCAAGGACGGGATAGACGATGATTTGGATTATGAGGAAAACCCAGAGAACAATCCCGGGGATCGTCCACGGATTCTCGGGAGCTGATTTGACCAGGTTCGTAGCTAGATTTTGCCTTTCCCATCGTGCCATAAATATGGAAAAGAGAACGTAGTTCATTGGCGGAAAGAGGAGACTCAGTATGACGACGGCCCCGTTGCTCGTTATACCAACCATCTGGGCCACTACGCCAAGCAGAAGACAGGCTATGACCGCAGAGATCCCGCTCAGCTGAGCCTTCCTGAAGAATGACGCACCAAACAGGGAGAAGGAAGAGAGGGCAAGACCAGTCAGGATATGGTAGACAATAGTGATGCCGGCTGAGGTCTTGCTGTAAACGCCAAATTTTAGGATCACCCCCATTATAATCCATCCTGGACCATAAATGAGGTCAAGAGCGAGATGCGCAGCGATGAAACGAGCAGCTTGAGGTTGCCAGCGGGGTAGATTGGGCATCATACAGTCAATCAGTTGGCTCATGCCTAGTTCGCGCTCAGATGCGACCAAGCCCGTGAGCTGATACGTGACTCCAACAATGCCAATGAAAATGGCGACGCCTAAGACATCGATTATGGCTCCCATGTATCGGGACCGAATCTGGTCCTCACGTTGCTTCTGCGTTAAGGACGTATAGGGATATTCCAAAATCTGGCATATAACGTCAGTAGCCGATACATGGTATCAGATTAACCAGAGTATACGGACTTCGTTAGGAAGAGCATTCTGATTGACCGTTGTGTTGACGTTCGCAATTGCCCAGTCGATGGAGTGTTGGAAAGGAAGGACATATATCTCCTGATCGTTGCTGTTCTTCTTGGTGTCGATTCGTGCTCCCAGGGCCCCGTCGACCCGTAGCGAGTAATTCCATCTTGCACCTGGACCCTCGTTGGGAGAGGAATAGAATACAGCAGCAGCAATACACGAAGAGACGCCGCGAAGTGTACTGCGACAGACATCGCGCAGCTCACTCTCTGAGGATAAGATCTCAACCTTATCCCCCCGTGCTTTCTACAGGCTCAGCGACCTGCGCTATCACACGTTCGATGTCACCGCCGACAAAGCCATTGTTTACGAAGACGACCTTGTCTCTACTCCCCGTCACAGAGCCCAGAGCATCTGCAAACGAGCGGAGAGGGGTCGGCTCACCAATTCCGTAGACAGACGGCTGGACAAATAGGTTGCGCGCATAGGATCTAGGCCAAGTTAGTCATTTTCCTCGAAGTCTCGACTGGATTGCAGGGGGGACCGCTGACATGAAACCGATAAAAGCAACCGGGAGAACAAACGCCCGCAGAGGGGTTGTCAACCATGGGCGAACGAGTGTAATGAGGAGATTCTTGACGATTAACGTCCAGATCTGCCTGAGGAAGAGGTCCATTGTTGCATGCCGGCCTGCAGCCGGCATTTGGTCCAGGGTCCAGAGATCGCCTCCACAGCCCGGGGCACAGGCAAATTACCTAGATAGATACAGGACAGACCAGGTCAATTCAACGCAGGGACAGGCATGCTTCGTGTTGGTTCCTGTTCGATGTTGACAACGGAAACCAGCCCACGATGCCTGAACCCCGTATACCGCGCAATCTGCCGTCTGCTGCGGAAAAAGGTTTACGTCTTGATGAGACAGCCCAGGAGACTAGCTGAGGCCTGGAACACGGAAGGCAGACGCTTATCTCCGATCTGGAGAACAGCGCGGGATGCGATCGATGTGCTCCGTCTCTGCTCCGATGGATCTGCAGTCAAACGCGCCGCTGCTATCGGAGAATTTCCTGTCGATGTTCTCGCTGCGAGGAGGAACTCTGGAGACATATGCCCTTGCCGCGAGGTTTTCAACTTCTACACGCGTGGACGGGGAAATTCAGCATCCATCAACTTTGAGGCTCGCACGCTCGTCGGCGCTCGTCAGCTCCGTGCACCGCCCCGCTTGGCGAGACACTCCGTCTCCAGAACGCGCCTTCTTCCGCGTTCCAATTATTACAACTCCTCATTTAGTCGATAGTGCTTTGCGAGCACTTCGCTTCAGAGATCGCACCGTGCAAGATCAGATCAGTACTCCTCGGGAAATGATTGCTGACACATCGCCATCGGAGCCTAGAGTAATTCTTTCAATGGTCTCTGACCACCCGAGGACCTCTGGATCACGCTGCGATTGCTCAGGGGCAGTAAACGTCGAAACTGCCTGTCATCTCCACACGACTACAGGCTTCTGGTGCTGAAATTATCCCGATACACAACTCAAGTCTTGCAGACATAAATCCGTGAAGGCCGTCGGGTTCACATTATCCTATCGATGGCGGACTTGCATTCCACCAACCTCAGCTGGCATCTCACAATTACTGGTTCAATGAAATCCTTGGCTATAATTACTCTTGGCTCACGCCTGGCTGCAAAAATCAAAAGGGAATAGTGCTACATAATATTTGCGCTTTATTTCAGTGATTTTTATCATGAATGGAGAAGCTCGACTCGCGGCTTTGACAACGGCTTATAAAAATCATCGATATGACTCTGAAATTGAAAAAAAAAAAATAGGGGGAAGTAAAAAGTAAGAATAAAGGAAGACAAAACTGGATAGCTCTTCAAAAACTTTATATCGAAAATGGGACGATTTGTAAATCAATCGAAATTTTCCGAGTCAATCCCTTCAGCGTTGCACACAGACAGCTCTCAGGTGAGATTCATTCAATGTCAGACTGAGACTGAGCACCGGTGAGAAGACTGACTCATTCATGCTCCATCCCTATCAGCATCCACTTTATGTTTACACACTTTCTCGATGACATTGTTGAGGACTACCATTCCAACATGGAGTCATTTGCCGACGACCTATTTCGTGGAAGTGAACATAAAACGCCGTTTGGAGAGTTCTGTTCCGTCTATTACCCAATCTCTTGCAGCACTATGGTGGCTTCTCGCAGTTCAATATCTTCAGAAGCACCTTAGATCATTTCCAAGGGTGTTGGATTGAGGCACAAGGCTTTCAAGGCTTTCCAGGATCCGATTGCTATCCTCTTTTCCTTCGGCGATTGGGTAGTTTTTGGAGCAATTTTTGGTGCATGCCTATTCCCTATCGCACAGTTTGATGAAAAAGAAATACTCGAGGAGATGACAACGGTAATCGCCCAAATGGAGTCGATAACTGCCTTTGTGAACGATCTGTTATCCCTTTACAAGGAACTTCTAAGCCCAAGGGCTCGAAACCCAAGAGATCAAAACAACCTGGTGATGAATTATTGCCATGTGGAAGGCACATCACTACGACAGGCCTTCGATCGATCGACCGATGATACCATCAACGGAGTGCGGAGGATACAAGAGCTATTTGATGGTAGAGAACGCCGGCCGTCACAGCCGCAGTCCATGAGTTCATTCGAGGATACGTGCGGTGGCATATATGCGATAATAAAAGGTACCGCATGAGGGAGCTCTACGAGGTATGCGGTGAGATGAAAAGTGGCATGAAATTTCGACAGTATTGCGAAACCTCCTCGTATGCAGGATGTGTCGATGCGGAAGACCGTTTACTGGCGTCAGCAGAGCAACATCTTGCCAAAGCGAGTTTCACCTCCGAGGGAAAATCCAACGGCGGCCCTCGTCAAATTGCTCAAAGAGACACCAAATGGTCGACAAACCAAACGGTGCTTATAGCAATATCCTCGACACTGACGCTCAATATTCTACAAGCGTTACTCATTGCCTGGTGGTACGGCGTCTTAATTTAAACTAGTTGCTAGTGAAAAAAAAGAATGCATTGATCCACATGGACTCAGAACTATCGAGAATCAAAAGAGAGAGAATCACCGTTTCAGTTACATGGTCTCTATTGTGAACGTTGCTAGTTTCCTCCTGATATGTCTATCCTTGTGTCCCAGTAATGAGATGCAAAGGAAATTTGAAATATAATTGGAGATTCATTTCCCTGTGGAGGATAGAGAGTTTAAGACGTTACTAGAAGACCATTGGCGGTGTCGAAACATCCAGCAAAGCTAAAGCCACACCCCAAGGATAAGAAAGGTTGACCCTAAGAGGAAAATATATGCAGGAATATATTCTGTAGGTATTACTTGGAGCCTTTTCAATTCTCTTGCTGTTTTCATTTCTAATTTTAGCCGAACCGAATTCTCTGGCTCGATGCCGGTCGTCGATCATGTCTCCAGTTTCTGTAATCAGACCAGGAGCTGGTGGATTGGATGGGAAAAGGGATCAGACATCAAAACTACCTATCTTGCAGGACAGAGATAAGAAGACGACAGAGACGGGCAAGGATAGTGAGTGCCGAAAAGGACACAGAGAAGAGTAATAGACAGGAGGGAGAATAACACATAAGGGGGTCCAAATGGTTATGTCTATGCTGAAACCAAGCTTAAGGAACCAAAACAGATCCGGGAGAGCAAACTTTGCTTTCTACTGTACATCACGAGGGTTGGGTATTGGCGCCAGATCAAAGCGTTAGTCCACTCCAGCGAACGGATCGACGACGATGTTGATCGCTGCGATGATGATCTCCGCCGCAATCAGGATGATGACTGTGTTGGCACCAACTTCGCGCCCTCGGCCTGCACGAGGCCTTAGATATCGAAGTCTGAATCAGAACGACATGGCCGGCATGCAGCAAAGGGTATCAGGTCTTCACGCAGGACACAATTGGCGGGAACGGCTTGGAAGAAAAGTGCAGTGTCCACGAGGAAGAAGAATCCGAGAGAGAACTGCGACACATAGAACACGTTAGAATACTTGCGCAATAAGAGATAGAGATAGATATAGAAGAAATGGGCTGTTAGTGCTGAGTGTTTCGTGCCGCGAGCACCCGGAAATTTGGACTAGGTTTGTAAGACGTCGAGGGATGCCTTTGTTTCGATGAAAATCCTTAGCCTTTGTGCTGTCGTGGTACAGACTGGGGAGTTCATGGTTCATAGACAAGAACTGGAAGGATTCTCGATGACGGCCAAAGCCGGGAATGGTTAAAAACAATGAATGGGTATGGAGCAGTTCAAGGCGCTGGTGGGGCTTATCTGACTCTAATGTTCAACTGCCCGCCATTGTTATTGACTTCCTCGGCATCCACCTACGAGTATTTTGGGTGAGATATAGAACATTTGTTGCTGACTCGAGAATAGCTGGCTTTCTGTGTAACCTGTTTCAGCTCAATCAAGGTGGACAAGAGAAGGGCGGCTACTGCGGAACATTCCTGCAGGCTACGCCGTCCGGGCTCCCCACATCAGGAGGGTTTCTGATATCATCTATCTCCCAGGAAGCGTAAATAGCTGTTTCATCGGCGTCAGCTGGATTATCCCTCAGATTCCTCACCTCGTGGCCGTTTTGAGGTTGTTCTGGGGGTTAGGCGCCACGATGGAGGCTCTTGACCGTCTTCTGCATCGCGTCCATGCCTGGGCATGACTGTTATCGGACCGATCTCCGTGTCACGACGCCGAGCAAGTTGTCATGCCTCTAGGTTCTGGATGTATACAAACTGACAGGGAGCATTAAAAGCAGGCTGCTGCAAATCAGCTCACCTGCAGAAGTAGGAGTAAGTTCTGGACCCAGGTATGCTCCCCCTTGCTTCCTCTAGCAGCATGGGCCCCGCCATAACATCAGCGTTCGTAGCCTGGGATATGGCAGAGGCCATCGCATGACTAAATGCCATTGAAATACGGAGTAGTAATGATGTACTCCGCACTGGTACCATGAATTATTAGGGAAAGCAACGCCTGTACGAACTGAATACATGGCTTCTGATCGTCAGACTAAACATCTGCCTTGACTTCGACAGTTAAGGGGAACCTTTGTTTATAAGCCGACTCAGCACAATCTCCTGTGGTATTTCCAATACGGAGAAAAAACATTTCATTTCTCTGTGCCATGGATTTCATGTCACTGCACAGCAATCGTCAAGTTCGTTTTTATCACTTGCTATTTCTTAAGTATATCTGTCCAATCTGGGATGACAAAGGGACAGTTATCATGTGACAGCTGGGCAAGCACTGCCTTTGCATCATTCTGCGCGAAAGACATATGACAATGGACTCGATGCCGTCTTGAAGTATCCTACCAGGGAGAGTACTATGTGTGCAGCCAACGCACTCCCCAAGATGGAGATTATTATGCCACTTGGAGGAGACGAATTGGGTGCGAAGAGGTACGTCAAACGGTTGGTCCCACCCCCGCCCACGCGGGCCGGATTCAATGAGCCCTAATACTTGCCTATGCAGGGAATTCAGCCTGGAACAACCATGTCAATTCTCAAACAACAGTATATCATCGTTCAGTCAGATGAAGAGAGATATCCCACCACCTCCCCGACACCCGGAGGGCAAGAGTGCATCGGTGATGCCGATGCACAATGACATAACGCTGCCGGCTGTTACAGTTCCGATGCTGAGTTGACCGGCCCGCCCTGATCTTCGAATACCCGGGATCCAGAGCTCCATCGAGCTTATAGAGATCCCTACAAGCCAGCGCCCGTTCTTAACCACGTTTCCGCCGAGATCCGACAGGAGCACCCAGGGCCGTCTCACAGCCAATGGACATCAGATGCAACCCGTTGCTTTCGGGATGCGGAGTATACATCCCTCCGACCCACTGCCGCCCAGTCCGGAGGAGCAGCATGGGGAGCAGCTTCCCAGGGTGGGACGATGATTTATAATAATGTCGAGAGATCTCCATTTCCCCACCAGGACCATGTTCCTTATGAAGTCTTTCTACTCCCCAGTCTCTCCCGAGCCGGCCCTGATACTTCAAATCGATCTTTTCGCTAGAGACATTTCTGCGTTCTCTTAAAATGGCGCCGACAAAGGTTCTGCTGGTTGGAGCAACGGGCGAAACGGGAGGCTCGATCGCAAACGGTTTGCTCGAGGCGGGGAATTTTGTGAGAATTGCTGATCTGTTCGGTCGGTGTTCACTCGCTAACGGAGTCGTCATGATCACTGCCAGGAGGTTTACGCTCTCGTACGCCCCGCATCGCTCAGGAAGCCTGCTCTTATCGCGTTGCAGGACCGTGGTGTGATAGTCCGCGAAGGCGATTTGAAAGCGCCAGAGTCGGAGCTTCTCAACGTCCTCGACGGAATTGACGTCGTGGTCTGCAGCGTTGGGCCAGCGGATCAGCAGGACCAAATAGCACTTGCGAAAGCAGCGAAGAAGGCTGGCGTGAAGCGATTTGTGCCATGCGGATTCATAACCATCGCCCCTCCGGGAGGGATAATGTGGCTAAGGGATCAAGTGAGAAAGGATACCTGCCATGGTCATTTTGCGGTTTGGTGCACTAACGGCGCGTTTCGCTGTCTAGAAAGAGGTTGTGTACAACGCCATCAAGCAGCTGTGGCTGCCATTCACAATCATCGACGTTGGCTGGTGGTACCAGCTCGCGTACCCCAGACTGCCATCGGGAAAGATTGATTACGCGATGACGATGCCCAACGACGAGATCATTGGGGATGGTAATGCCCGAAGTGCGTTGACGGACCTGAGGGACATCGGGCGCTACGTTGCGAGGATCATCGTTGACGACCGGACATTGAACAAGATGGTCTTTGCGTACAGTGAAGTCTGGAGCCAGAATGAGATATATGACCTTTTGGAAAAGATCAGCGGAGAGAAAATCGAGAGAAAATACGTTAGTAATCCCCCTCAATAGAGTTAGGTCTTGATCTTACGCTGACTTGGCACTCAGGTTTCGGAAGAGACCGTAAAAACCAGACTAGCAACCGCCCGGCAGTCGAGCGAGACATATCCATACGACCCGGTGAAGCTGATACCTCGATACGTCACTGAGTACCACCTGTCGTGGGGAATCCGTGGAGACAACAACCCCGAGTACGCCAGCTATCTGGGCTATCTTTCTTCCAAGGACCTGTATCCCGACTTCAAGCCGATCGCGTTCGAGGACTATCTCAAGACTGTCGTTGATGGCACCGCGAAAGGCATCTACACAGACAGAATCAAACGATTCGAGTGAAAAGGCGCCCGAAGGGCTCAGAACGCCGATGCTAGCAATCGCGATGGCTGACAGCCCAGCCATTTTGTTTTCATGAAACTTGCCATTGAAGACATATTCTGTTCCAACATGGATATTATTTTTTTTCCTTATCTTTTATGAGACCCCCAAAGAGAGCTTGTTCCGTATTCAAATATCATTGTGAATAATTTGTCACCTGTGTTTTGGCCTAGTCAACGCAAAGAATGGTGGACTGATTATAATGTATGCATGTTTCTTCTGGGGTATTTTACCCATCCTTCTTTAACTGATTCTTCAGCTAGATCAATTTCTATGGTATTTCTTTTCCTTTTCTCCCAAGAAAGAGCATGTAATGTACTGTACTCTGTACCTAACCAGGTAGAGTCCACCAGAGCACCAACATGCTGCAAAGGGGCCAGGCCTTCCTTAGACTTAGAGCAGATTGAGGGGGTTTCTAGATTAAAAGAAAGAGCTGTCACAGTTATCCTCTCTCCAGGCAAAGGAAGGAATTTTTTTTTCTACCTATCGCGATAATTACGAAGGTATGGACATTTACATGCCTGACTAGTTAGTAGTGTAGTGTTATAGCCGGAGTTGGCATAAAGGAGGGGTATGTCATGCAGGGAGCACGTGACAATGGATCAAAACCCCCCCATCCTGATCCAACGAAGCCTTATGATCCAACGAAGCTCCATGATCCAAACACC
>Ga0207841_1000167_pt1 | contig 51665 bp, 42 predicted proteins | sample HigsolmetaGSP18D_FD_184846 | JGI IMG/M metagenome (GOLD analysis project Ga0207841, IMG submission 184846) | High solid enriched microbial communities from the Joint BioEnergy Institute, USA - SP1-8-D (SPAdes) | ecosystem: Engineered > Bioreactor > SSF (Solid state fermentation) > Aerobic >... | reverse complement strand
TGAAAAAATCATCCGGAAATAGGTCTTTTGTTTCCATAAATATGTAAATATTAAATGTATAAAAAAAATTCTGCTCGATTTTAACCCAAGCAGAATTTTATACTTACACAGTTTTTGGTACAGTGTCTTTATTTTTTATTATTTAGTCTTTTTCAAGATGTATTTATCTTTCAAATTTCCTGTAATTTCTTTTCCTTGTTGATCCAAAACTTTCAATCTATTTTCTTCAACTTTCAACACTAATGGACTTACATTAGAATTTAAATGTAAAACATTTCCAGAAGCATCCCATTTATAAAATCCTTCGTCTTGATAAACTGTTTCTTTTCCTAAATATTCTTGCTCAATAAAAAAGTTACCATCTTTTTTCAATTCAACAATATATTTTATTCCTTCGCAATCGGCACAAGGTAAAATTCCTTCATATTTTCCTACCCAATTCAAAGAGTTTTTAGAATTATGTTCTGCCATAGCTACAATAGCAGGAATAGCATTATCAATACTATTGTTTTTTTGTTCTTGTTGAACACCTTTTGATTGGCAAGAGAATATAATGAAGGATGCGAAAATACTCGCGAATATAGATTTTTTCATAAATTAATTTTATGATATTTTTAACAACAAATTTGATACCAAATTACGACTATATTTTTCTAACTTTCAACTAAAATTTTATAAAATGTTTCACTCAAAAAAAATACAAACACCTCTTGGAGAAATGCTTGCAATAAAGTCGGAAAAAGGACTTTGTATGTTAGAGTTTTTTGATGGAAAATCGACCGAAAAACAACTCAAAGAAATAGAAAACTTGGGTGATATTTTAGAAAAAGAAGATGAGGTTTTGAACCGTTTAGAAAATGAATTGAACGATTATTTTGAAGGGAATTTAAAAGTGTTTACCATTCCGCTTGATTTGATTGGAACAGATTTCCAGAAAAAAGTTTGGAACGAATTAATCAAAATTCCGTTTGGAGAAACAAGATCATACAAAGATCAATCGATAGCTGTTGGAGATTTATTAGCGATACGAGCAGTTGCAAATGCGAACGGGAAAAACAAAATTGCAATCATAGTACCTTGTCATCGTGTAATTGGTTCGGATGGTTCGTTAACTGGATATGCAGGCGGAAAGAAACGCAAACAATTTTTGTTAGAATTAGAATCGCAACAATTGAATTTATTTTAGAAAAATAAATTGTAAATTAGCCAATCAGAAAAGTAATGTATGAGTGTTGAGCTATTACCAGATGGAAGAGTAAAAAAACCTGAATGGTTGCGTGTAAAATTGCCTACAGGGAAAAAACATCGTGAATTAAGAGGTTTAGTTGATAAATATAAATTGAACACAATTTGCCAAAGTGGAAGTTGTCCTAATATGGGCGAATGTTGGGGTGAAGGAACAGCAACATTTATGATTTTGGGAAATGTGTGTACACGTTCTTGTGGTTTTTGTGGCGTAAAAACTGGTCGTCCAGATCAAGTGGATTGGGCAGAACCTGAAAAAGTAGCGCGTTCTATCAAATTAATGCAAATAAAACATGCGGTTTTAACGTCTGTTGACCGTGACGATTTAAAAGATATGGGATCTATTATTTGGGCAGAAACGATACATGCTGTTCGTAGAATTAGCCCAGGAACAACGATGGAAACTTTGATTCCAGATTTTCAAGGAATTGAAAAACACATCGATCGTATTGTAGAAGCTGCACCAGAAGTGCTTTCTCATAATATGGAAACGGTTCGTCGTTTAACACGAGAAGTTCGTATTCAGGCAAAATATGATCGTTCGTTAGAAGTTCTACGTTATGCAAAAGAAGCAGGTCAACGTCGTACAAAGACTGGAATCATGCTTGGTTTAGGTGAGTTTGAAGACGAAGTTTTTGAAACAATTCAGGAAGTTGCTGATGCAAATGTAGATGTCATTACAATTGGTCAATATTTACAACCAACGAAAAAACATTTGCCTTTGAAAGAATTTATTACGCCAGAACAATTCAAAAAATATGAAGACTTCGCTCGTGGATTAGGATTCCGTCATGTAGAATCAGGACCTTTGGTTCGTTCTTCTTATCATGCAGAGAAACATATTTTATAATCAAAATTATTTCATCATATTTTAAAGAGACACAAGTTATTGTGTCTCTTTTTTATTATATTTAAATCTTAATTAAACTACTATGAAAAAACTATTAACACTAATTATCATCATTATTATTTCAAGTTTTGCGCAAGCGCAGTTTTATGAAATTACTTACGAAACACAAGTTCAAACGCATTACAATGAAGAAGGATTAAAATGGTTTGAAGAAGCAGTTGGCGGTGATAAGCTGCAAATCAAGAAAATGATTGAGATGAATCAAAATCCACCAAAGGAAACATTTAAGTTTATTTACAATGAATCGTTAAGTAAATCGGAATATATTCGTCGTATAAATAATAATCAAGATAATGAATCTATGATTTCTAAAGTACCAATGAATATGGGAGGGATTGTTGTAAATGATTATAAATTGAATCAATTCTCATACGAAATAGACGTTTATGGTAAAAATTATTTAGTTAAAGATAATTTAATACCGATTAATATTACTGATACAGGAAAAACAAAGGATATTATTGGTTTTAAAGCTTATGAAGCTACAGGGAAATTAAACGATATAGATATAATTGTTTGGTACACAAAAGATATTCCATATTTATATACACCTGATATTTATACGACTTCAAAAGGTTTTATTTTAGAGTTACACTATAAATTAAATTTTGATAATTCGGAAATGATCAATTCTTGGTTAGCAATTGCTAAAAAAGAATCTAAAAAATCGCCTAAAATAAGTGTGCCTAAAAAAGGAATTGAGGTAAAAGCAAATCAAACTGATGCAATTTATGATGAAGCTAATAAAAAAATGAATGAATTGAGAAACAATAGCGAAGGAGTTGATAAAAAATAATTAACATGAAAAAACTATTAATACTAATCATTCTCATTTCAAGTTTTGTACAAGCACAATTTTATGAAATAGATTTTGAAGTAAAACCTCAAATTCATTTTACGGATAAAGCTTTAGAAGAGATGAAGCAATATTATCCAGATCAAAAACAAAGAGACGAAGTTTTAGAAATGTCTAAAAATATTCCTTCGATTAATTATCAATTTTCCTATAATAAAACTCAAAGTCAATCAGTGAATATTCAAAAAATAGATAATTCTCAACAAGCACAAGGAGGTTCAATGGGAATTAGTCCAGATATAGGAGAAAAACCAATTTTTGATTACAAAGAGAAAGTTTTTTACAATGAAACAGATTTGTTTGTAAAGAAAATGATCATTTATGATTCGCTGAATTATGTAAATTTTAATGATACCGGAAAAAGTAAAACTATTCTTGGAATCGAAACCAAAGAAGCAATCGGGAAATACAAAGATGTTGATGTTATTGCTTGGTATGCGCCTTCAATTCCTTATTCGTATTCGCCAGATAAATATTATGGTACAAAAGGTTTGATTTTAGAATTGCATTATAAATACACGAAAGATGATGTAGAAGTGATGATTTCGTGGAATGCGACAAAGAAAAAAGAATTAAAAAAAGCACCAATTTTTACAATAAATAATAAGTTACAAAAGGTATCCTATCCAGAATTTATGAGAATGATTGAAGAGGATAATCAAAAACAGCGCGAATTACATAATCAAGGTGTAGATAGAAAATAAAATCATATAAATAATGAAATCAAACTTGCTTAACTTTAAGCAAGTTTTTTTATGTATGAAAATTAAAGCGACATTACTCACAATTGGTGACGAGATATTAATTGGTCAAATTGTAGATACTAATTCTGCATTTATCGCCAAACAATTGAATACGATTGGGATTGAAGTGGAAGAAATTATTTCTGTAAAAGATGAATTGCAACATATAATTGAAGGATTTCAACGTGGCATATCAAAATCAGATATTGTAATTGTAACAGGAGGTTTAGGACCGACAAAAGATGATAAAACCAAAGCAGCTTTGTGTCAATTTTTAAATTGTGAATTGGTTCAAGAACCTAAAATTTTAGAAAATATTGTTCAATTATTTGTTGCCAGAGGTTACGTAAAAGAGTTAAATAGTTTGAATCAAGATCAAGCGTTAATTCCAGAAAAGTCTATATTTATTCAGAACAAATATGGAACAGCACCATGTCTTTGGACTACAATTAATGATAAAATTATCATCAATTTACCAGGCGTTCCTTTTGAAATGAAAGGTTTGATGCGTGACGAAATTATTCCAAAATTACAAGACCAATTTCAATCAGAAATTATTGTTCATCGTGATATTTTGGTGAGTGGAATTCCTGAAAGTGATTTAGCAATTTTGTTAGAAGATTGGGAAAATAATTTGCCCGAATTTATTCATTTGGCGTATTTACCGAATCGAACTTCTATTGATTTACGATTTTCAGCGTTTGGAACAGATAAAGAATTTTTACAAAATGAAATTCAGCATCAAATCAATCAATTCAAATTAATTGCAGGAGAATTTCTAGTTTCTGAAAATTCAGGAAATGCGCAGCAAATTTTGGGTGATATTTTAAAAGAAAAAGGATTGACAATTTCGACTGCCGAAAGTTGTACTGGAGGAAATATAGCAAGTTTGATCACTTCTGTTTCGGGAAGCTCTGCTTATTATTTTGGAACAATTGTTTCATACGACACTTCAGTAAAAGTAAATTTGCTAAACGTGAATCAATCTGATATTGATGAATTTACAGTAGTTTCGGAACAGATTGCTGAACAAATGGCAAAAGGTGTTCGAAATCAATTAAAAACGGATATTAGTATTTCTACAACTGGTGTCGCTGGTCCAAACAAAGGCGAAGATGGAAAAGAAGTTGGAACGGTTTGGATTTCTGTTACAAATGGTCATTCAACATCGAATAAAAAATATTTTTATCCCTATTTAGATCGAGAAGATTTCATTAAAATTGTTTGCAACAATGCACTTAATTTGGCAATTCAGTTTGTGAGAGAGGAGTGTTAAAATAATGACTCTTGGGCAAACCCAGAGTGATATGAAAAGATTATAAATAATACTGCTGTCATAGAAATCAGAGTGAGAGTGTATTTTTTTTATGTCATATAGTTTAATGAAAAATTTTAATATTTCCAAAAATATATTTAGTCTATTAAATTAATAGAGTTTATATTTGTCGCAAATTTTGTGTCAAATGTTAAAAAAGATTGCGAGCAATACATTATTTCGATTGCTTTTGGGTGTGATTGCCGGTTTGGTTTTAGGAAATTATCTGAACGAAAATACAATTCAAGTTGTTTTATCCTTAAAATATTTTACAGGGCAATTAATTTTCTTTTTGGTTCCGTTAATTGTGATTGGTTTTATCGTTTCTTCAATTACGAAATTAAGCGAAGGCTCTGCTAAAATAGTAGGTTTTTCATTATTAATTGCATATTTATCTTCAATAGGAGCGGGGTTATTTTCGATGATTGCAGGTTATCAAATCATTCCAAATTTATCTATTCCAACTTCAGTGGATTCGTTGCGAGAAGTTCCAAAAATTTTATTTCAATTAGATATTCCGCCAATTTTTTCGGTGATGACAGCGTTGGTTATTTCGTTGATGCTAGGAATGGGAATTTTGATTACAAAAGCGAAGGAATTAGAAAATATTTTTGATCAATTTAAAGACATTGTAATTCTTTTGGTAAATAAAGTTTTGATTCCAATTTTACCTTTTTTCATTGCTGCAAATTTTGCAATTTTGAGTTATGAAGGTTCTATTGAAAAACAATTACCAGTTTTCTTGAAAGTAATTTTAATCGTTATTATTGGTCATTTTATTTGGATGACATTAATGTATACAATCGCAGGGTTTTATCATAAAACAAATCCATTCAAACTACTAAAACATTATCCTCCTGTCTATTTAACGGCTGTTGGAACAATGTCTTCTGCTGCATCTTTGGGTATTGCTGTGAAAGCAGTTGACGATAGTAAAGTAATCAAACCAACGATTGCTAATTTTACGATTCCATTTTTCTCGAATACACATTTATGTGGTTCGGTTTTGACAGAAGTTTTCTTTGTGATGACGGTTTCGCAAGTATTGTATGGTCATATTCCTGATTTAGGAACAATGGTAACTTTTGTTTTGCTTTTAGGCGTTTTTGCAGTTGGTGCACCAGGAGTTCCAGGTGGAACAGTTGTCGCTTCGTTAGGATTAATTTCAAATGTTTTAGGGTTTGATGAAGCTGGAGTAGCTTTGATCTTGACTATTTTCGCATTGCAGGATAGTTTTGGAACGGCGTGTAATATTACAACTGATGGCGCATTGAGCATGATTGTAGATAAATATGCTGAAGAGAAATAATTTTAACTCAACTATGAAAAATATAAAAAAAATCACTTCGTCTCGAAGTGATTTTTTTTTGCTTTATTTTCTTCTTCCTCGATGAGGATTCTTTGGTTTCGTATCTTTTTTGGGTTTAAAACCAGTATTGTGTTTCTTAAAATTATTATTGTTGCTATTCGCGTCAGGTAATTTATAAAACTCTTTTGGTGTTTTAATCACCGTCACATAATTACCAATCAATTTCTCAATATTTGCCAAATCTCCTCTTTCGTCAGCAGCACATAAAGAAATTGCTTTTCCTTCGCGTCCCGCACGACCAGTACGTCCGATTCGGTGTACATATGTTTCAGGAATATTCGGTAATTCGTAATTGATCACATAAGGTAATTGATCAATATCGATTCCACGAGCAGCAATATCAGTGGCAATTAATACTTTTAATTTTTCTTCTTTGAAATCATTTAAAGCACGTTGTCTTGCATTTTGAGATTTATCACCATGAATTGCCGCAGCAGGGATTCCTGCTTTTTCCAAGTGTCTTACCAAACGATTTGCGCCGTGTTTTGTACGTGTAAAAATCAAGGTACGATCTTCTGGATGCTCGTTTAAAATGCTAACCAAAAGTTTTACTTTCATGTCTTTGTCTACATGATAAACAAATTGCTCAACTGTTTCGGCAGTCGAAGAAACAGGTGCCACGCTGACTTCTTTTGGACGACGAAGAACTGAATGAGAAAATTTTCGAATGTTTTTTGGCATCGTTGCCGAGAAGAAAAGTGATTGTCTTTCTTTTGGAATGATTTCTAAAATCTTTTTGATTTCATGAACAAATCCCATATCCAACATACGATCGGCTTCATCTAAAACAAAAATCTCTATTTGATTAATTTTTAAATGTCCTTGTCCAATCAAATCCAACAAACGACCAGGCGTTGCAATTAAAATATCAACACCATTTTTGATGGCTCCAATTTGTGGATTTTGATTAACCCCTCCAAAAATCGCTAAATGTTTTAATGGTAAATTTTTACCATATAATTTAAAACTTTCGTTGATTTGAATGGCTAATTCACGTGTTGGCGTTAAAATTAATGTTCTAATTTTTCTTCCTTTACTCGGAGAATTTGTTAAGTTTTGTAGAATAGGAATTGCGAAAGATGCTGTTTTTCCTGTTCCTGTTTGTGCACAACCAATAATATCATTTCCTTCTAAAACTAAAGGAATAGATTGCTCTTGAATTTCGGTTGGTTCTGTATATCCAGCCTCATCAATTGCTTTTAAAATTGGTTCAATTATATTTAATTCTGAAAAATTCATTGATTAAAATCGTGTAAGTTTTTATATAGAAATAGATAAGCACTTCCGTAGAAGTGCTTTATAATTAAAAATAAATCTATTCCATTTCTTTTGCGTTGCGATCAATTTTTTCCTCAGGTTCTGTTGCATGAACAGAGTTTGCCGAATAATTTCTCCAACGTTCTAAAATATCTATCATATCAGCAGGCATCGGGGATTCGAAATACATACGTTCTCCTGTTGTAGGATGATCAAATCCTAATGTGCGTGCGTGTAAAGCTTGGCGAGGACAAGCAGCGAAACAATTGTCAACAAACTGTTTGTATTTGTTGAATGTTGTTCCTTTCAAAATGCGATCTCCACCATAACGAGCATCATTGAATAATGGATGACCCAAATGTTTGAAATGCGCACGAATTTGATGTGTACGACCAGTTTCTAATTTACATTCGACCAATGTAACATAAGAAAAATTCTCCATTACTTTATAATGTGTCACAGCATGTTTACCTTGATCTCCATCAGGAAAAACTGCCATTTGCATACGATCTTTTAAGTGTCGACCAATATGTCCTGTAATTGTTCCTTCTTGTTCTGCCAAAACTCCCCAAACCAAAGCATTGTATAAACGGTCTGTTGTGTGAGCTGCAAATTGTTCTGCTAAACTTGTCATCGCAACTTCTGTCTTCGCAATAACCAAAAGTCCGCTTGTGTCTTTATCGATACGGTGTACCAAACCAGGACGTTCCATCTGATCTGACATTGATGGTAAATTATCAAAATGAAACTTTAAGGCATTTACCAAAGTTCCTGTATAATTTCCATGTCCAGGGTGTACAACCATTCCAGGTTCTTTATCAATTACGACAACTTGATCATCTTCGTAAATAATTTTGATTGGAATATCTTCTGCTATAACTTCATTCTCGCGTGGAGGAGTTTCTAACATAATCTGAATAAAATCTCCAGGCTTTACTTTGTAATTCGATTTTACAGATTCATTGTTCACTAAAATGTTTCCGTTATCGGCTGCTTGTTGAATTTTATTTCTTGTTGCGTTCTCAATTCTAATCATTAAGAACTTATCTATACGCAATAACGATTGACCTTTGTCAACCGTTATTGAAAAATGCTCGTATAATTTATTGTCGTTTTCCTCTTGTAAGAAATCTTCTAAATCTTCTGTCATTTATTCTCTTTCTATTCTATAATAATCTCTTCTGGAGCTTTAGGCGCTTCTGTAGGCTTTTGTTGCTCTGTAGGCTGATTATTTTGTTGTTGCTGTTGTTGCATATCTTTGATCTGCTGTTCAGCTTTTTGTGTTATAATATCTCTATATTGAGAACCGCTAATTGTATCTTCGCCAAAGTTTTTGTACTGAACATCCAATTCTTTTAACTGCGTTCTAATTTTATCGCGAGGTTCTGTTGATAACCAAATATCAATTGGTTGACCTTGATCGTAAGTATCCGTAGCAAATGGGAATTGATAAACAACTCTTGCGTTGATTGTATCATGAGAAGCTCCAATAAATTTGATTTGACCAATCTCGAAGAAATTATCTTTGATTGATTTTTTAGCTTCTGTCAATGTTAAATTAACCAAATTAGGCATTCTAACACCAGATAACATTCCGCGTCCTAATACCAAATCAACTGTCGCAAAACGAGGTAATTGTTCTCCTGCTTTTACAATTTTTCCGTTGTATAATATTTTAAGAACTGCATCTTTTGCTAAATCTGGTTCGTAAATTATTTTTCCAATTTTAAGACCAGAAATTTCTAATTGTGTAAAGGCTAAACGTTTTGATTTTCCAACTAAATCTGGTAATTCAACTGGACGATATGTTTTCGGATTTGACTTAATAAAGATACGACGACCTTCTTTTACACGCGATTCTGCTGCAGGATAAAAATCCATAATAGCAAAAGGTTTCGTATTTGGATCAAAACGAGAACTATCTACTTCGTATGTCAAACCAAGTTCTTCTAACTTAGCTGTAGCATCAGTAATATTCATTTTAGATAAATCCGGAACTTCAACAAATTCATTGTGATTTGTATACGAATCTAACCAAATGTTAAAAATAAAATGGTAAAGCCCAAATGATAGCGCTATTACAATAGCTACATTCAGCAAAACTTGAATGATTGATTTTACTCCTTTCATTGAAATGATAAATTGTCGCACAAATATAGTTTAAAAATAATATTTATGATTGATGTCAAAGTTCTATATTTGAATAAATTTTAAATTAAACATGTTAAGAGTAGCAGTTGTAGCAGGTGGATATACGGATGAAAGCGTGATTTCGTTGAAAAGTTGCGAGTTAATTTACTCAAGTCTAAATCCAGAAAAGTACGACAGAACAAGGGTTCGAATCTTAAAAGAAGGTTGGTTTGCCGAAATTGAAGGCGAAAAATATCCAATCAATAAAGGTGATTTTTCATTTGAAAAAAATGGAGAAAAAATTACGTTTGATGTCGTTTTTAATACAATTCATGGTACGCCAGGCGAAGATGGTTATTTGCAAGCGTATTTTGAAATGATTGGTTTACCATACAATGGATGCCCTTTTTATCAATCTGCCTTAACATTTAATAAAAAAGATTGTATCGCAGTATTGAGTAAATATGGAATTCCACACGCGAAATCAATTTATCTTAATCAAGGAGATCAATATTCTGCAAAAGAAATTATCGATCAAGTTGGTTTACCTTGTTTTGTGAAACCAAATCGTTCAGGATCAAGTTTAGGAATTTCAAAAGTTCATAAAGAAGATGAATTTGAAGCTGCAATGCAAAAAGCTTTTCTTGAAGATAAAGAAGTTTTGATCGAATCTTTCTTAGATGGAACTGAGATATCGGTCGGAGTTTTAAATTACAAAGGAGAAACAATGGTGTTGGGAATTACAGAAATTGTTTCGCACACAGAATTTTTTGATTATGATGCAAAATATAATGGTTTGTCTGACGAAATTACACCAGCTCGTTTAACACCAGAAGTTGAAGCAAGAGTAAGAGAAATTGCGGCTAAAGCATATAAATGTATTAATATGTCTGGTTTTTCGCGTTCAGAATATATTATTGTAAACGGAGAGCCGCATTTTATTGAAATGAATACGTTGCCAGGTTTTTCTCCTGCAAGTATTTTTCCTCAGCAAGCTGCTCATGCAGGAATTGCTTTGGAAGATTTGATGGATAGTGAAATAGAATTTGCTTTAAATAGACCTTCAGCATGGATAGAATAGCCGTTTTTCCTGGATCTTTTGATCCAATTACTTTAGGGCATTTAGATATTATAGAGCGTGCAGTTCCTTTATTTGACAAGATTATTGTTGCAATTGGAACAAATTCATCGAAGAATTATATGTTCTCTTTGGAGCAAAGAATTAAGTTTATTGAAGATTCGGTTGCGAAATTCGAAAATGTAGAAGTAATGGCTTACAAAGGTCTGACTGTCGATTTTTGTGATGAAGTAAATGCACAATTTATTTTACGTGGACTTCGTAATCCAGCCGATTTCGAATTTGAGAAAGCGATTGCGCACACAAACCGAGCAATTACAAATCATAATATCGAAACAATCTTTTTATTGACATCTTCTGGGAAAGCTTACATCAGTTCAAGTATTGTTCGTGATGTCATGCGAAACGGGGGAAAATATGAGATATTAGTTCCAGATGTTGTGAGGATTTAGAATAACGTTATATAATATTATATATAAAACGAGAGCATTATATAATGCTCTCATTTTTATTTTCTATAAATCTAAGCTTAATTGATCTGGTAATAACTTAAATGTCATCCTATGATAAGGAGTAGCTCCAAATTCTTTTATTGCTAATCGATGAGCTTTTGTCGGGTAACCTTTGTTTTTTTTCCAATCGTACATTGGAAATTCTTCATGGATTTTTTCCATATATTCATCACGATACGTTTTTGCTAAAATAGATGCTGCCGCAATATTCATATATTTTGAATCACCTTTTATAATACATTTGTGTGGGACATCATGATATTTATTAAAACGATTTCCATCAACAACAATCAAATCTTTCGGACAATCTAATTGATCTATTGCTCTATGCATGGCCAAAAAACTAGCGTTTAAGATGTTTATTTCGTCAATTTCATTTGGCCAAACAATTCCAATTGCCCAATATTTAGCATTTTCTTCTATAAATGTTCTCAACGAATTTCTTTTCTTTTCAGATAATTGTTTTGAATCATTAATAATTTCATTTTCAAAATCATTTCCCAAAATAACGGCTGCTGCTACGACAGGACCACTTAAACATCCTCTTCCTGCTTCATCGCAACCTATTTCATATTCGTGATTTGATAAAACTTTGTACAATTTTTTATATTTTTAACAAAGTTATCAAAATTTAGCATAAAAAAGTTTTGTAAATGTTAGAGAAATCTTAAGTTTATGAAAGTTTTAAAAATGTTTTAACAGATGAGGAGAAATTTAAAAAACTTGTTTGTATTAGGAGGTCTTCTTTTAGGAACTTCATTATATGCGCAAGAAAAGACTGTTACAGGAACTGTAACAGACTCTGATGGACTTCCAGTAGCTGATGCTGTTGTAAAAACAACATCAGGAAAAGAAGCTTACACTGACGAAAATGGTGTGTTTAGTATTGAAGCTAAACAAGGAGATTTAGTAACAGTAGAAGCAATGGGATTACCAACTCAAACTTTTTCAGTTGGTGCTGGTTCAGAATATAAAGTAACTCTTAAAGCTTCTGATACAGTAGAGTTAGAAGGGGCTGTAGTAACCGCATTAGGTATTACACGTGAAAAAAAATCATTAGGATATGCTTCGCAAGAAGTTAAAGGAGATGTGATTTCTGCTGCAAGAGGGAGCAACCCTTTAAATTCCTTATCAGGAAATGTTGCAGGTTTGTCAATCTCTAACAACTCTGGTAACTTAGGAGGGTCTACTCGTATTGTTCTTAGAGGGTTACGTTCTATTACTGGAGAAAATAGACCATTGATAGTTATCGATGGTATACCAATGAGTAACAACAACGTTAATGGTTCTGGTGCTTCAAGTGGTAGTGGAGGTCGCGATTATGGAGATGGGGCTTTTGATATGAACCCTGATGATGTTGAATCAATCAACGTATTGAAAGGTGGTCCAGCATCTGCTTTATATGGGTCTCGTGGTGCTAATGGTGTAATTATGATTACTACTAAAAAAGGTAAAAAAGGTCGTGATGAAATAACTATTAACACGGGGGTTTCATTTGATCAAGTAGCAATTAGTCCTAAGCTTCAAAAATCTTATGGAGGTGGATCTAAGGATACGTTTAGTACAATTACAGTAGATGGAAAACAATACAATATTGTAGAGTATCAAATGGATGAATCTTGGGGACCAAAATACAATGGTCAAATGGTATTACATTGGAATGCCTTTAACCCAGAAGATCCAACAAATTATATGGTTGCCAGAGAATGGAAATCACCGGAACATGATGTAGATTCTTTCTATAATACAGGAATTACATATACTAATTCGGCAGCATTCTCTAAATCTTATGAGAATACAAATGCTAAATTGGCAATATCAAATGTAAATCAATCAGGTATTATTCCTAATTCTACATTAAAGAGAACAACTGTTAATGTAGGTATTGACAATAAATTTGGAGAGAAATTTCAAGTTTCTGGAGATATGAACTATGTAAGAACTGATGGATTTAATCGTCCTGAGTTTGGATATGGAGATAATTCAGTTATTCAGAAGTTCTATCAATGGGGACAACGTTCGTTAGATTTTGCTGCTTTAAAAAATTATAAAAACAGTAAAGGAGAACAATTATCTTGGAACAGAACTGCTTGGAATAATGCCACACCATTATATTCTGATAACCCATATTGGATTATTAATGAGAATACTTCTGACGATAGACGTGATCGTTTTTATGGAAACGTAAAATTAAGATATGACATCTTACCAGGGTTGTATGCAACTGGAGCTGTTTATGGAGATCATTATAACTTACAAATTCAAGAAAGAGTTGCAGTAGGATCTCAAGCGACATCAGGATATAGTTTATATACTCGTCAATTTACAGAGATGAACTACGAAGGGCGTTTAAACTATGAAAAGAAATGGACTGATTTTAGTGTGAATGCTTTCGCAGGGGTTAATAGACGTCATGAGACAAGATCTAATGTAAATGCAGCTACTTCAGGAGGATTAGTTGTTCCAAATTTATATTCGTTGTCTAACTCAATGGCATCACCAACTGTATCTAATTATAGATCTAAGAAAAGAGTAAATTCTGTATTTGCAGGTGCTTCTTTTGGATTCTATGATATATTCTATTTAGATGTAACAGCTCGTAATGACTGGTCATCTACTTTACCAGAAGCAAATAACTCGTATTTTTATCCTTCAGTATCTGGAGCGTTTGTTTTCTCAAACTTGATTAAACAAGATTGGTTAACATTTGGTAAAATTCGTGGAGGTTGGTCTCGTGTAGCAAATGATACAGATCCTTTCAATTTAATTGATACATATGCTAATTCTACGTTTACAGGAACTACAAATTTAGGAGATCCTTATTATTTATTACCATTAGCTAAAGCAAATAAAAATTTGAAACCTGAGATGGTAGATTCTTGGGAGGTTGGTTTAGAAATGCAATTCTTTAAAAATCGTTTCGGATTTGATGTTACTTATTATCAACAAAAAACAAACGACTTAATTGTACAAAATACAACTCCTGCTGAAACTGGGTTTACTGCTAAATGGTATAATGCTGGGGTAATGGAAAATAAAGGTATTGAAGCAATGGTGAAGATTACACCAATCCAAACTGAAGAATTTTCTTGGGATTTTGCATGGAACTTTGCAAAAAATGATAACAAAATTGTAGAATTATACGGAGACTTACAATCTATTACATTAGCTCAAGCACCATTTAAAGCTGGGGTTTATGCAATGTTAGGTTCTAAATATGGTCAAATCCGTGGAACTGACTTTATTTATGATGATCAAGGTAATAAAGTAGTTGGGGCTAACGGATTGTATTTATCTTCTGGCGTTAAGAATTTAGGTTCTGTTTTACCTGACTATAACATGGGATTCCGTAACACATTTACTTACAAAGGTGTTTCTTTATCTGCGTTAGTAGATGTGCAAAAAGGAGGTAAATACTTTGCTTTAACAAATATGTGGGGTATGTACTCAGGTATGTTAGAAGAAACAGCAGCAAATGGAGTGCGTGAAAACGGTGTAATTTCTCAGGGTGTTACTGGTTCAGTAAAATCAAATGGAGATGGAACTTATACAGTAACAAATACAGCAGAAAATACAAAAGTTGTTGATGCATCTTCATATTTTGGAAATTATTATTCAGGACCAACATCTCAAAACGTATTTGATTCTGATTACATCAAATTAAGAGAGGTTACTTTATCATATACTTTCCCTAAAAAATGGGCTGGACCATTTTCTAATGTAGTTGTATCTGCATTTGGAAGAAATCTAGCTACATGGGGGTTAGATAATAAGAATTTTGATCCAGAAGTTGCTACAGGAGGTTCAGGAAATGTACAAGGATTAGAAGGAGGGTCTTTACCTTCAACAAGATCTTTTGGTATGAATCTTAAATTACAATTTTAATTTAGAAAAAGAGTTATGAAAAAGAATATCGGAAAATATTTATTAATGGCTACTTTATTAGGTTCTACTGCAATGTTCACTTCTTGTGATAATGGATTAGCAGAGCTTAATGAAAATCCGAATAGCCCTGAAATTGTACCTACATATACTATTTTTAATGGAGCTACAAGATATTTAATGTCAACAGCAAGAGATGGTTGGTGGTCTGCACGTATGTCAATGCCTTGGATGCAGTATACAGCACAAATTAACTATACTGAAGAAGATAAGTATCAATATCGTGATACTCAAACTTCAGGAGGTTGGAATGCTTTATATAGATCAGCATCTAACTTTAAAGATATTATTGATAAATGTACAAATCCAGAGACTGCAGCTCAAATGGGACAGTATGGTGATTTAGATAATCAAATTGCTATCTCAAGAATAATGTTAGCATATACATTTGATCAATTAGTGTCAAGTTTTGGTGATGTACCATATTGGTCTCACGGGAATAAAAATGCAGATTTCCAAGCTTTACAAATTGATGATTACGCTGCACCTAAATATGTTTCTCAACAAGTTATTTATGAAGATTTGTTAAAAGAATTAAAAGAGGCATCAGAGCAATTGGATGTGAATGCGTCTGGTTTTTCTAGTGGGGATAATATCTATGGAGGAGATGTTGCTAAATGGAAAAAATTTGCAAACTCTTTGCGTTTAAGAATTGCTAACCGTGTAAAAGCTAAATTGCCTTCAGCAAACGCTCATATCACAGATGCAATTGCAAAAGGAGTATTTACATCGAATGATGATAATGCAGCTCAAAACTTTGGTAGTTCTGCTGCAGAAGGATCTCCATTTTGGGCAACTTTCTTTACAGGAAGTATGCGTACAGATTTTGCGACGAATAAACAGTTTATTAACTTGTTAAAAGGTCAATCAACAAAAAACTTTGGAGTGGATCCTCGTTTACAAGTTTATGCAGCACCTATTGGTCTTAAAAAGTCTCAAGTATATCCAGCATCATATTCTGATACTGATGATCTAACAAAATATCAAGGTATGCCTTATGGTCTTCCAGATACAATGTTATCACTAAATAATGAAACAGCTAAACTTTCATTTACTTCTAAGTATGTAATGACGCCTACTTTTGCTGAAGTATTAATGGAATATGCTGAAGTAGAGTTTATCTTATCAGAAATTAATGGATGGGATGCAACTCATTATAAAGCAGGTGTACAAGCCTCTATGGATAAATGGGGTGTTGATGCAACTAAAGCTACAGCTTATGTAAATGCATTACCAGCTGCAAATCAAGAAAACGTTATTACGCAGAAATATATTGCATTATACATGCAAGGAGCTGAAGCTTGGAATGAATACCGTAGAACAGGTTATCCAAATGGAGGAATTTTATTATTACCAGGTCAAACAGCAAAAGATAATAATGGAGCTACTTATACATTTACTCCATTAATGTCAGGTAATGTTGTTGCTAAAGACTTGCCAGCACGTGTACGTTATCCAATTACACAACCATCGTTAAATGGAGCGAATTATAAAGATGCTTCATCTAAATTAAGCAATGGTGATGAAATTGATTCTAAATTATTTTTTGCTAAATAATAGTATCACATTTTTCTTAATACTTTACAGCTACTTCTACTGAAGTAGCTGTTTTTTTATGAAAAAAAATCGTAATTTCACTAGAAGATAATGTTTATGAAAGGTATAAGGTTTGTTTTTTTTATAAGTTGTTTTAATATACTATGTACTGTTTTAGGTCAATCGACTATAAGAAAGGTAGAAATTAATAAATGTTTAGGTTATAATTTTAATAATGATTTAATCATAGAAACACCTACAGATCTAGATGAAATTCAAGCGGAATTTTATAGACAAAACCCAACTTTAGATCCTATAAAATATACACACAACGGGCGTGTTTATAAAAATTCTAATTTTACAATAGAATATCCTAGAGTGAAAAGGATTTTTACAATAGATGATGGAGATAAAGAAAGGAAGATATTTTATTTTAAATTTATAGAGAATACGTTACATAATCCGATAGAAACTTTTCCAGTTCAAGTCATTTACAATAGGAATAGAACCCCACCTGGATTAAACGGCGAATCTATTTTTGGTTGTATAGAAGCAAATTATGAAAAGTATGATTTAACCAAAATTTCTTTAATTGAAGCATTTATAAATGTACCTACAGATGAACGAATTTTAGTATTTAGTCTTTATAAAACTCAACTGGATATGACTTTGGATAAGAATCTAATCCAAGAATCTGATTGGAGAAATTATCTGATTCATCCAACAGAGGAGCATAAAGTTTATTTGAAAATATCGTTTAAAGATTTTTCAAAGCAATGTGTATCGTATTCTGTAATAGAGCTAAAATTAAAAGATTATTCCACTCAAATGGATAAAACTGAATTTGAGTTTTGTGGAACTCCTTTTGTGGTTAATGGTCCAGATAATCAATCTAATTACGAATGGTATTTTAATGGAGATTTAAAATCAACTAAAAAAGAAGTGAAAGTTGATGCCTTGGGAGAGTGGATTGTCTATTTTGATAATGATTTGGGTTGTAAATCAAGTCTCAAAATTAATGTGATTCCGGAGAAAGAAAGATCGCGTATAGAAAAAGTAACTGCAACTTCTAATAGTATTACGATAATTCCTTTTCCAAATGCTAATATTGATAGTTATTCTTTAGATGGCATTACTTTTCAGAATAGTGGTACATTTTTCAATCAAACAGCAGATTTAATTAGTATTTGGTATAAAACTAAATTAGGTTGTGTTTTTGGACCTATACCTTTTGATATTGCAAACGGCTTCAATTTTTTATCACCAAATGGTGATGGAATTAATGACACTTGGAGTTTGAGAAATAAAGATTTTTATAAAAATGCTAAAATTCAGATTTTTGATAGATATGGTAAAATAGTTGCGAATGGAATCGTAAATGATATTTTGCCTTGGAACGGTAAACATAATAATTTTGTATTGCCAACAGGGACTTATTGGTTTATAATAAAAGATGATAAAGAGACACTTAAAACAGGATATATCGTTTTAAAAACAAAATAGCAAGCCAATTAGCTTGCTATTTTGTTTAATATATTGATAATTCTTAATTCGAATAATTAGGAGCTTCTTTTGTAATCACAACATCATGCGGATGAGATTCATTTAAACCTGCACCTGTGATACGAACAAATTTTCCGTTTTCAATTAAATCTTGAATAGTTGGAGTTCCACAGTATCCCATTCCAGCTCGCAAACCACCACATAGTTGGTAAACAACTTCTGCAATAGAACCTTTGTGAGGAACACGACCTTCAATACCTTCTGGAACTAATTTCTTCGCATCGGCTTGGAAATAACGATCTTTAGAACCACGTTTCATTGCAGCTAAAGAACCCATTCCTTGGTAGGCTTTGAATTTACGTCCTTGGAAAATAATTTCTTCTCCTGGTGCTTCATCCGTTCCTGCGAATAGACTTCCTAACATCACCACGTTTGCACCAGCAGCAACTGCTTTTACAATATCACCTGATAATTTGATTCCACCATCTCCAATAATTGATACATTTCTTGTTTTTGCATAAGAATGTACATCATGAATAGCAGAAAGTTGAGGTACTCCAACACCAGCTACAACACGAGTTGTACAAATAGAACCAGGTCCAACACCAACTTTTAAAGCATTTGCACCAGCATCTATTAATGCTTTTGCAGCTTCGGCAGTTACAATGTTTCCACCTACGATATCTAATCCAGGAAAAGCATTTCTTACTTCAGCGACTTTACTAATTACACCTGCAGAATGTCCATGTGCAGAATCTAAAGCAACGATATCAACACCTTTATTAACCAAGGCTTGAACACGCTCTAACGTATCATTTCCAACACCAACTCCAGCTCCAACACGTAAACGACCTTTAGAGTCTTTACATGCATTTGGAAATTCTGTTAAATTGTCAATGTCTTTAATCGTAATTAACCCGATTAATTTATTGTTTTCGTCAACGATTGGTAATTTTTCGATGCGGTAACGAGAAAGAATTTCTTTCGCTTTTTTAAGATCAGTATCAATATCAGATGTAACGATATTTTCTTTTGTCATGACATCTTCGACCAATTGATCAAAGTTTTCTTGGTAACGAATATCACGGTTTGTTATAATACCAACCAATGTTCTATCATCTTCCACAACTGGTAATCCAGAGATTTTATATTTCTCCATTAAATGAACAGCATCTTGTAATGTGTGGTGACGCGATAATGTGATTGGGTCAGAAATCATACCGTTTTCTGAACGTTTTACCATATCAATTTCGTTCGATTGTTCTTCGATAGACATATTTTTATGCACGAAAGATAAACCTCCTTCACGCGCTAATGCAATTGCTAATCTTGCTTCGGATACAGTATCCATCGCAGCAGAAACTATCGGAATGTTAAGTGTGATATTGTCTGTGAATCTTGTTTGTAGAGATACTTGGTTCGGTAATATCTCTGAGTAGGCTGGCACTAATAACACATCGTCAAAAGTGAAGCCCGTTTGTAGAATTTTGTCTGTTAAAGGCATTGCTTTTTGCATTGCAAATTTAGATGAAAAAAGTTTAGAATCAAAACTATTTGATAAAATGTATCTTTATTTTGTAGGATTTGATGTTTTGTTAATATGTAAATGAATCGATTAGAAACTTTAAAATTAATTTTAAAATATTCGATAAATCTATATTGTTTAGATGAGATTCTAATCAGAATTTAATCATTTCAATCCTAAGCTATATCAATTTTTTATCTTATTTTCGCAAGATAGTTTATTAAAACAAAATGGATATAAATTTCAAAAAGTGGAACAACATCTTGGGTGTTGCGATGTTCTTGATAGCGACAATATTGTATTTGGCGTCGATGGAGCGTTACCTGAGTTTGTGGGATTGTGGTGAGTACATTGTATCATCAGCAAAATTGGGAATTACGCATGCACCAGGGGCAGCTTTGTTCCAAATAATGGGAGCAGTTTGGTCTGGTTTAGCTTTTGGTGACGGAAGCAAATACGCCATATTAATCAACAGTACATCTGCCTTGTATAGTGCAGGAACAATTATGTTTTTGTTTTGGACAATTACATATTTTGCTCGAAAAATGTTTGCAAAAACGCAAGATCCAATGAATGTTGATGCGATTGAACTAAATGCTTCTCAAAAAATTATAACATTAGGAAGTGGATTAGTTGGAGCTGCAATTTTTATGTTTAGCGACACATTCTGGTTTTCTGCGGTAGAAGGAGAAGTTTACGCAATGGCATCTTTCTTTACTGCGCTATTATTTTGGCTGATTACAAGATGGGATCAAGTAGCAGATACACCTAGAGGAAACAAATGGTTAGTAATTATTTCGTTGGTGATTGGTTTATCGATTGGTGTTCACTTAATGGCAATGCTAGCAATTCCAGCAGTTTGTTTTGTATATTATGCTCGAAAATATAGATTTACAATCAAAAGTTTCTTAATCGCAAATGTAATTACGTTGATTATTTTAGCTTTTGTATTCAAAATAATTTTCCCAGTTGTGATGACATTCTTTGGAAGAACAGAGATTTATGTAGTAAATAATTTGGGAATGCCTTTTAATTCAGGAACAATTATCGCCGCTATCATTTTAATTGCAGTTTTCTATTTTGCGATTAAATTAACTCAGAAATATGGTTCAGCATTATTGAATACAATTTCGTGGTGTGTGATTTTTATGTTGATTGGTTTCTCATGTTGGTTAGTTATTCCGATTCGTGCAAACGCAAATCCTCACATGAATTTGAATGATCCTGATACAGCTTTGGGTGTTTTAGATTATTTTAATCGTGAACAATATGGTTCTTGGCCTGTGATGTACGGACCAGTTTTTACGGCTCATATTGCAAGTGACGGAATTAAGCGTGATACTAATGGAGCGCCAGAAAGTACAGTTCGTAGTTCTGAATATATCAAGGATAAACGTACAGGAAAATATTTGAAAGTTTCGGATCGTTTAGATTATACATATGAAGATAAATATGTGAAGTTTTTCCCTAAAATGTTCAGTCCAGACCCAGGTGTGATGGAGAATTATGCGGCAGTTTATGCTTTTCCAAAATTCTCTTTGAATGCACAATATGCGGGTGATAAAGAAGCGCAACAAATGTACGCGCAATTGGTTGAGAAACGTCAAAACAGACAATTAAAAGTTGCAGAACTTAAGAAATATGGTGAGATTTTAGATATCGAACCACCTACATTTGGTGAACAATTTAATTACTTTATTGATTACCAAATCAACTATATGTTTATCCGTTACTTTATGTGGAATTTCTCTGGTCGCCAAAACGATTTAGAAGGTAATTTCGAGATTACAAAAGGTAATTGGATTTCAGGAATTCCATTTATTGATAATCCACGTTTAGGAGATCAATCAAAATTACCAGATGAATATAGAAATGATGGAACAAATGTATATTTCATGTTACCATTATTCTTAGGTTTAATCGGGTTATTTACACAATTAAACAGAAATTTTGTTAACTGGTGGTCATTGTTGTCATTGTTTATTTTAACAAGTGTCGGAATCATCTTTTATACATCTGTAAAACCTTTCGAACCTCGTGAACGTGATTATGCATTAGTAAGTTGTTTCTATGCATTTGCGATTTGGGCAGGATTGGGTGTACAAGGAGTTTATTTATTACTTCAGAAATTGATGAAGCAAGAATTGAAACCATCTTTAGCAATTGGAACGACAGTTATTTTAGCTGGTATTCCAATTTTAATGGGAGCTCAAAACTGGGATGATCACGATCGTTCAGAGCGTTCTGTAGCTTATTCTTTAGCTTACAATTATCTGAATCCGCTCGATAAAAACGCTATTCTTTTTGTCTATGGTGACAATGATACTTATCCACTTTGGGGATTACAAGAAACCGAAAATTTCCGTGATGATGTAAAAATTGCGAATTTAACGTTGGCTGCTTCTCCATGGAATTTAGAACAATTGTTACGTAGAACGTACAATGCAGCGCCTCTTCCAAGTGATTTGAAACCGAAAGATTATCAATCTGGAACTAACGATCAAATTTTTGTGGTAGGAGGTTCTATCAAAAATATTTTTGATCAATTGAATAGTTTCATCAAACCAGGATCTAATCAAACTTTGGAAACATTAAGTCAAATGCCAATTGAACAAGTTGCTCAATATTTATCTGATCCTGAAATTGATCCAAATCAAGTGATGTCAGTTTATAAAAGTTTAAAACCTTTACAAAAATATTTAACGACAGACAGTATGACCGCTAAAGAAGCGATGGATTTTATTTTAAATAATAAATCTCCAGAAAAAAAAGCTTTAGCAGATTATTTTGGTTATTCAATTGGACAAGCAAATTATTTACCTGTTTCTAAAATTGTAGTTCCAGTAAATAAAGCAAATTCGCTAAAATACGGAATTGTAAGTGCAAAAGATGCGGATAAAATGGTTGATTCAATCACAATTAATATCAAAGCGTCAAGTTTGTTCAAAAACAATTTATTGTTGTTGTCAATGATGGCGAAATATAATTGGGATCGTCCTATTTACTTTAGTGGTGGAGGAATTTCTGATCCAGAAAATACATTCTATATGAATGATTATTTATTAAATGCTGGAATGAGTTATAAATTAGTTCCAATTTATACACCTTTTGGTAAAGGAGGAATTATTGGAGCTTCTGATAATGATATGTTATTAAGAACATTTAATTCATATAAATGGTCTGGATATAATAATCCTGATGCGTCATTTAGTTTGACAGAGCGTAATTACACATCTTCTTATAGAAATACTGCAGTTCGTTTGGCAGATGATTTATTGAATGCTGGACGCAAAAAAGAAGCGATTGCAGTTTTAGACAAAGTGATGTTAGAAATTCCTGCTTTAGCGAAATACGACATTGGTTATGGAGTAAGTAGAATTGCCGGAATTTATTTGAAAGCTGGAGAGGATAAAAAAGCGCAAGAATTGTTTGCACATGTTCGTAAAGAAGCAAATGCGAAAATAGCTTTCTTTGAGTCGTTGCCTTCAGGGAAAGGATATTCAATTGGTTCAGATTTAGCCGCGGCTAAGAATGATTTGATGATGTCAATCTACAACGAAGCTTCCGCTTTAGGTGAAAGAGGTGATAAAGAAAAAGCATTGAAAGTTTTTGAATCTGCTTATAATCCTGTTTTGAAGAAATTCGAAACCTTATATAAAGAAGTTGTTGCAGACGGAAAAGTTGATGCAGCTGATCAAGCAAAAATCATGAATCAGTTTAATTATTTAGACGAAATGATTGGTGTAGCAGCAGAAATTGATACCAATTATGCGAAACAACAACAGAATATTTTATACAAAATGGTCGGACAATAAGTCAAATCAATAAAAACAGAAAAGCTCCAAAATTATTTTGGAGCTTTTTTTGTATAATAAAGTTTTGAATATTAAGTAATTGTTAATTTTAGTGTGTTTTATCATTATTGATTTTTAGAGTTTGGCACACAAATTGAAATTATACAAATAAGTTTAACAAAATTGTAAATATTTTAAAACATTATAAAAATGAAAAAAGTATTATTAACAGCTGCTTTCGCAGTAGCAGGTATGGTTGGAGTTTCAGCGCAAACAACAGGAGTAGAAGGAGGAGTTCACGTAGGTATTCCAGTAGGTGATGCAGGAGATAGAGCTTCTTTCAATGTAGGTGTTGATTTAGCTTACTTACATCCAGTAGCTTCTAACGTAAGATTAGGTGTTGCGACAGGATATGATCATTTTGTTGGAAAAGATGATTTCAAAGATTTTGGGTTTATTCCATTAGCGGCTTCTGCTAAATTTGATGTTGCTCAAAACTTTTTCTTAGGAGCAGACTTAGGTTATGCTTTTGCTACAGAAGATGGTTATAAAGGAGGTTTATATTACCAACCAAAAGTAGGTTATTCAGGAGCTAACTTTGATGTTTATGCAGCATATAAAGGAATTGGTTCTAAAGTAGAAATAGGAAATTATAATGTAGATGCAGCCTCTGACGCTGTAGCAGTAGGATTTGCTTACAAATTCTAATTAAAGAACAACTTATAATTGATACAAGCTACATCGAAAGATGTAGCTTTTTTTTATTAATATGCTTTTATGAATGTTAAAATCAAATAATTAATATATTTAAAATGAGTTAATTAATATTTGTAGTGCTACTTTTTAACATTATTTGGCACAAGACTTGAAATTATGCATACATCATAATTAGAACTATAAAATTTAAAAGATGAAAAAAATATTTTTTATTGCTGCTGCAATGTTAGGAGTTGTAAGTTTGAGCGCACAAGAAAAAACAACATCGTCACAATTTGGTATTAAATCCAGTGTAAATATGTCTTCTTTTAACGGAAAAGATGTAAATGATAATGATTATAAAGTAGGTTTTAGCGCAGGTCTTTATGGACACTTTCCAATTACTGATCAATTTGCTGTTCAACCAGAGGTAAATTTTACAAGAATGGGAGGAAAGTACAAAGATGAAGTAATGGAAGTAGGAAATACAACTGTAAAAAGTAAAAACAAAACGACTTTAGATTATATTCAAGTTCCAATCATGTTCAAATACTATCCTGCTGCATCTCGTTTTAATATAGAGGCTGGTCCACAATTTGGATTTAATCTGTATGCGAGCAACAAACAATCTACAAGTACATATGCGAATAATACCGTTTACACAACAGAACAAAAGTTTGATGTAAAAGATGATGTAAAAAACTTTGACTTTGGTGTTAACTTCGGTTTGGGATATAATGTAACAGACAATATCAATGTTGGAGCGAGATATTATATGGGATTAACTAAAATAGGAGATAATAAAAACAATAACAATGTAGAAGTTGGAGATGTAAAAAATCATTCGTTTTCTATAGGAGTTGGATATTCGTTCTAATCGAGAATATTAAGCATAAACAAAAGGATTCTGAAAATTTTCAGAATCCTTTTTTGTGTTTTTATAAAATTTAGTATTAATCTTTCAAAGCAATTTTTTTGACGGATTGTGTCAAAATTATTTTATTAATGATGAATAAAATGATCACGATGATTAATCCAAAACCGATCACTTCCCAAACATGCGAAGTTTCTGTTGCCATAAATTTACCGACTTTTTCTTTGATGATATCCAAAATAAAATAAACCAACGGAATCGAAATAATATAACTGATTAACATAAATATAATCGAAAATTTAAGATACGGACGAGCCAATTGATTGATGTTATATCCAATCAAAAATAAATCTTTCGTTTTGTGTTTATTCTTTTCAATCATCAATTGAAAATTGATAATCATCAACCAAATCGCTGCAAAAACAATGATTAAACCAATAAATAAAACCAACGAAAAAGCTAATTTTAGATAATACGTCAATTCATTATTTTTCAATTCATCTTTGTTGATATCATAATTTTGTTGCTCAAAATAAGTCGAAGCATTTTCGTCACCTTGAGATTTCGTTTCAACAACAATTCTTGATGGTGCTAAACTTTTTAGAGGTGCATACGTTTGATTTGCCCACTCCAAAAAGTTTTCGGGAACTAAAATGGTATTAATTTTAGTCGTAAAATCGACAATTCTTGCTTGATATACTTTCTGATTTTCTCCTTTTCCTAAAATCAATTGAAAAGGAATTTTAGTAAATAATCCTTCCGAAACTTGTGGTAAACCTTGACTTGTTGCAAAACCAAAATTGTATAAATTCAAATAACTTTTCGGAATAATAATCGGAATAAAATCTTGTCCTTCTTTCCATTTCCAATCAGATTCTTTTACATCAATAAAGTCTTCTGGAACAGATTCAAAAAATAAATCAGTCGAAAAACCACGAATTCCAGCAACTCCACCAACTTGTAATTTCACAGGAAATTGACTGCTTTTGAATGTTCCGACTTTTGCTACAAAATTTTGCGATTTCAAATCGTTAATTTCATTTTCACTAAAACTTGGTTTTTCTCCAGTCAACGTTTGTAAAGACGATATTTTTTTGTTTAAGACCACATAATTTGCTTTCCAAACTGAACTATCTTCTCCAAAATTTTTGGCATAATCCAAATAAATTGTTCCAGCCAAAATCAAGATGAAAAATCCGATAATAGAGAAAAAACAAAAGGTTGTAATTCGCAAGAAACTTAGGTTTTTACGAACCAATTTTTCAATTAAATTTTTAGAGTTGAATGACATTTGAAAGGCGTTTATCGTGAATTTCGTGTAAGCTTGTAAAGATGATTCCAGCGTTATTTTTTGCAGCTTCTTTGGTAACTAAATCAGTCAAAAGTTGTTGATTCACTTCATCTAAATGACTAAAAGGTTCGTCCAAAAGTAGAAAATCAAATGGTTGACAAAGTGCGCGAATCACAGCAATTCGTTGACGTTGACCATAAGAAAGATGAATCGCTTTTTGATGTAAATGACTTTTTAAACCAACTTTTTCAATCCATTCAATAATTTGATTTTCGGATTGATGTTGTGTTAATACATTTTTTAATTGGATATTTTCCATCAAAGTTAATTCTTCAAACAAATGCAAACCTTGAAAAACATACGCAATTTTTTCGCGTCTAATTTTTGTCCAATCATTCAAAGAATAATTCTTAATATTTTGTCCATCAAACAAAACTTCTCCGTCATAATCTTTTCTATCACCGTACAAAATATTAATCAACGTCGATTTTCCAACACCAGAATGTGCAACGATTTGATAAATATTTCCGCTTGAAAAAGTGTATGTATTTTTCCAAATTTCAGATTGTTCGAACCCAAATTCTTTCAAAGGATGCGGAACAAGTTGACTGATTTTAATTTCCATTTTGTTGTGCAGCTTGATTGAAAAATAGTGAATAAGCTTGGTCCAAAAGTAAGAAAATCACTTCCAAACTATTTTTATCCGTCTTTTTCATATGTATTTTTCCTGTTTTTGTGTATTCATTCGAAACGCGGTAATCGATGTGATCAAAATAAGATAAAACCGTTTGCATTTCTTTCGTGTTTCCGAACGGAATTTGTTGATAAATATATTTTTGAACTTCTTTTGGATATTGATCAAAATTTAGATTCACGTAACCAAACATTGGATTTGAAGCGTTTGTAGCGTATCCTGTTGTGACAAAATTTGAAGAACTTACCATTTTGTTCAAATATTGATTCATAATCGATTGATTATTTGTGATGTACATCAAATTGTTTTTGTATGTCATATAAATCTTCATATTTGTCGAAATTGGTAACATGTAATAAGGTCCAATTTTCTGAATATTTTCTTGATGAGATTTAATAAATTCGTTGAAGAAAAGATCGTTTTTCATTTTTCCTCCCAAAACAAATTGAGGATAAACAACTTGCTTGATAAAAGCTTCTTTCTTCCCAAAAAAGTCATTTGGATTAAATGCTTTTCCGATCTCAAAATCATATACACTAAACAAAGCTTCGCCTTCAAAACTTTGTTCTAATTTGTTCAAATCAATTTCATATTGTTCTAAAAAAGTAGTCAAGAAATTCTGATTTTCGAACACATAACGCGTGTTGGCAGGATAAATTCCAAGTCCAATGTTCATGTAACTTTGCGCAGGAAAATACTTGAAAAAATCAGTATTGATTTTTGATTTCCACATCGGATGTTTTTGTAATTTAACTTTTGTAATCGCATCTGGATGAAATTTCTGTGTAAAACTAATTCCGTCCGAAGTAAATGAAATAAAATTGACCCAAGAACTTTTTGTGAAATCAAGGTTTTTCTTTTCAGAACTTTCATGTTTCGAGAAGTTTTTCAAGAAATTTCCAGTGTACCAAATGTTGATATCCTGCGAGTTTTTAACAAAATCTCCAAAGCTGTTATTTTCTTTCGCAAGTGAATGTTTGTCGTTGATAATTTTCGCGAAATAATCTTGAATCGCTTTTTCTCCAACACCAAATTCAGAAACAATCAATAAAAATTGAGATTTGTTCCAAGCCATAAACGGTTTATTGAATCCAGAAATTGTTGTAAAACCATCTTTCTTTTCAAACGAAATATCTTTTTTGTATAAACCTTTGTAAATGGTTGATAAATGTTTTTCAAATTGATCTTTGTCACGCATATTTGTAATCAACGCAACCATATTTTTTTCATTAATTTTTTGTCCAAAAATGTAAATAGGGCTGATAATATCTATGCCTGCTGAAGTCGGATTGTTTTTGATATCATTTAATAATTGATCAAAAGTTGGATCTTGATTTTTAAGTTCGCCTTCGGCTAATTGATAAATTTTATATTGTTCTAATTTCTGAAAATTACCTTTTTCTGCAATTGATTTTGGATTTATCAACGCAACAAAATCTACATCTGTAGGAATCAAAACCGTATAATCTTCGTTTTTGGAACAACTTGCAAAAAGCAAAATTAGAAATAGAATTGAGTAATATTTGAAGCCTTTTTTCATCGAAAAAATATCTTTAAAAATTGTTGTTAATTATTTGTTTAATCCTGAATTAAATCTGAAATCATCTGATTTTTATTCAAGAATTGTTAAATCTATAATATTGGTATAAATTTAAGCAATTATTAATATGATTTTCGTTTCTATAACAATAAAAATATGTAAAAATTTCTTATATTCGCACTCCTTGATTTAGAAGAAATAAGAAAGAATTCGATGGCAAAAAAGTTTAGAGAATATAAGCACTTAGACTTGGTACAAGTCTCAAAAGAAACGTTAGAAGAATGGAAACAAAATAATGTTTTCGAAAAAAGTATTTCTACGCGTGATGGAAATCCATCTTTTGTGTTCTATGAAGGTCCTCCTTCTGCAAACGGAAAGCCAGGGATTCACCACGTTTTAGCACGTTCTATCAAAGATATATTTTGTCGTTACCAAACCTTGAAAGGAAAACAAGTTTTTCGTAAAGCGGGTTGGGATACGCATGGTTTACCAGTAGAATTGGGAACTGAGAAAGAATTAGGAATTACCAAAGAAGATATTGGAACTAAAATTTCAATTGAAGAATATAACGAAGCGTGTAAACGTACAGTAATGCGTTACACAGATTTGTGGAATGATTTGACTGAAAAAATGGGTTATTGGGTGGATATGGAAGATCCATATATCACGTATAAACCAAAATATATGGAGTCTGTTTGGTGGTTGTTGAAGCAAATTTATAACAAAGATTTGTTGTACAAAGGTTATACAATTCAACCATATTCTCCTAAAGCTGGTACAGGTTTATCTTCACACGAGTTAAATCAACCAGGAACTTATCAAGATGTTACAGATACAACGATTGTTGCTCAATTTAAAGTAAACAAAGATTCTACAGATTTATTCAATGATTTTGATGGAGATGTGTATTTCTTAGCTTGGACAACAACACCTTGGACGTTGCCATCAAATACAGCGTTAACAGTTGGTCCAGATATCGATTATGTTGTAGTTGAAACATTCAATCAATATACATTCGAGCCAATTCGCGTAATTTTAGGAAAACCATTGGTTGCTAAACAATTCGGTAAACCATATTTCTTAGCAGAAACAGAAGAAGATTTTAAAGTTTATGCGGCAGGAAATAAGACAATTCCTTATAGAATTGTAGGAGAATACAAAGGTGCTGATTTTGTTGGAACTCGTTATGAGCAACTATTACCTTGGGCGTTGCCTTACGAAAATGCAGAGAATGCTTTCCAAGTAATTCCTGGAGATTTCGTAACAACAGAAGATGGTACAGGTATCGTACATACTGCGCCTACTTTTGGTGCGGATGATGCGCGTGTTGCAAAAGAAGCTGGTGTTCCACCAATGTTGGTATTAGATACGCATGGAAATGCTGTTCCTTTAGTAGATTTACAAGGTCGTTTTGTGGCTGATTTACCAGAAGGTTATGGAGGTAAATATGTAAAAAATGAATATTACGATGATGGAACTGCTCCTGAAAAATCGGTTGATGTAGAAATCGCGATTTTATTAAAAGAGCAAAACAAAGCCTTCAAAGTAGAGAAATATAAACACAGTTACCCACATTGTTGGAGAACAGACAAACCTATTTTATATTATCCATTAGATTCTTGGTTTATCAAGGTAACGGATGTGAAAGACCGTATGGTTGAATTGAATAAAGAAATCAATTGGAAGCCTAAAGCGACTGGAGAAGGACGTTTCGGAAACTGGTTAGAAAATGCCAATGATTGGAATTTATCTCGTTCTCGTTATTGGGGAATTCCATTGCCAATATGGAGAACTGAAGAAGGGGATGAAGTTACAGTAATTGGTTCCGTAGAAGAATTAGTTGCTGAAATTGAAAAATCAATTGCGACAGGCGTAATGACTTCTAATCCTTTCCAAAATTTCGAAGTTGGAAATATGACAGAAGAAAACTATGATTTAATCGACTTACACAAAAATGTAGTAGATGAAATTACATTAGTTTCTGAATCAGGAAAACCAATGAAACGCGAAGCGGATTTGATTGACGTTTGGTTTGATTCTGGAGCAATGCCTTATGCGCAAGTTCACTATCCATTCGAAAATAAAGAATTGATTGATAATGGAACAATGTATCCAGCTGATTTTATTGCAGAAGGTGTCGATCAAACACGTGGTTGGTTCTATACATTACACGCAATCGGAACATTAGTTTTTGATTCGAAAGCATATAAAAATGTAATGTCAAACGGATTGGTATTAGACAAAAATGGTCAAAAAATGTCAAAACGTTTGGGGAATGCTGTCGATCCATTCGATACATTGGCAACTTATGGTCCTGATGCAACACGTTGGTACATGATTGCGAATGCGCAACCTTGGGAAAACTTAAAATTTGATATTGCTGGAGTGGACGAAGTTCGTCGTAAATTCTTCGGAACATTATATAATACCTATTCATTCTTCGCATTATACGCGAATGTGGACGGATTTACATTTGAAGAAGAAGAAATTCCTGTAAATGAAAGAGCTGAATTAGATCAATGGATTATTTCTGAATTGAATACATTAACGAAAAAAGTTGATGCCTTTTTAACAGATTATGAACCAACAAAAGCGGCTCGTGCTATTCAAGAATTTGTGATAGATAATTTATCAAACTGGCACGTACGTTTATCAAGAAGACGTTTCTGGAGAGGTGATTATTCGAAAGATAAAATTGCAGCTTACCAAACATTGTACAAAGTTTTAGAAACGGTTTCAATTTTAGGTTCTCCAATTGCACCATTCTTCATGGATCGTTTGTACAAAGATTTGAATGCAGCTACAGGTAAAAATCCTGCAGAATCTGTGCATTTAGCAGATTTTCCACTTGTAGAGGAATCTTTAATTAAAGCAGAATTAGAAGAACAAACACATTTAGCACAAACGGCTACAAGTATGATTTTATCACTTCGTAAATTGAGTGATAACAAAGTACGTCAGCCATTACAAAAAGTAATGATTCCTGTATTGAATGATACGATGAAAGCTAATTTGGAAGCTGTATCAGAATTATTGAAACAAGAAGTTAACGTTAAAGAAATTCAACTTTTAACAAACGAAGAAGCATCAAATCTTTTAGTAAAATCTATTAAACCTAATTTCAAGACTTTAGGTCCAAAATATGGTAAAGAAATGAAAGCTATTTCGGCTGCTACAGCAGAATTGACGAATGAAGAAATTGTTAAATTAGAGCAATCAGGTAAAATAGATTTGTTAATTGACAACAAAACATTAACTTTAGATTTAGAAGATTTTGAAATCGCTACAAAAGACATCCCAGGATGGACTGTAGCTTCTAATTCTACATTGACAGTAGCACTTGATTTACAATTGACAGAAGAGTTAATTAATGAAGGTGTTGCACGTGAATTGGTAAATAGAATTCAGAATCTACGTAAAGAAACCGGACTAGAAGTAACCGACAAAATTATACTTAACTTAAAAAATGATGAATCAATCGTAAATGCAGTCGAGCAAAACAAAGATTACATTTGTTCTGAGACATTAGCCGAAGATCTTGTTTTACAAGACCTAGTTGCAAATGGGGCAGAGGTTGAAATTAATGGATTGATGACGCAAATTGCGATTACAAAACTGTAAGCGTATGGCAACAACAGATGAAAAAGTAAGGTACTCTGATGCAGAGTTGGAAGAGTTTAGAGCAATAATTCAAGACAAATTAGATCAAGCGATAAAAGATTACGAATTATTGAAAGAAGCTTACACGAACGATAGTAACAATGGTACTGACGATACGTCTCCAACGTTCAAGGCGTTTGAGGAAGGTTCTGAAACCATGTCGAAAGAACAAAATGCACAATTAGCAGCACGCCAAGATAAATTTATCCGTGATTTGAAAAATGCATTGTTACGTATTTCGAACAAAACATACGGTATTTGCCGTGTAACAGGAAAATTAATTAACAAAGATCGTTTGAAATTAGTTCCGCATGCAACATTAAGCATCGAAGCTAAAAATATGCAACGTTAATCAAGTATTTTGAAAAAAGTAGTACTCATTACCATTTTGGTTTTAATCATTGATCAAATTTCAAAATTTTACGTAAAAACACACTTTTTTTTAGGTGAAGACGTAGATGTTTTGGGTTGGTTTAAAATAGCATTTGTAGAAAATCCTGGAATGGCATATGGAATGCATTTCGGAGGAGAAACAGGAAAAATAGTTTTATCACTTTTACGAATTGCTTTAATCGGAATGATTATCTACTATATTAATGCATGGTCGAAAAAACTAAATAATAACTTCTTTATCATTCCGATTGCGCTTGTTTTGGCAGGTGCAATAGGGAATGTACTTGATGGAATTTTTTATGGCGTTATTTTCGATAAAGGAACTACTTACAATGAAATGTTTCAGGATTGGGTAGGATATCAAGGTGTCGCACAAGCAAACTTTGCTGGTTATTCTGGTTGGTTTACAGGCTGTGTCGTAGATATGCTTTATTTCCCAATTGTGGAGTTCGATTGGCCTTCTTGGATTCCAATTATAGGCGGACAACATTATAAGTTCTTTCAGCCTGTATTTAATATCGCAGATTCGGCTATTTTTATTGGAGGACTTACTTTGTTTCTTTTCCGTAAAAAAGCATTTACAACCGAAAATGGTGTAAGATTAAGATTTTAAAAAGATAATCCCTCAGTTCAAGCGCTGAGGGATTTTTTATTATATTTATTTGTACAAGAATTGATTTTGATGAATAGTTGGTTTAATCTTTTGACTGAAAGTTGTGACATGAATGATTTATCTAAATATGTTGCAATCTATCATGTCAAAAGCTGTTCTTATGACGAGAGTTTTATAAATAAAAGTATTTCTTTAGACGATATAATTTCAATCGTTAATAAAGGTTCTATTGATATTCAAAATGATATTTTAGAAATATTCGTAGCAATAAAGCAAAATAATACGAATGATTTAATCGTAATATAATCCTTTTGGTCTACAAAACAATCTTTAATATTAATGAAGAAATGAAAAATCAACTATTAATCAATTCAGAACAAGTTAAATGAAGGAAGTTTGTTATCGGAGTTTTTTATAGTTACAAAGAAGGCGGAGCGTAATATTCGTATTTATCATCTTTTGTAAAGATTAATTTAGAGTTAAGATCTTGTAACTGTATAATTTTTCCACTCTTTTTTATAATTTTAAACTTTACAACTTCATTCGTTTTCCGATTTTTCAGTTCTAGAATATTATTTTTTATTTCAACGTCATAATTATTAGCCTGCATTAATATTGTTCTAGAGATAATATCACCATTTTTAATGGATACTACTTTTGATTTATATTCAGTTTCTTCTGGGTAACTATTTATTCTCATAAAAGCTGAGTAATCATTGACTTGTAAAACTATTTCATAAGGGGATTCAGCAGGTAATAACGTGTCTTTTTCTAGTTTCCAAATAAAGTATTCGTTGTCAAAAGTTGGCTCGTATAATTTAGCTTTTGGAGGAGCTGGTAAAGGTGGAACTTTCTTTATTTTAGGTGGAGGTAAAGTTGTTTTCTTTTTTGTTGGGAGAAAGTGAAACATGAAAGTAAAAGAAATAATGGTAATACTAGTTTTGTAATTTTCATAAGAATTGATTTATATAAAATTACAAAAAATAATAAATAAAAAACTCCTTTCAATTTCTTGAAAGAAGTTCTGTTGTGGTCCCTACTGGATTCGAACCAGTGACCCCCTGCTTGTAAGGCAGGTGCTCTGAACCAACTGAGCTAAGAGACCTTATTTAGAATTTTATTTAAAAGACTTTCTATTGTCTTTATGTGGTCCCTACTGGATTCGAACCAGTGACCCCCTGCTTGTAAGGCAGGTGCTCTGAACCAACTGAGCTAAGAGACCTTCGTAATTGGATTGCAAATATAGGGCTGTTTTTGAATAATCCAAATAGTTAAAATGAAAAAAATTAAATAAAATTTAATGTTAGGAGTTAACTCTTTTCATTTCAAAGAAATAATTTTTTAGATTTTAAAAAGAAATATTCGTCTTTTTCTTTTTTTCTTCAATTTTAACGCCTTTAAATAGGTAAATAATCCCAATAAATGAGATCGAAATGGTGATGATAGAGAAAATAAATGCAGCACTTGTAGCTAAAGTTTCATCAAAATTGAATCGATGTGCAGCATACATAAACACTGCTTCTCTTATTCCAAATCCACTAAATGAGATAATCGATAAAATTCCTGATACTAAAAAGATCAATAAATATATACTGAAATTGTCTGGATGAATATTCAATCCTTCCAAAACAAAATACAACATACCAACTTGTATCAATTGTAATACAATCGAATAAATCATCGAGTTGTAAAAAGTTCTTTTATGAATAGGGAAAATGATTCCTAAAATAAATGGAACAGCTACAAAACCAACCAATGAAAAGATTAAAGAACCATATTGTATCCAAGGGTAATCTGTCAAATTTGAGAAAAATATTAGAAAAATGATGATTAACAACATTGCGCAAAGTCCAATAATTTTGTCAAGAAAAACCGCTTGCGAAATTTCTTTTAGACTGATTTTATAGTTTTTATTCAACACATAAACTTTGTATGCATCTCCACCAATTCCACCTGGAACAAAGGTATTGTAAAACATTCCTAAAAAATACAAACGTGCATTTGATTTATATGATAAATCAAGATTGATGTCCCGAAAATAATAGTCTAAACGAAAAACAGACAATGCTTGCGAAAGTACATAAAGGATAACAGCAATAAAAATATACGCCCAATTCGCATTTTTGTAATGACTGAAAATATCAAAAATATGTAGTTTAACAAAGAAGATATAATAGATTAACGCAATACTAATCGTTAATTTAATTCCTGTTATAATATATTTTTTAGTTTTTGGATTCAATTGAAATCTTTTGATAATTAACGCACAAATTTAGAGAATCTTCTAGTAACCATTCAAAAAATTATTTATCTACCAATATTTGTCTGATATTACGTAGTTTTGCGTTTAAATTAATCGAATCATGCAATCAAAAGTTATTGTAATTACAGGTTCTTCTTCGGGGGTAGGATTGACTTTGGCAAATTATTTTCACGATAAAGGACATCAAGTTTATGGTTTATCAAGAACAGCTAAAGGTCAAGAAAAATTTAAACATATTGCGACAGATGTTTCGGATAAAGAAAATGTAAAACGTAGTTTTCAGCAGATTTTTTCGGAAACAAATAACCAAATTGATGTGTTGATTAACAATGCCGGAATTGGAATGTTAGGCGCTGTGGAAGATGCTTCGAAAGCTGATATCGAGAAATTATTGGAGGTTAACGTCTATGGTCCAATTTATACAATGCAAGAAGTTTTGCCTACAATGCGCGCGCAAAAAAACGGTTATATCCTGAATGTTTCGTCGATTGCGAGTAACAATGGTTTGCCTTTTAGAGGATATTATTCGGCTTCGAAGGCGATGATTGATCGTTTGATTGAATCGGCTCGTTTGGAAAATCGTCACACAGGAGTAGAAATTGCTACGTTGAATTTTGGAGATATCAAAACCAATATTGCAGAAGGTCGTGTGAAAACTTTTGTGTCAAAATTTTATCAAAAAAGATATGATGCAATGGTTGCTGATATCGATCACGAAGTGCAAGATGGTACGCCAACAGAAGATTTGATTCCGATTATTGAAAATATTTTGGCTCAGAAGAATTTGAAACCACATTATTATATTGGAAAATCGATGCAGAAATTTTCGGTAATCTTGAAAAATATTTTACCTCAAAAAATGTTCGAAAATATTATTGCAAAATATTCAAAATTAGATTAATAGATGGAAAAGGTTATTTGGCATTATAAATCTTTTGACGATTTAACATCGAAAGAGCTATATAAAATAGTGCAATTGCGTAACGAAGTTTTTGTGATTGAACAAAATTGTATTTACCAAGATTGCGATGATAAGGATTTGGTTTGTGGACATCTTTGGGCAACGATTGGCGATGAGGTTGCAGCGTATTCTCGAATTGTTCCGAAAGGAACTTCATACGAAAACGAACCTTCAATTGGTCGTGTAATTTCGAATCAAAAGTTTCGTCGTTATGGATTAGGGAAACAATTGATGAAAAATTCGGTTCAAATCATTGAAAATCAATTTAAAACGTCTTCAATCCGAATTTCTGCTCAATCTTATTTGAAAGAATTTTATTCTTCGTTTGGCTTCGAGCAAGTTTCGGAAGAATATTTAGAAGACGATATTCCGCATATCGAAATGTTGAGAAAATGAAATTTCTAAAATACTTTTTCATAACGCTATTTTCAGCTTTCATTGCATTGGTTTTGGTTGATGTTTATTATTCGAATCAACTCAAAAAAATGGCTTTGTTTAGCGGAGAAGTGCAAGAATGGAATCAAATAAGAGAAGGAAAAACGACGAATGTTGAATTGGCTATTTTTGGTTCTTCGAGGGCGTTTATTCAAATTAATCCGAATATTTTAGAACAAGATTTAAAACTGACAACGCATAATTTTGGATTAAACGGAAGTAAATTTAAAATGCAATTGTATCGTTTCAATTTGTATTTAAATCATAATCCAAAACCGAAAATTGTTGTTTGGAATTTAGATACGTTTTCGTTTTCACACATTGATGAAGTTTTTCAACCAAATCAATATGCGCCATTTATGTTGTGGAATTTTAAATTGTATGGTGCATTAAAAGATTATAAAGATACAAAGTTGGTTGATTTTATTGTGCCGCTTTATCGTTATAGAGATCAAACGTATTGGAAAGATCAAATTGCAAGGGCGAAGAAAGAAAAACTGCATAAAGACGGACTCTTTCGTGATGATGGTTTCAAATCATATAACCGAAAATGGAATGTTGATTGGGAAAAAATGAAAAAGAAAAACTCTGATTTTGACTTTTCAGATTATGCTTTGTTAGAAGAATTAATTGCAAAATGTGAACAAGAAAATATTCAGTTAATTTTTACAATTGCACCCGAATTTTATAAAGGTCAAGATTATATGTTGAATCGAGAAGAAGTGATTAATCGTTATCAAACAACATTACAAAAGCATCATCTTCTGTTATTAGATTATTCGACTGATTCGATTAGTTTTAATCAAAAATACTTTTACAACACAACGCACATGAATTACAAAGGTGCGGATGCTTTTACAAAAGAATTAGCAAAAGATTTGAAAAAATATATAAAATAAAAAATCTCGTAAACCATTTGGTTTACGAGATTTTTAGTTATTGTTGAAGTAATGTTTAATCTAAATTACTTCAACTTTTTTTTCTTTTTTTTGTGTTAAATAAACGCCTGATAAAATCATTCCGAATCCAAATAAATGGATCCACATTATTTTTTCTCCAACCAAAAATCCCCAAAAAACAGAAACTACGGGCATTAAATAAGTAACCATTGAGGCAAACATCGAACCTGTAGATTGTATCAATCGGTAGAATAGTATCATCGCTAAAGCAGTTCCTAAAAGTCCTAAAATAGCAACAAAACCTAAACTTTTTAATTGTTGTTCTGTTCCTTCGAATACATCAAAAAATCCTGAAATAATTAAAATGAAAATTGAAGGTAATAACCAAATTGTGAATAGAGCCGAGGATAATTGAAATGATGGAACGTCGTTTAGATAGCGTGTTAAGATTAAACTATTCATTCCATAAAGCGCGGTTGCTAATACAATTAATAAACAATGTAAAAGACTATTTTCGCCAGAAAAACCATCGCCACCAATTAATAAAACAGCTCCAATAAATCCGATTATAGCTCCCAAAACTTGATTTTTAGTTCCTTTGATATTGAAAAATAAGGCTCCAAATAGTAAAATAAATAATGGAACTAAAGAATCTAAAATTCCAGCCGTTGAACTAGAAACGTGTGTTTGCGCCATTGGAAATAAAAACATTGGAATGAAATTTCCGCAGAAACCAGCCAATGCAACGTATTTTAATTTGTTTTTCGGAATCTTAAATAGACTTGGAATTCCCCAAATTGCCAAAACTCCTCCTGCAATTGTTAGTCGTAATGCTCCAACTTGATATGGCGTGTATGCGACCAATCCTTGCTTGATGAGAATAAACGAGCTTCCCCAAGTTAGCGCTAAAACGCCAAGGATGATCCAATGTTTTAGTTCGATTTTCATTTTTCTAAGTTTGCGCAAAGATGCACATTTCAGATGATTTTATTGAGCTGTTATTTACAAAAACAATCTGTTGTATGGTCATTTACCATTCCAGTCGCCTGCATATGTGCATAAATAGTGGTTGAACCAAAGAATTTGAAGCCACGTTTTTTTAAATCTTTTGCAATTTGATCTGAAATTTCGGTTGTTGCAGGAACTTCTTTTATCGAATTCCAATTATTTATAATCGGTTTGTAATCAACGTATTTCCATATAAAATCGGAAAAAGAGCCAAATTCTTTTTGAATTTCTATAAACAATTTTGCATTATTAATTGCTGCCGAAATTTTTCCTCGATGACGAATAATACCTTCATTTTGGACTAATTCATCAATTTTAGCTTCATCAAATTTGGCTACTTTCTCTACATTAAAATCAGCAAAAGCTTTTCTAAAATTTTCTCTCTTTTTCAGAATTGTGAACCAACTTAATCCTGCTTGAAAAGATTCGAGAATCAAAAATTCGAATAAAATTTTATCATCTTTTACAGGTTTTCCCCATTCGTTATCGTGATAATCGATGTAATCTTGGTCTTTATTTACCCAAGCGCAACGTGTTTTTTCCATGGTTTTTTAAATTTCTAAATATTTTTATAAGCTTCTTTAACCGAATAAACGGGTAATTGACAAGTGTAATTTTCGCAAATATGAATGGAAGTTTTATTTTTGATGAATCGGTTTTGAGTGATTTCTAAATTCTCGGTTTTTGAAGCAACAAAAATTGCATTTGGGACATAACATTGTTGAATTTGTTTCGAGAATTTTAATGCATTTTCGCCAACGATTACAATTTCTTTGAACGAATAAGCGAAATTTAGATATAATTGAATCCAATTTGCAAAACCAGTTGGATAATCGTGAATTTTTTCTTCGATATTGGTTAACATTTGTTTTGCTTGTTCAATGTATTTTTCTTGATTGAGAATTTTTCCTAATTTAAATAAATTATTTGCCATTACCGAATTTGATGATGAAATAACATTGTCATAAATCTCAAATGTTTCATTAACCAAAGGTGTGTCATAATGCGATTTGTATGCAAACATTTTATTCTTGTGATTATAAAATTGATTAAAAGTTTCTTCCGTTAATGTTTGGGCAGTTTCTAAATAATGCATCTCCGAAGTGACTTCATAAAGCTTAATTAACGCTTCAATCATTAAGGCATAATCATCCAAAAATCCGGGAATTGTAGTTTGGTTGTCTTTATAATTTCTGAACAAAATTTCACCATTCCATTGATTTTCTAAAATAAAATTGGTTGCATTTTTTGCTAAATCAAGATATTCATCATTTTCAAAAGTGATAAATGCATCACACAAACTTTTTATGGTTAAAGCATTCCAAGAAGTTAAAACTTTTTCGTCGCGATGAGGTTTTATGCGCTGTTCACGAATTGGATTAAGAATTTTTTTCCATTGAGAAATTTTGGTTTGAAGTTCTGTTGTTTTAATGTTCTGCTTCGTAGCAAAATCTTCGTCATCTGTCAATCGCATTAAAATATTATTACCATGTTCCCATTCTCCAAATTCATCAACATTGTAATATTGCTGAAATAAGTCAAAATCATTTTTCAAAATTGTTTTCAATTCATCCGATTTCCAAACATAATATTTTCCTTCTTCACCTTCAGAATCAGCATCAATAGCAGAATAAAAAACACTTTCAGGCGAAAGCATTTCATCTTTCAACCAATTAATTGTTTCTTCTACAACTGTTTTATATTCTTCTTCTCCAAAAACTTTATATGCATTTGAATAAAGCGAAAGTAATTGCCCATTATCGTAAAGCATTTTTTCGAAATGAGGAACTTTCCAATATGGATCAACTGAATAGCGCGAAAAACCACCTTTTAGTTGGTCGTAAATTCCACCAAAAGCCATTCTATCCAATGTTATTTTTGTTTGAATCAAACAATTTTTATTTTTTGTTTGTGTACCATATCGCAAAATGGTTTCCCAGGCATTTGGTAACATAAATTTTGGTGCACGATTAAAACCTCCCCATTCATCATCAAATTGTTGTTGCCAAAACTCAAATGTTTCATCAATTTTATTTGTTGAAAAAGTTGAAGAAGATTTCAATTCGATCGCCTCCATTTTATTCAAACCATCAGCAATAGAGTTGACGTATTCCATTGTTTTAGCTTGATTTTGATGATATAAATGATTGATATTTTCTAAGAGTTCAATCCATTGAACTTTCGGAAAATAAGTTCCGCCATAAAAAGGACGACCATCTGGCAAAGCAAAAACATTGAGTGGCCAACCTCCAGATTGATGAATTAATTGCGAAACATTCATATATAAAGCATCTAAATCAGGACGTTCTTCACGATCAATTTTAATGCAAACAAAATTATCATTCATCACTTTTGCGACTTCATCGTTTTCAAAAGATTGATGTTCCATCACGTGACACCAATGACAAGCCGAATATCCAATTGAAATAAGCAAAGGTTTGTTGACTTTTTTTGCATGATTCAAAACTTCGTCATTCCAACTTTGCCACCAAACAGGATTATTTTCGTATTGTTTCAAATACGGACTTGTTGCTGATTTTAGATTATTTTGTTGAAAATTCATGATTCTTGTTTAGAAATTTAAAGTTCGTACAATTTTTGTGGATGAAAAATTATATTTTCGACAAAAATTAAAACACATGAACATTTACGAATACATTTCTATTGGTGCATATATGGCTCTGATGATTGGAATCGGGATTTATTCTTACCGAAAATCAACAAGTAACTCAGAAGATTTTTTGATCGGAGGAAGGAAAATGGGAGCAGCTGTAACGGCGCTTTCTGCTGGTGCTGCTGATATGAGTGGTTGGTTGTTAATGGGAGTTCCTGGAGCAATGTATTTTACAGGTTTGTCGAGTGCTTGGATTGCAATTGGATTGACAACAGGATGTTTTTTGAACTATATTTTTGTCGCACCACGATTACGAATCTATACAGAAATCGCTCAAAATTCGATTACACTACCCGTATTTTTTGAAAATCGTTTCAAAGATAAATCGCGTTTATTAAGAATTGTTTCTTCAATATTAATCTTAATATTTTTTACATTATATACTTCTGCTGGAATGGTTTCTGGAGGCAAATTGTTTGAATCTGCTTTTGGATTAGATTATATGACTGGACTTTGGATGACAAGTTTTGTAGTTGTATTATACACTTTTTTAGGTGGTTTTTTAGCGGTAAGTTTAACTGATTTCGTACAAGGGACGATTATGGTTTTGGCTTTGGTTATTGTTCCGATTGTAGCAATTTCTGAAATTGGTGGAGTTGGTGAAACCTTTTCGTTGATTAATGATAAAGGCGATAAATATTTAGATTTATTTAAAGGTACAACAACAGTTAGTATATTATCCTTGATGGCTTGGGGGTTAGGATATTGTGGTCAGCCCCATATTTTAGTACGTTTTATGGCGATTGGAAACCCGAAAGATTTAGCGAAAGCTAAAGATATTGGAATTACATGGATGATTTTTACAGTAGGTGGAGCACTTTTAGTTGGTTTAGTTGGTATCGCATATTTAATGAAATTTGATCAAACAACAATGTTAAAATTTGATGGGTCTAAAACAGAAGCAGAAACGATTTTTATTTATTTTTCACGTGTTTTGTTTCATCCATTAGTTGGTGGATTTTTATTATCAGCAATTTTAGCAGCTGTAATGAGTACAATTTCTTCACAATTATTAGTAACATCAAGTTCGTTAACAGAAGATATTTACAAAGCATTTTTGAACAAAAAAGCAACACCAAAACAGTTATTAACAGCAAGTCGTTTATCGGTTTTAATTGTAGCATTAATCGCGGTGTTGTTGTCATTAACACCAAAAGATTCTATTCTAAATTTAGTTGGAAATGCTTGGGCAGGATTTGGATCTGCATTTGGACCAGTAATCGTTTTCTCTCTTTTTTGGAAAAAAACTTCTTGGCAAGGAGCTTTAGCAGGTATGTTAACAGGAGGAATTGTTGTCTTAGCTTGGGTTTATGTAAATCACGATTACAAAGATTGGTATGAAATGATACCTGGGTTTTTATCTTCGGTTATCGCAATTTATGTCGTTTCGTTAATGACTCAAAAACCTAATAAAGAAATTGACAAAGAATTTGATGAAATGAAAGCTGTTTTGAAAGAGAATTAACATGCATCCAAAAGAAATGGAAAATATATTAAAGTTAAATCATTTTGAGCGCTATCAATATTTATTCGAAAAATTGCTGACGGGGAAACTGCTTATATAATGATTTTTCCTGATGGTAATTATGCTATTTCTATAATTAATGATAAAAAAATATTTCCAATTTGGTCAGCGAAAGAATTTGCTGAATTAACAAAAAATGATGGTTGGGAAAATTGCAAAATATTGAAATTGACTTTAGATGATTTCGAAGAAACTCTTTTCTATTATATTGATGAAAATAATTTATTGATAAATGTTTTTCCTACAGATAAAACTGGTTTTGTCGTTAGTTTAGAAGAATTCGCTAGGGACTTAAAAGATGAATTAGAACAATATCAATGAAATATAAAAAAATAGGTAGAGGCATTTGTCTACCTTTTTTATTGCTGAAAATTATGAATTTATTATTCAAAAGTTAAAACTTAAAACATCAACAATTGTTGATAAGTTTCACTTGTAGAGAATAAGGTCAAAAGAGAGATTTGTTTGTATATTTGTAAAGTTTGATTAAAAAAATAGTCAAAATTAAATCAATTTATACGAAAAGATGAACGATATTATTCAATTACTGCCAGATCATGTAGCCAATCAAATTGCCGCAGGAGAAGTTGTACAACGACCAGCTTCTGTGATAAAAGAATTGATTGAAAATGCGGTGGATTCTGGTGCAACTTCTATTCAGGTAATTGTAAAAGATGCTGGCAGAAGCTTGATTCAAGTGATTGATAATGGTTCGGGAATGAGTGTGACAGATGTTCGAATGGCTTTTGAACGTCACGCAACTTCAAAAATCAGAAAGACAGAGGATATCTATAATATTCATACAAAAGGTTTTCGTGGAGAGGCTTTGGCGTCGATTGCTGCGGTTGCACAGGTAGAAACGAAAACGCGTCGAGAAGAGGATGAGGTTGGTTCGCAATTGGTGATTGAAGGCGGAGAAGTTCGCAACCAAGATCCTGTTGTTTGTCCAGCTGGAACGTCTATTTCGGTAAAAAATCTTTTCTATAATGTGCCTGCTCGTCGTAATTTCTTAAAATCAAATCAAGTTGAATTTCGTCATATTCAAGATGAGTTTCAACGTGTTTCGATGGCGCACGAAAACATTAGTTTCTTTTTACATCACAATGATGCAGAGGTTTATCATTTGAAAGCCGGAAATCTGAAACAACGTATTGCTCAAATTTTTGGAAAAAAATTAAGTTCACAAATTATATCCGTTGAAGAAGATACAGAAATTGTAAAAGTGAAAGGTTTTGTGGGGAAACCAGATGCTGCAAAAAAATCGCGTGGCGAACAATTTTTCTTTGTGAATAATCGCTTTATTCGTAGTGGATATTTGCATAATGCAATCGTAGATGCTTTTGAGAGTTTGTTGCCAACGGGGTATAGTCCTTCTTATTTTTTGTATTTAGAAATTGATCCGTCAAAAATTGATATTAACATTCATCCAACTAAAACAGAAATTAAATTTGAGGATGAAGCATTGATTTTTACTATTCTTAGAGCTGCTGTAAAACACGCTTTGGGACAATTTAATGTAATTCCTTCGTTGGATTTTGAACAAGATCCAAACTGGGCATTTATTCCATCTGCGACGGAAGATACAGAAATTAAAATGCCAGAAATTACGGTTGATTCTAGTTTTAACCCTTTCGAGCATCAACAAACAAGAGCGCCGAAACCGTCTGATATTCGTGCGAATATGGATTTTTATAAAGATGCTGTTGAGTTAGAAATCGAAAATAATCATGCGCATCAATTATTTGAATCTGAAGATTTTCATGATAGTTTTGAAGTAATTCAATGGATGAATCAATATTTGGTTGTTGAATATCGTGGCGAATTGTTAATCATCGATCAACATCGCGCGCATCAAAAAATATTATTCGAAAAATTTATACATTCAAATAATGGAAGTGCTTTGGTACAACAAATGCTTTTCCCGATTGAGTTGGAACTTTCGCCAAATGATCGTCAGAAATTAATCAATGTAGAGCATCAATTGTTGAGTTTTGGTTTTGATATTTCGTTGGATGAAGAAGCAATACAGATTAATGCGATTCCTGTTGATGTGCAACAAGAGGATGTAGTGTCTGTTTTTATGGATTTTATCGAGGAATTAGAATACCAAGAATCAATTGAATTAGAAAATACGTTTGCAAAAATTTTAGCAAAAAATGCGGCTGTTAAAAAAGGAGTTTCATTAAAATCTGAACAAATGCAAACTTTGGTTGAAGAATTGTTAAGACTACCAAATCCGAATTATACGCCATACGGACGCCCAATTTTTGTGCAGATGAATACGGCTGATATCAAAAAAACATTACAATAAACGAATGAGACAATCTATACCACCGATTACAAAGAATTTACTTATTATAAACGGTTTGTTCTTTCTAGCGACTTTTGTTTTTATGCAGACTAGGCAAATCGATTTGAGAGTGATTTTAGGTGCTTTTTATCCTGAGTCCCCCAACTTCAAATTTTGGCAAATTTTGACGCATATGTTTATGCATGCAGATTTTACACATATATTGTTTAATATGTTTGCGTTGTGGATGTTTGGCTCTGTTGTAGAGCAAACCTTTGGGCCAAAGAAATTCTTGACGCTTTATTTGTTAGCTGGTTTAGGCGGTTTTATATTGTTTAATGCAGTTAATTACTTTCAAATAGAGCAGCTAAAAGAAGCAGTTCAGGCGAAAGGAATAGGTTTTAGTCAAATTTATGAAGCTGCAAAATTGAATATGCAAGGTGGGTATCATACCAATTCAATTATTCAAACTAACCAAGCTGCATCAGAACTTTTGACAAATTATGTAACACCAATGGTTGGTGCTTCTGGAGCTATATATGGTTTATTGTTAGCATTCGCAGTATTATATCCAGATGAAAAATTAATGTTAATCTTTTTCCCTGTTCCGATTAAAGCAAAATATTTTATTCCAATTATGGTATTAATTGAGTTTTATATGGGATATCAAAACATCGGAAATGTGGCACATTTTGCGCATTTAGGAGGTGGATTGATTGGTTTCTTGTTAACAAGACATTGGAAAAAGAATTTATATAGATGGAATTAAGAAATGGCAAATAATATCTTAGACGATTTAAAATTAAAATATTCATCAGGAAATAGCGCAACAAAATTAATTTACGTTAACGTTGTGGTGTTTTTTACATTGTTAATTGTTGATTTTGTTCTTCGAACGGTAGTAAATTCTACGATTACAACAACTGGTTTGTTTGCTTTGTCATCTTTCGATGATTTGATTGTAAGACCTTGGCAAATCCTAACATATTCTTGGTTACATGGCAATCTTTTTCATTTGATAATGAATATGGTTTTGTTGTATTTCGTTGGGCAAATGTTTTTGCAACAATTTCAGAACCGAAATTTAGTTACATTCTATATTTTTGGAGGAATCGCTGGTGGAATTTTCTTTTTATTGTTTCAGAATTTATTCAATTATTCACATTTATTAGTTGGTGCTTCGGCAGCGGTTTATGCGGTGTTTTTTGCAATGATTTCTTATAATCCGAAAATGCCCGTTCGTTTGTTGTTGATTCCAACTTCATTTCCATTGTTGTATGTTGGTTATGTATTTATCGCATTCGATGTGTATAATATTATTGCTAATCAAAATGCAGGCGGAAGTATTTCGCATTTGGGAGGTGCTATTTTTGGTTATCTTTATATGAAACAATTTGAGAGAGGAAATGATTTTTTAGGTAACTTTATTTTCAAAATAGAGCAGTTATTTAAGAAAAAAGAGAAATCAACTTTCAAAACATATAAAAATATTTCTTCAACTTCTTCGCGATCAAATGTTCCGAAAGATGATTACGATTTTAATCATCAAAAAGTTGAAAAACAAAAGAAAATTGATGTAATTTTAGATAAGATTTCTCGTTCAGGTTACGAGAGTTTGTCCAAAGAAGAAAAAGACTTTCTGTTTAGAGAAGGTAGGTAAAATGAGTATAATCAGTAAGTTTAAACTAAATTATTTCAATCGTTTAGTACTAACAATTAATATCGTTTTTTTGTTAGTGGCTTATTGTGTCTATTTAAATAAAATTTTTACGCCTACAGAAATTCCATATTTTAACTTTATTTCGATTGGTTTTCCAATATTATTTGCATTTGGAGCAATGTTTTTACTGTATTGGTTACTGTTTAGCTGGCGACACTTTTTGTTAATTTTAGTTCTTTCAGCCGGATTATTTTACCCAATTTATCTTTCATATCCAATTGTACAATTCAATAAAGTTAAAGATAAAAAAGCTGATTTATCTGTATTGACATATAATGTACATGGTTTTAAAGAAGAAGGAACAAAAGAACTTTTGATTAAGAATAAGGCAGATATTATGCTGCTTCAAGAAGCGTATGAAGGTCAACAGAAAAGTCTAAAAAATAAAGAATTCAAAAATTACTATTCAGAATTTTATGGTTTATTGACAATTTATAGTAAATATCCTATTATTCAAACAAAAAAAATAACACCTGATGATAATGAAGAATTGAATGGACTTGCCGCTTATGCTGATATCGATTTGGGAAATGATACGATTCGTGTGATTAATGTTTATCTTGAGCCAATGTACATTGATAAAGCGATGGTGAAAGAAATTATTCAGTCTGATGATTCGCGAACTGCCGAAATTTCGAGTCGAAAAGTTGAGTTAAAATTGGTGCAAGGAATGCAAAAACATCAAAAACAGTTAGAAGCGATTATTCCATATATCACATCTTCGCGTCATCCAGTTATTTTGGGAACGGATCTTAATTCGACTCCAGTTTCTTACGAATATGAGAAGTTGAAAAAATATCTTCACGACTCTTATATAGAAGTTGGAAAAGGAAATGCGACAACTTTTCATGGATTTAAATTTCCAATTAGAATTGATTATTTATTTCATTCTAAATTATTTAAACCTATTGAGGCACATGTTATTCGAAAAAAATTCTCGGATCATTATCCAGTAGCTGTAAAATATAAAATTTCAGAATAAATTTTTTCTATATTTATTCAATAATCAATCAAAATGAACCAGAAAGAAAGCTTTATTCAAGAGATACAAAGTCGTTATTCTTTTAAAAACGATAAAATAATTTTAGGCAAAGCCAAATTAGATGGCGAAATTGTAGAAGAAGTTGAAATTTCAGTAGCATTAAAAACAATGAATCGTCACGGATTGATTGGTGGAGCAACTGGAACAGGGAAAACAAAATCTTTGCAGATTATCGCCGAGCAACTTTCTCTGAAAGGTGTTCCAACTTTGTTGATGGATATCAAAGGAGACTTATCTGGAATTGGAGCTGCTGCAAATTCGGAAGATAAAAATGCGCAAGAAAGAATGGAGGCGCTTAATTTACCTTTTGATCCGCAAGCTTCTCCTGTCGAGTTTTTGTCTATTTCTGATGAACCAGGTGCAAAACTTCGTGCAACTGTAAGTGATTTTGGTCCAATTTTATTCAGTAAAATTTTGGAACTGAATGAAACACAAGAAAGTATTATTTCAATTATATTCAAATATTGTCAAGATCGTAATTTACCTTTGATTGATTTGGAGGATATTCGACGTGTTTTGCAATATGTGACAGATTCTGATGAAGGAAAATCTGAATTAAATTCGAATTATGGAACAATTGCGCCAGCTTCTTTGGGAGCTATTTTGCGCAAAATTGTTGCATTAGAACAGCAAGGTGCAACAAAGTTTTTTGGAGAACCAAGTTTTGATGTTCAGGATTTATTGAAAACGAAAGACGGAAAAGGAATTGTAAATATTATTCGTTTGATTGATATTCAAAATCAACCTAATTTATTTTCAACTTTTATGTTGAGTTTATTGAATAAAATTTATTCTCAATTCCCTGAATCTGGAGATTCTGATAAACCGAAATTGGTGATTTTTATTGATGAAGCACATTTGATTTTTAAGGAAGCTACGAAAGCTTTGTTGAATCAAATTGAAACAATGGTAAAATTAATTCGATCAAAAGGTGTGGGATTATATTTTGTAACGCAAGTTCCTGGAGATGTTCCTGATGCAGTTTTGAGTCAATTAGGTCTTAAAGTTCAACATGCGTTAAGAGGTTTTACTGCGAAAGATCGTAAAGAAATAACAAAAGCTATCGAAAATTATCCGACAACTACCTATTATAAAGCAAGTGAAGTAATCACTCAATTAGGGATTGGAGAGGCTTTTGTGACTGCTTTAGACGAAAAAGGTATTCCAACTCCTTTGGCTTATACATATATGCGAGCGCCAAATTCGAGAATGGATATCTTGACTTCAAATGAAATCGATACGATTACCTCAAACTCAGATTTAGTGACAAAATATGCGACAGATATTGATCGTGAATCTGCAAATGAAATTTTATCACAAAAATTAGAACAACAAAAAAATATAGAGAAACCTGTTCCAAAAGCAACTTCAACAAGAAGTATTCCTAAAGAAAAAAATTGGACAGATAATCCTGTTGTGCGTGATGTAAGTCGTACTGCAACTCGAAAATTGATGGATTTTGGAATGAAAATGTTAACTAATTTTTTAAAAGGAAAAAAATAAGCACGTGTACGCGATTTTAGATATAGAAGCGACTGGCGGAAAAGTGGGGGAAGAGTCAATCATAGAGATTGCGGTGTATAAATATGATGGAAAAGAAATTGTCGATCAGTTTATATCATTAGTTAATCCCGAAAAAAAGATTGATCAATATGTACAAAGGTTAACGCATATTTCAGATAAAATGGTGTTGACAGCGCCTAAATTTCACGAAGTAGCAAAACGTATAGTTGAGATTACAGATGATTGTATTTTAGTTGGACATAATGTAATGTTTGATTATAGAATGCTAAAACAAGAGTTCGATCGTTTGGGATATAATTACGAAAAAGAATGGATTGATACTTTCGAATATAGCGAAAAATTGATTCCAGGATTACCTTCATATTCTTTAGGAAAATTATGCGAATCGCTTGGAATTGTAGTGACAGATAGACACAGGGCTTCTGGAGATGCAAGAGCGACAATTTCTTTGTTTAAATTATTGTTAGATAAAGATTCGGAAAAAATAATCACGAAGAAAACAGGTTTAAAACAACCTAAAAAAGCACATTCTAAGTATCAGAAACTGCTTGAAGGTTTACCTAATTCTATCGGGGTTTATTATTTATACAATAGCCGAAAACAACTTATTTATATTTGTCGAAGCAATAATATTGCACGATCTATTAATCAAATTTTTACATCAAAAACTTTAAAAGCTAATAAGCTGAAACGTTATACACGTTCTATAAAATTCGAAGAAACTGGAAGTGGTTTTCTTGCTGCAATTAAAGAAAATAACGAGGTCTTGAATAATCAACCAATGTATAACGTAAAGTTAGTTGAGAATAAAGTTTATCCTTTTGGATTGTATTATTTGGAGTCTAAACGTGGTTATTCGAGATTAGAAATAGGGAAAGTTAGAAAGACACAACCTGTTTTGAAATTTAAAACTAAAGAACGTGCAAAAGAGGTTTTAGAGAAAATCGTTCATGATTATAATCTTTGTCAACAAGTAAATGCGGGAATTAAATCTGATGAATCTTGTTTCCAATATAAAGTAAATAAATGCAATGGAGCTTGTGTAAAAGAGGAATCTAAAGAAGTTTATAATGAACGAATTCAAAGTTTTATTAAAACAACTGAATATCCTTCCGAAACTTTTTTGATTATTGATAAAGGACGAAAAGGAATTGAAAAATCATTTTATTTAGTTGAGAATGGAGAATTTAAAGGATATGGTTATTACGAATATCATCATCAAATAAAAACGTTAGAAAAGATTCACAATATCTTAATTCCGATTAAAGAAACGGAAGAAATAAAAAATATGCTCAAATACTTTTTGTATAAAGTTTCTTCTAATTCTAATCAAATCATTATTATTGAATAATATTCTTTATGAAGAAAATATAAAAAATAATAAAAAAGCTCAGTTAATATTAACTGAGCTTTTTTGTATGATTAAATTTAGACTATACCCGTTGTGCATTTTAAATAATTTGAGTTTTTAGATTATTAATATTTCGATTAAAGTATGTTTTATTAATGTACTGAACCACAGTAAGTGCAGTAATTAGCTAAAATTCTGGTTTTAAACCCTTCGAAAGTCTTTGCATAATTTCGTCTAATCATAAACTGATCACATAGTTGAGAAAATAACGTTTCAATTCTTTTTCGATACTTTTTGAATGAATAAAACTGAGGTTTGTAATCTTTTTGATTCGATCTTTTTGGTGATTCTAATCGTATATGAACTTCACTAAATAAATAAATTTGAATTGTTTGCAACTAATAATCTCTATCACCAAGTAGTACTCAATCTGATAGTTGAGATTTTATATCTTTCAAAAAATAAATATCATAAACAGATGCAGGACTAATATCAAT